>Ga0154795_1157_pt1 | contig 33318 bp, 31 predicted proteins | sample Rifle2008BG16ft_FD_105803 | JGI IMG/M metagenome (GOLD analysis project Ga0154795, IMG submission 105803) | Chloroflexi bacterium RBG_16_54_18 | reverse complement strand
CCCGCCAGGCTGCCATCAGACTCCCTTTCAAAACTCCGTGCTTGTAGACAGCCTGGTACCCATAATGGGAACAGGAAGGATAAAACCGGCAGGTGTTCGGTGGAAGGCCGCGCGAGAGTGTGGCCTGGTAGAAACGGATGAAGGCGAGCAGAATCAAGCGCGGGATATTCATGAGCCGGATCGGCAGGTCGCGCAGTCTGGGTTCATTCGAGTAATCGTGCATTTGCAGGACCGCGTATCCCATCCCTGCCTGTGATTCAGGTGAGAACGCAGAACCTCCCGCTTCTTTTTGGGAAGGTTCCTGCGTTTGATACATGGTTTCAGTTTCCTGAAAAGAGGGGTGGCTGGTCATCTGGCATTCGTGAGTATTTTTGCACGCGTAGAGAGTTCAGACAGCGCTGATTGGATTTGTGGAAAGGAGGCGCCCAATAAAGGCTTTCGTGCAATCAGGAGCACATCCCAGCCGGGAGCAACATGCCGAAACAAGGGCTGCAGTGCGGCGCGCATCAGCCTTTTTGCCCGGTTTCGATGGACCGCGTTTCCCAGGGAACGTCCAGCGGCGATGCCAAAACGGGAGAACTCCTGCTCATTGGGCAAAGCCAACAACACGATAAGCGGGTGGGCAAAAGAACTTCCGTACCGCCGCACCCGCTGGAACTCGGTTGATTTCCTCAGGCGGAATTTGCGCTTCACGTCCCAAGAAGATGCAGCCTGCGCGCACGCCTCGGATTCCACACCGCTGCATTAACTCTTCCAGTTGGTCTTCTTCACATGATTGTTCATGCTTACGGTCAGCCGGTGGCGGCCCTTCAGGCGCCTGCGTTTGAGCACCTGCCGACCATCAGCATCAGCCATACGGGCACGAAATCCATGCACTCTCAGGCGGCGTCGAATTTTTGGTTGATAAGTACGTTTCGGCATTTCTTATCCTACTCTATGTAAAAGATAGCTCGCCCAAATAATTGAGCGCGACGAACAAAATTTCGCCTTATCGACTTCCTGTATAGACGAAAGGTGATTATACCTTAAGCGAAAGTATTTTGAAAGCCAGGAATATGGAGAGGAATGAAGTAGAAGGAAAAGAACAAGCAGCCCTGAAGCCGGATGCTCTCCAGGGCTGGTTCGGTGTGACAGTAAGCTGGCTTATTTCATATAAGCTATTCTGGCTGCCCTGGCGGTGTTTCTCATAAGCATGGCAATGGTCATCGGTCCCACTCCACCCGGAACCGGGGTAATAGCGCTGGCGACTTCTTTCACTTCATCGAAGCACACATCGCCCACCAGCCGCGAGCCTTTGGGGTGAGTAGGATCGTCGATCCGGTTAATCCCCACGTCGATAACCACTGCACCCGGCTTCACCCAATCTCCTCTAACCATTTCTGGCCGGCCGACCGCAGCGATCAGGACATCAGCTCCCCGGACAACTCCCGGCAAATCTTTCGTGCGCGAGTGGCAAATAGTCACGGTGGCATTCTCCCGCACCAGCAGAAGTGCGGCGGGCATACCGACGATATTCGAGCGGCCTAACACCACCGCATTCGCACCATCCAGTTTCACACCGATTTTTTCCAGCAGAAAGATGCAGCCGTACGGCGTGCACGGAACAAACAGCGGGTCACGACCTTTTTGCGCCAGGCGCCCAATGTTGATGGGGTGAAAGCCATCAACATCCTTTTCCAGGCTGATCGTCTTCAGAACATCCTCTTCGATCAATCCTGCGGGCAATGGAAGCTGGACCAGGATGCCATTTACTTTCGGATCTGCATTGAGCTCGGCCACCAGGCTTTCTACTTCCTCCTGTGAAGCAGTGGCGGGTAGTTGGTAGCCGAAAGACTGCATACCCAGCTCAGCACAGGCTTTCTGCTTGGAGCTTACATAAACCTTCGAAGCCGGATTTTCCCCCACCAGAACAGTCGCCAATCCCGGCTGTGGGATTCCCGCCTTGATCATTTCAGCGACTTCCAGGCCGACCTGCTCACGCACTTGCGCGGCAATTGCTTTGCCATCGATGATTTGTGCGACCATGACACACTCCTTCTATTTGCTTTTTTTTTTAGAAGACCTATTTTCTTGTTTCTGTCAATGCCCGTGAGATTATCCTAAATATTCCGAGCGATGACAATTGACATTTGTCATGTAGAGACCTGTCATTAAAACACCAAAATAATGCCGGCAAAGCCTAGTCAGGGTCTTCTTCAAGCAAGTTTTCAACGGCCATGCTTTCCCCCATCAAGTTGATGAAACGTTCCTCCAGTACACTTGCGAGGTCGTCTGGTTTCCAGCCCTTCAACGGTACCTGCCCACCCGAGGTGCTTCCATGACCACCGCCTTTTCCAAGAGGATTGATAACTCCCTGGATCAGGCGGCCTGCTTCCACATCGTTTGCCTCTGTACGCATCGAGAGATACATTTTTTCGCCATGGTAACCCAGGCACAGGACCGCGCTCACATTTTCAAGGCGAACCAGCAGGTCGGCCATATCCGCCATAAAATCCGGACGGTGCATCTCGCCCAGGTATGCAGTCAAGACACGGCCGAACAACTTCACCGCCTTCAAGCCATCATTAAGCGCCTGGAAATATTCCCTGGGGAGTCTGGCCTGTTCGATCAGCCGCAATTTTTCCCGGTCGATCAACTGCAGCAATTTGAAATAAATCGGCTGGTCGATAGGGTAATCTCCGCGCGAGAGGCCGCGCGTGTCGGTCTGGATGCCGTAAAAGATAGCATTGGCCAGCGCAGCACCCGGTTCAATGCCAGCAGCTTGAAGATATAGATAGGTCAGGCTGACAGTCGCGCCGATCTCTGGGCGGATGTCGACAAAAGGCACGGCCTCCAGGTCAGCTGAGAGCCGGGGATGGTGATCAATGACGATATGTGGAGTGATCCAGTCGGGTAAACGGTTGTTTCCGGAACCCGGCTGGGTGTCTACCAGGGCGACGGCGGAATATTCATCGATGTCTTCCACTGCGTCAGCCTGTTCCCACTCGGGAGTCAATAGATTCAACATGACTTTATTCTCAGCCCGGCCAACCAGTCCGCTGTAGACCAGCCGGGAGGAGATCCCCCAGGCCTCCCGCAACAAGATCGCCAGGGTCTTCCCTGAAGACAGCGCATCGGGGTCGGGGTTTTCATGGGTCAGGATCAGAACTGGTCCATACCCCGCTACTTCTCGCAAGTGTTGCAGCTGCTCTTCGCTGACAGTAGATGAGGAGCTGCTTTCAGGTTGAGGCATTGAAGTTCCTACAGGTGCAGCCAGCTGCCCAGTCCCATATCCCTGGCCCGGCGGTAGATCTCCGGTGCGACTGCCATATCATCCATCGCCAGGCCCAGGTTCATCGCCATCATACGCTGATTTTTACTCTGCCTTCCGGGTTTTAATCCCATCACCAGCTCACCCAAGTCGGAAGATGGCAGGGGTGTGTCCTGGAAATATCCGGCTTCTTTATAATAATTGAACTGAGCGTGGTCGTCCGTGCTGATCGCATCCATCTGCGCCAGGGCTTCTGGCGACCAGTAGCTGTCGAAATCGACCGCAGAGGCAAAAGCCCCCTTCTGCATCCAGTCCTTTTGGATCGTAGGTCGTGGGTGTTTGAGAATCGGGCCAGAGGTGACGACAAGCTCGCTTTCAGTAACTGCCTCAATAGGTTTGTCAACCCCCACGATTTGAAGGCCGAGTTTTTCTGACATCTCGGCGACATATTTATTTTTAGCTTCGGGATCAATATCATAAGCGTAGACCCGCTCTATTGGAAAGAGAACCGATAATGCCTGCAGGTTGGTGCGCCCCTGCACACCGCAGGCCAGGATCCCCACCACCCTGCTTTCCGGACGGGCCAGATATTTCGCCGATAACGCCGAAGCTGCACCGGTACGGTAGGCTGTGATCCATGTGCAGTCCATTACAGCGTAAGGGAAGCCCGTCTCATCGTCGTTCAAAATCAGGAGCCCGCTGATATACGGTAAACCTCGCTGCTGGTTGGCAGGATAGCCGCTGACCCATTTAATGCCGGCTGAATGCAGCGCGGGAATGTAGGCTGGCATGGCATGTATAAAAGCATCTGGCTGGGTGTGGATTCCGGGCTTGGGGGGCATTTCCACTTTACCAGCCCCCTTTTCCTTGAAGGCGATTTCCAACAACTTGATGATTTCCGGCATATCAAGATTAACATTTTCAACATCGTTACGGGAGAGATACAGGAAAGATTCCGTTGTCATCTTCAAAGCTCCGTGCAAGAAAACATACTGTGAGGTGCTGAGTGTGCGTATATTGTACCCGTTCTTTCAGTCCACCACCCGTGCTTTCTCACTCAGTCGCACTATTCTTGGTAAAATTACCGCCGCAATAATTAATTTATGGAAGCTGCTTGTCAGTTCGACCAACAAGGTGGTTCATGCATACATTTTATAAGCTGCTATTACATTTAGCGTTACCGGTTTTCGTTATTTCAGCATCAGCCTGCAGCAGCCCAAATCAAAGCCAGCCAGCTGCCGATGCCGTCACGGCTTACCTGGAAGCGCTGGTTCAAAAGGAAGAAAACGCGATGATAAACCAGGCCTGCGCCGAATGGGAAAGCCAGGCCAAATTAGAGTTTGATTCATTCGCCGCGGTAAAAGTCGCCCTGGAAGGTCCAGGTTGCTCGGAAGCCGGGCAGGACGGCAGCGTCAGGCTGGTAAATTGCAGCGGCAAAATTATTGCCAGCTACGGTGAGGAGGACTTGATCATTGACCTGGCTGAACGCACGTACCAGGTGATTAACGAAGGGGGGGAATGGCGGATGTGCGGTTACCGGTGATGCACACACGGTGGATGGAAAAGATCCTGAAATCGATCTTCTCTCGCAAGAGCCTGTATGCCCTGCTGCTTTGTCTGGCGATTCTCTTCATTATGATATTAACCGCCGACAAAGCACCGCAATGGATATATCAGGGATTCTAAATGACCCTGGTTCAAATCCTGGTTTTCATCGCCTTCACCCTGCTCGTGCGCTGGCTCTGTCCCCGTCATTGGCGCGGCTGGTTCGTGCTGGGAGGAAGCCTGCTGGCGGTCTTCTGGCTGCAGCCGTCGACACCGGTCCGGAACCTGGATTTCTGGCTGCCGGCAGCGTCAATTGCCCTGACTGTATTGACCTGGGCAGTCATCCGACCGGCAGAAACATCCCGCCGCGTTCCCTGGGTCACCGGCATGATTCTGATCGCCGGGAGCTTCCTGACAGTCGGATTATTACGCTACCTTCCAGGACTGTGCTGCCTGACTCCTTCCCGTCCTCCGCAATTGATCCAGATTATTGTCGCTGTTGCTGTCATCTTAGTACTGTTTACACTTGTTTTCCGGTTCTCTCCCGGCAAGAACTGGGTTTCAACCGCCGGAATCGGCCTTCTCATAATCCTCTTCGTGATCCTCAAATCACCGGCCCTCGCCGGCCTGGCAAGCTCTGGGCTGCGGGGTGTGCAGGGGCAGTCGGCCGATCTCGCCACTTTCACTGACCTGCCCTGGCTGGGTTTCTCGTACCTGGCGTTCCGCCTGATCCATGCACTGCGTGATTTCCAGACCAATAAACTGCCGCCTGTTTCATTGAAAGAGTTTTCTGTGTATGCGCTCTTCTACCCGGCGGTCACTGCGGGTCCGATTGACCGGCTACAGCGTTTCTTACCGGATCTCCGTGGAGCCACACAGACAGAGGCAATCGAGGATACCATCCAGGGCAGTGAAAGGATTTTTTTTGGAATTATGAAGAAATTCGTCCTGGCAGATAGCCTGGCGCTCATCTCAATGAACAGCCAGAATGCAATCCAGGCAAATTCGACGATCTGGATGTGGGTCTTGCTGTATGCCTATGCGTTCAGGTTGTATTTTGATTTCTCAGGCTATACCGATATTGCAATCGGTCTGGGCCGGCTGGCAGGCATCCGGCTGCCTGAAAACTTCGACAAGCCGTACTCGAAGCCTGATCTGACCGCATTTTGGAACAGCTGGCACATAACTCTTGCTCAGTGGTTCCGGGCATATTTCTTCAATCCTCTCACCCGCTCGCTGCGCACCAGGTATCGAGCAGCACCAGCCTGGAGCGTTATCCTGATTGGCCAGCTGAGCACCATGATTTTGATCGGCTTATGGCACGGGATTACCTGGAGCTTTTTCGCCTGGGGTGCCTGGCATGGAAGCGGCCTTTTCATACATAACCGCTGGGTCGAATGGAGACGTTCGCGCTCGCCGGCTGTAGAATCCCACCCATCCGGGAGCAAGATTTCTGGCTTCCTGGGAGGCCTGGTCACATTTAATTTCGTGCTTCTGGGTTGGGTCTGGTTCGCCATGCCTGACCCGGACATGGCGCTGGTCGTATTTCTGAAACTTTTTGGCAGATGATCACGTGATGGTTGAAAAAAGCCGCTCTAGCGCAGGATATCCGAAAAACTTGCGGTTTTACGCGGATGTTCTTCTTCGAGCCCTGTTCCTGCTGATCGTTTTTAATTTACTTTACGCGGCGCTGTCCCCGGGTCCACTTCTGGCAAGGATCTCCGCCTATAACTTGCTGTTTCCAGGGCGTTTGCGATTGCCCTACGGTGAAAATCCAGAACGGGATTACAACATGAGCCTTTCCAGTTTGGAAGCCATGTTTGCTTCCCACGAAATATCCGGCAAACCGAAATCCGCTTCAGAGTTTCGCGTCGTTTTGATCGGGGATTCTTCGATCTGGGGGTTTCTGCTTCCACCGGAGCAAACATTAGCCGCTTATATCAACGAAGCAGAAATTGAGCTGCCTGACGGCAGGGCTGTACACGCTTATAACCTGGGATACCCGGTGATGTCACTGGCCAAAGATCTGCTCATCCTCAGTGAAGCGATGGCCTATGATCCCGACCTGATCATCTGGCCGGTCACCCTGGAATCCTTCCCGGAAGACAAGCAGCTTTCCCACCCCCTCCTGCAGCAAAATCCCGATAAAGTCCGGGCTCTCAACGAAAAGTATTTACTCGACCTCGACGTGCAGTCCCCCGGGCAGATCCAAGCTCCATTCTTGAACGATACGATCATCGGCTCGCGACGCTCTTTGGCCGACTTACTGCGCCTCCAGCTTTATGGCGTGATGTGGGCTGCCACGGGGATCGACCATGAAATCCCGGAGGTGTACATACCTCGCCAGGAGGACCTGCCTGCGGATACTAACTTTCATAACATTCCAGGTCCTGCTTTCAATACGAGCGACCTTGCTTTTGACCTGCTTTTCACCGGTCAGCGCATCGCCGGTCAGGTACCGGTCATTTTGGTTAACGAACCCATATTCCTCAGCCAGGGGAGGAACAGCCATATCCGGTATAATTTCTTCTATCCACGTTGGGCTTACGATGATTACCGGCAGCACCTGAGCACTCTGAGCCGGGAAAACGTATGGGTCTACATTGACCTGTGGGACGCTGTAGACAAGGATCAATTTACCAACAGCGCCATTCACATGACTCCTGAAGGTACACGGCAGTTCGCCCGCCTGCTCATCGAGTCGATTATCGAGATCGCCGGAAGCAGTGCACCTGCATTGGAATAGTAGAATTATGATCTACCGGATTATTGGTCATTTTGTATTTTCTATGAAATTCATATTATTGATCTGCACCCTGCTGGTAACGATAACCGCCTGTACCCATGCCGGTGCAGCTCTGCCGCCTCAGACTGCAGTGGCAACCCTGGCAGTACCCTCTTCTGCTAAGCCAGCTTCGGTTGAACCTGCTAAACTCCTTTCTCCGACGCAGGCAGAAGCTGAGTCTATCCAACAAGCAGTGACACGCGGAACGGAACGAAGCTCCAGTACTCCACCTTCGACACCAGCTCGCCTCTTACCATCACCGACCGCCAAGCACACTCTCGGCCCAGCCAGCTGGAAAGAGCTGCCGGTCATACCACAGCTGGGTGAGAGAGTGGTCGAGATTTACCAGCACGGCCTGGAATCAGGCAATAATCCTTACGCCTTCTCGAAGGTTGGGGATTGCGGCAGCACGCCTGCCTGGTTCCTGGGTGATTTTGATCGAGGTGAAGAATTCTACAGTCTGGGAGAATTTGAATTCCTGAAATCTGCAATCCTGGCCTATCGAGGTTCCTTCGAGCGCACGAGCCTGGCAGCGCGTTCCGGCTTCACTGCCTCTTCTTTGCTGACAACTTTATGGACAGATTTAGATTCCTGCCAGGTTAGTGAGACACCCCTGGAATGTGAATACCGCCTGCACAGACCGGTGATCGCCTTCATTACTCTTGGTACGAATGATATCTGGCTCCCCGAACAGTTCGAACCTCAGATGCGCAAGATCATTGAATATTCCATTGATCAGGGGGTGATACCTATCCTTTCCACCAAAGCCGACAACGCCGAAGGGGATGGCAGTATCAACGCCACCATCGCCAAGCTGGCATTCGAATACGAGATCCCTTTGTGGAATTACTGGTTGGCTGTCCAGCCGCTGCCCGACCATGGACTGCAGGAAGACCAGTCGCACCTGACCTGGGGGCGAAATTTCTTCGACGTGCCAGAGAACATGACCAAAGCCTGGCCGGTTCGCAACCTCACCGCCCTGCAGGTGCTGTATGAAGTGTGGAAACAAGTGAGTGGACAGAATGGGTGATGAACTGGCATGATACATTCCGATATTATTCAAAGACTCTCGGGCTATATTTCTGGACAAATTCTCAAGCAACCAGGCCTTTCAATAAATCCAGATGAAGCTCTCATCTCCAGCAGCCTGGTCGATTCCTTCCACCTGGTTGACCTGGCTTTGTTCGTTGAAGACACCTTCGGGGTACGCCTGGATGATACAGAATTGAATGCTGGCACATTCGATACCTTAAGCCAGCTGGCTGAATTGATCCACCAACGAGCAGCGTGACCCACATTCCGGAGCATTATTTCTCTGCACAGGATTTAGTGAATTTTACGCAAGTCCTGCTGCGCACTCACCGGGATACTCCACAGCAGGTGTGTTTGCGGCTATTGTCCAGCCATGGTCAAGAACTCTCATTGACCTATGAAGAGCTGCTGCAGCGCTCTCTACGCTATACCCATGCACTGAAGAAACAGGGTGTCGAAAATGATGAAGTAGTCATAATAATCTTGCCGCACGGCGTGGATCTGGTTGCTTCATTTTTCGGAACGATTCTGCATGGCGCTATCCCTTCCATCATGCCGTACCTGACCGAAAAGCTGCAGGCAGAACAGTATCGCAGCTCGCTGCAGGCGCTCTTTGCAATTACCAGGCCAGCGGGGGTCATCACTTATGCGGATTTCGAGGAACAGGTGCGGATTGCCGGCGCTGGTGGATCGGTTCGAGCAGTATTGGTGGCGGAAGAAATCCACACTTCTGAATTAGGCGAGATCCAGGCGGATACTCTCACATCTCGAGGATTGAAAGGTCACACCCGCCCACCATCCAGCATCGTACTTTTACAGCATTCCTCCGGAACAACGGGGCTGCAAAAAGGGGTAGCTCTTTCGCATGCAGCTGTGTTCAACCAGCTGGAAAGCTACTCACAGGCATTACGGCTTGACTCTAGGGATGTGATTGTGAGCTGGCTGCCCTTGTATCACGATATGGGTCTGATTGCAGGTTTCATATTGCCCCTCTTGCTCAGAATCCCACTGGTATTGCTATCACCGTTCGATTGGGTCAGAGCTCCGCAGCGCTTGTTTCATGCCATCCACAGCTTCCGTGGAACCTTATGCTGGCTTCCCAATTTTGCCTTCAACTTTTGCACACAAAAAATTCGAGACCGGGACCTGGAAATGCTTGATCTATCCTGCCTGCGCGCGGTAATCAATTGTTCCGAACCGATGCATTGGAAAAGTTTTGAGATCTTTTATGAAAAGTTCTACCCGTATGGTCTTCGGGCACAATCCTTATCCGCATCCTATGCCATGGCTGAAAACGTATTTGCAGTTACCCAGGCCGGGATCGAGGACAGAGTAACTGTTGATACCATTGATCGACAGGCTTTCATGAGCGCACAGCAGGCTTTGCCAGTACCAAAGCCAACCAATGAAACCACTGGTGAAGCAGTCCCGGTGTTAAAAATGCTTTCTGCTGGCAGGCCGATCGCCGGAACCCGAATCCGTATCCTGTCTTCCGATGGACAGGATTTACCGGACAGACGGATTGGTGAAATTGCATTGCAGAGTAACTGCCTATTGACGGGGTACTATCACAGGCCTGACCTGACTGAAAAAGCATTTATCGATGGCTGGTATCTGACGGGCGACCTGGGGTACCTGGCTGACGGCGAGCTTTTTATCACCGGGAGGAAAAAAGACCTGATAATCGTGGGCGGTAAGAATATCTATCCGCAGGACATTGAAAACCTGGCAGGTGAAGTAGATGGCATCCATCCAGGCAGGATTGTAGCCTTTGGTGTTTTCAATGAAGATATCGGGACGGAGGATATTGTTCTGATTGCTGAAATCGATGACGATGTCGACGGCACCAATACCAGCATAGTTGAGCACCAACAAATGGACCGCGAGCGGATAGCGCGGGAAATTCGCCAGCGGGTGACGCAGGGTTCGGAGGTCGCCTTGAGACAGGTGTATCTGGTTAAAAGGAATTGGCTGATTAAGACCAGCAGCGGGAAAATCGCCAGGAGCACAAATAAAGCAAAGTATTTGGATGAAATCGGGATATAGTTTTTTCTAATTGCTGGAAGGAGACCAGGCAGGATCGAAATCGATGGCGGGATCGGTGGTAATTCGAGTGCGCGCAAGTCCTGTGACTGTCATTACATAGATGTCGTGACCTGTATCCCCGGTCCAGCCTTCAAACACGATCCACAGACCATCGGGGGATATCAAGCCTTCCTGCATGGGCATTGGATCATCCTGCCCGATGCGATATTCCAGATATTCGCCGTCGCCGAAGGGACTCAGCGCCAATATGGGGATGCTTCCCGGGCGTAAGCGTTGGGTGGACAGGATACTTTCTCCATCCGGAGAAAAAGACGGTTTGAAATATAAGTGCTCGAGATTATTTGAGATCTGTCTGCGGTTGACGCCTACGGGATCCATGATCCAGATTTGTTGTTCATTGCCGCGAGTTAATATGTATAAGATTTGCTGTCCGTCGGGTGACCAGGAAGGTTGGGTTTCGTATGCATATTCCTCAGATATCATCTGAAATGCCTGGCCATTGACATCGGTGATGAAAATCTGGGGTCTGCCGGTGTTTCTGGTAGAGGCGAATGCGATTTTATCTCCGTCGGGCGACCAGTCAGGATCGAAATCTCCGCCAGTCAATTTCGGCAGCGGCAACAACCCGGTTCCGTCCAGGTTGATAATAAACAGCGATGAGGTTGGATAGTAGTTAATGTTTTCCTTGCAAGGCGAGATAAAGACCAGGCGTAGACCATCCGGTGACCAATCCGGCTGGCAGGCACCGTCAGGTAGGTCAGTGACCTGCCGTTTCCCAGTACCATCAGAATTGATGATAAAAATCTGTGGCCTGCCTGTGCTCTCGGATACATAAGCAATTTGCCTGCTTCCTCCCAACCGTGTTGGAAGCGGAGTAATGGTCCTGGTCGGGATGAGAGTCTTCGTCAAAGTAGGGCCGAGAGAAGCTGTGACCTGCGTCGTAGGTGAGGCAGTGGAAAAGAAGGTTGGACTGGGTGAGTCAACAGCATTCAGGTTCACAGGACGCTGTGTTTCTGTCGCGAAAGTCATCATGCCGGCTATGGATGGGAAGTTATTAAGAAACGCTCGATAGAATCGCCCAGAATCAAAAAAGTAAATACCTGTCACCATCGCCAGAACCGCGAAGGCTATGACCGGTAACCAGCGCAGCAGGCTTCTTCGCCTGGCAGCTCGAGAGATTGGCTTGGATATTCGGTCAGGCAGAGCTTCAGAAAAGTCAGCCGAGAGTCCGGCCGCCATTTGACCTGTACCCGAGTTATTGCCAAACGCTGCGGCCAGAGGAGATGAAGCTGGCAGTGATTTGCTTTCTTCTGGCGCAGGAGTGACCGCCAGGTCGCTCTCCTTTCTCCTCGGAATTGAGCTGGCATTCAACAATGCCTGCTTAAACTCTTCAGCGGACTGATAACGATCATCCGGGCGGACATTAAGGGATTTCTCGATCACTCCCGCCAACCGGCGCGAGACACGCGTATTAATTTTCCGCAGGGGTGTAAGCTCCGCCTGCTCCATAGCCCGGGCGAGCGCATCTTCGGGGATAGTGTTGGTCAAGGCAGCAAAAAGCGTAGCTCCGAGTGAATAGATATCGGAACGCTGGTCGGTGCGCGCCGTTCCGTATTGCTCGGGAGGTGAATATCCCGGCGTCATCGCTCTGGCACCCGTCGCCGTAGTGTGGATATCGTGCATGGTTTTCGCCAGGCCGAAATCGACCAGGTATATTTCGCCTTGCGGGCTGATTTTTACATTCCCGGGTTTCAGATCCCTGTGAATAACGGGGGGCTTGCGCGAGCCTAAATATGCCAGTGCATCGCACACTGCTGCCCCAATCGTAATGACCTCCTCTTCCGGGATGAGTCCAACGCGCTCCATCCGCTGTCGTAAATCCTCCCCCTCGATAAAATCCATGACCAGGTACTGGCCCTGTCCGGATATAACAAAATGGTCTGTAACTCTGGGTAAATTGGGATGGCGCAGATTGGCCAGAATAATCGCCTCACGCCTGAACTGCCGGGCATATTCCTCTGTAGTGAAGAAGTTGTCTTTCACGGCAACCTCAACGCCCAGGTTTTCATCGATTGCCCGGTAAACCGAACCCATCCCACCTTGCCCCAGGATATCGACTATCTTGTAACGGTTAGTCAGCAGCGTGCCGCGTTCTAGAACCATGAGAATACTTGTGGCGCAGGTGGAATGATTTTCGCCTCTCGGTTAATATCAGAAATCCGCCGAGAAATCATATTATCACGCGTGGGTAAAACCATCTAAATTGAGATGGCTATTATAGTGTAATTTGGTACAAGAGTTGAAACTAAATATCAAGATTGCGAACTTCTCGGGCGTGCGTTTGAATGAAACGACGCCGAGGTGGTACCGCTGACCCCATGAGCATGTCGAAAGTCCGGTCCGCCTCTGCCGCGTCATCGATCGTGACCAGCAGCAATGTACGATGGGCAGGGTCCATGGTTGTATCCCATAATTGCTCGGGATTCATCTCCCCCAAACCCTTATAGCGCTGCAAACCAACCTTATCCAGGCTGACATTCAGCTCTTTCAAAGCGTGCTCCCTCTCCCCTTCAGAGTAGATATAACGGACATTGTTCTTGTGCATTAAGCGGTACAGGGGAGGTTGGGCAATGAACAAATGGCTCTCTTCGATAAGCTGCTGCATATAGCGGAAGAAAAAGGTCAGAAGCAGGGTGCGAATATGGCTGCCATCAACATCAGCGTCGGTCATAATGATGACCCGCCCATAACGCAGGCCTGACAGGTCAAAAGATTCGCCGATGCCCGTGCCCAGCGCTGAAATCAAGGCTTTCACTTCATTATTCGCCAGGATTTTATCCAACCGGGCACGCTCGGTGTTTAGAATTTTGCCGCGCAGGGGCAAAATTGCCTGAAAATGCCTGTCTCGGCCCTGCTTGGCGCTCCCACCGGCTGAATCACCTTCGACTATATACAATTCAGCTTTTTCAGGATCGCGTTCAGAACAATCTGCAAGCTTCCCTGGCAAAGTCAAGCTCTCGAGTGCGGATTTCCGAATCACAAGGTCGCGCGCTTTCCGAGCTGCATCGCGCGCTCGGGCAGAAGTCAAACACTTCTGGACAATTGACTTACCTGCGGATGGGTTTTCTTCAAGAAATGTGCTGAAGGCTTCGCCGACAATTGCTTGCGTGTAGGATTGTACTTCGGGGTTCATCAGCTTTACTTTTGTCTGGCTTTCAAACTGCGGTTCTGGATGCTTGATGCTGATGATCGCCGTCAGGCCTTCTCGAGTATCATCTCCAGAGAAGTTCGGGTCCGCTTCTTTAAGCAAGCCAGACCGCCGGGCATAATCATTTATGATGCGGGTTACAGCAGAACGCAAACCGGTCAGGTGAGTCCCACCGTCAATCGTATTAATGGTATTGGCGAATGAATATACAGACTCTGCATAGGCATCCGTGTATTGGATAGCAGCATCCACGGTGATGCCGTCCTGTTCTTTTTCAATATGGACAACGGGATGCAGTACCTCACGATTGCGGTTCAAGTAACGGACGAATGAAGTGATGCCGCCTTCGAAATAGAAAGTCATTTCTCTTTCAGAACGCTCGTCCAGGAAATATATTGTGACGCCTCGGGTGACAAACGCCATCTCCCTGAAGCGCTGAACCAGGGTGTCAAAACGGAAATCCAGCTCACCTTTAAAAATCTCGGGGTCAAATTTGAAGGTTGTCGTTGTACCCGAATTGTTTGGCAGTGTTTTACCAATTACTGCGACCGGCGCTTTTGGATACCCCCTTTCGTAGCGCTGGAAGTGTTCTTTCCCATCGCGCCTGACCCGCACCTCACACCATTCAGAAAGTGCATTTACCGCTGACACCCCCACACCATGCAGTCCGCCGGAGACCTTGTAGCTGCCCCCACCAAACTTGCCGCCGGCATGCAAAGTGGTCATAACCACTTCCAAGGCTGGTTTCTTCATTTGAGGGTGTATATCGACCGGGATACCGCGACCGTTATCTGTCACTGTCACACTGCTGTCCGGATGAATCAGCACCTCGATTCGGTCGCAGGCCCCTGCCAGGGCTTCATCAATTGAATTATCGACCACTTCGTAAATCAGGTGGTGCAGGGCTTTCGCATCTGTGCCGCCAACATACATTCCAGGACGGCGACGGACGGCTTCCAACCCTTCCAAGACTTGGATGTCTTTTGCTTCGTATGAAACGTTGTTTCCCTTCAATTAATACGCCTCCAACCCTTCTTATACTGACGAAAATTTTATCCCCTTGATCAATTCACCTACCCATACGTCCGCATCGTGATAATAAATGAAACTGGCCGCCAGCAGGCTGGTTGTCACAAAGGCGTGACCGACGATACCCAAAAGCAGCAACCAGGAAGTATTGTCAGGAATGTTCCATAGAACATCCAACCCTTCGCTCAACAGCACGAATGCCAGAAAAAACAAGCTGGTGGAAGGAAGTGTTAAACGTGTCAGGTAAAAACCCCGCAGGATTGACGAAAGCACATTTAGCTGGTTTAGGACAATTCCATGCGGTGAAAAAATCAAGGGCGCCAGCATCCAGATTAAAAAACCGGCCAGGATCAATAAAGCCAGGTATCCCAGCTGACCGATGCCTGCTGCAGTTAAGAGGACAGCCATCAAACAGCTAAACGGCAAAAAGGCTGCCAGGATTAACAAAAAACAGGTGATGGTCAAAAGTATAATCTGGAGGCTTGCTCTCGGCAGTTGGCTGAAGGCAGCATTCCAGGTTATTTTCCCATAAACTGCCGATTGTGCCACAAGAGTGAAGAATAAAGTGCCGGCAGTAATTCCTGCAAACATCAGGAGAAGCCATATTGCAATAGCCAGGGCCGGGGTAGGGATTTCCCAACCAGGCGCTGTTCCCGCCGGGGTCGCAGTGGAAAGTCTGGAAGCCATCAGGCTTGGAACACCCACAGGATAAGTCCTTAAAATCGAGAGAAAATTTACATCCCTGGTTATTGTTTCCAGCTGTTGGAACAGGTCAGGAGTCTCAAAATTCGGGATCGATTGGATCTGTTCGAAAGCCGCGGCAAGAATGAAGTCCAGGCGTAAGCGCGGTCCTAACCACAGGAAAGAATCCAGTATGATTGAAAATATAACCAGGATCAAGTGACTGCTGGTAGCATCAAAACCAGCCGTCAGTGCTTTCATCAGGCTGGGTCGTGGGATGGAAACAGGCTGAGTTGATAAACCCATAGAACGGTTTGATTCTACCATAGCGGAAATGTAAAAAATTTTCTCGATATTGAGCCTTGACTTCAAGGCTCAATATCGTTAGAATTCTAAAATTAACGATCGCTTATCGGGGGATGCAAAAATTCATAAACCGAGAACCATGTGATGGTGGCTTATGATTGGTAAGAATCCATTCTGGAGGAGGTGTAGTGCCTATCAAGGAATTTAGCTTGTAAGTAAGTAAATGAATAACCGAATCCAAACACGCAAAACCACTCACTTTTAAGGAGGAGAGAATGCGCAAGCAAGTGTTGTATGTAATTTCGATCTTGATGATTGCCAGTATGATCCTGGCCGCCTGTGCGCCGGCACCGGCAGAAACGGCAGCGCCGGCTCCGACTGAGGCAGCTGCGCCAACCAAAGCAGCCGCACCCACCGAAGCTCCTGTAGCCACCGAAGAGCCCATGGCGACCGAAGAGCCCATGGCAACTGAAGAACCCGTGGCAGCCGAATGCACGGATGCCATTGGCTGTTTGGACATTGCACCCGGTGATCCGGTTCACATCGCCTATTTGCTGGTTGTAGCCGGCCCGAATGAGACCCTGGGCATCGACTCACGCAATGGCATCGAGATCGCCATTGAAGATGCTGGTGGTGAAATCATGGGTCATCCCATCAAATTCGACGGTGAGGATGGAGGCTGCAGCGCAGAAGGTGGCCAATCAGCTGGAACAAAACTGGCGGCTGATCCTACCATCGTTGGAGTTATCGGCACCTCGTGTTCCAGTGAAGCCCGTGTCGCCGCCCCTCTTCTGTCTAGTGCTGGTTTCGTAATTGTTTCACCCTCAAACACAGCACCAGACCTGACGGAAGCTGGCAATGCCAATAACTATGCTGGCTATCTGCGGACCGCCCACAACGACCAAGTTCAGGGTGCTGTGGCGGCCGAATATGCTTTCAATGAGCTTGGAGTAACCAGGGCAGCCACCATTCATGACGGCAGCCTCTATGCTGATAAACTGCAGCAGGTCTTCGCTGAGAACTTCACAGCATTGGGCGGCACTATCACCGGTCAGGAAGCTGTAGACCCGGCCCAGACGGATATGAGCGCAGTGCTGGCCAGCATTGCAGCCGTACCCCCCGAGCTGATATACCTCCCGATCTTCATGCCTGCCGGCGGATTTATCATCCGCCAGGCCAAGCAAACTCCTGGTCTGGAGAATACCGCCTTGATGGGCGCAGATGGCTTGTTCTCACCAGATCTGGTTGAAGCCGCAGGGGATGATGTCGAAGGATTCAAGGTTTCGAGTCCACTCACGACCGGTGAACCATATGATACTTTCGTGGCGAAATATAACGCCAAATTCGGCACCACGGCTCCCATCAGCATCTTCCATGCCCATGCTTACGATGCCTTCAACTTAATCAAGGCTGCCATCGAAGCTTCTGCAGTTCAGGATGCGGACGGCACATTGCACATCGGACGCCAGGCGTTACGCGATGCAATATTTGCCACTTCAGCTTTTCCAGGACTGACAGGAAGCCTTACCTGCACTCCTACAGGCGACTGCGCAGATCCCAATATCGCGGTTTACGAATATCACGCCGGCGAATACCCGCCGACCGTGATCTGGCCTACCCAATAGTCCCCGGTAAGATCAGTGTAAGGAGGGGCGAGAATTCCTCGCCCCTCCTTTATAAAATAATCCGATAACGGGAGTCTAAGATGCGTCGAAACTGGCGTCAGCGAATCACAATTACAGATCTCGTGGTCTGGGGAATCGGGATTGCCATCGGAGCAGTCGTGGTGATCGGTACAATCGCCACTTTAAAATCAGGTAAATATGCACCTTCGACCTGGGTTGATCTGTCTATCAAAGGCCTGGCGTTGGGAGGTGTTTATGCGTTGATCGCCATGGGTTATACACTCGTGTATGGTGTCCTGCGGATGATCAACTTTGCCCACAGTGAAGTCTTTATGAGCGGGCCATTTACGGCAGTCTTCCTGGCCAACTACCTGGCCCGGACAGGCTTCCTCGACCGGCAGCCAGCTCTGAGCATGCTCATGATCCTGCTGCTGTCAATGGCTGTGTCCATGTCAATCGCCCTGCTTTTGGAGCGCGTTGCTTACCGACCCCTGCGAACAGCGCCGAGATTGGTCCCATTGATCACCGCCATCGGCGCTTCTTTTTTTCTGCAGTACACTTTTCGCGGGCTGTATGGATCCGGTTTTGAAGCCTATCCGATTCCGAAGGTGCTGCAAGGCAGCATCCAGCTCGGTACGATCCGCCTTTTTTACACCCAAATCGTGGCAATTCTTGGCGCTGTTTTGATGATGATAATCCTTTACACCATCGTCCAACGCACTAAGATGGGGAAAGCGATGCGGACCATCTCCGAAGATAAAGAGGTGGCAGCGATGATGGGTATCGATGTCGACCGGACCATTGCGTTCACCTTCGCTTTGGGAGGACTTTCTGCTGGAGCGGCTGGCATTTTATATTCGCTTCTCTTTCCGGTGGTCAACTTCTTCATGGGGTTCTTTCCAGGTCTCAAAGCCTTCACCGCCGCTGTGCTGGGAGGAATTGGGAATGTAGCTGGAGCGTTCCTGGGTGCGATCATCATTGGCTTACTTGAATCAGTCGGACCCAACCTGTTCCTGGATGGGCTGGGAATCCCCACTCCATCCCAATTGAAAGACGCGATCGCTTTTACTATTCTGGTCTTTATCCTTATCTTCCGTCCGACGGGTATCCTGGGCGAGCGCGTGGCGCAGTCTAAGGCTTAAGGAGGGGACAAATGCACACCAAACCGGTATCACCCTGGAAACAAGCGCTTCAACTCGGCCTGCTGGGAGGCGCGGTTGCCATCCTGCTGTCGCTGGTTGGGATGGTCGCTGCCTTTGGTGAACGCTATATCGTCAGCGGGTGGTTCACCATGGGGCAGGTGCTCTTTCTGGCTCCCATCCTTTTTCTCAGCTATACCTGTGTGCGGCGTATTTCCCCACAGCCTGCCTGGATCCTGCTGCTCTGCGGCCTGCTTTCCGGGCTGGTTGGAAGTGCACTCCTGGTTGCCCTGGTGATAATTGGGCAGGCGGTCAACCTGCGCGCCATGTTCATCAACGCCTCGCCGGAGCTTTACGGTTTGCTGACTTTCGGATTGGAAGGCGCTGCCGGGATTCTCGCCCTGCTTCTTGTGGGAATGGTCATTGGATTGTTTTCTGCTGGTCTCTTCAAGTTACCCACTCGCTTGCGCAGTGCTGTTACTTTGGCACTGATGATGACAATCCTGATCGGCCTGCTGCGCGATCTGATTATGACTATTGTCGCCCAATGGGTAATTAAAGCCGATGCATTCCCGGAGTGGCTGGGCTGGGCTAAAACCGCCATATATTTCATTGCCGATTTCTTTAACAAGCGGATATTTGCTGCCAGCGGTTTAACCCCAATCAGCGCTGTTGTGATTTTCTTACTGATCTGCGGTATCAGTTTCTTCCGCGATTCCAGGAAGCTAAAAATTGTAAAGCGTGAAATTCCTAAATCAAAACAGCAATTAAGGAGAGTTATTACATTTGGTGGAGTGGCGATTCTTTTCTTGATCCTGCCGTTCGTGTTGGGCATTTACTTCGCCGAAATCCTGGATAATGTTGGCTTATTTATCTTAATGGGCCTGGGTCTCAATATCGTCGTCGGTTTTGCTGGTTTGTTAGACCTGGGTTATGTGGCTTTCTACGCCATTGGCGCCTACACCATGGGCGTTTTGACCTCGCCCGAGCTGGGTTTCTTCAACCTGACCTTCTGGCAGGCTTTACCTTTCGCCCTTTTATTCTCGGTCCTGGCTGGAGTCATCCTGGGATTGCCAGTTTTGAAGATGCGCGGCGATTATCTGGCCATCGTCACCCTTGGTTTTGGCGAGATCGTGCGCCTGCTGGCTCTTTCCGATTGGCTGAGCCCCTGGCTGGGCGGAACCCAGGGTATCCAGCTCATTGCGCAGCCTACCATCGGCAACTTCGTTTTTAATACTCAAGCGGAATTGTATTACCTGTTCCTGATTGGTATCGGCATCGTGGCATTCGTCTCCTGGCGCCTGAAAGATTCGCGCCTGGGGCGGTCCTGGATGGCTTTGCGGGAGGATGAGGACGTCGCAGTCGCCATGGGTATTGACCATGTCACAACCAAGCTGATGGCCTTCGCGACCGGCGCCCTTTTCTCAGGCCTGGCGGGAACGATCTTCGCCGCTAAACTGCAGTCCGTATACCCGCACAGTATGAACTTCCTGGTTTCGATCAACGTGCTATCGTTGATAATTATCGGCGGTATGGGTTCGATTCCAGGCGTTTTTGTCGGTGCACTGGTGCTGATAGCCGCTCCAGACATTCTGCGAGAGTTCGCTGAATACCGCTACCTGGCGTTCGGTGCATTAATGGTGGTGATGATGCTGCTCCGCCCGGAGGGTTTGTGGCCGGAAGCGCGGCGCAAGTTGGAATTACACGAAACAGAAATCCCGCCAGAAATAGTGGATGAAGAAAGCGTGCCAGGATTGGAGCCGGACGCGGCGTCATAGGAGCCTGGGAGGAAAGGATGTCTACTCTAACTATTAAGAAAGTCACCAAGCGTTTCGGCGGGCTGGAAGCTCTGCGCTCAGTTGATTTTGAGCTCAAAGAGCACGCCATCCAGAGCATCATCGGGCCGAACGGCGCTGGAAAAACCACCCTTTTCAACTGCATCACTGGTTTTTACTATGCTGAAGAGGGAGAAATCTGGCTGGAAGATAAGCTGATCAGCGGTTTATCCCCGGACCGTGTCACCCGACTTGGAATCGCCCGCACTTACCAGAGCATCCGCCTGTTCAAAAACATGACCACAGTGGAAAACATTCAGGTGGGTATGCACCCTCACCTGAAAGCCGGTATTATCGGTGGAATATTAAGGACCAGAAAAGTTGTTGCGGAAGAAAAGGCCTCACTCGAAGAAGCCGTACGACTGTTAAGGTTCGTCGGATTGGCAGGTAAGGGAGATTACTTCGCAAAAAATCTGCCATACGGCGACCAGCGCCGCCTGGAGATCGCCCGGGCTTTAGCCAGCAGACCGAAACTGCTCCTGCTCGATGAGCCCACCGCAGGGATGAATCCGGCTGAGACACAAGCTACGACCAACCTGATCCGCCGACTTCGAGATGAGCTGGGTATCACCATCCTGTTGATCGAGCACCAGATGCGGGTCGTAATGGGAATTTCAGAATTGATCACCGTTCTCGACTACGGCGCAAAAATCGCCGAAGGGCTGCCGGCGGAAATCCAACGCAATCCGTTTGTAATTGAAGCTTACCTCGGAAAAGGCAGCGCCCGAGAATACACATCCCAACCACTAACCGATCAGGAAGCACCTGCTACCCCAGCCTCGTGAGGGAGCGAAACACTATGGCGCTTTTAGAGCTTGATAATATACATACCTATTACGGCGTTATTCATGCCTTGAAGGGAATATCGATCACCGTCGATAAGGCGGAAATCGTTACGTTGATTGGCGGTAATGGAGCAGGGAAATCTACCACGCTGAAAACAATCAGCGGAATTACCCGCGCACGCCAGGGCCACGTCCGGTTGGAGAATGAAGACCTGGCAGGTTACAAGGCTCATGAAATTGTATCCAAAGGCATCGTACAGGTGCCAGAAGGCAGGCGTATCCTGGCGCGTATGACTGTCAAGGAAAACCTTGAAATGGGGGCTTACTGTATCAAAGATAAAAAGACGGTCGCACAAAACATAGAGAAGGTTTACAGCATGTTCCCGCGCTTGAAGGAACGCCGATCCCAGACCGGGGGTACTTTGAGCGGTGGAGAGCAGCAGATGCTGGCAACAGGACGGGCGCTCATGTCTGATCCTCGTATACTGCTGATGGACGAGCCTTCAATGGGTCTGGCGCCCGTTCTGGTAGATGCCATCTTCGAAAAGATCGTCGAACTTAACCAGGCAGGTGTGACTGTCTTGCTGGTCGAACAAAACGCTCGTATGGCCCTGCAGATAGCTCACCGGGGTTATGTGATTCAGACTGGTGAAATCGTGCTCAGCGGATCGGCGGAAATGCTTCGCAACGACGAATCCGTGCAGAAAGCTTACCTGGGCATCGAATAACTGTAATTAGAGTTACCGGTTCCTGGAAAAGAGATCTGGATCCTGGTTACCTGGTAATTCCCTTTCTTCTCATGCCTGGGCGCAGTATTGGTAGCATCCACTGCTGCGCTCTTTAATTAAACTGAACCAGGGTAATCCTTTCCGGCTTTGTTGACTTGAGAGCAGAATAAATGCAAATTCCAAATACTGCAGAAATTGTAATAATCGGCGGCGGCGTGATGGGTGCCAGCACAGCTTACCATCTCGCTGCACGAGGTCAAAAGAATATCCTACTGCTGGAAAAAGAACAGTTCTTCGGGCAGGGTGCAACCGGTCGTTGTGCCGGAGGAGTGCGCTATCAATTCGGCACCGAGGTAAATGTCCGCCTATCGATAGCGAGCCTGCCGATGCTTGAGCGTTTTGAGGAAGAAATCGGCCAGCAGATTGACTTTCGAAAGTGCGGTTACCTGTTCCTGCTCACCAGGGAAGAGGATTTGCGGGTTTTCAGGAATAACCTGAAGATGCAGCAGCGTTTAGGCGTGCAGACTGAATGGTTGAGTGGAGATGAAATCCGTCGCTGGCTTCCAATAATGGAACTCGATAATGTATTGGGCGGCACTTTCAATGCCGGCGATGGATTGGTTGATCCAAACGGCGTGGTGATGGGATATATCTCCGCCGGTCAGAAGTCAGGCTTGCAGGCCTTTTCCGAAGTGGAGGTCACGGGAATCAGCGTAAAACACAACAGGGTTGCCGGGTTGACGACCAGTGCAGGTCCTATATCTACTCCGCTGGTTGTCAATGCTGCCGGACCCTGGGCGGGTATCACTGGCCTGATGGCTGGAGTTGAAATTCCCATAACCCCGATCCGGCGACAGATGCTTACCACCGACGCCCTGCCTGAAATCCCCGCAGACTTCCCATTTGTTATCGATTTTGAACAGTCGCTCTATTTCCACCGCGAAGGCCCGGGAATACTCACCGGTATGTCGAATCCAGGACAGGCTCCAGGATTTGACCAGAATATCGACCAGAATTGGGAGCTGGTCCATCTGGAAGCAGCCGCCGCTCGCCTGCCAGCTCTGCAAAATGCAGGCCTCGTCTCACACTGGGCAGGACTGTATGAGGTCACCCCGGATGCGCATCCTATCTTTGGCGCCACACCGGTGGAAGGCTTTCTGGTCTGCGCAGGATTTTCAGGTCATGGTTTCATGCATGGCCCAATCAGCGGTAAGCTGATGTCCGAGATCATATTAGATGGTAAAGCAGTCTCAGTCGATGTCTCTAAGCTTGATTTGAACCGTTTTCGAGAAGGACGCTTAATTCGCGAGTACAATGTTGTCTGAGTAACAACCTTTCTTCAGGCACGATGATTTAATACGACAATGCCAGTTGCAGAAATTATCACCATTGGGACAGAAATTTTGCTTGGCGAGATCATTGACACAAACGCCCAGTTCATCGCACGTAAATTGCGTGATGCGGGGATCGATCTTTACCGCAAAACCACGGTGGGCGACAATACCAGCCGCATCGCCGATGCCATTCGCCAGGCTCTGCAGCGATGTGATATCGTGATCACCACAGGGGGATTGGGGCCCACGGTGGATGACCCAACCAGGGAAGCAGTCGCTGAAGCGATGGACCTGGAAGTTGAATACCGACCAGAATTATGGGATCAAATTCAATCTCGCTTTCAACGCTTCGGCCGGCTTCCCACAGAAAATAATATACGCCAGGCATTTGTCCCCGCTGGGGCGACCGCCATCACCAATCCCGTCGGGACTGCTCCCGCATTCATCGTCAATTCAGGTCACTGTTCGGTGATCTCACTGCCAGGCGTTCCGCGTGAAATGGAGTACCTGCTGGAACAGGAAGTGCTTCCTTACCTTGAAATGCGCTTCAAGAACAGCGGGGTGATAAAGGCGCGCACCCTTCACACTGTCGGAATCGGCGAATCCCAGATTGATGATCTCATCGGTGACCTGGAAAAAATGAGTAATCCCACGGTCGGATTAGCCGCTCACACCGGCCAGGTCGATGTGCGCATCACCGCCAAGGCAGCCACCGTGTCGGAGGCAGACCTGCTTATTTCTGAAATTGAAGGAGAAATCCACCAGCGCCTGGGAGATTGGATCTATGGCGCTGACCAGGACTCTCTGGTAGAAATCGCCCTGGATGCCCTCAGGCGCAAAGGCTGGTCATTGGCAGTCATCGAAGCGGGCAGCGATGGGGAGTTAATCAGGCTGCTTTCTGCCACAAATGAAGCCATCTCCCCAGCCGAGGCACCGGTTTTTCAAGGGGGGGACATTCTCCAGGTGCTCCCTGCAGAAAATGAATTCCTCCAGGTTATTAAAGATTACCGAAAAAACCACCAGGTTGATGTATGCCTGGGTGTCAGCATTCAACCGGAAACTGAGAGGCAGGTAATTCACCTGGTGCTGATGACTCCTGTGAGCGAAATAACCTTAACCCGCCCTTATGGCGGACCGGCAAGCTATGCACCGCGTTGGGCCATCCATCACAGTCTGGATTTGCTGAGAAGGTTGTAATCCATATGATAACTGTCGATACAATTTTAAACAATGCATTAGTCCTTACCATGGATGCCAGCTACCAGGTATACGAACCCGGCGCTTTGGCTATACAGGCTGGGGAAATCCTGGATGTCGGAAATCAAGATGTGATCCTGGCGGGATACTCCGCCGGTGAGATGATCGATTGTAACGGCAAAGTCTTGATGCCTGGATTGGTAAATGCCCACACGCATGTCCCAATGACCTTGCTGCGCGGCCTGGCCGATGATCTGCGCCTGGATGTCTGGCTCATGGGATATATGATGCCGGTCGAACGCGAATTTGTCTCACCTGACTTTGTGCGGCTCGGGACTCAAATCGCGTGCCTGGAGCTGATCCAATCCGGAGTGACCTGTTTTGCAGATATGTATTACTTCGAAGACCATATCGCCCAGGCCACCGCTGAAATCGGATTGCGCGCGGTATGCGCACAAACCGTCTACAAATTTCCATCCCCTGACGCTCGTTTCTACGAGGAATCGCTGGCTTCCACGCGCGAATTTATCCAGAACTGGAAGGGTCATCCTCTGATCGTTCCTGCTGTTGGGCCGCATGCACCGTACACCTGCACACCAGAAATCCTGCAGGCATCCGCGGCACTGGCAGTTGAATACGATGTGCCTTTGCATATCCACCTGGCTGAAACAGCTCTCGAAGCAGAAAATTCACGCTCTGAATTTGGGATGCCGGTCATTCCATATGTCAAGAAACAAAACATCTTCGATGCCAAGGTGATTGCCGCTCACTGCGTGTATGTGGATGAAGGTGAAATCCATACCTTGCTCCACCATAAAGCCGGAGTGGCACATAATCCATCCTCCAATTTGAAATTAGCTAACGGCTTCGCTCCCATAACACGCATGCTTGAGCTCGGCCTGAATGTTGGGATCGGGACCGATGGTCCTGCCTCGAATAACGACCTGGATATGTTCGAGGAGATGCGCCTAACGGCATTCCTGGCTAAAAGCGTCACTGGAGACCCCACTGCACTGCCAGCTCAATCCGCCCTGGCAATGGCAACCAGCATGGGTGCCCGGGCTTTGCACCTCGGCGCGTTGACAGGTTCTCTCGAAAAAGGCAAGCGTGCCGATCTCATACTCGTAGACACCAACAAGCTGCATAATTCCCCGCGCTATAAACACGATTCCCAGGGCGTTTATGCCCAGCTTGTTTATGCCACTAAATCCAGTGATGTCAGTGATGTGATGGTGGATGGAAAATGGCTGATGCAGGCGCGGCAGTTCCTGACTTTGAATCCAAAGGATTTGATAGAGCAAGCCAATGAATACGCCCGGCGCATCGATATCTTCCTGATCCAGCGTGAGAAATCAGTGCTTTCGAAGCTTATTGCAATCGGTGGGGCATCTGAAGAAGAGAGTTTCGAAGTGCAGACAAAAGTATGCATCACTGAGCTCGAACCCATACTGGAAGCATTAAACAAAGCTGGGATAGATGTCCTGAGACACCGGCATTATCACGAATACGATACTTACTTCCTTTTCGAAGGTGGCCAGCAGGGTACTCTCCGCCATCGTGAAGATGAATTCATTGAATCGAATAATGAAATCAGCCGTGTGAGGAACAGGTTAACCTTGATTGGCCCCGCTCGTGAGCGCCAGTTCCCAAGCGATGTGCTGCTCTCGCGCAGCCGCTACTTGGCGCCGGCAGTTCACAGCCTGCGCTTTTATCGTGAATACTTCAAACCTTCCAGTGAAATATATATTGAGAAAGACCGCCGCCGCTGGCGAGTCCTTTTCCAGGGTACAGAATTCTTCATTAACATCGACCGGGTCATCACACCGGATATTGGCTCGTTTCTGGAGGTCAAAAGTCGCACATGGAGCTTGCGCGACGCCGAACATAAAGCCGGCATAACCAACAAGCTCATCGAATTTTTGGGAGCTTCTACTGAGAACAAAGTTACTTCCGACTACCTGGAAATGATCAGCTAGTTCAGGTCCCAGATGGATGAATTGGAATTCGCCAGAGAACTCGCATGCCAGGCGGGTGACTTATTGCTGGAGCACTACCAGGTATTTGGTATTAAGGCAGGTTTGAAAGCCGACCGGTCTGTTGTCACAGAAGCAGATCTTGCAGCCGACCGGCTGATTATTCAAACAATCCAGGAATCTTTTCCGGAAGATACGATTTTGAGCGAGGAGCTGCATCCTGGAGCATTGACTGAGGGTGAGCTGCACCAGCGTGCTGTATGGATTGTCGATCCATTAGATGGGACGACGAATTTCAGCCTGGGATTGCACATCTGGGGAACCCTGATAACCAGGTTGGTGGCAGGCTATCCTGAATTAACGGCAATGTATTTTCCGCTGCTGGGTGAGCTATATTCCTCGCGCCGAAACCAGGGAGCCTGGATGAACGGAACTCAGCTGCATGTCCAATCCCCGGAAACTGGTCATCCTCTGCCCTTCTTTGCATGCTGTTCGCGCACCTTCCGCCAGTATAGTGTAAGTGTGCCTTATAAAACTCGCATTCTGGGCTCATCAGCGTATACATTTAACCTGGTCGCCAGAGGAATGGCCATTGTGGGATTCGAAGCCACTCCAAAAATCTGGGACATCGCTGGGTCATGGCTCCTGGTTGAAGAAGCCGGAGGAAGTATTGAAACCCTCGGAGCGGGGAATCCCTTCCCTGTCCAGCCTGCTGTTGACTATGCAATGACCAATTATCCAACGATAGCCGCTGCCACGCCTCAGCTGGCATCGAGAACCAGGCTGCAGATTGTACCCATAAGAGAAAAAAGCGAATCGAACAGGTGATGTCGTGAGCTCGCAAGATACAATCGAAAATCCAGAAACTGGCGAGGGGAAAAACCAGACTATACAATTAAAATCCGGCTCGATTCTTGAAGGGAGATACCTGATCCAGGGGGTGCTGGGACATGGTGGGATGGGCGCAGTTTATCGTGCCCGTGACATGCATTTCTCGAATGTAACAAAGCTCGTGGCAGTTAAGGAGATGGTCAACCAGGTCCACGATCCCGTCCTGAAGAATGCTATCATAAGAAATTTCGAGAGGGAAGCCAATTTGCTGGCCTCCCTGGATCACCGGGCAATACCCCGTATTTACGATTACTTCACCTTGCGGGAGCGCTCTTATCTTGTGCTGGAATATATTCAAGGGAATGATCTCGATACCCTGATAAGCCGAACATCCGGTTTCTTCCTTGAAGAACGTGTGATTCAGTGGGCCATTGAGTTGTGTGATGTATTAAGTTACCTGCACAATCATAAGCCTGAGCCAATCATTTTTCGGGACATAAAACCTTCGAATATAATGATTAATCCCCAGGATCACGCCATCCTGATTGATTTTGGGATTGCCAAACATTTCCAGCATGGTCAAAAAGGCACCATGGTCGGTACCGAAGGGTATTCACCGCCAGAACAATACCGCGGGGAAGCCACACCCATCGCAGACATCTATGCCTTGGGTGCAACGATGCACCAGTTGCTCACGAGACGGGATCCCCGGCTCGAGCCACCTTTTTCATTTGGAGAGCGTCCAATCCGTGCGATCAATCCGGGCATTTCCAGCGCATTGGAGGGAGTGATAATCCGTGCACTGGATTACAATCCGGAGATGCGTTTCAGAAGCGCAGAGGAAATGCGGTTCGCCATCGTCGAAGCAGCCCGATCGACCGGTATCCTCAGCCATTTTGCCACACCCATCGAGGCACGCTACCAATCGGAGGGTGAAATTCAGGCACTCTGGCAGTTCCAGTGCGAAGACGAGGTGCGCGGCAGCCCCTTATACCACGATGGATTTGTTTATTTTGGCAGCTATGATAATTGTCTTTATGCACTCAACGCCCAGAGCGGCGACCTCCATTGGAAGTATAAGACTGATGGCGGGATCGTCAGCCGCCCAATCGCATGTGACGATAACCTGATCTTCGGTTCAGAAGATCACCGCTTGCACGCCATTCTCCTGCGAAACGGGAAGGTGAATTGGACCTACTATGCACAAGGTCCGATTCGTTCGTCACCGCATGTAGCTGAGGGTTATATTTTCATCGGGGCGGACGATGGTTTTTTACACGTGGTCAATGCTTCAACTGGAAGGCTCGCCTGGAAGGCTGACTGTGGATCAAAAATTCGCTCCTCCCCTACATCTGGTGATGGCCTTGTTTATGCTGGAACAGAATCAGGTGATTTCTTCTGTATCAATTTCACAGGTGCGGTAAAATGGAAGTTCAGAGCCAAGCGAGCAGTCACCTCATCCCCGGCCATCTCCCAGGATATGGTCTTCTTCGGCTCATTCGACGCTAACCTATACGCACTGAACTCATATACCGGCTGGGTCAATTGGAAGCTGTGGCTCAATAAACCCATCCTGTCATCTCCGTTCATCCGGGATAATCTGCTTTACATCGGGTCATCAGACGGGATGATTTACTGCATCGACATCAATTCAAATAAAGAAGTCTGGCACTTCGTTACCCAAAACCAGGTAACAGGTTCTCCGCTCGTCTCCAAAGACGCCCTATACTGCGGATCCGTTGATGGGTTTCTATACAGCCTGGACCATCGTACTGGTCGCCTGCGTTGGAAGTTTAAAACGAATGGGCCGATTACTGGAGCAGCGGCAGCATCGGATGAAAGGATTTTCATTGGATCAACGGATCATCGCATTTACGCCCTCCAGGCATAGAATCATTATCAGGTCAAGCGTCCAAAGGATGGGCTCTCCAGCGAAAACATCGAAGCGGACATTTCGTGCGCGGAAAGGAGGCCATTGTGGCACACACATTAATTCTACATGTGGAAAATTCGGAACCAATAGTTGGCGAAAGTGATGAGCTGCCATCTGCCGGAGATACACTCGTGCAGATACGGAATCCGCGCCGCCAGGACGGCAGGGATTTGCATTATCTGGCAGAAAATTCGGTCATGTTGTACTGGCCTGTCCACAAGCTGAATTTCATCGAAGTGGTTGCTTCCTCCGCAGATGAAGAAGTCATCGGATTCGTCAGAGAGTAGGAGATAAAGTATGTCAAGTGAACGATTCAGGGATCGGAGAATACTGGTAGTGGATGATGAAGAGCGCATGGTTCGATTCATCCATCTTAACCTGGAATATGATGGGTTCAAGGTTGTCGAAGCATTCAATGGGACGCAGGCTATCAGTAAAGTCCGAGCCAACCTGCCTGATCTAATACTCCTGGACATCATGATGCCTGACATCGACGGATTCGAAGTCCTGAGGACGATCCGGGAAGCAAGCAGTGTGCCGGTCATCATGCTGACCGCTAAGGGAGAAGAAGACGACCGGGTCAGGGGTCTGGAATTGGGGGCGGATGATTATATTACCAAGCCATTCAGCCCGCGCGAGCTTGTCAGCCGGGTGAGAGCCGTCCTGCGCCGGACAGAAACCGCGGCAGTCTCGACCCACGGGATAATTGAGGTCGATGATCGTCTTAAGCTGGATTTCGACCGCCGTGAAATTTGGGTGGATGGAGAGCTGGTTCAGCTTCGCCCGACCGAATACCGCCTGCTTTACCATCTGGTTCAGAACGCTGGATGGGTGATATCTCATGATCAGCTGCTGGCAAAGGTTTGGGGATACGAATACCGGGATGAGCCTCATTACGTACGGCTGTATATAAATTATCTGCGCAAGAAGCTGGAGGAAGATCCAGCAAATCCCAAATATATCCTCACTGAGCGCGGAGTGGGATACAGGTTTGTGGACTTCCGCAGACAGAAAAGTGCTCCGGATGAATGAAGCGCACGACCTTGCTGTATTATGCACCATCGACTATACTCTGACAAAAGAGAGAAAAATGGTAGCAAAACAACGCATATTGTTAGTTGACGATCATGAAGTCGTGCGCGTGGGCCTTAAAGCGCTCCTGGAACGCCATCCCGACTTCGAAGTAGTCGCCGAAGCAGGCACTGCGCGCGAAGCCATTGAAAGAGTGGAAGCGTTTTCTCCAGATGTGGTAGTGATGGATATCCGCCTTCCAGGTGGGTCCGGGATAGAAGTCTGTGAAGAGATTGTTGAAAGGTATCCCGATTCGAAAGTGATCATGCTGACATCTTACGCCGAGGACGAAATGCTCTTTTCTGCCATCCGGGCTGGGGCGGCAGGTTATGTATTAAAGCAAATCGGTGGAGATGACCTGGTGCGTGCCATAGAGGCCGTTGGGCGCGGCGAAGCGCTTCTGGATCCAGCCGTGACACAACGCATCTTCCAGGAGGTTCGCAAGGCCGCCAAGGAGGAGGAAGCTTCGGCATTCTCGGCTTTAACCCAGCAGGAAAAGCACGTCTTATTGCTGGTTTCGGAGGGAAAAACCAACCGCGAGATCGCCAAAGCCTTGTTTCTTGGAGAAGGGACTGTCCGAAATTACGTAAGCAGTATATTATCCAAGTTAGGAGTCAGCAACCGTGCGGAAGCAGCTGCTTACGCGGTAGAACACAACCTGAGAGACTATCTCTAAGATTGCAAGGTAAATTCAAGAATAAATTCTGGCGGGGGATTATATCGTTCCAATAGCTTCTGCCCGGCAAATCGGACACGGACACAGGGCTCGTAAATATTTCCAGTTGTAAATTCCGTAATGATGCCCATCTTCCCACTCGATGGTCATGGCATAAGCTCCCACAGCCTCGACATTGCGAATCCGTGTTTGCGGCGAATCTTCAATCTCAACTTCGAACCAGGCCGGATCGGGTTGCCCGCCCATATTTGCGTGTCCTCCCCTGCACTCCGCACACGGGCAGGCCCTCCTCAACAGTGAAAATGGATACAGGCTGGCATGGCCATCTGACCATTGGATCGATAACTGTGCGGTATCTCGGTTGGCTGTAATTCCAGCCGGACGAGTTTCATTCATATAATCTCCATCAACCCTTATGGCCCCTGAACCACCACCAGGAAATTTGCCACAGCCCAGCCGTAGCGGGAAGAGTCGAACGGCCCAACCAGGTACCACCATGTATATCCATCAGCTTCACGCGGTCCTTCATGTACCCGGAATACCTCTGCTTCACTGCCTAACATGAGAATTTGACCGTCGAGGCTTGGTTCAATACGAAGGCGCAGGCCCTCGCCTCCTGTGCCGGTGACCTGAACATGTGACCCCACAGTGATGGTGCCTGGGGGTGGGGAAGGCGGAATTTGGGAAGCCTCGGATTGTTCAGTTTGAGGGGTCACGCTACTTGATGCCTGTGTGGCTGTCGCTGCGTAGATTACTTCCAATATCGCAGTGGATTGAGCTGCTGTGTTTTTATTAGATGTCAACATGAAAACGCCTGTCACGGTACACAGAAACAGGATTCCCAAGGCGATGCTTCCGATAATTACATAGATATTGAGCCATACCGGAAGAATAACTCGGTTCTTCATTTTCAATCCCGCCAGGAAGAGTTCAGACGGGCAACAAAAAGAAAGCCAATCCCAGAATCAGGTAGACGGCCAATAATTCCATACCTTCCAACCAGTTCGATTCTCCATCCGATGAAACCAACGCGGCAATCAGAACACCCGTGATCAACGCCAACAATTCAAATTCGTTGAAGATCAGCTGGAGGGGATTACCCATGATCAGGCTGATGAAAACCAGCACCGGGGCAACGAATAAGGCAATCTGCAGGCTGGAGGCGATGGCGATCTCAACGCTCAGGTCCATCTGGTTCTGACCGGCTACTTTGACCGCCACCATGTGTTCAGACACGTTGCCGACAATTGGGATCAGGATAATACCCAGGAAGAACTCGGAGACACCGAGTTTCTGCACCACAGGTTCAACCGCTCCAACCAGCAGCTCGCTTAAGTATGCAACTCCAATCGTAGAAACCGCTAATACTATCAGCGCCGTCCGTAAAGTCCAAGTTGGGTGATGGGAGACCGGCTTCGCTTTTGCATCTGGTTTGCTATGTTCAAGGTGGCTATCTTTAGTAGTGTGCGCAGCCAACGGGCCGTTGGTGATTTTAAAGCTGTAAAAAATACCCAATGCGTAAAGAGTAATCATGGTAAACGCTACCCCAAGGCTGAGGGCTTCAACCTTCATGCTCCTTTCAGAACCGATAGAGCTGCTGAAAAGAGATGGAATCACCAGCGCAACCACAGCCAGCACCAGCAAAATGGCGTTATTGCCTGCCTGCCTGCGGTCGAAATACTGCGTTCCATGGCGAAACCCGCCCACAACCATTGACATCCCCATGACCAACAAAACATTCCCGAGAATTGAGCCGGTGATCGAGGCTTTAACTAATTCCAATAAACCTTCACGGATCGCGACGATGGTGATAATCAGCTCGGCTGCATTCCCCAGGGTGGCGTTCAGCAGTCCGCCGACGCGCGGTCCCGTGTGCGCCGCCAGGACTTCAGTGGCTTCGCCAATATAACCTGCTACCGGGATGATCCCAATCGCTGTAAAAAGAAATACCCACAGCTCACCCCACCGCAAGAAATTACCCAGGATCGCAAGGGGAATGGCGATCAGCAATACCAGAACAGGCTTTTTCTTTATCACAGTAACGGCTGTTCGTATCATATTCATGACTCCAGAAGCGAACAGAATGGGCATTCAGGAACGCGGATCTGCTTTCTGATCCGCAGCACAGGCATGATTTTACTCGATTTTCTACCCATCAAAAATTGCAGCCGATTCGACATAATCTGGCTTGGTATAATCAATTTGAGATAAAACACATTAAAAACAAAAATTTGTCCTCTCATAATATCTCAACATGAATTGCCAGGGGAATTTGTGACTGAACAGCCTGTATTGTTGAATAATCGCTA
>Ga0154795_1103_pt3 | contig 33378 bp, 29 predicted proteins | sample Rifle2008BG16ft_FD_105803 | JGI IMG/M metagenome (GOLD analysis project Ga0154795, IMG submission 105803) | Chloroflexi bacterium RBG_16_54_18 | reverse complement strand
CGGCAGGAAGAACCCGCCCACGCAGGCATCGGTGTGAAACAACAGGCCGCGTTCTCGGGCGAGCTCTGCCAGCTCTGAGATCGGATCCACGACTCCATGTGGATAGGAGGGGGCAGAGCCCACCAGCAGGATGGTCTGGGGAGTGATGGCGAGGCGGCAGGCATCGACATCGGCGCGCAGGTCTGCTCTCACCGGAACGTGCACGGCCCGGACGCCGAAATACTGGGCAGCCTTATCGAACGCCGGGTGGGCGCTGGCAGGTAGGATCATCTCAGGGGCATTCACGGCGGGCAAGTGCACCCGCGCCCAATCGCGAGCAGTCTTGACTGCCAGCAGCAGGCTCTCGGTGCCGCCGAGGGTCATGTTTCCGACCACTTGCTGGTCCCCGCCCAGCAGCGCGGCGGACATGGCGACTACTTCGTTCTCAAATTTCCGCAAGCTTGGAAAAACGGTCGGATTGAGGCCGTTTTCTGTGAAGAACAGGTTGAAGGCTTCTTTCAGCAGCTCATAAATTTCCTGGTCGACGGGATAGACAGTGCTGAAGAGCCTGCCGGCGCGCCAGTCGAAATCCTGCCCGCGAGCCTTTTCCATCGCGGCCAGGATCTCCTGCCTGGAGAGGCCTTTTTCAGGAAAGCCAGGCACAGGCCCGTTCATCAAGAATCCCTCCTTTGACTTCAATGCATCCGAACAGCATGGTAATGCCGACCGACCCAGTAATTGAGCTCGTGATTTCCTTGTTTTGTTATCCAGGCTTGTGCGGCTGGGTATGCTGGGCGGGCCAGGCAGGTGATTTGTGGACGTGGACAACTTTCCAGGCGCCGTTTATTTTCACAATCACCCGGCTTTCATTGTGGGCGTTTACCTGGACGCCCTGACCGGCGGATGTGCTGGTGAGCAGGGTATAGCTGGCGATGGCGCACTCGCCGTAGTGCTGGATGTGCAGGTTTGCCAGATCGTAGCGTGTGCGAGGCTTATCCGCCCCACTTGCTGGAGTATCCGGTGCGCCAAACACGCTGCCGCTGCGGGCGTTTTCAGCCATCATGAAATCATGGAAGGGCAGGCCGTCCAGGCGGTGAGGAGTGACCCACCATTCGTAAAGTGTCAGGTCATCGCTGGTGGTGGCATGGTATGCAGCCAGGTCATTTTCCCGAATGGACTGCAGGTGGCGCAAGAGGAAGGTGGTAATTTCACTTTCCATTTTCATCGTTTCCTTGCTTGAGGAGCATTATGCCTTCCGGGATTCTATCAGAACCTGCTGTTCTTTATAAGAATATTGGCGAATAGAAATAGTCCTAAAGTAATATGACAAAAATTACCTATTAGGTGTAAAATACTTACAGGATATACAGGGATTTTTAAGGCATACCTGTTGGGTCAACTATAAAACGAACGTTTCTATTGGAATTATTAAGTGGGTGGCTGTTTCAAAATGGAGGTGAAGAATAAATAGATTCTATTCCCAATTTCCCTTTATGCTTCATCACTGTGAAAATACAGGATGGTATCCATATGAATTGTGAAAATTCAGAAACATGGACCTCCTCCTGAGAAAATTCCCTATCACCCTCATTCAGCTGTTTGAGCGGTTTCGCTTTTTCAGAATATTTTGTCTACCATGAATATAGGAGTATGAGATGCGTAAATCTACAAGGAATCGCGTTTTTTCTATCATCTCTGCCATCGCCATCCTGATGATGTTTACCTCGACTGCGGTCGAGGCCTCGCGCCTTCAAGCTCGCCTGCCAGGCAGACCCGGTGGAAACGGTGTCGTTACTTCCCGAACTGGTCGGGCAGCCCAACCTGTGGCGAGCAAGCTAATCTTCTTCGCCTCGGACGGAATGCGGCCGGATTTAATGGAACAATATGCCGCCGCAGGAGACATGCCGGCTTATGCCAGCCTGATGGCAAGCGGTGTGCGGGGAGATAACGGCCTGGTACAGGCTTTTCCGCCCAACACAGGCGTCGGCTGGTACACACTGGCTACCGGGACCTATCCCGGGGAGCATGGATCAACCAATAATACCTATTTCCGCACTGGTGAAAGTAATTTCAATAACCGAACATCCTTCTCTGCACCTGGAACGCTGCAGGCTGATACCTTAGCAGCAGCGGCCGAACGCGCCGGTAAGAAAGTGGCCCAAATCGATTGGGTTGGCGGCGCCAATTCAGGCATCGGCGGGCCAACGGTAGACTTCACCAACTTCTTCTCGACACGCGGCGTATTGGCAGCGCCTCTTGATGCAGCGGAACAGGCCGGAGCAGCATCCTTTGGTATTTCGTACCAGGTTGCAGCATTGGCTCCTGCCAGCAGCTGGTCGAACGTTCCAACGGGAGATCCTGTCAGTCCTTCACAGGAAACTGTATTGACGGTGGCAACGACTTTTGCCGCGCAGAATCCCAACCGGCTGTATGACATCTACTTATATGACAGCATTGTGGATGGCATTCAAGTGTATGACCACCTCATCCTGGTGCGCAGTGCAGCTGCGAAGGATGGGGCGCAATCTTCTGTCGACCTGGCAGTAGGTGATTTCAAGGAAATAAAGCTGCGAGGTGCGGATGGATTGATCGGTACGCGTGCCGGTCAAACGGCTGGTTTCTATGTCAAGCTGATCACGCTGGCGCCTGATCTCTCATCTTTCAAGCTCTACTTCACCTCCGTGGAGCGGGTCATCGCCACCTGCAGCACCGCAGCTTGTTCCGCGCTACCAGGAGGCACCCTGGAGAACTACCTGGCAGATAATTTACCGACTTATATTTCCGCTGACTTTGCCCCGCTCGAAGCCAGAATCATCGACGAAGACACCTATGTTCAGCAAGGCCGGGACCTGCACAAGGCATATTCCGACGCGGTGCTGAGTTTCATATTAGGGACTCTCCAGCCGGATACCGAACTGGCTTTTGTTGGTTACCCGGTCACAGATGAATTTTCACATCAATTCATGGGCCTGGTCACCCCGACGGACATCGATGGAAATCCAAATCCATATTACGATGACCTGGAAGGAAACGGCACACCTGATGGCTTGATCGGTGTTCGTGAGGGCTATATTCGCAGCGCGTACTCAGGTGCTGATGCCAAACTTGCACTGGCACAATCCCTTCTGCCCAACGCAACCGTGTTCGCCAGCTCTGACCACGGATTTGCCCCGCAGTGGTATGCAGTCAATGCAGGTAAGGTGTTGGCGGATGCTGGAATTCAATCCCCCGAACAAACCAGCAACTGCCGGGCAGCAAGCAGTGTCAACCTGGCTAAAGCCTGCTGGGCAGGCGGCACAGCACAAATTTACGTGAACACCACCTTGCCTGCCGGCGCCACCTACAGCCAGGTGCGTTCAGATGTGGTAGCTGCCTTTCAAAGCCTTTCGGATCCAGCCAATCCTGGGAAGCAAGTTGTAGCCGAAATTTTCCTGAAGGAAGATTTGCGCAATGTGGACGGCAGCGACTCACTCCATCCCAGCCGGAGCGGCGATGTAGTGATTGTGCTGCGGCCGCCGTATCAATTCGATGCCGCAACCTCCGGGCAGCGGGTCGCCTTCTCGCAGTTCTTTGGTCAGCACGGTTATATGCCGGAGCTGGTCGACCTGGCGCATAATATCAACATGCATGCTACCTTTGTCGCAGCAGGTGTTGGTATCCGCCGCCAGGATCCAATCGCGGGTATCCGGGCGATTGATCTCGCTCCTACCATAGCATTCTTGATGAGAATTCCCGGCCCGCAGAATGCCCGCGGGCGAATCCTGACCAATTTGCTGCCGAATCCGGGGCAGTATAAGGTAGCCACAATTCTGCAGATCAGCGATTATCACGGGCAGCTGGTACCAATGTCCGAGACGGCTGATAACCTGGCAGCACCGGGCAGCAATCCTTCCTACGCGATTGGCGGAGCGGCTTTCCTCCAGTCGTGGTTCGATGTCTACCGCCAGGAAGCGCCAGGTGGTACACTGACTTTAGCCGGCGGAGACTCGGTCGGTGCCACTCCTCCCATCTCGGCTTTCTTCGGAGATGTCCCCACCATCGAGATCATGAACATGATGGGATTCACCTCGGATGGTCTGGGCAACCACAACTTTGATGCCGGGCAGACTTACCTGCGCAGCCAATTGATCCCATTGGCGAACTACCCGTTCATATCTGCGAATCTAATCGACCCGGCGACCGGGAAGACTCCGGCCGAATGGAAGCCGTCGGTTGTGTTCGACAACACATTCCCCGGATTCAAGCTGGCTATCATCGGCTTCTCGAACAGCGACCTGACTACGCTGATCTTTCCAGGGAACCTGGACCCATTTGTAGTTACGGATGCTCAGGCGGCGATCCAGGCGGAAGCTTCACGCTTGCGCTCGAAGGGCAAGGTCAATGCGATCATCGCGGTCGGTCACGAGGGCGCCACAGCTGGCACGTTCAACAGCCCAACCGGCCCGCTCATCTCCCTTGCCGATAACCTGGGCGGCGTTGTCGATGCAGTTCTGGGTGACCATACCGACTTCCAGACTATCAGCGCCCGTTCGAACGGCGTGCTGGTGGTTGAGAACCGCAGCAAGGGCATCCGCTTCTCACGCATTCGCCTGGTTGTTGATACCAATACAAAGACGGTGATCTACAAGACTGCCGATTGGCATAAGCCCTGGAATATTGGTACGACCCCCGACCCGGTGATTCAAGCGAAGATCGACGATCTTACCTCCCAGCTGGCTCCCATTTTGGGCACAGTAATTGGGAGCTCAGCTGTTGAAGTCCTTCGTTCCGATAACTGCTTCGATGCGGTCAATAATCCTTCTGGACGGAAATGCGAGTCTTTGGTTGGAGATGTGGTTACTGATGCGATGCTGAGTACTTATGGTTCGATCGGTGTGGAGTTTGCGATCACCAATTCCGGTGGATTGCGCGACCGGTTGACCTGCCCGCCAGCCGGCGGCGGTTCTGGTTTCTGCCCGGCCTTTACGCCACCTCCCTATCAAATCACCCGCGGACAGGTGCTGGCAGTGCTTCCGTTTGGAAATGTGGTCGTAACTTTGCAGGTTAACGGCGCCGAGCTCAAGACCATGCTGGAAAACGGCGTTTCACAGATGCCGGCGGCTAACGGGCGCTTCCCGCAGGTGGCGGGCTTGTGCTTCACCTATGATATTGCAGCTGCTGCGGGCAGCCGCGTGACGGGCGCAGTCAGGCAGGCTGCCGATGGCACATGTAGTGGTGCGCCAGTCGATCTGACTGCGAGCTCGACCTACATGATCGCCGAGAACGATTTCATGTCTTCTGGTGGTGACGGGTATCCGAACTTTTTCTCACGCTCAACCACGCAGAATATCATGGACCAGGTGCTGGCGGATTATGTGACAGCCAACAGCCCAATCAACCCTGCTATCCAGGGGCGCATCGTGTGTATCGATGGAAATGGTGCAGGCCCAGCTCCTGATTGCCCCTTGCCTGTACCTTGATTCAGTGATTCGATGTTGGGGTGAGGTATTCCTCACCCCAACGCTTTCTTAGTCGATCAGCTCAAATCTATCGCCAGGAGTATTGCACACCGGGCATCTGTCAGGAGGAGGACCGATGTGGGTATGCCCGCACACCGGGCAAACCCAGATTTCAACATCTTTCCAACCCGATCCGATGGAAGCCAGTGCTTCCCGAAACAGCGCTTCATGTTCCTTCTCGACTTCCCAGGCCCAGCGGAAGGAGGAGAGCGCTCTCTTTTCGTTTTCTGCCTCGGCTTCCTGGATGAAATCCGGGTACATCGAGACTACTTCATAGTTCTCGCCGCCGATAGCCGCATCCAAATTTTGACTGGTGTCGCCCACTCCACCCAGCGCGCGCAGGTGGTTGTGGGCGTGCACCGTTTCGGCTGCCGCGGCTGCCCGGAAAAGCTTGGCGATGCGCGTGAAGCCTTCCTTCTCCGCCTGCTTGGCGAAAGCCAGGTAGCGGCGGTTGGCCTGCGATTCCCCGGCAAAAGCAGCACTTAGATTATCGTTTGTTTTGTTCATATCGATCTCCTTTTCCATCATCCCCACCGTTGTGAAGTGTTTTAGTGTATTGATTGTTGGAATTTAATCACATTGTCGCTGGTAAGACTATTAAAAAGCATCCCCTTTCTTGCATGACAATTGTCCTCAATTGGTTTTTTTCTTAGAGCGAATTAATTCCAAGGTTAAGTTTGGTCTGGTAGATCTATCCACAATTGAGGCATCGGTCCAGGACAACCGGCTCTGCATCATGTATGCATTTCACCCAATTCAAGTGAGCGGTTGGGGATGGGTAGATCGAATGGCAGGGGAAACCTCGACTCTACGGTGCATCGTGGACAGATTTTGTGATTAAATTCGAGGCTGACACCTCCGATTGTTGGTTCAGGTGGAGCTACAACACCCTGGCGGCGCGCTTTGTGGACAGCTCTACCATGATCGCCTGGCGCTGGGCGGATTGTGAGAGCTACTGGTTTGAAGTTGAGAACGATTTGTGGAATGAAGTACCCAGGCCGAATGCTCTCCCTGGCTACGATATGCTCAAATTCCGCATCAGGATGAAGGACAACCAGTTTGCTGTATTCATGGATGACCAGTTGCTATCATCGTTCTTCAGCGACCATTACGAGCAGGGCAAGGTCGGTTTGCAGATTGCCCAGGATACGTTGATCGATGATTTCGTTATTAAGGAGGACATTGAGTAAGCTATCTCCATACCGTATTGGTACAGGAATCAAGGTAATTATCAGTATAAGCGATAAAGAGAGTTGAAGCATATATCCAAATCAAGTGATTTGAGGCAGAGGGTTCGTGGGGAAAGATAGATATTATGTTTCTATTATTTTAAGAGTGCAAAAAGTGATAGTATTCACTTATCCTCTAATTTTTGATTAATTTCCGAAAAAACACAAGAAAGAGTTGGGAGTCAGGAAATGAAAAAGGCTCACAAAATAACAAGCATGTTAGTCAAGCTAATTATGGTCTGCTTTGTTGGAACTGGCATTTCTGCCCCTATATTCTCCCAGGAGGTAAACGAATTTGATAAAAAGAGAAAAAAGATGCCATAAATTCATACTTTTCAATGCGATATAAGACTTTTCAATCAAATAATCCGCTTGACTTCTCAATGATATTTAATAGTCTGGATAACGATATTGAATGGCTCAAGTTAGAACGAGATAAGCGTGATGTAGAAATTGCGATCCATACCTCCTGGGATCAAAGAATATTAGCTTACCGCTTTAAACTCGTGTTCCAAACAATTGGGATAGATCAATCTACGGCCGTCGTAGAATTGTTGGAAAACAATGAAATCACTTACGAAAGCAATCCATTGCATCCATCAGCGATGGCAAATGTTGAGCACGAAATTAATCTAATAAGAGCTGATGATGGCTGGGTCATATCGAAAGACACTTATACTGACGATTTGATTCGATTGTTGAGATATTCATCAAAAGATGAAATATTCAAAAACATCGAAATTAATCATTACCTGAGTCTAACAAATACACCCAATGTAAACCAACGTACTCCTCTACAACAGAACCCAAACTTTTCTGAAGGATTGCATTTATATGATTACGATAATTCTGCAGCTGTAGAATATGCCGATAATTATTGGGATTCAGAAGCAACTGATGGTCCAGTTCCCTTAACCATTCGAAATTTGGAAGGATGGTATCCAACATGGCCTACGAAATATAAATATTATCAAAGTGAATTTGAAACTGACTGTACTAATTTTATATCGCAGGCTGTTTTCGAAGGCGTGTCGTACACTGCAACCGATAAAGATTATTTTTATCCCGATTCGAATCATTATACCGATTGGTGGTATTACAAGTTCGCAACCTCAGTTGATGGATCACTACCTTGGGTTCGTGTAGGAGAGTTTCATGAGTTTCTTACTGAGAATTACTTCAATTTTATTAATTGGGGGATCGCTTTAAGAGGCCCTGCAGGATATCCTGTAACATATTGTGATATTGACGTCGGAGATTTGGTATTTATGTATCAAGATGGTTACGGGTGGAAGCATTCTGTAATTGTTGACCAATTGGGATCAAACCCTTGCAACACTTCTAACATATTTGTAGCTGCACATGATGATGATTTTTACCGTCGTCCACTTTCATATTATGCTGGTTATCAGTTATATCCCATTGAAATGAAGGGGTATTTCGATGAATATCATGTTGCCTTCTTACCGATAGCTTTTACCGGTTCAGGAAGTTTGAATGGAAACGCAAATCAAAATTCTTCTTCTGAAACAGAAGATACAGGCCTTCCAACAACCGCCCCATATAATGCTTACCCACCACCATAAAAAAACACTTCGATTGTAGGCAAAATGAGAAAAGTAATTAATGGAGAAGGTTAAATGCGGCCAATGTCAACAACTTTCGTCTTATTAATGCTTTTATTGCTAATCAGCTCAAATGGTTGTCAGCCAAAAAAACATGACTCTACATTAACCCAATCAGTTATTCCTACCCTTACAATAATTCCACGCTGGATACTATACGAAAAAGCCCTATCAAATGCGATAGTACAAACCGATGATGGATTGTGTGAGTGGGAAATTTTAGGAAAATCGGAAAACGAAGTCTATTTGTGGGCAAAATGCAAAGTTAGAGAGCCTGTAGGTACTGCCGGGAGCGTTCCAGCGGTTATCTATCTGGGAAAGAATGGTGAAATCAATCAGATTGCTGTTCCACGGGATGGCTTTTTCGTCGAGGATGTTGTTGCCATGTTTCCCACGGATATTCAAACCAAGATCTTTAATCGTGATCTCGAAGGTTTCGCAGATATGGAACATCTTGTAAAGAGACTAAAAAGTGGTGGGCCGCCTTTAATTGTTGTTTCTGGAACTCCACAACCGTGATTTGCTTTGGTAATGAGCAAAATAATTTGTGAAAATAAGATCTTATTTTCCATAAGCAAATTTTTGCCAGTTCTCTAATTGCATCTGAAAAATCGCATTTCCGCCACTTCATCCAGAATTCGATCACCAATTAGCATATCATAACCAAATTCACTAAGACTATACCACTGCCTTGCCAATCTGCCACCATTATCGTAAATCTGCTGTTATTGTCGAGAAAAGTTCAACCCACCCTCCCCGAGATATACCATATCGTATATTGATACCATCCATTACTACAAGGGGCATTGGTGTATGTACGGAATTCAGGGTCTCTCCGTCAGCCCTGGAGATGCGGAAGGCGACGATGGTCTGGGCGTTGCCCAGCGCGATTTGCAGGCGCGGGTTCAACTGGGCGATGCTCTGGTTGGCCGGGATCATGTGCAGGCCGAAATTTAGAACCTATAGCGTTCAACACATACGGCTACCTCAAAATCGCGGTGGCTCACGACAGATATTTCATCGAGTATTTCGCCACCGCGATCTGGGAGCTGAGGGATGAGGTGCTTGGTGTAATCCGATAACTTTATCACCCTTTACGGCTGGCCTTCTTCCAGTATTGGCGGTCGAGGCGGTCGTCGGGATTCAACAGGGATGGATGAACTTCCCGAATTACCTGGTAGCCGCGCGCGGCCCACATGCTGTGAGCCAGTTTGACCGGATTCGAGCGCACTCCTTGGCGGGAAAAGTATTCACAGATCCGGGTCACATCACGCACGAAGATCGGCAGTGCATCCTGGTTTGTGTGCGGATCCACAACTTGTGGAAAATCGATCAGCGTGATCTCGCCCTGCCAGTAAAGGATGTTGTAGGCCGACAGGTCGCCGTGCACATAACCCTTCGACAACAGGATTTCAATATTGTGCAAAACACGCTGAAAAAGGCTGTGGGCTTCTGTTGAATCAAGCTCCAGGCTGTTTAGCATCGGTGCTGGAGTGTTCTCATCGCCGCAGTATGACATCAGGATGGCATTATTGCCGCTGGCCAGGCACAGGGGTACATCAGCACCTGCGGCATGCAGAATCCGCATAGCCTTCACCTCGTGCTCGATCCAGGATGTGTGCATCAGCTGCATACCCCAGGCGGTCTTGTATGCGATTGATTGGAGCATCCCCACCTCTCGTATGACTCTGCCATCGGCGTCGATATGTTCGCGCCCCTGCCGGTAGACGGCGTCATTCTTGAGGTTGCGAAACTTGCGCGGGCGATAGACCTTGGCTGCCAGGAATGGTTGATCCAGATCCGGCACAGAAGGATTTGCCAGGCACTGGTAGACATGGGCTTCCTTGCCGCCCTGAACCAGTCTCAGGACGTCGTCCAGCCAGTGCTCGTCATAGAAACCGACCAATGAATTTTCGATCCATTCGCGTTCGTGTCTCGAAGCCATGTAAGTAAAACTAAAATCCTCCCGCCGGTCAGCTGGCAGGGGAGCTCCCGCTTGTTGAGCCGTCGAACGCCTGGTTTTCGGAAGCGCCTTGCGATCCCCGGCTTTTCTCCTGGATGGCATGTTGCGGATCGAGCTTTGATTTACAAACTCTTCAGAATCCTCTAAATCGAAAAAATCGTGTTGCGACATCTCAAAGACCTCTTTGGTGACAAGAACTTTCATTTAATTGATTTACGGGTCACCTGGGGCCAGACTCCTCGAAGATGATTTAGATGTATTTCAGGGAATCAAAAAGCCACAGGATTCAGCGCGCCTGTGGCTTGAAAGCATTTCATGCCAATGGATTAAGGTTGTTCGCCAGGAGGCGCGCCCATGTACATTCGATCATTCGATTCGACATTGACTTTCATAAGTTGTTCGCCTCCTTTCCTCGAAAATTTTAACAAGGGGAGTTTATCACGAAAATAGATGACTCGTCAAGATATGTTAAGGACATGTTAAGCTGTGGTTATTCATCCAGGGGCCAGTCCTACGTCGAAGCGGGCATTGACCAGTGCACAACCACGGTTACCGGGTTGGCGCAGAAAACCGCGTTGTTCAAGGTTTCCTACGGCGGATTTCTGGCAGTTCAAGCACCAGCGCGCTGATTCCGTGTACCAGTTCGCCTCGGTTTCTGTACGGATTTCGCCGCATAACTTCTCCGCCAGCTGGAATGGGATAGGAGTATCTGAAGTATTGGCATTCATTTGATTCTCCCCAATCACTGGATACCTAAAGATTGTCCTGGATCAACTTGACCAGCTGGACTGCGATCTCGGCGCTGGATCCCTCTATGAAGATGTGTTTGCGGTCGCGGGAGGGCGCCTGGGCCAGCGCGCTCACCCAGGTCGGAGACCCGTTCAACCCGATGCACTGCGGGTCGGCGTCCAGGTCGCCGGCTGACCAGATTGTAACCCGGCCGGGCCTGCCTGCCGCTAGCGGTTCGAATGCCCAATCCTTGATGCGATAGTCCATGAAACGCGGTTCGTTGGCAGCCGTCTTCACCGAGACCACGCATGGCAGCGGGACTTCGAGGATTTCATAGCCGCCTTTGATCTCGCGCCGGCCGCGCGCCAGACCGTGTTCGGTATCAGCATCTATTTCGATGAGCAAAGTGAGCTGGGCGATGCCCAGCCACTCCGCCAGGCCGGAAGGCACCTGCCCGGTAGCGCCGTCGGATGATTCTTCACCGCAAAATACCAGGTCAGCACCGCCCAGCTTGTGAATAGCCTGCGCCAGCGTGTAGGTTGTTGCCAGGGTATCAGCCCCGGCGAAGGCCCGGTCGCTGAGCAGATAGATATGGTCGCAGCCCATCGCCAGTCCGACGCGCAGGTACGGCTCGAAGGATACCGGCCCCATCGAAAGCAGGTTGATCGTGCCCCCATAGCGGTCTTTCAGGCCGAGCGCCATTTCCAGGGCGTTCATGTCCGGCGGATTAATTTCAGAGCGGGCGTTGAGACGGTCGAGCAGGCGCGTTTGGGGATCGACGCGCACTTCTTCCGGCTTGGGGACCACCTTGACACATACCACGCTGCACAGCTCAGGCATAGGCCGCCTCCCGGTCTGCGATTCCCCGACCTTCATCGGAACTGCTGGCTGACCAGCCTTGCTTTTCCAGCTCAGCAATCAACGCCGGGATTAGCTGGTGCACATCCCCCAGCACGCAGTAGTCAGCCGATTCGAAAATGGAAGCCTGCGGATCAGAATTGATGGCGATGACGTTTCCGGCTTTTTCGATGCCGACCACGAAATGGAACGCCCCACTGATGCCGCAGCAGATCGCAATTCTTGGGCTGCACACCACACCGGTCTGTCCGATCTGGCGCTCACGTTCGATGTGGCCTTCGTCTACCGGTGGGCGGGTGGCACCGACCTCGCCTCCCAGTTGCTGGGCCAGCTTCCGTAAGGTATCAAAATCGCCGTGCATTCCGCGTCCACCTGCCACCAGGACCGGGACTTTGCGCAAATCGACACCATGACCGACCGAGCGCTCGACCAGCCGGGTGTGAACCATCTCCGGGGTCAAATCCACTTCTATTTGGATAACCTTCCCGGTCCGGTGGGGATCGGGATCCAGGGCTGAGAACACTCCCGGGCGCACGGTCGCCATTTGAGGCCGGTGCTGCTGCATCTGGATCATCGCCAGCACACCACCCCCGAAACCAGAGATCTCAGAAACCAAAATACCGTTTTCAGCTTCCATTTCTAGCCCGGTGCAGTCCGCGTTCAAACCCGTACGCAGCCGGACCGCCAGCCGGCCAGCCAGGTCACGGCCGTCCGGTGTGGCTCCCAGCAGGAAGACACCCGCCCTGGTTTCCATGACCACCTGGAAGGCGGCGCGCGAGTAGGCTTCTATGGTGAAATTCTGCAGCAAAGGATGCTCTGCCAGGTGGATCTCGTCTGCTCCGCAGGCGATCGCCAGGGTGGCCAATCCTTCCACCTGATCTCCCAGCAGCAAGCCGGAGACCTTCCATTTACTGCTGCTCTCGAATTGGTTCATCTGGTCGACCAGCTCCCGGCCTTTAGCCAGCAGCTCCAGCGAGACCCCTTCCAGCTGGCCCTGTTCCTGTTCCAGGTAGACCAGCAGGATTTTGTTCTCCAGGTTGGGTGGAAATAGTGAGGCGGCCATGCTTTGTTCCAGGGTAAGGCTTAATCCGGTTGGGCTGCTGGATCATCCAGCGCCAGGGCAGCGATCTCGGCGATATCCAGGATTTTCAGGTTTTCAGCGCCTGCCAGCCTGTCGCTGTCTTCCAGGCAAACGGCGCAGAATGGGCAGGCTGTGGCCAGCAGCACGGCACCGGTTGCCTGTGCTTCGCGGATACGCAGGTTCGAGAAACGCTGTTCAACGGGTGTATCCAGCCACATGCGGCCTCCCCCTCCGCCGCAGCACAGGCCGGCTTCCCGAGAGCGCTCCATTTCGACCAGCTGCAGCCCCGGGATGGCTGAAAGCACCCGGCGAGGGGCTTCATATTCAGAATTGTGTCGGCTGAGGTAGCACGGATCCTGGTAAGTGCAGACTACTTCCAGCGGGTGTTCGAAGCGCAGCCGTCCCTGCTCCACGAGCTGGTAGAGATATTGTGTATAGTGTAAAGGAGCAGGCAGTTCGAATCCTTTCTCAGTGGGGTAGTGATTCGCGAAGACATCGTAGCAGTGCGGTGAGATGGTGACCATATGCTGTGCGCCGCTTTCAACGAGCACCTGGGCGGTATGCCTGGCGATTTCCTCGAAATACGGACGGTGGCCCACACTCAAGGCAGCTTCGCCGCAGCAGGGTTCGCGGTCGCCCAGCACACCGAAACGCACGCCGGCAGCTTCCAGCACCCGCACCAGCTGGCAGGCGATCTTCTGCGCCCGCGGATCATAGGACGAGGTGCAGCCGACGTACAGCAAGATCTCATGCTCCTGGGGGTCAAAGGCTGGCAAAACCAGGTTCTTTGCCCAGGACATGCGCATGGAGGGCGGCTGTGACCACGGATTCTCATTCCAGTAAATGGACCACAACAATGAGGACAGCCCTTTTTCCACGGTTGTGGGTGTCGCACCAGCAGCGCGTTCCCAGGCCAGCAACCGCAGGCTGCGCATGATGTCGGCGATTCGAACCCCGCGCGGGCAATCGGCTTCGCACTGGGCGCAGGTCGTGCAGAGCCACAGGTTAATATTGCCATCCTGCAGGCCGAGCTGTGCCCGGCGGATGAGGGTCCGCACCGATAACGGCTCATCCCGCACAAGCCCCCACGGGCAGGTTGCCGTGCAGACCCCGCACTGGAAGCACAGGGCAGCAGCGCCATCGGTGAGCTCGATCAACCTCTCAAGGTTCGTATCGTCTAGAACAAGAGCGTTTGTTTCAAACATAGGTTACTTTACTTGTTTACCTGTCTACTTGTTTCCTGGTTTACTTTAAACTTCGATACCACTTCATCCATCTCAGCCATTTTCTCGGCAAACTCCTTACCTTCTGCGGCGGAAATCCAGCGCAGCTGCAGGCGCTCAGGGACGATTCCCTGGCGCTCGAACTTTCGCTGCCAGTGCTGGAAGCGCTTCCAAGTCAGGCGGTTGGCGTAATTGTAGTGGCAGTCCGAGCCGGTTTCAGTCAGCCGGCAGCCCGTCACCAGGACCGCGCCGGCGTTTTTCTCGAAAGCGCGGGCGACAAAATCCTCCTCAAAGCGGGCCGAGCACATGGTGCGGATGATGCGAGCGGAGGGCGGGTACTGGCGTTTCTCAATTCCTGCCAGGTCTGCCCCGGCATAAGAGCACCAGTTGCAGGTGAAAACCAGGCATTTCTCCTGCGGGCGCTCTGCCAGGGCCGCATCGACCTGCGCCAGGATCTGTTCTCGGGTGAAGTAGGGCATCTCGATCGCATGGAAGCTGCATTCCGCTGCGCAGGTGCCGCAGCCCATGCAGGCTGCTTCGTGGATCAAGACGCTGCCGTCCTTGCCGGGCTGCCCGATCTGCTCGATGGCGTTGAAAGGGCAGACTTTCACGCAGCGCATGCAGCCTTTGCACAGCTCCGGGATCAGCCGGGCGGTGAGCGGCTGTTTCTCGATCACGCCGCGCGCCATGAGCGCTCCGGCTTTGCCGGCTGCAGCCAGGGCCTGAGCCATCGACTCGCGCACGTCTTTGGCGCCCTGGCTGGTGCCAGCCAGGTACACACCTTCCACTGCAGTTTGCACCGGGCCAAGCTTAGGATGCAGCTCCATGTAGAAGCCGTCCTCGCTGCGTGCCAGCTTCAGCTGCTCCGCCAGCATATCCAGAGGAGGTCTCAAGCCGACCACCAGCACCAGCAATTCAGTGGGAATGCGCAGGTTGACGCCGAGCAGGTGATCGTACAGCTCGGCATAGCCACCGCTGAAGGTGATGGCCTGCTGGGGAGGGGATTCGGGGTCGTACAGGAAAACCTGCACTCCCTGGCGCATGGCGCTTTCGTAAAGCTCTTCCGCCTGGCGGCTGTAAGTGCGTACTTCTTTGCACAGCAGGCGTACGCTGGCTCCCATCTGCCGCAGCCTGATCGCCTGTGCGACCATGGAAGTGCAGCAGTAGCGCGAACAACCCATATTGTCAGTGCCATTTCCAATAATATCCTGGCGGGAACCGACGCAGGCGATGAATGTAACCTGCCTGGCCGTGAACTTCCCCAGCTGCAGCATCTTTTCGAGCTCCAGGTTGGTGATCACACGCGGATCTTGACCATAGCCGAATTCGAGGGGCTGGTAAGGAAGCGAACCGCTGGCGACGACGACGGCGCCGGCATCCAAATCAAAGCCTGCTCCCGACCCACTGCGCAGCCGGGCGTGGAAATTCCCCACCACACCACCGATAGTCTCAATGGCGGTGTCTACATGCACCTGGACGCCGCACTCCGCCACCTGCTTGATTTTAGCCTGCACCAGCTCACCTGCCAGCAGGTCGGGATTCGGAGCAATATGTTCAAGCTGGTTGAGCAGTCCCCCCAGGCACAGTTCTTTTTCAACCAGGTGCGTTTCGAAGCCCTGGCAGGCCAGGGCCGTGGCCGCGGTCATGCCGGCGATGCCGCCGCCGATGACCAGGGCGGTCTGGGTCAGGGGAAGGTGCGAAACCTGCAAGGGGACCAGCCGGCGGGCTTTTTCGACCGCCATGCTCACCATATCCATGGCTTTCTGCGTGGCGGCCTCTTTTTCGTGCTTGTGCACCCATGAGTCCATGTTGCGGATGTTCGACATTTCCAGCAGGAATGGATTCAAACCAGAACGCTCCAGGACTCCGCGGAAAATGGTTTCGTGGGTTTTTGGAGAACAGGCAGCCACGACCACGCGGGTGATATTTTCGCGCCTGATGGCCTCTTCGATCTCCTGTTGGGTGTTGCCAGCGCAGGAAAACATCTGGTTGGAGGCATATACCACATCCGGCAGACTGCGCGCATATTCCACGACCTGGTGTACGTCTATCACCCCGGCGATATTGCTGCCGCAGTGGCAGACGAACACGCCCACGCGCGGCGTCTCGACCCCCGTAATCGGCTCGACATCTGGAGCTTCAGGCCAGAAACGCTGGCTCAGGTGGGCCAGGGCCAGGGCGGCGGCGCCACTGCCCTCTGCCACGCTGTCCGGTATGTCTTTCGGTCCTGAGACACAGCCTGCGGCATAGATCCCGGGTCGAGTGGTGGCAACCAATCCGCCGTAAGTCTCCAGTGAGCGCACGAAACCGTCTTCGTCCATCTCGATCCCGAGCACCCCGGCTAATTCAGCCAGGCCGTCCGGCGGGGAAACTGCGTTTGCCAGTACAACCATGTCATAGCGATCCTGGACGCGCTGTGCACTTTCAGTATCTTCATAAGTTACTGCTATTGAGCCCCCCTCACCAGGCGCGATGCGGGAAGGCCTGCCGCGCAAGAAGTGTGCCCCTTCCGCACGCGTGCGCTGCCAGAAGCCATCGAAGCCTTTCCCGAAGGCGCGCACGTCCATGTACAGTACGTCAACCTGCTGCACCCCGTGGTCGATGGCCTGGTAAGCGTGCTTGATGGAATACATGCAGCAGAAGCGCGAGCAGTGTCGGAAAAAGCGCCGGTCGCGCGATCCGACGCACAAAACGAACATGATGTTCTCAGGGTGTGCGCCGTTCGAAGGCCTGATGATCTCGCCGCCGGTCGGGCCGGCCGAGTTGACCAGGCGCTCGAACTCGAGGGCAGTCAGGATATCGGGGTGCTTCCCATAGCCGAATCCCCCCATGCGGCGCGGGTCAAGCATACTGTAGCCTGTCGCCAGGATGACGCTGCCGACATGGCGTAAAATTTCCCTGCTGGGGGGCATGCTGAAATCGATCGCCATCGGTGGGCAGACTTGGGAGCAGTGGTGGCACGGCAGGTAATTCGGCGGCTCGTTCAGGCAGCTGTCGATGTCGATCCGGTAAGCGCCGGGCACCGATTGGGGGATCGGCGTGTAGATCGCCTTGCGGGAAGCCATGCCCGAATCGTATTCGTTCGGTTTGATCACCGGGCAAACAGTGCTGCACTCACCACAGCGCGTGCAGGCGTCGCTGACGTAGCGAGACTGCTGGCGAATCTTCACCTGGAATCCACCGCCTCTTGCCGCATAGGAAGGTGTGCCTTCCAGCGCGACGACTTCGGCCAGGGATAATATCTCGATGTTCGGGTGCAGGCCCACTTCTGACATCTTGGGCGCTTCGATGCAGATCGAGCAGTCCAGGGTGGGAAAGTTCTTGTCCAGCACGGCCATGACGCCGCCGATGGTCGCTTCGCGCTCGACCATGACCACGCGTGCGCCCGCTTCCGCCAGATCCAGGGCAGCCTGGATACCTGCGATACCTCCGCCGATGACTAAAACCGAATCGCTCATGTCTCCTGTTCCTTCGCCAGAGCAGGTTTTGGATAGTGAGCCAGGCCGTATTCAAACCCGCAATTGAAGGCTTGCAGATTAAGCGTGACTGTGTTTGGTTTTACCGAAGTTTCGATGGCACGCTGCATGTTTTCTATCTGCACCAGTCCGCTGACCGCAGTCAGAAAGCCCAGCATGACCATGTTGGTAACCACGCGCCGCCCGAGCTCCTCTGCCACCCTCGTGGATGGAATGGCATAGACCGTATCGTCATTTTGTGGGACGACCAGCTCCTGGTCGACCAGGACCAGCGCCTGCGGCTTTGTTTCGGGGCGGAATTTTGTATAAGCTTCCTGCGAAAGAGCCACCAGCACATCGGCTGCCTGCACGAAAGGGTAGGCGATCGGCTGGTCGGACAGCACGACGTTGGCGCTGGAGGCTCCGCCGCGCGCTTCCGGGCCGTAGGCCTGGGTCATCACGGCTTCCATGTCCTCGTAGATGGTCAAGGCCTTACCCAGCACCATCCCGGCCAGCGCTACCCCCTGGCCGCCAAAGCCGGCGATACGGATTTCTTTACGCATTGTTCCTCTCCAGGGTAACCGGCTCATACGCCGGCCTATCCCGGTCAATAAACCGGCCGACGTAGATCGGATGTTCCTCGCGCAGGTCGATACCCATTTCGTCGGTGTGCACGTCTCCATCCATTACCAAGACACTGCGCTGGCGGTACAGCTCCATTTCTTCCAGGCCGTCTTTGATGTTGTTGGATTTACCGAAACCCACCGGGCAGGGAGCCAGGATTTCCAGGAAGGCGAAGCCTGGTTTCCTGAAGGCATACAGGATATCTTCTTTAACCTGGCGGACGTGCAGAGCCGTCCAACGGGAAAGGAGGTTGGCTCCGCAGGCTGCCATCAAGTAAGGAAAATTGAACGGCAGCTCAGGATTGCCATAAGGCGCAGTCGTCCCGCGCGCCCCACGTGGGGTGGTCGGCCCTACCTGCCCACCGGTCATGCCGTAATTGAAGTTGTTGATGCATATCACCTTGAGGTCGGCATTCCGCCGGGCGGCATGGATCAGGTGGTTGCCGCCGATGGCAGACAAATCACCGTCGCCGCTGAATACCGTCACCGTGAGCTGCGGCTTTGCCAGCTTGATTCCCAGGGCAAAAGGGATGGCGCGGCCGTGAGTGGTATGGTAGGAATCCAGGTTCATATAACCTGCCACCCGCCCGGAACATCCGATTCCCGAAACAACAATATGGTTTTCCAACGGAATGCCTGATTCAAGGACTGCCTGGGCGTAGCAGCGCATGACGATGCCGATCCCGCATCCCGGACACCAGATATGCGGCATGCGCTCGGCGCGGATGATGTTGTCGAGAGGGTGAGAGTCAACTAATTGGGGCAATGTCATTACAGGAGCTCCGGATTAATGGTCAATAGTTAATTGTCAATGGTCAATTGTCAACTTATGAGGGCTGGTCCGTTTTCTCACTGTCTGTATGCTAGCATTGATAATTCGTGAGAGCTCTTCGCATTCTTGAATTATTCCTGGTGATTTTGTCCGAGAAAGCAAATCGCTTCTGGAGATGATTCTGAGCCAGATTTGAGTCTCATTCAATTCCTTCAAGCAAATCCGCAATTTATGAATAAAATCCCGGTCACTTTCGGCACCTCGTGCTTCAGCATATTGTGCGGCTGGCGAAGTGCCGCTGCGCAATATTTGTCCTGCGATATGTGCGCCAGCATATGTCTTCGGTAATTGATCGGTATACTTCACGATATTTACCGCGAACATGACCAATCTTTCTTCAATGTCGTCCCCTTTTGCCAAAATCATTTCTCCTGTAATTGACAATTGACAATTAGCAATTGATTATTGACAATTGATAATTTCCTGCAAAATCGGCTCCGGCGGAATCATCTCGCCTCCTGCGTGGAACACTCCTTTCACCGGCCGGTGAATCACGCGTTCGACTTCCCGGCTGACCTGCCCGAGGTTCATCTCGGCAACGATAAAATGGTCGACCTTCTGTGCCAGGTCAGCCAAAACCTGTTCGGGAAACGGCCAGATGGAAACCAGTCGCAGCAGGCCGACCTGTATGCCCTGCTGGCGTGCCTTGCGCACCGCCGAACGCGCCGAGCGGGCCGTGCAGCCGTACGCCACGACTGCGATGCGGGCATCTTCCAGGTCGTAGCTCTCGGTGCGGATAATTTCTGAAGCATTACACTGGATTTTGTTTGCCAGGCGAGTGACCAGCTGGTGGTGAACATCGGCGTCCATGGCTGGATAACCGTGCTCGTCGTGAGTCAGGCCGGTGAAATGCACCCGGTAGCCTTCTCCGGCGTGCGCCATCGGTGGGACCAGGTCCTCATCCTGCGCCAGGAACGGATCGAAGCGGCCATTGGGAGGGTGTGAGGGACGCTTGCGCTGGCTGAGCTGGATCTGGCTTTGGTCGGGGATGACCACCCGTTCCACCATGTGGCCGATGACTTCATCCGCCAGCAGGATCACCGGCACCCGGTAGCGATCGGCCATGTTGAAAGCTAAAATGGCCAGGTCGAACATCTCCTGCGGTGACCAGGGACTGTAGGCGATCACCTGAAAATCCCCGTGCGAGCCCCAGCGCACCTGCATCACGTCGGATTGACCGGGCATGGTGGGGAGACCGGTGGAAGGCGAGCCGCGCTGCACATCCACGATCACGCACGGAATCTCAAGCATCACACCCAGGCCGATGTTTTCCATCATCAAGCTCAAGCCCGGCCCCGAAGTAGCTGTCATGGTCCTGGCGCCAGCAGCCGATGCTCCCAGTATGGCGGCGATGCTGGCCAGCTCGTCTTCCATCTGGATGAAGACGCCCTGCACCTGGGGCATGCGGCGTGCAAGGTGTTCGGCGATTTCTGTGGAAGGGGTGATCGGGTAGCCAGCGAAAAACCGGCAGCCGGCTGCGATAGCGCCTTCCGCACAGGCATGGTCGCCGTTCATAAAATGTTTACCAGTTGGAATAGGGGCAGGGCTCACATCTGCCTCCCATTCGCAGGCAGGGTGAAAATGGCGAATTCAGGGCAGACCAGGGTGCAGAATTCGCAGTGCACACATGCGCCCTGTTTTCCAGGAGCAATTTCCGGAAAATGGTAACCCTTCACATTGGACTGCATGGAAACTCGCAAAATCTGCTGAGGGCAGAAACGGATGCATATTTCGCATTCCTTGCAGCGTTCCGGGATGACGAATACCTCCCCGCGTGGCACTGTTTTACGATCCAGGTCCAGGGGGGTACGGGCAAACACCTTCATATTCTCATTCCCATGGTCAGGATAAGCGGCTATCGCTGGTTGAAAAAACCCCTCCGTCCAAGACCGGAGGGGTTTTATACTGCTTGTGTATGTGAGTAAGCGCCCCTACGGCAGTGACAGTATTGTGACAAAAAGCGCAGGTTATTTTATTATAGCCGAGGTTTTTGAAAAGTCAAATTAATCTTAATCATCTGATTATTCCGATGATTAAATACGACCGGAACCGCATACGTTGAAATGGAGCGTCCCCACTTTTCTTCGCCCGGTGATAGAATCTGGAGCGGGGTGGAGCTGTTATCTGGTAGTTGGCAGGGATTTGCGAGGTAAATAAGCATGTTTTCCGAGGCTTTCACCGCCTGGCTTTTACAGGCTGAAACACCATCTATCCGCTTCTTGACCATGCAAAAACTCAACGCTGTATCCGAACAGGAATTACAGCAAGTTCGCACTGAGCTGGATGAGTGCGGCCCGATCCCATCCATACTGTCCAGGCAGGTACAGGCTGGGTCGTGGAGCGTGGATAAAAGCTTCTACACCCCGAAATACACCAGCACTCACTGGAGTATGCTGCTGCTTTCGGAGCTGGCGGTCGATTCTACCAATCCACATTTCCGTTCCGGAGCTGATTACATGCTCAGCGCTGCTCTTGAGCATCCACTTCGCTGGTTCGAAGCGTATCAAAATGACCTGGCTTGCTTTTGGGCAAATTTGCTGCGCTATGCATTAAAAGCTGGCATACATGATGACCTGAGGTTGGACGCGATCGTCGGGCTGCTGGTCGATAATGCGATGCGCTCAGAATGGCGCTGCCGCTACAACTATAAACTGCCCTGCGCCTGGGGAGCGGCACGCGCCCTGTGGAGCCTGGCAGCCTTACCACCATACAGCCGGTCGCCGCAGGTTGATGCAGCGATCCAGAGCGGGCTGTCATTCCTGCTGGACGAGTACAGCCTGGTGGAAGCAAATTACCCTGTTCACGAGGGAGGTAAGATCAACGAGCTGTGGTCGCGCCTGAATTTCCCGCTCTTTTACCAGGCCGATATCCTGCTGGTGCTGCGCGCCCTGGCTGAGCTTGGGGAGCTGTCCCAGCCAGGAGCAGCCCCGGCCTTGGAATGGCTGCTGAACAGGCGCAATGCGGCGGGACGCTGGCGCGGGTCCAATCCCTTTCGCAGCCGTACATGGCAGCTTGGCGGCCAGGAAGAAATCGACCGCTGGGTGTCGCTGCAGGCCGCGCTAATTGTAGAGTACACATAATTGGGAAGTGATGTTATGACGCTCGAGACCGGACAAATCCTGAACAGCCGCTACCGGATCGTCAAGTTATTGGGGCAGGGCGGCTTTGGGGCGGTTTACCGGGCATGGGATATTAACCTGGAGCGTCCCAGGGCTGTGAAAGAGAACCTGGAAATTTCCCCTGAAGCCCAACGCCAGTTCAAACGTGAAGCCCAAATCCTGTGCGACCTGGAGCACCCCAACCTGCCGCGCGTCGTCGATCATTTCATGATTCCAGGCCAGGGGCAGTACCTGGTGATGGATTACGTCGAAGGTGAGGATCTCCAGGAAAAGCTGAACAGGTCTGGAGGGCCGCTGCTGGCAGACCAGGTACTTCCTTGGATCCTGCAGGTATGCGAAGCCCTGGTGTATCTGCACAGCCAGACACCCCCGGTTATCCACCGCGATATCAAGCCGGCGAATATCCGCGTTACATCAGGAACCACGGGTCCGGGTCAATCCGCAGGAAGAGCCAAGCTGGTCGATTTTGGCATCGCCAAGGTTTATGACCCTGCCCTGAAAACTACTATGGGAGCCAGAGCGGTGACGCCGGGTTATTCGCCGCCAGAACAATACGGCACGGGCTCTACCGACGAGCAGAGCGACATCTATGCGCTGGGAGCCACACTGTACTGCCTGCTTACCGGCCAGGAACCGCCGGCCAGTGTGGACATCGTTTCAGGAAACAGTGAGCCTCCTCTGCCTGCCAACCAGTCGAATCCAGAGGTTCCAGCAGCAGTCAGTGCGGCGATCGAGAAAGCCATGCAGGTCAAACGCTCCATACGCTTCAGCAGTGTGGCCGAATTGCGCCAGGCGCTGACCTCACCAGGCATATCCACACCGGTGGTGCAGAGAACCGGTGTGGCTCAAATCAGCCTTCCAGCAGAAGCCGCGCCTGCTGCTGTGTCGACCTCGCAGCCAGCCGCGCCTGGTCGGAGGCGGCTTCGCTGGGGGTTCGCCTTGGGTGGTGCACTGGCACTGGCAGCCCTGGCGGCTGGAGTATTGGGGATTTTCCGCCTGGTAAGTAATCGACCTGCAGCGAGCCCGCCGCCGATCACACCGATCTCCGTCATTAAACCTGCAACGCTGGAGCCGCCTGCTACCGCTACGGCTGCTGATATATCCGTCTTCGAGCCGCTTTTCATTGAAGCCCCAGGCTGCGGATACGGTGGCAATTTTACGATGATCCATGCGGTGGACGAATTCACCGTGAAGTTCATCTTCTGCCAGCCGGAGCCGGCTTTCCTGGCAAAAATAGCCAGCCCGGCAATGGCCATCCAGCCCGCGGAAGTCTTGAATACACCCGGCATTGCCGGTCAAATGGTCGAAGAGCCGGTTGGCACCGGACCATACCAGGTTGCAGAATGGAGCCATGGAGATCATATAAAACTGAGGCCTTCTGAAGCCTATTGGGGTGAGAAAGCCAGGTCGGAACTGGTATTTTTCTGGGAGAGCGATGCAGAAAACCGCCTGACTAAACTTTATGAAGGCAATGTGGATGCCATCGATAATCCCCCATCAGGGGGATTTAGCAAGATTCAATCCGACCCGAATCTGCGCCGGGTGTTCCGGCCACCGATCAACATTCTTTATCTCGGAATGAACAACCGCGTCTCTCCCTTTGGAGATGAAAAAGTGCGCCAGGCGATCGCCATGGGTATTGACCGCCAATGGCTGATTGACAAATTTCTGCAGGGCGAGTCTGAGGTAGCCACCCACTTTACTCCCTGTGTGATACCTTTTGGCTGTAATTCTGAGGCCTGGTATGAATTCGATCCAGACCTGGCCAGGAAATTATTGGCTGATGCGGGTTTCCCGGATGGATTCCGTACTGATCTGGTGCTGCGGGGCGTGGCACGCACCTACCTGACCAATTTCAAGGACCTTGCTGAAGGCATACAGTTGCAGCTGAAGGACAACCTGAATGTCGAGACTGAAATAAAAATACTGGAATCAAGTGAATTCCTTGACCTGGTGAATTCAAGCAAGATCCAGGGCCTTTTTCTGCTGGGGTGGACCGGGGATTATCCGGATGTTTCAGATTTCCTGGACCCACACTTCGGTGAAAATGCCCCACCCATGTTTGGTGAACAATTTACTGACATAACGAGAGTCCTTAGTAGCGCGGCTTCTTCACCGCATCTCGAAGATCGCGGAAAGCAAATCTCCGAAGCCAACCTGCTGCTGCGCACACACGTCCCAATGGTACCGTTGGCGCATATCGGTTCAGCGGTTGTATATCACCAGGCGGTAGAAAACCCTCAAGCCAGCCCATTTTTTGTCGAAGACTTCCGGCTCATTTCCAGACAGGGACAGGATGTATTTACGTTCATGCAAAGCACCGAACCGGTCTCACTGTACTGCGCGCAGGTCGCCGACGGCGATTCGATGCGGGTCTGCTCGCAGATCTCCGAACCTCTGTACCACTACACCACCAATGGAGCGCAGGTAGAACCAGCCCTGGCAGAAAACTGCGAACCGAACGAGGATTTGAGCGTGTGGCACTGTTATTTGCGCAAAGGGGTGAAATTTCACGACGGATCGACCCTGGATGCCAACGACGTAGTGAGGTCGTACGCAGCGCAGTGGGATGCCAGCTCCCCGATTCACAAGGAGATTTCGGGTGACTTTACCATGTGGGAAATCCTGTGGGGAGGGTTTTTCAACCAACCCTAAGTCGCAAAACCAACCAGCCAGGAGGTGGATTTGAACCACCAATCTTATATCTTTGGATTGAATCACTGGCGATTAGAACCAGATTTAACTGCCATTCTCTCAAGATACTGGCCTTCATATACACTGCACGAGTCTGAATTCGATCGCTTTGGCGCCCTGGTCGGAGAGCGGGCTTACGAGATCGCCAGCTGGGTCGACCGCAGCGCCGCACCAGAGTTGGTGATGCACGACCTGGACGGACGGCGGGTGGACCGCGCCCGGCTGGACCCGGCCCACGCCGCACTGCTCAAGGAGCTGGCTGTCATCAACCGCCCGCCGTATGAAGGCGGCTCGTGGCTGCAACACTTCGCCCTGGGCTACCTGTTAGCCGACCCGGGGCTGTACTGCACGCTGATCGTCACCAACCAGACCGCCTACGCCATCTTCAAATACGCTCCCGAGCACTCCAGCTGGCTCGAACTCCTGCTCAGCGGAGCAGCCTGGGGCGCGACCTGGATGAGCGAGACACAGGGCGGCAGCGACCTGGGGGCGAACAATACCCTGGCGCTGCGAGAGGGAGAAATTTGGAGGCTGACCGGGAAAGACAAGTTCTTTGCCAGCAATGCCGGGCTGGCGGACCTGGCAGTAGTCACTGCCAGACCGCAGGGCGCCTCTGCCGGGCCGAAAGGACTGGCGCTGTTCCTGGTGCCGCGCCTGGACCCGGACGGGAACCTGAATTATATAGTCAGGCGTTTCAAGAACAAATCCGCCACCCGGGCGGTGCCAACCGGCGAAGTGGAGCTCGAAAACAGCCTGGCGTACCTGGTGGGCGAAGCAAGCCAGGGTATCTATTACACGCTGGAAAACCTGACCGTCTCGCGCTTGGCGAATGCAGTCGGCGCCATGGGGCTGGCGCGCAAGGCGCACCTGGAAGCACTTTTTCGTGCGCAAAAACGGCAGGCATTTGGCAGGACGCTGCGAGAGCACCCGCTGGGGCGCTACGACCTGACCGACCTGGCGGTGCGCACTGCCGGTGGGCTGGCGCTGGCTTTCCACGCCATTCACGCCTTCGACCAGGCCTGGATGGAGCACCCGCCTTACACCAGCGCTTACCATTACGCCCGCTTCCTGTCCCATTTGGCCAAGAACCGCACGGCCGAGCACGCCGCCTATGCCACCCAGCTGGCCATGGAGCTGTTCGGCGGCCTGGGTTTCATGGAAGATTACGCCGTGGCGCGCCTGCACCGCGAAGCCCTGGTAACATCGATCTGGGAGGGATCCAGCAACATCCAGGCCCTGGACTTGCTGGAAGCCATGCACAAGAAAGGCGCGCACGAGCCCTTTTTGGACGAAATCCTGCCCATGCTGGAGCGGGCCAATAGCCCGGCTGCCCGGTTAGCCAGCCAGGCGCTGCAGGAAAGCCTGAGAACAATGGCGACCCTCTCCAATCCCCAGGCGCAGTGGGTTGCCAAGGACATGTTGAGAAGCCTGGCGGATGCGGCGCAGGTGGCGCTGTTGTATTCGCTATCTGAGAATGGAGGGGAGCGCTATGCTCGCCTGGCGGAGCTTTACAGCGAGCATTTCCTGTTGCACGAGCCTTACCCGGCCTGGGTGTTGGAGGACGAATCCATCTGGTGGCCGGTGAGCGGGCTGGAATAAGCGGGGTCTGTTGATACTGCGACCAGGTAATTAATGGACCTCCCACCAGCGCAGGCGCAGGTCGGGCTGGCGGGAGGCGTGCTCAGGGTGTGGGATTGGCGATTATTGCGGCTGGTTTTCCGTTTCAACGATTTCAACAGGTTTTTCGGCGGCCGGTTCTTCCGGCACCACCAGCATCAGCACCAGGTAGGCCAGGATGGTGAACGGCCAGAAGATCGTGATCAGCACCACAATCAGCCTGACCAGGGTGGGGTCCATGCCCAGGAATTCGCCCAGCCCGCCGCACAGGCCGCCGACCATGCGCTGTTTGCGCGAGCGGTAAAGTCGTTTCGTTTCGGTTGACAACAGGAACCTCCTTACTGCTTTGCTGTACTACCATATTTTACGAGAATTGCTTGAAATAGTTGCAGTCGCCTTCCGATTTCTCTCTTCAGGTGAATTCAGGTCAATTAACTGAATAAAAATGTACCGCATCTGGATCTTCCTGCTGATCAACCTGTGGATCTTATACATTTCACGGCACTCCTTCTCCAGGCCGCACTCGCATGGTTTCTACCGTTTTTTTGCCTTCGAGACGATATTGATCATGGCCCTGGCCAACGCCGGTGACTGGTTTCATGATCCCCTCTCTTTACCACAAATCCTTTCGTGGCTGTTTCTGACAGGTTCTGCAATCCTGGCGCTGCACGGTTTTTACCTGTTGAAGTCTATGGGAAAGCCAAAAGAGCGATTCGAAAACACCACCCTCCTGGTGCAGGCAGGCGCCTACCGCTATATACGACACCCGATGTACGCTTCCCTGCTGCTGCTGGGAGCCGGTGTGTTTCTCAAGAGCCCGTCGCCGGTGGACGCGGCCCTGCAGCTTGGACTGCTGACATTTGTGACCATGTCTGGGTGGGTGGAGGAAGAAGAGAACCTGGAACGCTTTGGGCCAGCTTATGCGGATTATATGCGCCATACAAAGATGTTCTTACCCTGGATCTACTGAAATTCAATTGCTCATACCTGCCTGTTAACCTACGAGACCTCACAGGTTTCTGAAAACCTGTGAGTCATCATGATATAAATTTCACCATCAAGGATGAAAATCTATTTTCAGATCAGGTCTCTGGTTGATGGTTCCAGCCGGTTTTCGGTGATACTGAATTAAACCGCTGCAGAAAATTCCAGCTGGTAGTATCCATGAAAAGCCGATTGGAGGTGGATCGATAAAGGAAAGCCGACCTGAAGAAGTGATATGATAATGCCTGCTGTCGGGCGTAAAAGTACCTGCCAGCAATCGAATACTCATGAACGCCGAAATCCCGATTTCTGAACATCTCCAGGCGCAGTTAAATACACTGCCCACCAAATCCGGCTGCTACCTGATGAAGGAGGAAACTGGCAAGGTGATCTACGTGGGCAAGGCCATCAACCTGCGCAGCCGGGTGCGCTCGTATTTCCACCTCAGCGCCGGGCACACGCGCAAGGTCGAGAAGATGGTCAGGATGATCCAGGACATCGAATGGATCGTAGTGGGCTCCGAGCTGGAAGCCCTGATCCTGGAGATGAACCTGATCAAGAAACACCGCCCGCACTACAACGTGCGGCTGAAGGATGATAAGCGCTACCCCTATATTAAAGTCCATTGGGCAGATGCATACCCGAAAGTGACCGTCACCCGCCAGATGGTGCAGGACGGCTCGCGCTACTTCGGCCCCTACACCAGCGTGTGGGCGGTGCACCAGACCCTGGATGTGCTGCGGCGCATCTTCCCATACCTGACCTGCGACCGGGAGATCACCGGTGAAGACGAGCGCGCCTGCCTGTACTACGACATCAAGCTGTGCAGCGCGCCGTGCATCGGTGTCATCCAGCAGACTCAGTACCGCCAGATGATCGAGGACCTGTGCCAGTTCCTGTTGGGGCGCACCGAGCCGATCGTCTCGCGCCTGCGCACCGAGATGGACCGGGCAGCCGAGCAGCTTAAGTTCGAACGGGCGGCCGCACTGCGCGACCAGGTGCGCGCCATCGAAAGCGTGGTAGAGCACCAGATTGTTATCTCCCCCGAATATATCGATTCCGACGTGCTGGCGTTGGCCCGCTCGGACGGCGAAGCCTGCGTGCAGGTATTCTTCATCCGCGGCGGGAAGCTGATCGGGCGCGATTATTTCCTGCTGGACGGGACGGCGGGATCCAGCGACAGCGATGTGATGGCTGGATTCATCAAGCAGTTTTACGACCAGGCTTCGATCGTGCCGGCCCAGGTGCTGCTGCCGAACGAGGTCGAAGAGGCCAATATCATCCGGCAGTGGCTCAGCCAGAAGAGCAAAGGTCAGAAAGTTGAGATCCTGGTGCCGCGTGAAGGACAGCAGCACGAGCTGATCCAGATGGCAGCCGAAAACGCCGCCGAAACCCTGCACGCTCTGCAGGCGCAGTGGCAGGCCGATAAACACCGCCAGGAGCTGGCGTTGAACGAGCTGCAGGCTGCCCTGGGCCTGGAAACCCCACTCGTTCGCATCGAATGTTACGATATCTCGAACACACAGGGGACGGCAGCCGTGGGCAGCATGGTGGTTTTCGAGCAGGGCGTTCCTAGGAAGAACTACTACCGCCGTTTCAACATCCGCAGCGTGAGCGGGCCGGACGACTTTGCTTCGATGGAGGAAATGCTCAATCGCCGCTTCAACCGCTGGAAAGCCGCCCAGGATACCGAAAACACGCCTGGTAAGAAACCCGACCTGGCTTTCGCACGCCTTCCGGACCTGATAATTGTAGACGGCGGAAAGGGTCAGCTGGGCAGGGCGGTGCAGGTGCTCGAGCGGTTTGGGCTGCTCGGCTCCGTGCCGGTCAGCGGGTTGGCGAAGCAGAAGGAAGAGCTGTTCCTGCCTGGGCGCAGAGATGCCCTGCTCCTGCCGCCTCAATCGCAGGGCCTGTACCTGATCCAGCGCATTCGGGACGAAGCCCACCGCTTCGCCATCCAGGCGCACCGCCAGCTGCGCACCAAGACCGGCCTGGCCTCCCGCCTGGAGACGCTGCCGGGCATAGGCCCGGCGCGGCGCAAGGCGCTCTTGGTTGCTTTTGGGTCGATCGAGGGCATCCAGCAGGCTTCGGTGGAAGAAATCTCAGCACTGCCCGGGATTACCTCGCAGTTAGCCCAGTCATTGAAAGATGGATTAGAATAACAGTCATGGCTAAAAGAAAATCACGCTCAAATCGCGACCTGCGCAATATGCGCATCCAGCAGATCCTGTTCATCTCAATCGGCGTGATCATTATCCTGTCCATGATCATCTCGCTGATACGCTGATTCCAGGCTCGAAAGTCCTGGCCAGGTGGTTCTTTCCTGTAAATACCAATCCCGAGTAGATATGGGGTACTCACACCAACCATGCAAGTGAATTTCTATGCCACTTTGCGCGAGATCGTGGGCACGAAAACCGTGGAATTCCAATGGGAAGATGGAATCACTGCCGGGGTATTGCTGGAACGCGTATTTGAACGATTTCCACTATTGCGCGCACAGTTATTGGATGAAAACGGGAAACTCTTTGGCCACGTCCATTTCATGGTGAACGGGCGTGATATCCGCTTTTTAGAGAAACAGCTTGAAACTGTGTTGAATGCGGAAGACGTGATCAGCGTCTTCCCGGCGGTGGGCGGGGGGTAGAAAAGGCGCACCCTTTTGAGTGCGCCTTTGGTGTTTCAGCGGATGGAAACTAGATAATCTCCAGCTCTTTCAGCTTGGCTTCCGGCACCACGCCGTTTACCCAGCCGCGTTTTTCGTAATATTCTTCCAGCATCAGGTCCAGCTCGCAGACATGCCCCTCGGAACCCGGCATGGTGGAGGGTTCTTTGAGGAAGCGTTCTGGTAAATAATCGCTGCCCTCGCGGAAGCCTGCCAGGTTGTTATAGTAGCGCTCCAGGTTGTAGACGCGCTCACCAGCCTTGAGCAGGTGGTTGGCATCTGATTTCACACCTGTGATGGCCTGGTACTGGGCGGCAAAGGTGTCCATCGATTCGGCGAAGGTGGTGAATTTACAAACATCCAGGCAGTCCGTTACGGTGTGCACATTCTGGAAGATCATGATCAGCTCGCCCTTGCCTTTCCAGGCCAGCGGGTCGGTAATCGTTGAAGGACCCAGCACGTTGCCGACCACCTCGGCTGCCGCGATATAACCACGCAGGTGGCAGGCGCCGCGGTTGCTGGTGGCGTAGCCGATACCCATACCTTTTTCGCCGCGCGGGTCGTAAGCTGGAATGCCCTGGCCCTTGACCGTCATGGCGATTTCCGGGTGACCCCAAGATTTAGCGACGCGCTCAGCGCCTTCTGCCAACAAGTCGCCGATGCCTTCCCGCATCCCAGTCCTATCGACCAAGGCGACCATGGCTGTATAGTCGCCCCATTTCAGCCCACCACTGTTGGCATAGCCGCGCTGGGTGGCTTCCATGTAGACAGAGAGCACATTACCCATCTCAATGGTGTCTAAGCCATAATCGTTACACTGGTCGATGATTTTGGCGATGCTGCCGATATTGTCGTTATCGCAATTTGCTCCCAAGGCCCAGGCTGATTCGTACTCGACGCTCTCCATGCGTAGCCCCTTGTAGGGACCTTCTCTGATCTCGACCTCTTTCTTGCAGGCCACCGGGCAGGCGTGGCAGGTGGGGTCGTTTACCAGGATATGCTGCTTGACATATTCACCGCTGATCAGCTCGTGGTTCTCGAACCTGGTCAGTTGGGCATTCTTGGTGGGCATGGCGCCGATGGCGTTGAGCATGTTCATCAGCACCTGGGTGCCGTATACGGAAAGCCCGCCCTTGCGCGGGCTGGTCACCACGCGCTCGTCCATCAGCTCCGCCAGGGCCTTGCTGTGGGCTTCATGCCATAAATCGAGATCGAGCGCCTTGGGCATCTTCTTCTCGGCTTTGATGACGACTGCTTTGAGCAGCTTGCTGCCGCCCACGCAGCCGGTGCCGCCGCGCCCGCTGGCGCGGTCGTTCTCGTTCATCCAGCAGGCGAAGCGAGCCAGCTTCTCTCCCGCCTGCCCGATGGCGATCACCGAAAGGTCTTTTTCGCCGTATTTCTTTTGGAAGAACTTCACAGTATCGTGGACGCCTTTTCCCCAGACTTCGGAGGCCTCCAGGATTTCTGCTTTGCCCTCAGAAATAAACACATAAACAGGTTTTTTGGCTTTGCCCTTGAAGACCAGGCCGTCAAATCCCGACCAGCGCAAGCGCGCCGCCGACCAGCCGCCGTGGTGGCTGTCTGTGACCGTACCGGTCAGGGGGGATTTGGTACAGATTGCCATGCGGCCGCTCAGGTTGACTTCGGTGCCGGTGAGCGGGCCGTTCATGAAGACCAGAATATTTTCCGGCGAAAGCGGGTCGACCTTGGGGCCGTTTTCGAATACATATTTGACACCCAGGCCGCGCCCACCGATGTATTTCAGCGCCCATTCTTCGGGGATCGGTTGATATTCGACTTTCTCAGCGGCCAGGTCGACATGGATAATTTTATTTGCGAAACCTCCAACTTTCATCACTACCTCCTATAAGATTTCTTGATTTGTATTTTTGAATTTCCTGCGGGAAATGGGTGGTTGGTAAACCAGGGACCTCCTTCCGGATTATTGTGCAGTGTGACTGACGCCCAAAAGGGAAATCCGGGGCATTTCCTATGCGTAATTTTGCTTTTATTTGTGACGCTCAACAACAATATAGTAGCACCTCCTTTGGCGAGACGCAATTTTAAAGAAAACTTTAAAATGCCCCTCCTGCACCTTCGCCTGTATAATGATCTTAAAACAAATGATCGTTACAACTGGGAAGACATGGCTCTCGACCGCTTTGGACGCCGCATCCACTACCTGCGCATCAGCCTGACTGATCACTGCAATTTACGCTGTCGCTACTGCATGCTGGAAGACATCACCTTCCAGCCGAACGCCGAGCTGATGCAGGATGCGGAAGTGCTTACCCTGGTGGAATTATTTGCACAGCTGGGCTTCGATAAATTTCGGCTGACGGGGGGCGAACCGACCATCCGGGCGCACATCGTCGACCTGGTGCGTGAGATCGCTCATACCCCGGGAGTCCGATCTTTATCGATGACGACCAACGGGGTGTTGTTTTCACGCCTGGCGGAGCCGTTAGCCAGGGCGGGTCTGCAGCGCGTCAATTTCAGCCTGGACACTCTCAACGCGCAGAAATTTGCCCACCTGACGCGCTGGGGGGAGCTGGAAGAAGTGTGGGCCGGCATCCTGGCAGCCGAAGCAGCCGGACTGCAGCCGATCAAGGTCAACGTGGTGGTGGTGCGCGCTTATAACGAAGCAGATGTGATCGAGCTGGCCCGGCTGACCCTGGAGAAGTGCTGGCAGGTGCGCTATATCGAGATGATGCCTTTCGCCGGAGCGACCGCGTTCCAGCGGCTGAATTCGGTCAGCGCGGCCGAAATCCAGGAGACCATTGAGAGGGCCTTGGGAGCTCTTCTGCCTGTAAACGGGGGTAAATTGGACGGGGAAGCGCGCCTCTTCCGCCTGCCGCAGGGCCGCGGCGATATCGGCTTCATATCGACCGTTTCGCATCCCTTCTGCGCCAGCTGCACTCGGCTGCGGCTGACCGCCGACGGCCGGCTGCGCCTGTGCCTGCTGCGTGAAAAAGAGGTCGACCTGCTGACTCCGCTGCGCCGGGGGGCGTCACAACCCGAGCTCAGGAGCCTGATCCTGGAAGCTGTCTGGAATAAACCCTGGGGGCACAATCTTTCGGACGGCCTGGTGCCCACCAACCGCACCATGAGCCAGATCGGCGGTTAATCCCCCTTACTGCCTGCCTGCCAACCGTTCCAGCTTCATCCTGATCTCGCGCCACTGGATCTTCGAGAGACCCAGTT
>Ga0154795_1064_pt6 | contig 34599 bp, 39 predicted proteins | sample Rifle2008BG16ft_FD_105803 | JGI IMG/M metagenome (GOLD analysis project Ga0154795, IMG submission 105803) | Chloroflexi bacterium RBG_16_54_18 | reverse complement strand
TTCCAGAAGGAGATTGCCAGCTCGCGCAGCCGGGGGTCGGCAGCGGGATTCATCTGGTAATACATGCCGCGTGCCAACACAGCCCCGTGCAGCTGGCGGGTTTGGAAAGTCGGGTCGGTTATATCAAAAAGGCGGATTGCCAGGCCCGTCAGCAGCAGGGTAACTGCCAGGACCCAGAAGTAGAAACGGCGCTGCAGGAAAATTTTTCTTAACTGGCTGCCTCTAAAACTCATCCACAGACCTGCGCAGGCGTAAGACCAGGAGTGCCACGTCCCTCAGCTCTCCGTCGGGTAGTATGAAGTAATCCTCAAGCGTACATACTAACTCGAATCCTGCGCGTTGTAAAGCTTTGATAATCTCGACGTGCTCTGAAACCACCTGGACCTCGATCATATCCATGCTGCGTTTGCTGGCATATTCGCTGATCGACTGCAGCAATTTATTACCCAGACCGCGGCGCCTGAACTCCCTGGACAGGAAGATGCGCAGCTCGCAGCGGTGGCGGGCCGATCCGCTGTTAAAATGCAGCGTGGTTACACCGGCGATGCGCTCCCCCATTACTGCCACCAGCGGGAATACTCTGTCGTAATTCAAGTCTTCGATCCAGGCCTCAACAACCTGGGGATCATTGACATCGTCACGCATGAAACGTCTTTCTTCATACGCCACCGGCAGGAACAGGTCGAGCAGCGCCTGACGATCATCCGGGAGCAGAGGGCGCAGCAAGACACGTGCGCCATCCCGCAGTGTCACCACCCGGCGGAATACCAGGTCGGCTTTGGTCACCATGTCTACCTCCCCTGGATTGGGTAGAGAATGTCCTCCATTCCGGCTGGTCTGGCTGGCGAGGACATTCCCAATAAATGATAGATGATCATTTTGCCCAGGCTGCAGCCAGCTGCACCCGGGTATATGCCAGCCTTTCCATGATCACTTTGGTTACCTGGAGCATCAAGGTATACCCGAACAGCGGGTCATTTCCCATCATCTTACGCAGCAGCTCTCCGTTGAAAACGATGAAGCGCGATGGCCTGGTCAAACGAGCGGTGGCGTTAAGGACGTATGGAGGGATCACCGAGCTGATTGAGAATATTTCTCCGGTGTTGATTTCACCCACCAGGAACTCCTTGCTGCTTGTTGGGTGGTATTCTTCTTCGGATTTGTAAAACAGGTCAACTTCACCTTCCAGCAGCAGGTATAAATTCTGCGCTGGAGCACACTCTTGAAATATTTCATCACCCGCTTCGGCAGATTCTTCAGCCGCGATCATGGCAAATTCGCGCAACTGCTCTTCATTGAATGGAGCAAAGAAGGGATAACGTCTTAGCAATTCTGGTGAAACCACGGTGGGCCTCCTTGTGAAGTAACTGGATAAATATTGGTTTTAATACCAGAGGTATTAACCCCTCTTCCATTGGTCGATAATATGCATTACCGCCTGGGTCGCTTCCGGAATGGCAGCTTCGACCGCTGGGGTCAGGCTCTCAGAAAAGTCTAATAGCGCCTCGGCCTCGATGGTAACGATCTCAATTTTGTCGGGTAAGCGAGCACCCAAACCCTGTCCGACCTGGATCGCGGTTCGCAAGGAAGTGTCATGTGCGGCGGTAGTTCTTCCTTGCGCGTAATCGGGCAGCTCCTCCAGCAGGAAAGAACTGACTTTTCCAGGTGCTTGCAGGCCAGTCTGGATCGCGTCTATGACGATCGCCTGTGAATAACCGATCATTCGTTCCATCAGGCTTAATCCGCCCAGAGCAAGGAAGTCAAATTCAATTCCTGTTCCCTGGACACTTGCCTGCGGCCTCGATTGGAGAGCCATCTGCACTTCTTCAGCGACTCTCCACCCGATGCCGTCATCGCTTAATATCGGGTTCCCCAATCCGATGACCAATAATGAATTAAGGTCGGAGTCCCTGGAATTCCAGGGACTCCCGTTACCGTCTGATTTATCGGCAATCATTCTACATACTGCTTCAATACTTCTACAGGGTTGCCATCTGCATCGTGGATTGTCACTTCGAGAGGCATTTTCCCCGGTAGCGAGTGGGTCGCGCAAGATAGGCAGGGATCATATGCACGAAACGCCATCTCTACCATGTTCAATAAACCTTCAGTAACCACGGTGCCTTTCTGGATCAGGCTGCTGGCAGCTTTATTAATCGACATGCTGATTGGAGCGTAGTTATTGGTCGTTCCGACAATCAAATTGACCCTGGTAGTCACCCCGCGATCGTCTGTCCAGTAGTGGTGCGTCAATGTACCGCGCGGGGCTTCCACGATGCCCACACCTTCGGTGGGTTTCTCGGTGGGGATGGTGTGGAAGTTCGGCGAAGTGATCTCGGGGTCGCTGGCCAGCTCAACCCAGCGTTCAGCTGCATAAAGCAGCTCGATCAGGCGCGCCCAGTGGGTCGCCAGCCGCTGGTGTACCGGTTTTCCGCCCAGCGTGGCAAAAAATTTTTCGTACTCTTCCTGGGCCAATGGGGTAGCCATGCCGTCAGCCGCGTTTACCCGGGATAAAGGTGTGGCACAGTAGACACCGGAATCCTTGCCGTCGACGAATCCCTTCCAACCCACTTTCTTGAGGTAAGGGAATTTCAGGTAAGTCCAGGGCTCGACATGCTCTGCGATCCACTCGCTGTAATCACCTGGGCCGTACTTCCCAATCCTTTCTCCGTCAGGGCTTACTACACTGACCTCGCCGTCATAGAAATTGATCTTATTATTTTCGTCGACCATTCCAATGTAGTAGGTCTTATGCGTATAGACGTCACCCAGGATCAGGTCCAGGTAGGCTTTATTTCCCAGGACGATATCATTGAACAGCTTCAGGCTGAAAACGGCAAAATCGATCGCCCATCGCCCCATTTTCTCGATCTCCTGGCGCTGTTCTTCGGTGATGCCTTTGGTCAATCCTCCGGGGATCGAAGTGCACGGGTGCACTTTTCTGCCGCCGATCATCTCGATCACGGTGTGGCCGTTTTTCCGGCATTGGATCACCTGGCCGCCGATCTCGAGCCCGACCTTGTGGATCACTCCCAGGATATTGCGTTCAGCGACCGGTGCATCTGGTCCCATCACAAAATCCGGACCGGCGAGTGCGTAGAAATGGGTGGTATGGTCGGTGACGTAAAATGCACTGTACATCAGCTCGCGCAGCTTCTTTGCTGTAGGGGGAGGATCAACGTGGTACACTGCGTCCACTGCTTTTGCGCCTGCCATGTGGTGTGCTTCAGGGCACACTCCGCAGATGCGGTTCGTCAGAATCGGTACTTCCTCTACTTGACGGCCGACGCAGAAGCGTTCAAAACCACGCAGCTGCGGCACCTGGAAATACGTATTGGCAACATTGCCCTCCGGATCAAGGAATATTTCAATCTTGCCGTGACCCTCCAGCCGGGTGATTGGATCGATCGTGATTCGTTGTGTCATTTCTGCCTCCTATTCACCACTGCCGCCGTTCGATTGAAAAGCCGCCTTACTTGCCTGAAGTAAGGATCCTGCCATGTTAAAGCGGTAGAGTTGTCCGGCTGGATCTGGGATGCCATCCAGGATTGCCTCGATCTCCTCCGGGTTATTGCTGTCGATCACCGAAGCTACCGCGGTCATTAAGCGGGCTCCGTAATCCAAAACGCCTTCAGCCGGGCCGTAGCAGCCGATGCAGGGTGAGCCTGCCTGGGGACATTTGGCGTCGCATCCGTTGCGCGTCGCAATCCCACTGCACAGGATACCCTGTTCGAGCAGGCAAACCTCAGGGTCGGGATCAATCAATTGGATGCGCGTAAAGTATTTGATTTTCTTTTCATCCCGCTTGCGTGGACAATCATCGCATACCGTCGAATTTCCCGCCCCGATGACAGAGCCCGCTGGGGGTAGTTCGGCATTTCCCTGGAGAACCTGGATCACCAGGTCGATTACCGCCGCGATCTGGTGCGATTCTGGTGGGCAGCCAGGCATGTAGTATTCAACCGGCACCACCTGGTCTAAGGTCCTGACCACGGAATACATTTCAGGTAAGGTGATCACACCCTCCGGGACATGCACGGAAGTTTGAGGCCTAATACCCTCCGGGTTATCCGTGGTCAGTGTCGAAAAAGCGGTGTCGAACATTTCTTTCTTGCTGCTCAAATTGATTAATGCTGGCATGCAGCCTTCACATGCGCAGGATCCAAAAGCTACCAGGATCTTGGATTTCTTGCGTAAGAGCCTGGCGACATGTTCGTGTTCTTCTGAATGGATCGCGCCGTTGAACAGCGTCAGCAGGATCGAGCCGTCTTCCATGGCTTCAACGTCCTTGTATTTGGCGTCCATGGCTACGGGCCAGAAAACCACTTCAAAATTAGCGTCCACATCCAGGATTTTCTCGTGGATATTCAGGACGGCGATCTCACAACCTCCGCATGCATCCGCCCAATACATGGCAAACTTGGGTTTCCCATTGCTGCTCATGCCGCCACCTCCTCAACCGCCAGCTCATGTTCAGCCAGGTGACCGTCTCCGGCTCTTAGCTTGGGCCACTGCAGCGGTCCTAGCTGGCGGATCTCTTCCACCAGCTTGGTGATTTCCCGGCCCAGTCTCACACCTTCCGCCGCGCTGGCCCAAACCAGCTTGACGCGTTCAGGCTCGATGCCAAGCTGTGCCAGTGTGCGCCGCAGGAGCAGGTAGCGCCGCAGGGCTTTGTAGTTTTGCTCAATGTAGTGGCATTCGCCCGGGTGGCAGCCGGTGATCATCACCGCATCCGCTCCATTCGCCAGGGCTTTGATCACAAATGTTGGATCCAGCCGCCCGGAGCACATCAGGCGGATCAGGCGGATATTGGGCGGGTATTTGACTCTCGCCGTTCCAGCCAGGTCCGCTGCCCGGTAGCTGCACCAGTTGCAGGTGAAACCGATGATGACGGGTTCGAAATTTTCAGTCATTTCTACCTCCACACTCTCATCCCAGCGCGGCGATTTTATCTTGCCCGAAATTGATCATCAACAAACCTTCAATTTGGGCAAAAATCTGGTCATTGCTGAAGGCGGTGCCCGATATTGCCCCTGCCGGGCAGGCAGCCACACAGGTGCCGCAGCCCTGGCACAAGGCCGGGTTGATCTCGGTCACCATTTTGTCTTCAAGGAACAGTATGGCATTGAACGGGCACAGGTTGTTGCAGATCCGGCAGCCGGAGCACTTATCCGGATCGACGGTGGCGCGCACCGGTTCCAGTGCGATCTCCCCGACCTGGATCCGCCCGAGCACACGCGCCGAAGCTGCCGCACCTTGCGCGACGCTGGATGGAATATCCTTGGGTCCCTGGGCGCATCCGACGATGAATATGCCCTCGGTCATGGTGGCCACCGGGTCGAGTTTCGGGTGCTTTTCAATGTACCAGCCGTTGGCAGAACACGAGATGCCGAAAAGCTTGGCAACTTCTTTAGAATCCACGCGCGGCTGCATCGCTGCAGAGAGCACTACCATATCCACCGGTATACGGCGCTGCTTGCCTGCCAGTGTGTCTTCGACCTGGATGATCAATTTGCCTTCTTCGCCTGGCAGCCGGGCAGCATCGGTTACTTCAGCCACTTTGCCGCGTACAAACAACGTGCCTTCCTCCATCACCCGCTGGTAGAACTCATCGTATTCCTTGTAAGCGGTGCGCATGTCGATATAGAAGTTATATACCGTCGCTCCGGTGCGTTCGTGCACCAGGTGGGCGAATTTTAAGCTCTGCATGCAGCAGATCACCGAACAGTAGTTGTTGAAGTTGCGATCGCGGCTGCCCACACAGTGGATGATGCCCACCGCGGTAGGTGTGGTGACTCCATCGCGCAGGACGATATTGCCGTTGGTCGGTCCGGCGGCGTTCGTCAGCCGTTCGAATTCCAGGCTGGTGAACACATTTGCCAGCCTCCCATAGCCGTATTGGGATACTTTGCGCGGGTCAAACAGGTCGTAGCCGGTAGCCAGGACGATATTTCCTACCTGGAAGGTGAGGAACTCATCTTCCTGGTTGAAGTCAATCGCGCCGGTCGGGCAGAATTTCTCGCAGGCTTTGCAAGTGCCTTTTTGGAAAAACGTGCAGCTCGCTTTGTCGATCACCGGGAATTTCGGCACGGCTTGCGGGAAAGGTGTGTACACAGCTTTCCGGAAGCCTAACCCGGCTTCATAGATTTCATCGATCACCTTCTTGGGGCATTTTTCCTGGCAGATGCCGCAGCCGGTGCACAGATCTTCTACCACGCAGCGGGCTTTCTTGCGCAGTGTCACTGTGAAATTGCCCACGTACCCTTCCACTTTTTCGACTTCACTATAAGTCAAAAGTGTAATATTCGGATGCCCTCCGGCCTGAACCATCCTGGGAGTCAGGATACAGGCCGCGCAGTCCAGGGTAGGAAAGGTTTTGTCGAACTGCGACATATGCCCGCCGATGGAAGGCTCGCGTTCCACCAGGTAAACCGGGAAACCTGCATCGGCGATCTCCAGGGCGGACTGGATGCCGGCGATCCCGCCTCCGACTACCAGCGTGGCTGGATGGATGGGAACGCGCAGGGGCTCGAGCGGCTCATGATGGATCACCCGTTCTACGCCGCCCGAGAGCACGGCTTTTGATTTCTCGGTCGCCGCGACTTTGTCGGTGTGCACCCAGGAAACCTGTTCGCGGATCGAAACCAGCTCGCATAGATAAGGATTCAATCCAGCCCTGCCGCAGGCATTTCTGAATGTCGCCTCGTGCAGGTGCGGGGAGCAGGCTGCCACTACCACGCGCGTCAGGCCTTCTTCTTTAATATCTTTTTCGATCAATTCCTGGCCCAGGCTCGAACACATGAATTTGTAATCGCGTGCTATCACCACGCCGCGTTCCTTGAGCTCATCTGCTGCCCAGGTGGCGACTTCTTCTACATTGACAATCCCGGCGATGTTCGTACCGCAGTGGCACACATACACGCCAATGCGCTCTGTCTCATCCGGATTATGGGCGGTCATGAGTTCACCTCCTCATCACCTGGCATGCTGGGCATCGGAAGGCCAGTGGATTTTTTGCGTTTTGGTTGCTGCACCTCAACCTCTGGGGTCTCCAGCCCGATTTTGCCTAAAGCCTGTTTAGCACTGACCAGCTCAAGGCCAAAACCCAGCTGCTTCGGTTCTATACCGAATGCCAGGCCCATCAGCTGGGTGAAAAATATGATTGGCATTTTGTATTTTGTTTTGAAATATGCGTTAGCTTCATTTTGGTAAGCATCCAGGTTCATCTGGCACATCGGGCACACGGTGACCATCAGGTCGGCTTTATACTGGTCAGCCGATTGGATCAACCGGCGGATCAGCTCGAACGCCGTGCTGGGTCCGATCTGGGTCATGTGCCCTCCGCAGCAGTGTGTTTTTAGAGGAAAGTCGATCACTTCTGCGCCCAGCACCTTGAGCAGGCGATCAAGCTCATTTGGGTGCTCGTGGTCTGACCAGCGGTTGTAATAATCTGGTCGCGGCACCATGCAGCCCAGGTACGGCGCGACTCTTAACCCTTTCAACGGCCTGGTGACTTTGCTTTCAACGTAATCCAGGCCCACATCATTGATGATTACATCCAGCAGGTGGCGAATGTCCAGGCTGCCGGGTTTGTAATGCAGGTTTCCCGCCGCCAATGCTTTATTCACATTCTGTTCAAGCTTAGGCCGCTCTGCCATATAGTGGTCAGCTTTCGCCAGGTTTAAATAGCAGGCGCTGCAGGAAGCCATCAGCGTTTTCGTGCCGTTTGACTGGCTGGCGGCGATGGCAAGGTTGCGTCCGATCAAGGCATACGCAGGCGTCAGGCTGATGCCCAGGTATTCCGTTGCGCCGCAGCAGTTCCAATCTTCAACCTCGACCAGGTCCATATCAAGTGTGTCTTTGATTGCCCGCAGTGAGATATCATATGCCCTGGCGCTCGATTCCATCGAGCATCCTGGATAAAAAATGTACTTATTCATGGCACATTCTCCAATTCCTGGGCGCGTTTTAGAATTGTCTTCAGCTGGTCAATGCCCACAATTCGTTTTGGAGTCATCCCCATTCGTTTCTTTGTTAACATCCCGTATCCCATGGAGGCCATGCCGGGCAGCCGCAGCGGGAAGTGTTTTAGATAATGGCGGGTTGCCAGTCCGAATTCGAAGCTGCGCCCGTAATTTTCTACCATGTCAACAAAGGTTTGAGAGAAATCTGGGGCGGTAGAATCTTTATATAATTTTGCCTGGATCGCCATGCTCTTCAAAGTGTACATGACATCGGTGATGTGCACCTCTTGCGGGCAGCGAACGGTACAGTGATAGCAGGAGACGCACACCCAAGGGGTGTTGCTGCGTAATGCTTCATCGCGCATTCCTGCCCGGATCATGGCAAATAACATGCGCGGCGTGTGATCCATGTCCGCTGCTGATGGACAGGATCCGCCGCATGTTCCGCATTGGATACACATCTCCAATCGCGATACCCCCGCAGTTCTGGCGCTGACTTCTTCCAGGAATCGTAAGTTTGGATTCGTATCCAAGATTGTAATGGGTAGTGTGGTCAAAGGTCACCTCCTTGTATACTCATCACGAATATTGAGAGGTCGGGGTGGGTGGGAAATCTCAAAAGTGAGATCGTTTGGAGCTGTCATTTCTTTGAAAAATGGGGAGTGGAGTTCTTCGATACATCCTCCTTGGTAAAATTTAACCCAAGAAAATTAAGCATATCCAGTGATACGTTCCATTCATAAGTATCCGACTTTTGTCATCTACTTACCAGTAACAAATGGCACTGGATTATGTGACATCTGTAATACCTTGTGATATTAATCACTAATGATACATGATATGATAATTTTCACATTCTAAATTTCGAGCAAGAAATCGTTATTCGCGGTAAAATCAAAAGTTGATACTGTATAAAAAATGCGTAAAAATCTAAAGTATTCCGTAAATTTATTAGTCGGCAGATCCTGTTTTCCAAAACCAAATAAACCAGACAGTTCTTCTGATATTTGAGGGATCTTTCTGAAGATGAAAAAGGAAACCAGTACCTACCATTCAGGACAAACCCCCGGCATTCTAAAATTGAAGAAGCAGCTTGAATTCGATCGTGACACCCAGGAGGCGGTCTGGTCAGCCCTGGAGGCGTTAACCGCCCCCGAGCTGGAAATCCGTCAGCAGGGTTTCGACAGCCTACTTGAGAAGGATGTGGTCAGAAAATCACCTCTGGTGGTATACGTCCTGGCAACCCGGCTGCTCGAACCCGAGATTCAGCTGCGCCGGCGCATCGTGGGCTGTCTGGCAGAGCTGATTTCCCCCGCTCCAGGGGATCCTCCTCCCGCGGGTGCTGCGCTGACCTATTTGAACGGTTACCTGTCCCAGATGCGCAAACGTCCGATCTTCGCCCTGCTGCAGGTCGCCGGTTTTGACCCCGAGTCCTCGAAACAGGTTGGGACCTTGCTCAAGGCCTGCTCCTTCGCCGGTAACCAGCTCTCGCAGATTCTCGTTGATCACACCGCACCCATCCCTATCCGCCGCCAGGCTATCACCTTCACTTCCCAGATCGGTTTCCTGGTGGCGATCCCGGCCCTGGAACGCATGGTGCGGCGCATCGAAGCGCGCGTTTCGCCTGGAGAATTGCTTAATCTTTCGAATGCAGAATTGGAGGATGAAGCCAGCCTGCTTCCCTACATGAAAGAAGCCCTGGTCAGGTTGCAGGCTTTGTAAGTCAGGCAATCGGCTGCCCGCAGTTCGGGCAGCTTGTTTCCCCGGTTTTGATGATAAATCCACAGTTCGTGCAGGTCTTCGGCTGCACCAATCCCAAAGGCGCTCCACAGGCCAGGCAGCTGGCCGCTCCCACTGCATTCGCCGTCAAGCAGTAAGCGCATACCATACGGCGCAGCCGTTCCGAAAGCTCGAAAGTCGCCCCTACCGACCTGGTAGTGTCTTCAATGACCTCCCACACCTTATCGGTCATCTGCATGCTCTCGAAATCCTGGGCCAGGTCATCCAGGCGCTCGAGGATCTGGAAAGGGTTTTTCCAGACCGATAAGGCTGTTTTTCCCAGGCTGGCTGCCACCCCGAACCAGGCCTGTTTACCCAGGTCCACTGACACACCGTCTTCCACCTGGCGCAGGTTGACGGTCAGTGCAGTATCGCCGCCGGAACGTGTCCACTGGTGGGTCGAGATCTGCACTACGATTTCCTTTTCGCTGCCGAACTGCTGTACTCGCAGGTTGCCGCGGTTAAATTCGCCGACCAGCTCATCCGCAATAATTCCCGGTGTGAGATTTCCGTGGTAGATCCGTTGTTCCATTCCTGGCCTCATTTTGAGTGCAAAAACTTCGAATGTGCAATTAGATTATAATCTTCCTACGATAGATCTTACAATTGGTTTCATATTTGTCTGATATTGTTAAATTGAATCTGTGAATATCCGTCGCATCCGTGTACAATTTCTTTTTTCTTAAGGGAGCACCAAACGTTTGGCTTTTCGAAGCAGAAAAATTTTAATTCAGCTGATCCTCTTCCTGGCGCTGGTCCTGGTCGCTTTCAATATAATTCCCTCGGCGAGCGCGGGTGAATGGTCGCAGATACCTACCGTTTCCATTGCCACCGTCACCGGTACGCCGGTAGGTGCGATAGCCATCGTGCGCGATAACGAGCAGGGTTTCGTCAACGTGCGCTCGGGTCCCTCGTCGGTGTATTTCGAAATCGTTGGGGTGCTGGTGGAGGGCTCGCAAATCCCGGCTTTGGGCCGTTCTCCGGGTGGTGAATGGATCAAGATTGCCTATCCAGGAGTGAACGGGGGGGTTGCCTGGATCTGGGTCGACCTGGTGGATATTCGCGGCAATTTACCGATCGTCGAGCTGCCCCCGACCCCAACTCCCCGCACTACCGCCACCATCGACCCCACCCTGGCGGCGCAGTTCCTGGTCGAGATTCCCCCCACGCGCATGCCGACTTTCACCGCACCAGGCCCTGTCATCCGCCCTACCTATACCCAGGAGCCAGCTCTGGGCGCGCCCGGTCGGGTGCCGATGGGCTTAATTCTGATCGTCATGACGGTCGTAGGATTGTTAGGCGCGCTGATCTCTTTTCTCGGCCGGCGTTGAAAACCAGCTGCCTTCTTTGTCACAACGGCGGCATTCTGTCGCCGGGATCGCCAACCTGTAGCCGGGATCCCCAACCTGTAGCTGGGATCACTAACCTGTAGCCGGGATCGCCGATCCCGGTTACAAAAATGCGCCAGATCCCCAACCTGCTGCCGGGATCACAAACCTGTAGCCGGGATCGCCGATCCCGGTTACATCACCCTCTACTCCCCCATTCAGGTTGCTATTCGGACTAAACAGGTATATAATCCCGAATATAAGCATACAAATTCACTTTTTCTCAGATCAGGAGGATCTATGCCAACCCGATTAAATCCGTATTTAAACTTTCTCGATAATGCACGCCAGGCCATGGAATTCTACCAGACGGTCTTTGGCGGAAAGCTTACGATGAGCACCTTTAAAGATTATCACGCCTCGCAGAACCCGGCTGAAGACGACAATATCATGCATTCTGAGCTGGAAGCGGAGAACGGTATCTATTTCATGGCTTCCGACACGCCCAACCGCATGGAGTACAAGGTAGGTACGACAATGAGCATGTCGCTCAGCGGCGAGAACGAAGCCGAGCTGAGGGGTTACTTCGAGAAGCTTTCGGTTGGTGGCACGATCACCATGCCGATGGAGAAAGCCCCCTGGGGTGACACGTTTGGGATGTTAAAGGATAAGTTCGGAGTCGATTGGTTGGTAAACGTCGCTGGCCCGCGTCCCTGACGATCAAGCAATTTTAAACCAGATAAACATACCCCCTTTTGAACCTTAAATTCCTTTAAATGAGCAGGGGGCTGCGATAAAGCGCAGCCCCCAGTTATTTTTCAGGTTGGTCTGAATTCAACCGCAGCTGGAGCAGCCTCCGCCACCTTCGACTCCGTCGTCATTCTTGGTGCGGAACGAGCTTCCGCAGCCGCACGCAGAAACCGCGTTGGGATTTTCGATCTTGAAGCCACTGCCCATCACGTTCTCGACGTAATCGACGGTCGCGCCGCGCAGGTAGTTGATGGATACCTCGTCAACCACAACTTTCACATCTTCGAATTCGCGCGTGACGTCTTCATCCCGGATGTTCCCCTCCAGTGCCATACCGTACTGTAAACCCGAGCAGCCGCCGCCGGAGACGAACACGCGCAGGGCGTAACCGGACAGCTCGCGCTTCGCCAGCAGGTCGCGTACTGCCTGCACAGCGGAAGGGGTTAAGGTCACCATTTCAGCAATTTCATTCTCAATTATTTGGTCTTCATATACCTGGTCAGTCATTCGCATACCTCTCTGCTTTGAAAGAGCAATGGGTTATATTGGGGTAATTTTATCAACATTATCTTGCAGAGTCAAGCGGGTATTAGTTGCAATCGTCATGAATTGAATATGCTTTTTATCCTGTATTTTGAATTTATACTCACCAGAACAGGTGACCCAGCAGCACAGCGCTGATCGTCACGGTGATATTGTCCACATCTTTCAAAGGCAGTGATTCTACGATTGTACCCACCAGGGCGATCACGCTCAGCGCAAGCACATAATCGGCAATGCTGCCAGAAAAACTTTCAACACTGATAAACACCCACAGGATCAGAAACGCCAGTATCCAGCCGCCCACCAGCATACCCAGGCTGCCAGCCCACGATTTGTCCGGGTTCCACGGCAGTTTGCGTCTGCCAAAACGCCGACCGGTGATATCCGCCAGCCCGTCTCCACCGCACATCAGCATCAATGCGACCATCCCAATCGGGCTTTCCAGCCAGTAGAGCAGCGTCATGACCACGAACACCAGGCCGTAATACACCGGTCCTTTCAGGATTTCCCTTCGGTCGCCGGTGCGCGACATCGCCTGCACAGAGGCCTCGTCTTTGATGATCCCCAACCCGATCAGGACGAACTGCAGGGTGAAAAGGAGCGGCACCAACGCCGCCAGGAACCTGGAAAGGGGTGCGGAGGTGAACAGCAGCCAGCACAGCACAAATAACGGACCGGTGCCAATGTGGATGAGCTTGCGGCTCAGGCGGCTGCTGATCCAGCCGCGCTGGGCGGCGAAATCGTTGATGCGCAGCCAGGTGAGCGCCACGGCAAAAGTGATCAGGAGAGCGAGCCAGTTACTGGTGAGCATGGTTTTCCTACCAAGGGGTATTCGGGCTGGTATTGATGCCGGAGGATATGCGGATGCGTTTGTACATCGTCACACCGGTGAACGGTTCACCCAGCAGGCCGTCGTGGATGGCCCACGAGCGCATGCGGATGCTGTTTACGGCTTCCGGGCGGCGAAATGGGGTCGCTTCATCCAGCTGAGATACCAGGTCGCCGTCCAGTGAGAAGCCGTCTGCGATGCGCCCCATTAATTTCATGCCTTTCTGGTAGGCGAATCCATAGCGCTCGAACAGGATTGCATTGTGGTAGTACAGCGGCTCGGCAAAATACAGATCATTCCCCAGGCTGGAGACGAACTGCTCGAAACCCTGGATCGCAGAACCCAGCATGCGCAGGCCGCGCCGCACCTGTCCTGGTGCCAGCCCGAATTCCATCGCCTTCTGCTCTGCTTCCAGGTTGCGGGAGAGCGTGCCGAATTTAGTCATCCTGCCGTCGGGCATGCGGTCGACATCGAAGCGCGCTGAATCCGGATCATTCAAGATGTACAGCATGATGTGCAGCTGGCCGTTAAGAGTATCCGTGATCTGCCCGTAAAGTACTGGATCGACGAAGCCTGCCTGGTGGTAGAGCTTCATCTCAGCTACCGGGCTGCCTTTTTCAGCCATCAGCATCCATAAAGGATTGCCCTGTCGATCGGTGAAATCGCCCTGGATGTTGAAACGCTCGACCAGCTCGGGCGGGATCAGCCGTGAATAGATATGTCGTTTTTCATATTCCGGCAGCTGGTTGATGCTGCTGATGGTGTGCACTTCGTAAGTGGATGTTGTATGATTGCCCACGGTTGTCACCTGTTGCCTAGCGGGTGCGGCGGCTGGTTTCACGCTCCAGCTCGCGCTGCATATCCTTCTTGGCGATATCCTGGCGTTTATCGTACAGTTTCTTGCCCTTTGCTACTGCGATCTCGACCTTGGCGCGCCCTCTCTTCAGGTAGACGCGCAGCGGGATGACGGTCACACCCTTCTGCCGTACCGTGTTCCACAGCTCTGTGATCTGTTTGCGGTGCAGCAGCAGCTTGCGCGGCCGGCGCGGCTCGTGGTTGTATATGCCGGCCTGTTCGTAAGGGGCGATGTGTGCATCCATCAGCCAGGCTTCCCGGCCGTCGATATTTACGTACGCTTCCGCCAGGCTGATCTGCCCCAGTCGGATCGATTTAATCTCGCTCCCTCGCAGCGCAATCCCGGCTTCGTACTGCTCCAGGAGGAAGTACTCGTGCCGTGCCTTGCGGTTGGTAGCGACGACTTTGAAATCCATGGCTATGATTTTATCATTTCAACGCTGGAACATCTCGCGCACCAGCGGATTGATCAGCCCCCAGTTCGGCAGCAGAACCTGGGCACCCTGGTCGGTGGTGAACGGCGTTACCATCTCCCGGTCGATGATGCGGCTGTCGATTCCGTCTGGGCCGACCCACAGGAAAGACATGATCATGCGCGGCCACATCCAGGCTGGCAGGTTGGTGTTTACCATCTTCATAGCAGCGCTCAGCACAACCGGGATCCTGGGCCACTTTTCAGGTTTGGACATGGTCTTGATGATCGATTTCAACATCACCTGGCTCTGCTCCATGCGGAAGAAGTCGTCCGAACCGGAACGATCCCGCACGAAAGCCAGCGCTTTGCGCGCTTTCAGGTGGTGCACGCCGGTTGGATACCCCGCCATGGGCTTCTCCAGCTCCAGGTCGACACCGTCCATAGCTTCCACCACTCCACGAAAGCCTTCGAAGCGCATACGAAGGAAATAATCCACCGGGATACCGAAGTTTTGCCGTACGGTCTCCAGCAGGACCCCTGGCCCGTTGCCCGGCTGCTGCGTTTCTGCGAAATAGTGCGCGGTGTTGATGCGGTTCTCGCCGAAGCCGGGAATCGGCACCCACAGGTCGCGAGGCACCGATAACAGGCCGATGTATGAATTTACCGGATCGACCGTCGCCAGGATAATGGTGTCGCTGCGAGCCTGGGTTCCCACAATGGCCGGGTCGACGTAATCCACGCCAAACACCAGCAGGTTGGTGCGCCCGGGAAACAGCATGTATCCTGCGGCGGTGATACCCAGGCAGACCAGCACCAGGATCAGGGCCATGCAGCCGGGAAGCAGGCAGGAAGTGCGTCTTCTTCGGGCTGGTCTCCGCTGACCAGGAACACGGTACACCTCGGTCGGTGGGTAGGTACCAGGTGGATATCCTGGAGGGGATGGTTTGGCTGGCAGCCTCTGGCGCTGGTAAGCCGGAGGAGGTGCGGCAGCAGGTTGACTGTCTCGGTTTCTATTCATTTTATTTATAAAGATTCCAATAATACCTGGATCGCAGCTTTTAACACCAGGTCGTAGCCGCTGGCATCCTGGGGCGGGTCCACCAGGATATCCGGCTGCAGCCCGTGGTCTTTGATGGGCGGGTTGAGGCCCGGTATCCTCCAGCGCGCAGCGGTGACGTGCAGGCTGGATTTATCGCGCAGCTCAAACACCAGCTGTACGGTGTCTTTGCCGTAGCTGGGCTGGCCTAGTAAAGGCGCCCTTTCATGCTGCTGGATGGCTCCAGCAGCGATTTCGGCCGCGCTGGCGCTGCCGCCGTTGATCAAGACCGCCAGCGGCAGGTCAGAAAACTTCCCGGGCTGCTCCACATCATAAGTTTGGGCTTCCCGGTCCCGGTACTGCTGCTCTATGATCACACCCTCTTTCAGGAACAGGCGTGCGATCTCGATTCCTACGTCCAGCAGTCCACCCGGGTTGTCGCGCAGGTCGAGGATGAAAGCCTGTGCTCCACGCTCCTGCAAATCTGCTGCCGCCCGCTCGATTTCACCTGCAGTGCTGGCAGCAATCAGGTTAACCTTGATAACCCCAACCTGCGGCTGGTCCAGGGCCAGGTGCCAGGTAACAGACGGCAGTGAGATCTCTTCACGCCGGATGTTGAATTCCTGTGTGCTGAAATCCGGGGCACGGCCGATGCTTACCCGCACGACCTGCCTGACAGCGCCGCGCAGCTGCGCCTGGATCTGCTCGGATGGTGTGTTAGGAGTAATCAGCAGGTCGTCGACCGCCAACAGTCGGTCACCTTCCTGGATTCCTGCCTTCTGGGCGGGGCTTCCAGCAAATGGAAACAGCACCCAATTACCCTGACTTTCCTTGTTAATCTGGACGCCGATGCCGCCGTATTTTCCTTCCAGATCGTCCGTGCTCAACTCGTGCTGTGGTGGGTCCAGGAAGATAGTATGCGGTTCTCCGTACTCCTGCAGCATCCCACGGATCATGCCGTATTCCAGTGCCGGATCCGCAGGTGGTTCGACCAGCCCATTATCTATCAGGAGCTGGTATGCCTCGTTAAGCACGGGAAAGGATTGGCCGGGAAACTGGTGGGCGTGAAACAGGTATCCTGATGCAAATCCCGCGCCCGCCAGCAGGAATAGAAATAATGTGGATAGAAAAGTTTTCCAGAAGATATTATATTTATCTGTTCCCAATATTAAATCCCTTTTTTGATCATCACAACCTTATGTTATCCAGACCTCACAGGCCAGTCAAAGTCCTGCGGTCTTTGCAGGGCCTGGCGTACTTGGCCAGGGTTTTCCGAAACCTGTGAGGTCTACCTAGCTCCTAAAAAGTTGGATTAGTGCCTGGGGAGGCTGCGCTCGTAATATGCGTCTTCAGCTTTCAGGTAGCCGCGCAGCGCGTGCGCCACCGCCGACCGCAGCGGCTCGGGAGGCCAGGGGATGATCCTGCGCTGGTAAAACGGGCAGGATTCCACCAGCTCGCTGGAACGCTCCAGCAGCAGGTCACGCAACACCTGAGCGTTCAGGTGGCTCATCGACACCCCGTGCCCGATGCATCCCAGGCTGTAGACGGCGCTCTTGTCTCCCAGGTGTCCCAGCGCGGGTGTCAGGTCGGCTGTCACCGAGAATGGCCCGCCCCAGCGGTGCGTGATGGCAATGCCTTTGAGGTGTGGGAATAGAAAATTGATATGGGCTTCCAGGTGCTTCCATGCCGCTTCGTCGTCGTCGTGACCCAGGCTGTTAGCCCACGTCAGTCCTACCGGCCCTCCGCCCATCACGATGCGCCGGTCTGGTGTCAGGCGGTAATAATGGATCAGGTTGCGGGCGTCTTCCAGGCCCTGGAATCCCTGCCAGCCTATTTCGGCCAGCTGTTCGTCGTCGAGCGGTTCTGTCACCACCATGTACGTGAAGGCCGGGATCTGCTTGCGGCGCAGCTCCGGGAACAGATGCGAGTAAGCGTTGGCCGCGAACACCAGCTTCTGGCAGGATAAGACTCCTGCCGGGGTATGCAGGCGGTAACCGTCCTGGCGCTCGACTTCCAGCACTGGCGTGTTTTCGAAAACACTTACGCCCAGGCTGCAGACCAGGCGTTTTTCCTCCCTCACCAGCCTGGCAGGATTTACCAGCAGCAGACGCGGCTCCCACATCGCGCCCAGGTAGCGCGGGCTGTTCACCATTTCTCGCACCTCGTCCGCCTCGATCCAGTCGATGCCGCTGAAGCCCAGCTCTTTCATCAATTCGACTTCATGCTGCAGGCGCTTGATATAGCCGGGTGTAGTTGCCACGCGCAGGAATCCCGGGCGCAGCCGGTCACAGTCCAGCTTCTCGCGCTGGATAAGCTCATCCAGCCCATCCACGGCGCGTTCCATGTAGGCATGGGCTGTCTTGAGAAATTCTTTCCCGCGCAGCATGGCCGTCGTGCCGAATCCCAGTCCGACCACAGTCATGGCGAAGGACCCGTTCCGCCCGCTGGCGCCGTAGCCGACCATCTGGGCTTCCAGGACTGCGATCTCCAGGCCGGGTTCGGCCCGTTTCAGCTCGTAAGCGGTGGTAAGGCCGCTGAATCCGCCTCCGATGATCGCGATATCGACTTTAGCATTTCCCTCCAGGGGAGGTTCCGGTTGGTAGGTCCCATACGTATCCAGCCAGAATGATTTAGGTGGAGCAGGAAATGGTTCCATTTTCATTCTTTCCTTTTTTTTTAATCCGGCCCCGGCTGAGACATGATTCTTGCGATGTCGCGCAGTTCCAGCCACCATTGATCTTTGGGACGCTGCTTTTCTGTATTGACCATACGTTCGAAATCTTCCATTTTATTAAAAACGATCTCTTTACCCTGCAGGCCGATGAATGCGCTTTCCGTCGATGCCGACTCAACCTGCTTGATCAGGTATTCGATGCTTCGGCGGGCCAACCGCGTGGCGTGGATACGGTCGAAGGGAGAAGGCTGGCCTCCTTGCTGGAGGTGCCCGAGGATTGCAGTACGCACGTCGAAGAGCTCTCCTCCTTCCTGCTCGAACAGCTTGCACATGAAGTTGGTGTCGTAGATCGGATTGGCGTATTCGTTGCGGATCATCAGTCCCAGGCGCTTTCCGTGCTCGAACCCGTAGTTCAGGCTTTCGATGTCCGCCTGCAGATCCATCAAGGTGACACCTTCTTCGTCCATGTAAACCCGTTCTGCGCCGGTCGCCAGGCCGCTCATTAATGCCAGGTAGCCGCAATAGCGGCCCATTACTTCCACTATGAAGCAGCGCCGCAGTGCTGCCGCCGAGTCCTTGATCTTGTCGACTGCTTCGGCGATGTTGTTCAGGGCGGTATCCGCACCCACGCTTAAATCGGAGCCGGGCAGGTTGTTATTAATGCTTGCTGGCAGCAGCACCAGTGGAATATTGAAGGCCGGGTAGTTCTCGCGCGCCTCGAACAGCTGGTAACCCGCCTGGTATCCCGTCCAGCCGCCGATGACCAGCAATCCCTGGATTTCGAATTTCTCGATTGCTCGCGCGATGGAGTACAAATCCTTGTTATTAGGTTGGATGCGGTCGGTTCCCAATTCGCATCCCCCGCGTGAAGCCCAGCCGTTGACACTCATCCAGTCCAACTCTTCGACCTCACCTTCTGCCAGCCCTGGGAAACCGTGGCGGATGCCCAGCATCACATGGCCGCGATCCAACCCGATGCGTACTGCGGCGCGCACCGCGGTGTTCATACCGGGCGCCGGGGTGCTGGCGTGCATCACCGCCAGGCGCAGGCGGTTTTTCCCAGCTTCCGGGGGGTGGGGCAGGGCGCGCAGCATGATCTTCAAGGTGTCGAAGGACTCTTTAAAACTGCTGCCGCGCAGGTTCATGGCTTTCTCGTAATCATGCGCAGCGATCGCCTGTGAAACAGCTCCGGTGTTTTTCACGCATTCCATTAATGGCTGCGGGGTGATGCGGTTGCCGCGTATGCCGATCAGCTGCGGCTCGCTCTCGGGTGTTGCATTCATCAGCGTCTCCACCGCTGCGTGCCCAAGCAGCGTGCCCAGGTTGCGGTCGAAGGCGCTGGGAGAGCCGCCGCGCTGCACATGCCCCAACACGGTCACGCGCACTTCCTCACCCATTTCTTCTTCCAGCAAGCTGGCAACTTCATTGCTGCTGATGGCTTTACCCTTGCGGTCGCGCGCCCCTTCCGCCAGGACCACGATCGAATCTCGCCTGCCTGCCAGCCGCCCGGCTTTCATGCGTTCTGTCATCACTTCCTGCCAGTTTTCCACATCCGGGGGGCTCTCCGGGATTAACACCCAGTCGGCGCCGGTCGCCAGCCCGCCCATCAACGCCAGGTAGCCGCAGTTGCGTCCCATCACATTGACCACGAAGGTCCGCTGGTGGCTGGCTGCCGTGCTCGAGATGGCATCGATAGCTTCGGTGATCCGGTGCAGGGCCGAATCGGCGCCGATGGTCATATCGGTTCCGAACATGTCGTTGTCGATGGAGCCCACCAGTCCGACTATATACAGGTGCGGGTGACTGCGAGCCGTCTTGCGGCTGATCTCCCCCGCATTGACCAGGTCTTCGAGCAGCGCGGGCCATTCCTGGCGGAAAATATTGGCACCCGTCAGGCTGCCGTCCCCGCCGATCACAACCAAATGGTCGATCTCGTGCTCCAGAAGGTTGCGAGCTGCCAGGCGTCGTCCCTTGCGCTCCAGGAAATCGTCGCAGCGGGCGGTTCCGATGATCGTCCCACCCCGGTGCAGGATGCCTCCGACTGACTCCCAGGTCAGAGGGTGGATTCTCTCTCCACCGTCGATCAGGCCCTGGTAGCCTTCGTAGATCGCGAATACGTCGGCGCCCTGGCTGAGAGCGGAACGCACGACAGCACGCACAGCGGCGTTCATGCCCTGTGCGTCGCCGCCGGAAGTGAGTACGGCAATCTTATTGCGCGGAATATTGTCCATTGTTTGGTTCTGCATCCTGCAGGTATTTTTCAACCTTTAAGTATAAACGTTTTTTAGGAGGAATTTAGGAGCAGAAAATCACTGCGCTCCAGGATGAGATTACAGTTTTCCAGCTTTAAGGGACGATATTCCACAAGTCAATTCGAGCTCAAACTCCTGCTCTTGCCGCCAGGGCAGGTCTCAAGGGTAGTGTCTGAGAATTTTGGCTGAATAGGATAGAATCACCTGAACCCGGATGTTAAGGCGGAAAATGGAATTAGATGAATTCTTCCTCGGTTTCGAAGGCTCCAGGCCGATATTTGAGGCTCTCGAAGATTATATCGAGCAGCTGGACCCGGTAATTCTGCGCATCACGAAGAGTCAGATCGCTTTCTACCATCGAAGAGCATTCGCCTGGGCTTGGATTCCCTCCCGCTATCTGCCGCGAGCCACTGCGCCGCTGGTATTGAGCCTGTCTCTTCACAGGCGCGACCCTTCAACGCGTTGGAAGGAAATCGTCGAACCCGCCGCCGGGCACTTCATGCACCACCTGGAGCTGTTTTCAGTCGACCAGCTGGACGTGCAGCTGCTCGGCTGGCTGCAGGAAGCATTTATCCTGGCTGGTTAATCAGAGCGTGCCTCTACTGGACTGAGATTTCCTTCATCGGTTCGTCGACGAGCACATCTCGGAATTGGCAGTCATAGCGCAGCTCGTTCCGAAAATGATCTTCGAAATCGTCGATGGCTTCTTCTGTCCAGCTGTTGTGGTCGATACGCCGACACCAGAAGATGCGCATCCAGGTTTCCCTGCCTGGGTAGAACTCCACGTAGTGCAGCGGCTCGATGTAGTTGCCGCCGAACGGCAGGGATGTGCCGATCCACAGTGTCATCGAGTTGTTCTGGTTGCGCACCCGCAGGTTGCAGCAGGAGGCGGATGGGGAGGTTGGTCCCAGCGTCGGAAAGACCGGGGTAAATGGAATGGGGGTCAGGGTTGGGGGCAGGGTGACCGGCAAGGTATCAGTGGCTGCCACAACTGCCGTCGGTGGATTGGTATTGGTCGGCAGTGAGGTTGGGCTGGCAGGAGCCGCGCTAGTGGCCGAAGGAGCTTGCGCGACCACGGTTTCTGCAACCGAGGTCTCCACCGGGTCGTTGCCTCCGATAGGCAGCAAGTCACAAGCGGCTAAAACCATGGGGACGGTAAGAAACAGCCCCCAGCGAGCGACAGCGTACAGCGAGCGGCGACACTGCCGCCAGGTTTTTTCAAGTGAGAGTTTGGTCTGGCATTTTAGGTTCATCGCGATCTCCAGGAATTCATTTCTTCATTCGACTAAGAGAAGAAAAGCTAGCATAAGCTTCTTGTTTTCCAATTCATATAATTACATGGTCTCTGAATATTGTCAACATCCAGGTGATCTTTAGTTGTTGGGTCAAATAAATAGTAGTCAGTTATAGAAGTGGTTCTTATGAACAATGTTAGAATTGAAATAAAATGGAGTAAAACATGGAAGCCACGAAAATTTTAATTGACGAGCACCGGGTAATTGAGAGAGTCCTGGCAGTCCTGGAGAAAGCCGCCGACAGGCTCGAAGTCGACCAGGGCGTGCAGGCAGATTATTTCTTGAACGCAGCTGAATTCATCAAAGGATTCGCAGACGGCTGCCACCACCGCAAAGAAGAAGGTGTGCTCTTCCCTGCCATGGAAGCCGCCGGAATACCCCGCCAGGGAGGCCCGATCGGTGTGATGCTGGCCGAGCATGAAGAAGGGCGGCGCCTGACCCGCCTGATGCGTGCAGCTGCTGAAAAACTGGCTGCCGGAGAACCCGCGGCCAAGGCTGAAGTCATCACGAATGCCCGGGCTTACACCCGGCTGCTGCACCAGCATATCGCCAAGGAAGACCAGGTGCTGTTCCCTATGGCGGAGCGGGTAATCCAGCTCTCAGCACAGGATAAGCTGGCAGAAGATTTCGAACGCGTGGAGCGCGAAGAAACCGGTGAGGGTGTACACGAAAAGTACCTGGCCCTGGTGGACCGGCTCGAGCTGCAGATGCAGGGCTAGTCGATGTATATATCCCGGATGATGGACTGCTGCAGGTTATCTGGGTCCACCAGCACGGTGACCTGGTTGCCCGGAGCCAGTCTTTCGATGAATTTACTGCGCACGTAGCTGCGCTCGATGGCGAAACGCTCTCCCCGGAAGGTAAATTCGCAGTTGATCGAGATGTACCCGCGCACTTTAGCCACGTCTTCGATCACCCCCGGGGCTTCAATGCAGGCTTCGAACAGCGACATTACTTTCCGATAGCGAACCAGCAGCAGGGCGGCGGAAGCGATGCTCACTACCAGTACGATATAGGTGAATAGAACCGAATAAGTCGGGAAAATGCGGTCGACGATTAAAATTACCCACAAGAAAACGGTCAGGATGGCTGCCTGGTATGAGTTTGTATCGGCCAGGATGGTGCGAATGAGGGACGGCTGGTTGCGATCCATGTTAGGCGCTATTATACCGAACGAAGCATCAATTAAGTGAAATGACATTGCTTGATCGAATCGCCCTCACGCGCCTGGTAAGCCAGAGTTTCGAACACTGCCTGCTCACCCACCTGGATCACCAACCGATCGACCTGCAGCTCGCCAGGAAACAGCACGCCGCTTACGAGCACCTCCTGGCAGAGCACGGCTGCCAGGTCCTGCAGCTGCCCGAGCAGCCAGATATGCCGGACGCGGTCTTCATCGAAGATACGGCCCTGGTTTTGGACGAGCTGGCTGTCATCACCAGGCCTGGAGCTGCCGTGCGGCGGTTGGAAGTCCCATCCGTGATGCAGGCGCTGGGTTCTTACCGGGGGGTTTTCACCATCGATGAGCCCGGCACACTGGAGGGCGGGGACATCTTGAGAATCGGGCGCACCCTTTATTTGGGGCTTTCCAGCCGGACGAATCAGGAAGGCATCACCCAGCTGGAGCAGCTGGTCGCTCCTTTCGGATACCGCATCGTAACCGTCCCGGTCGTAGGCTGCCTGCACCTGAAATCAGCGGTCACACAGGTGGGAGAGAACTTCCTGCTGCTCAATCCCGCCTGGGTTGATACTTCGTATTTCGCAGGATTTCAGATAGTGCATGTGGATCCCACGGAAGCGCTGGCAGCCAATGCTCTGCTGATCGACGAAACCGTGATTTACCCTCTTTCTTTCCCTACCACGAGAAACCGTTTGGAAAGATCTGGTATCCTGGTCCAGGCTTTGGATGTCTCCGAGCTGGGCAAAGCTGAAGGGGGAGTGACCTGCTGCAGCCTGATTTTTACTGTTTAACGAAATTTCCGCTGCGCAGGTCTGCCAGCGCCTGCCGGATTTCCGCTTCAGTATTCATCACGAACGGCCCGTAGGGCACGATCGGCTCTTCGAAAGGCGCTCCGGCCATCAACATGAAGCGCACGGGTGAATGGTCGTCCGCCTGGACCTTCAGGTAGTTCCCGTCTCCGAATACCAGCAAGTGGACTGCCTCTATCTGCTGTCCAATTCCATTTTCATCCAGGCCGAACCAGCCCTGGCCTTCGAAAACGTACGCCACCACAGTGTGTCCCGCGGGGATGGGCAGGCTGAACTGTGTTCCTGCAGCCATCTCCACGTCCATGTAGATTGGGTTTGCGGCGATCTCGGTCACCGGTCCGAGCACACCGTCTATTTCGCCCGCCACCAGGCGGATTTTCACACCCTCGCGCTCGACAGCCGGGATGGATTGTGCACTGACTTCCTGGTAGCGTGGCTCACCCATCTTCAATGCCGCCGGCAGGTTGACCCACAGCTGGAAGCCGTAGATGTTGCCGTCCGGGCCGCGGCGCGGCATCTCTTCGTGCATGATCCCGCGGCCGGAGGTCATCCACTGGACGTCCCCGGGTCCGATCAGCCCGGCGTTTCCCAGGGAATCGCGATGGTTCACTGAGCCTTCCAGCATGTAGGTCACGGTTTCGATGCCGCGGTGGGGGTGCATCGGAAAACCGCGGATGGGACCTTCCAGCGGGTCGTTGAAGGCGAAATGGTCGAAGAGCAGGAATGGATCGTACAGGTTTTGACGGTTTGGGGAAATCGAACGCCGCAGCAGGACGCCGGCGCCTTCAATCACCAGCTGGGGTTCGATGACTTTTGAAACTTGGCGTGGATTTTGCATGGGTTCCCTGGTTTTTCTCGTGTTGATTGGTCATGATGGTTGAATTTGAGTAAGTTTACCAAATATATATAAGAAAATTATTATAAATCTAACAAACTATGGCCTGGCACTGGCCAACGCCAGGTTGGGGCTTGTGCACGGCTTTGCAGGTGTGATAGGGGGAATGTTCGAAGTTCCCCACGGCGCGCTCTGCGCCTCCCTGCTGGCTGAAGTGATGGCAGCCAATATCGAAACGCTGAGTGGAATGGATGGCAAGCAGCCGGTCCTGGAACGATATTGGGAAATTTCCCGCTTACTGACGGGTGATCCGGGAGCTGGTGAAGGTGATGGAACGGAATGGGTGCGCCAGCAGCACCCAGGGCAACCCGCTGGTCCTGCCGGATGACCGGATGTTCCGTATCCTGGAGCGGGCTCTCTGAAACCTCAAGAAGAAGCTGAACTCCTTGAAGTCCTTTCCTGTCGCCCGGATCAGGAAATAGAGTTTCTTATACTTAGTTTTCTATTGGGCGCTGACCTCATGCACGAAATGGTATGCCACCGGGTAGCCGCGCCACACCAGAGGGATCATGTCCGTCTCGGCTTCGAAAGTAGAACCGTCATTGCGGCGGGCGGTGAAGCGAAAAGTGACCGGGTGCGCCAGCTCGAGGATGTTGTGCTGGTAGTTTTGGGCGAAGGTTGGGATGTCTTTCTCGGCCACGAAGACCGGCAGGAAAATCGGTATTTCAGCGAATTCCCTGGTTGTCATCCCGAACATGTTGGCGAATTTCTGGTTGCACACCTTGTGCGTCTCGTCCAGAAAGAAATAGACTCCGAACGGGCTGCGGTCCATGAGCGGTTGAAATTGCTCGCTGATCTCAGAAATGATCAAATTGAACAGCATTTCTCCTTCAGAACCAGCCATTTGAAAACCTCCTGATCTATCTGTTACTTACTCACTCGTATCATATATGTGCCTGCTGGACCGTCTTCTCACTCAGGTCGCCCGCCGCAGGTAGCGCAGATTATCCCGATGTGCGTAGACCACCAGGCCTTCAACCAGCCCCACCAGGAGGTAGGCTCCCGGGTAGATCAGCTGGGTGGGAAAGGTATTGAGATCAAAGGTGCTGAAGTTCAAGAAGGCTGCCAGCGGTATCAATACGATCAGGCCTGAATTTCCGATGATGTGTTGGAGAAAAACCGCTGAACCCTTATTAAACAGCAGTGGAGCACCGCTGATCGATAACGCCAGGTATAAAGCGCCGAAACCGCGTAAAGTGAATAAAGTGATGACTTCAGGAAAAATCTCGGCATTGGTGCCAAATGTTCCCATCTTCACCCTCACGGCATTTATCCCCAGCAGGAACACAAATGCTACCACGATGAATGTCAGAATCCTCAATGTCCTATTGACCTTCTCTCCCAGCGGCTCGATACGCGGGCGCAGGCGCAGCCAGTCTACAACACCCAAAATGGCAGCCAGGCAGCTCACGATAATAGCAGACAGGTACAGCCAGGCTATCGGGTGTGCTGGCTGCAGCCGGTCGCGGAAAGCAATTACCACCAGCACCTGGAAAACTCCAAAAAGCCACAGGTAAAGCAGGGAGGAATAAACCAGCGACCATTTCCAGGTCACCAGGGCTGCCCAGCAAAACACAGCCGTTCCCAGGCTCCAGGCGCCGACAGTCATGGCGACAAAGGGTGTAACCTTCCAGGCAAATACCGGCGCCAGGCTTGAGGAAAATAGGAACAGCAGTACACCCAGGACGGTGTACAGGATAGCTGCTATGAAGGTGAGAGTGCGTGAAATGGAAGACAGCATGAATCCCTCCTGCAGTTTGGAATGAAATTATTTCTCAAAGGCTGCCTGCTGGATTCCCTGGATCATCGACAGCCTGACTTCGCGTTTCTCTGGCAGGCTCACCGCCGCCAGCAGCAGGTTTTTCAGCGCACGGCTGTGAATTTGCCGCCGGTTACGGATGGTCACATACCGTACCTGCTTGCCTTCTCCTTCCAAAAGATCGCCCGGGTCAGCCAGCAGCACTCCGAACTCAAATCCCAGCTTGACGAATTCATCGTGCGGGAAGATGGCACAGTAGTACCCGACCGCCGGGTGACTGTAGCCGATGCCGTGCCAGTGTGGGTAGGCTTTTTCGACGGCTTCCGGCACCATCTTATGGATCAGTGTGCGCAGCTCTTCGGCCAGTTTCTGGACTGCCGGCTGGTGCCCGGCCAGGATATCTTCAGGTTGGATCGAGAGAGCAGGTTTGCGCGGTAGCATGGTTTCGGATTGCCTCATTCAGGGGGAGGGAGAAAGCACCAGGTCGAATGCAGCCTGGCTGCTGCCCTGTGATGGGTAGTGCTGGGTCACCAGTGTCTGGTAGCCGGGTGTGGAGACCAGGATGTGGATGTGAGCCGGGCGCCCGGCGTAGGGTGGTGGGGGATGGCTCTCGAAGCGGTAAAAACCGTCTGCTGCCGAGAAGGTGACTGCTCGCCAATCGTCACCGTAATCGCCCGATGGACCGGCCAGCCAGAAATCAATCTGGGCACCCGGGATGGGTGAGCAGTCAAGGCCAGAGCGCACCACGCCGGTCAGGACGTAACCCGTACCGACCTGGTCGCGCTGCGGCGCGCCGGGGGTGTAGAACGGTCCGAGCATGTCGCTGGGGGTCAGGGTGCAGGTGGCCTGGCTGAGTGTAGGAGCAGGTGATGTGGGGGCAGCAGGCTGCATTGCGCTGGCAGCTTCGCTGGCGGCTGCTGTTTCCGCAGGTTCGGTTGGTTTCGTAATCAGGGCGGTGACAACTGGTTGAGGGGTAAAACTTTCAGGGGCTGGCACGACCGCATTGCTGCAGGCGGTCATTAAGAACGAACCGAATAGTAGTAATATGGAAGAAAGGTAGAATGAAAGGAGGCGCATAAGATAGTTTGGCTTTCCAGGATTATAGCACTATATTAATCAAATATGATGCAATTTGTCGAATAATCTTGCATGAGCTTTACACCATTCCATTATTCCCGCACAATTTTCCGAATACGGGAAAGAAATCGTGTCATCCGTGAATAATGTTTCTAAATATAGGTAAAATAACAGCAATAATTCGCATAAATCATTTATCTAGTTAATAATCATTGACAACTGCGGAGTTCCCGGTACAATTCTTTTGGAATGAACCTGGATTCCCTCGACATCGCCATCCTCAACCTCCTCCAATCCGAAGGCCGTCTCAGCAATGCCGAGCTGGCCCGGCGCATCGACCTCTCTCCACCGGCCACATTCGCCCGCCTGCGCCGTTTGGAGGCAGAAGGCTTTATCCGCAGCTATGCCGCCCTGTTGGACCTGGAAAAATCCGGCTTCGACATGCTGTGCTTCGTCCAGATCAGCCTGCAGCTGCACCAGCCCGAACAGGTGCAGGCAGTCCGCCAGGCTATCCAGGCCTTGCCGGAAGTGTTGGAGTGCTACCACGTCACCGGGGAGTACGATTTCCTGCTCAAGGTTGCCATTCGCAACCGCGCCGACCTGGAGCGCTTCGCCTTGCAGCGCCTGACACCCATCCAGGGTGTGAGGCGTATCCAGACCAACGTCGTCCTTTCGGAGGTCAAATCGACCACGGTACTACCCCTCGCCGTACCTTCGAAGCCTTGATGCCACACATAAAACCTCACAGGCCAGTCCTGGCGTACTTGGCCAGGGTTTTCTTAAACCTGTGAGGTTTAGGCCGGGAAAAAGTGAGGTTTAGGCTGCGAAAATGTGAGGTTCGAGTCTCGAAAATGTGAGCTTTGAGCCTCGATAATGCCAGGTTCGAGTCGCGAAAATTTTGGCCGTAAGAAAAATAACATTTTCAAATTGATCGACAGACCATTTATGCCCGGTAAAAAAAGAATAAATCTGTTATATCCGCCTCATCCGTGAAATCCGTGTACAAATATTCAAAGGAGAAAAAATGAGCCAGGAAAATCCTCAAACCATGGGCCAGCAGTTTGGCCGCCGTTCCTGGGCAGAGCCCTGGAAAATCAAAATGGTCGAGCCGATCCAGATGAGCAGCAGGGAGCAGCGCGAGCAGGCTGCCCGGGAAGCAGGTTACAATACCTTCCTGATGCGCTCCGAAGACGTTTATATCGACCTGCTTACCGACAGCGGGACCGGCGCGATGAGCGACCGGCAGTGGGCCGGGATCATGCTGGGCGACGAAGCCTATGCCGGCAGCCGCAACTTCTACCACCTGGAAGAAGCCGTGCGGGCATATTACGGCTTCCGCTACATGGTGCCCACTCACCAGGGTCGCGGCGCCGAACACCTTATCAGCCAGGCATTGATCAAGCCTGGGATGTTCATCCCCGGCAATATGTATTTCACCACCACGCGCCTGCACCAGGAGCTGGCGGGCGGCACCTTCGTGGATGTGATCATCGACGAGGCCCACGACCCACAGGACATGCATCCTTTCAAGGGCAACGTCGACCTGGACAAGCTGGAAGCACTGTTCAACAAGGTGGGCGCCGATAAGGTACCTTATGTCAGCCTGGCAGGTACGGTAAACATGGCTGGCGGGCAGCCGGTCAGCATGGCCAACGTCAAGGCTCTGCGGACTTTGTGCGACCGCTATGGGGTGAAGATCTACCTGGACGCCACACGCATGGTGGAGAACGCCTTCTTCATCCAGGAGCGTGAGGCCGGGTATGCGGATCATTCCATCGCTCAGATCCTGCTGGAATTCTGCAGTTATACCGACGGCGCCTGGATGAGCTCCAAGAAGGATCACCTGGTGAACATCGGAGGCTGGCTGGCGGTCAATGATGAAGAGCTGTTCGCCACGCTGGAGAATATGGTGGTGATCTACGAAGGGCTGCACACGTACGGCGGCATGGCCGGTCGCGACATGGAAGCCCTGGCGATCGGCATCGTCGAATCCGTTCAGGACGACCACGTGCGCTCGCGTGTCGGGCAGGTGCGCTACCTGGGCACGCTGCTCACCAGCTGGAATGTCCCCATCGTCCTGCCGGTCGGCGGTCATGCCATCTTTCTGGATGCCAAAAGGTTCTACCCGCAAATCCCCCAGGACCGTTTCCCGGGTCAGACCCTGGCGGCCGAGCTGTACCTGGATTCAGGTGTGCGCAGCATGGAGCGTGGCGTCGTCAGCGCCGGGCGCGATCCTGAAACCGGTGACCACCGCTACCCGAAGCTGGAGCTCACCCGCCTGACCATCCCGCGCCGGGTGTATACCCAGGCGCACATGGACGTGGTGGCCGAATCGGTTAAAGCCGCCTTCGACCAGCGCGAGCAGACCCGCGGCCTGGTGATGGTCTACGAGCCCAAGTACCTGCGCTTCTTCCAGGCGCGCTTCGAACCCCTGTGATCATCGAGACCCTAAGGGTCTCGCAATCTCACGTAAAAACCCTAAAGGGTTTCTTGAAACCTTTAGGGTTTCTTCCCATCACGGCGTGAAATCTCCCTGCTTAATCGTAGCGTAGATCATCCCATCCCGTACCACGGCTTCGTATAATTCACCTTTCTTCACGCCGTCGTTGTAGAAGGTGTTGACGCACTTGTATTTTACATGTGTTCCGTTGCTAGAATACTCGTCACAGTTGATCGAAAACTTCTCCATAGCATACTTGAGGACGCTCTCGATCTCTTCCCTTCCTACGAATACTCCGACGTTGTTCGTCTCCACCCCGTTTTCTGCATACATGTCCAGGACCGCCTCAAGGTCTTTGGCGTTCCAGGCTGCTTCGTAGGCTTCCATCACTGCTTCTGGGTCGCTGCCGGTCGATCCGGAAGTACACGCCACAGAGCTTACCAATACCAACACCACAACACCTGTGAATATATATCGTTTCATCGCAACCTCCCTTGTTTTTCAAGACATATTGATTTATTTCAAGGGATGAAATCTCCTTGTTTGATCCTGGCGAAGTTTTTCCCATCTCGTAGCACGGCTTCGAACGCTTCGCCTGTTTTCTCTCCTTCGACATTCCAGCTATTTCGGCGTCCAGATAGCCAGGATCGATTGCACGCCTTGTGTTTCGCTGGAGCAGGCCAGGACATACTCCAGGTTGGGGTCCAGCTCTAATTCTTCTTTCACTGAGTTGCCCGGCGCAGTGTCCAGGTGAGCGATCATCCGGTCAACGAAATCGGGTCGTTCAGTGCCCTTGTAATTTTGGAGGTCAGCGCTGGTGAAACCCGGTTTTAATGTCACGATTAAAACCGCCAGATCTTCACCATCCGTTTTGTTGGTATATTGAAAAACCAGGGGATTCCGGACCAGTGACTGCGGCCCATCGTACGTGCAGGTATCGCCCTCGAATACGACCCTCGCATCAACCCCCTGGTTGCAGGCGACTGCTACAACCAATAAAATTACAGGAAAAGTCAGTTGGATAAAATGCCCAAACTTGGTCATATTCAACCTCTAAAATGTGAAATAAATGATAAGTTAGAGGAAGAGTGAAATGATTATTGTTATAGTATAATATAACAAATGATTAAAATCAAGGGCTTTTCACCAATCTGATATTAATTGTCCGATTTTTCTTTACTCCCCCTGCACATCGATCCAGCAGCCAGTCTGCCCATCTTCGCCCAGCTGAGCCAGCAAATCTCCTGGCTCATCGCCAGCGGCGATTTGCAGCCAGGTTATCGTCTCCCGCCCATACGGGTGGTAGCTGCTCGTATCGGCGTGCACATGCACACCGTCCGCCTGGCTTACAGCCGCCTGGCTGCCGACGGCCTGGTGGAAATGATCCCCGGCCGCGGTACTTTTATCCTACCATTCGATCTGAAAAACCTCGCCCGCCAGGGAGCGGACTTTTCTTCCAACACGATCGGCGTGTTGATCCCTACCCTGAATCCCTTCTATACCCCTTACCTGGCTGGCCTGGAAGAAATCGCGCACCAGTCGGGTTATCTGCTGCTGACTGTTTATACTCACGACAATCCCCATTTCATGCGTCATTACACCCGGCAGCTGATCTCTAAAAATGTGGATGGATTGATTGTAACCTCGCCAATCTCGGACATCCTGGAACAGGAGCTAGACTCTGCCACCCGTCCACCCATCGTCTACGTCGATGCTCCGCAGATGGGCGATTATTCGATTCTAATGGACAACGAAGGTGCTGGATTTCGGGCTACCCAGCATCTAATCAGCCACGGCCATCAGCGCCTCGCGTTGATCACAGGTCCGCTGGAATGGAGCAATATCCACGAATGCTACCGTGGTTTTCGTCGGGCGATGGACGAGGCAAGTCTGCAAGTGGACGAAAGCCTGATCGTTGAAGTTTCAGAATTTACCATCGAAAGCGGCTACCAGGCGGCCATCAAAATCCTTTCCCGATCTCCTCGACCGGAGGCTGTTTTCGCTGCCGGAGATATTCTGGCGGTGGGGGTACTGCGAGTTTGTAAAGCGTTAGGCCTGCAAGTCCCGGTCGATCTGGCGATCGCTGGATTCAACAATATCGAGCTAGCCTCGCTGGTCGAGCCGGCTCTGACCACCGTCTCCTCACCGAGCTACCAGATGGGCGTGGAAGCCATGCGCATGCTGTTGCGCCTGCGAAACGGCGAGCACATTCCCCGAAAAAAGATCATGTTCGATACCGAGCTGGTGTTACGCCAGAGCTGCGGGTGTGGGTAGCTGCTCAATAAAGTGAAATTGCATTATAATTATCATATTCAGCACTCTCTGGCCTCAGCCTCAATGCCGGTATGTTCTTTATATATGGTTTTTCTTGCGAGAGGCTGTCCAGTCAGGAAGAGGCAAATTTTATGACACTTCACTAAGGAGAATTGCTTCGATGTTATCCAGAAATACCCGGTTGACTTTCGTATTAGTTTTTATTTTGCTAGCCTCCCTTTCCTGCCAGCTGCTTTCTTTCGGTCAATCCGATGCCACGGAAGCTTCACCAGTTGGCAGTCCCACCTCAGTGGCGACTGCTGCTGCCACCGCCGAACTCCCACCAACTCAGCCTGGTTCTGCAGAGACTCCCTCCACCACCGAAACACAGCCCGTCCCATCTGTCTCCAACCTGCCTACCCTGCCGCCTGCCCAGCCGGGTCCTGAAACTCTCGACCTGGCTGGCCTGCCGGAAGTCCTCCCGATCAACGACCACAGAGAGCGCCTCCTGGTTGTGATGGACTTCACCGATACGGATGGCGCTCCGCAGCAGATGATCACCGACTACAATTTCCGCCAGACCAGCGTCCCAGAAAATGCCTGGTACAAGTTCTTCGAAGATAACAATCCCTTTCTTTCACAAAAAGTCGAGTCCGCACTGGTTGGAGGGCAGGGCTACACCGTGACCGACACCTCCACCTGCCAGGTCGTGACAGTCGAAGTAGTGGATAACTCGGGACAGCGCCAGCCTTTCACGGACCTGATAAAAGCCCTCACTGGCCAGGTCAGCCTTTCGGAAGCCGGAGTGACGGTGGGCGAGCAGCAGGCTGATGCCTACCCGCTCGATCTTTCCAACCTGGTGCCCGGTTCACAGGTCGAGATCCAGGTCACCACCTCCGATGACAGCGGAACCTCCACCTCCACCACTACAATCCAGCTGACCGAGGAAGATTCGGACCTGGTGGGCGGAAAACTGTACCTGGCGCGCCAGGGAGGCTATCTGTTGAAGCTCGAGCTGCAGTACAGCCGGGTAGCTGGAGAAGAAGACGCCTTTCTCGTACAGACCGGTACCACCATGAACCGCTTGCTCACTTATGAAGTCGTTCCCGCTTTAGCCGTTGAGCCAATCCAGCCACCGGAAGGCTGTGCAGGTTTGACCGGTGGGAGCGATGGCAACGCCAACGACGACAACGGCAACGACGACAATGGCAATGACAACGGCAATGACAACGGTGATGACACGGGCGGATCCGGGGATGTTTCCATCAACGATATCCCGCGCCTGACCGATGCAGCCAACGTGGTGCAGGCTGGAGAGACGCTGATCTACCAGACATCCCAGGACATGCAGTCGGTGCTCGATTTTTACCGGGATGAGTTGGAAGCCGCCGGTTGGGAAGTGACAGATGAAATCAACCTTGGGACGCTGGCTTCGATGGAGCTGGTGCGCGGCTCCCAGACGCTCTCGGTAACCTTGACACAGAGCGTCAGTGATGTGATGGTTACGATTGTTCTGGAATGATAAGCAATATCGTTTGAATCGCAATAACAGCCGGCGGGAGTGTTATTCCTGCGGACTTGACTTGACGAATCCAGCATTCCCGGCTAAAATTCTGCCCGAGTTCTTTCTGGAACCCCCGCTTCGGGGGTATTTTAATGAGTGCCGCTTGAGGTTTCGAGATGGAAGATACGAGTTCCGAAGAGATAGATCAAAATCCTGAACCCGGGGTGGTAGGCGGTGTAGAGCTGCACCAGGTTTCCGTCCAGAATCTGACGCTTGACGAGGCCCAGGTGGTGCAGAGCATAATTGGCGAGATGCAGTCGCAGCAGGCCACTCTGGAATATTCGCTGGTTGGCAGCCTGGAAGCCCAGCATACCGACCTGACCACTTCCATGGCTGGTATGCTGCGCTCTGAGCAGCTTTCGGCTGAAATGAGCAATTTCGGTGTAGCAAACGCCACCGACCTGTCCATGCAGCAGAGCTCAGCCGGAATTCTGCAGGCTGGTAGTGTGCAGATGGATGATTCCACTGCCGCGCTGCTGGTAGCGCGCCAGGTTACCGGAGGCCCGATCCGCACTGGTATCCTGCTGGCAGGCCGCGTGGAAGGTCCGGTCGAGACCAGGGTCGACACGCCGCGTGCCTTACTGGCAGGCGTGGTGGCAGGTCTGATCACCGGACTGTTCCTGTGGGTTGGACAGCTTTACACGAAGCGCAAAGGTTGACTCACCGGTCTGCTACAGCGCGGCGTGACCGGAACCTGTAAAACCGGCAGCTGCCGGATTATCCCTGAGGAGCGAAGGTAATCCCATAAGATTTATCTTTTGGGGTGAGAGGCCCTCCAAGGAAGGAATGAAATGGAAGTAACTGTATTGAAAGCTCAACGCCGGGATGTGACCGGCAAGCAGGTGCGGGCATTAAGGCGCGCAGGCCTGCTCCCGGCGGTTGTTTACGGCCGTCATATTCAA
>Ga0154795_1126_pt4 | contig 35111 bp, 29 predicted proteins | sample Rifle2008BG16ft_FD_105803 | JGI IMG/M metagenome (GOLD analysis project Ga0154795, IMG submission 105803) | Chloroflexi bacterium RBG_16_54_18 | reverse complement strand
TCATTACCCTCCCGTAGCCGTAGATCTCAAGATAATTCCCACTAAAAACAGGAATGCCAGTGCATAAACCAGGCTGGAACGGCGCTGTTCCTCGCCGCGTGAATAAACAAAAATCCCCGGCACTACCAGTATAGTTACGACACCATATAATATGTGAATATACGGCTTGGTCAGCTCCCCGGCTTCGCTGAAAAAAACAAATAAACCCAACCCGGCCTGAACCAGGTACAGGACTTCAGCGATCACCATTGCACCCCAAAAATTGCTGTCAGGTCCCTGGCGTCGAAAAAAACGCCACAGGCCCCAAACCGCCATTGCTATGGTGAAGTATAATGCCGTGTTCCCCAGGCGGGCATGCACATCTGCGAGCGACATAACAACCTCCCTGCTTCTCTTATTAATCTAATTATATCGGATGGTGAGGGGGCGAAAACAGAATGGGTGATGAATCGAATCACCCATTAAATAACTCCAGAGCAGTTTATTTAAGCTTGTTCGCCCAAAATCCCTATGCTATAATTCTGCGGACTTATTTGGGCAAATTTCTCTCTTTATGGAGGGTGTGTTAATGACCGCAGAAACAAGCCTGGATCAAAAGAAATTGGCGGTCAACCGGCGTGAATTCTTGAATATTGCCTGGTTGGCGTCATTGGGCTTCTTCACAATCAGCCTGACCGGAGTCAGCTACCTTTTTGCACTGCCGCGCTTCCGTGAAGGTGAATTCGGCGGCGTGATCAATGTCGGCAAAGTCTCCGAGCTTCCTGAAACGGGCTCCTCGCCGGTCAATTACCCCGAGGTCAAGCTGTGGGTATCCAATACCGAAGGAGGGGTGATGGCACTCTACAAAGTATGCACCCACCTGGGCTGCCTGTACAACTGGCGCGAACAGGAGGGGAAATTTGTCTGCCCCTGTCATGGATCCCAATTCCAGGCAGATGGGGAGTACATCAAAGGCCCTGCGCCGCGCTCCCTCGATCGTTTCGTCGTACAGGCTGTCGACCCATCCACCCAGCAGGTTATCGCCGAATCGACCGATGGCTCACCACTCCCTGTTCCGGACAATCCGGATGCAGAAATCCGCGTGGACACCGGAAAACGCATCCAGGGTATCCCGCACGGCTAAAACGCGAAACTACCTGAAAACTTAGATTACCACCTGGAGAGTGTTTTTATGTTGAAAACCCTCAATTTTCAAGACATGCGAAAGAAAATCCTGGGAATGGTCGACCACCGTGTGCGCATTATCACTGCCGGGATGGGGCTGGATGAGCTGCGGGCAGCCATGCGCGGCGATCCTCCGACCGAAAAGCCCAATCCCCGGTTTAAAGTGCACACCACCAGCTTCATCTTCCATATCAGACCGCGCTATTACGAAGCTGGCAGCACGATCCTGACCCATACCTTCCGGCTGGGATTCTTCACCGCCTTCTTCTTTTTCGTTGAGCTGTTTACCGGCCTTATTTTGATGGTTTATTACACACCCTCGCCTGAAAAAGCCTACGAATCGATCCTCCTGCTGATGAACAACGTCCCGTTCGGCAAATTACTGCGCGACCTGCACCGCATCGGGGCCGAGGGTATGGTGATCTTCACCTTCCTGCATATGATGCGGACTTATTTTACTGGCTCATATAAGAAAGAACGCTCATTCACCTGGCTGACCGGATTGGTCTTGCTGGGCCTCACGATGTTATTGAGCTTCAGCGGTTACCTGCTTCCCTGGGACCAGCTGGCATACTGGGCGGTGACCGTCGGAACCAGCATGGTTGAAGCTGCTCCAGTATTTGGCGAGCAAGCGAATCTGATTTTGAGGGGTGCACCGGATATCGGCGCCAATGGGTTGCTGCGCTTTTACCTGCTGCACGTCGTGGCGACGCCCCTGGCAGCAATCTGGGTGATCAGCATTCATTATTATAAAGTCTCACGCGAACATGGCATCTCCCTGCCAGCCTCAATTGAAGAAGGTGATGTATCGGCCGAGAAGAAGAGGGTTGCCAAGCAGCGTATCGACTTCATCCCTGATTTGCTTTCTCATGAGGTCTTCCTGACATGCCTGGGATTGTTCCTCTTGGTGCTGGCAGTCACACTGGGAGGATACAGCGCGCCATTGGAGAGCGTGGCCAACCCCCAGGTCACGCCGATGGACACCGAAGCCCCGTGGTACTTCTGGTGGCTGCAAGGCATGCTTAAATTGGGTGACAAAACGATCATGGGGATTATTATCCCTACCATACTTGTTGCTGTCCTGGTGGCATTGCCTTATATCGACCGCAACCCGTACCGCCGCCTGGTTAAACGACCTGTGGCAGTTGCCGTCGGAATCCTGGCGATGCTGACACTGGTCATGCTTAGTTATATGGGCTTACCGCAATGGGGCATCGAGGCCAACCCGGCGACGCGCATCGTTCAGGACATGATGCCGGAGGAGGGCCAGGGACCGGTTAGAGAAATCCCCTACGACCAGCTGCAAGCTGGGGCTTATGAGGTGGGGGTTACTCCAGGTACACGCATGTGCCCGAACCTGGATTTTGGCTGCCCTGAGCTGGAAGGGGTTTTCGCCGAATACTCCCGGCGCGTTGCTGAAGCTGAACAAATTGGAGTGATAACCGATATTCAAGCCTTAATGGTCATCGAAGACTGGCAGCAAGACCTTAAGAAAATCACCTTGCGCATGGTATACACCGATTCGGAGGACGGCGAGCGGAAAACCTATGAACGCCACATCTTCAGACATCGTGAACGAGTAATGGAGTAGGCGATGACCCGCGTACAAATTGAAATTTTCATCGGAACCGTCTTGATCCTGGCTACCAGCCTGGTCGTCCTTATCTACGGGTTGAATGAGGAGGGCCGCATGGCAGAATACGAGCTCGACCAGCATGCTCGCGCAATCGAAGAAGGCGCAGCGCTTTTCGAGTCGCAGTGCAGCCGCTGCCACGGCACGCAAGGCATGGGTATCCCCGGCTTGTGCCCGCCCCTGAATGACAGGAATTTTTTTGACCAACGCCTGCAGGATATCAACTGGAGCGGCACCATGGAAGATTACATCGTCGCCACCGCTTCCAGCGGCCGCCTGATGTCTACCCGCCCGCAGGTCTTCCCCGGAGAGGGAACTCCAGCCATGCCTTCTTTTTCCCAGTCCTTCGGTGGCCCGCTACGGGAAGACCAGGTACGCAATATTGCTACATTCATCCTGAACTGGGAACCAACCGCAATCATGGTGGAAGTGCCTGAGGTACCGATTGGTGAAACGGTTGGCACCGATATCACCAAGCAGCTTCCAGAAGGTGATGTAGCTCGCGGCGAAACAGTAGCCAACCGGTTAGTCTGTACTGCCTGCCATGTCTCTGCCCCGACCGGCCCTGCCTGGCTGGCGACAGGCACAGAACCGGGGATCGGAACGCGCGCCGAGACCCGCTATACCCAGGCTGATTACCAGGGCAACGCCCAATCACCTGAGCAGTACCTGTTTGAATCGATTGTTCAGACAACAGCCTATGTGGTGCCTGGCTACGCCGAAAACCTGATGCCGCCAACGTACGGAACGCAGCTGACCGACCAGGATTTAGCCGATCTGATTGCCTACCTGCTCAGCCTGAAATAGGAACCAGCATGCAAATGCTCAAAACATCGCCTCGTTTCTGGTTGGGAATTATCATGGCAGCCAGCCTGCTGGCAGCTGCCCATTTAAGCGCGCGGGCGCAATCTGGCAGCGACCAGAAGCTGGTGGAAGGCGCGTATATTTATGCTCAAAATTGCGCGGTCTGCCACGGACCTAACGGCGAAGGTAGGGCAGGTGCTACCCTGGCAAAAGACTGGCCTTCCATCCGCCCTGACCTGACTGTCAAGACGATCATCGAAAACGGCGTACCCGGCTCCCTGATGCCCGCCTGGAGCCAGGTAAAAGGTGGCCCGCTTTCTTCTGAACAGATTGACTCACTGGTCTATTACATCCTGAGCTGGCAAACTGGAGGAGCGGAGCTGGTGACACCTGCACCAACCGCCACACGCCGACCGCCGATCATCCCCATACCCGAAGTCGAAGGCGATCCCAACCTTGGCGCCCTGCTCTATGACCAGAACTGCCAGATGTGTCACGGACCGAACGGTGAAGGTCGAGTCGGTGCGACCTTGGCACAGGATTGGCCGGGTATTCGTCCCGATCTTTCTATCAAGGCAACCATCATGGATGGCGTCCCCGGATCGCTGATGCCTGCCTGGGTGCAGTCCAACGGCGGGCCTTTGAGCGATTCGGAGATCAACGACCTGGTCGCCTTCATAATCAGCCTGCCTAATGCCGTTACACCTGTGGAGTCGACAGAGACCTCCGAACCGCAGCCGACCTGGCTGACCGGCTGGGGCGGCGTGCTCCTGTTCCTGCTGTTATTGATTGTGATCCTGATGGCTGCCTGGCTGATACAGCGCAAACCTGCTGCTTGATTACCGCTCCACTCGCCAGCCTCTTTATCACTCACGGTTTTCTCAAAACTTCATCATGCTTGCCAACTACGCGCAGGCGGATGATATCTCCAGGCAGACGTTCATAAGTTAATCGATAATCTTGGTCAATGCGCGCTTCATAAACTCCTGGAGCACCCTCAACCGGTTTGCTTTGCAGTGACGGATGTCTATAATTCTCTGCCAACAATGACAATGTCTTGGAAACCTTTTTCTGGACAGCGACCGGAAGCTTTCTATACCACCGTTTGAAACTCTCACTGAGCTCAATCTCCGCCATCTTCAGAATCTTCCAGGGCTTTCAAGGCCTCATGAACATCTTGATATCGAGAAATGCGCCCGGCTTCGATATCCTCCTGCACCTGGCGCTCCATTCTTTGCCAACGTTCCGTCCAAAACCACGCCTGGTCAGCAGGTACAATATTTAGACGTTCGACGAACACCCGTCCATCTGCATCTGTGCGGAACAGAAGGTCGTCACCTACCTCAATTTTAAGCAGCTCTCGGATTTCGTTTGGCAGTGTTAGCTGACCGCGCTCTCTCACGCGAGTCTTAATTTTTCGCTCCACGTGCTTCATGGTTTTCTCCAAAAACAATTCGGAATTCAGAAAGTTTGATAATCTTACAATCATTGATAATTATACAATGGGCAGCAGTATATATCAATGATAACCCGAAGGATCAATGCACTTTGAAACGCCTGGTACTCAGGAAGATTTTCGATGACACCCTTTAACCTTAACCAATTGTCTTATTAACCAATTGACTAATTATCTGATTGACTATTCGACCTCTCACCATTCTCAATTCTCCCCCCACTTATTGACAAGCCCATGGAGATAGATTATGCTAGTCCTGCCCGGGTGGGTCCGGCGCGGCGGAAGCCTGCGAACCCCGTCAGGTCCGAGAGGAAGCAGCGGTAAGAAGGAAATTCCGGGTGCCGCCGGGGAGCCTGCTCGGGTATTTTATTAACTATTTAGCGGTATAAATACAACCTGGCGGGAATCTGGTACATCATGTTAGCAGTAAAATAAACATCTAATCTTACATGCCCGCTTATAAAAACATTATTTCCGATCAATTGGGAACTGAATGCCTGTGCATCATCTGTGCCTGCCTGATCGATGTTCCCACTCGGAGCGAAAATTGTGCCCTGATAGTAAGAACCCGAATTACCCCTCAACTTTACGAGACCGTTATTACCACGTGCCAGGTATACCAGTAGCCCGGGGATAGCTGGGAAGGGATCTGGAGAGAAAGGTGGAGCAGTAAGTACCACCGATCCGTTACCGCTGGTAAGGAAGCTTCCGGAAATCAGGTAAATTGTAACTCCTGTTTTTCCGCCAGAAGGAAGAACACTCACATTGACATTACCGGTGTCAAAATTACCGTACAGGCAGTACAATCCTCCCCCTTGCAGAGTCACGTCCCCGTTCATATTAATCCGGGTATAGTTCCCGGCCGGGATATACCCGGTAGCCCCGGTATTGAAAGCATTGCTTGGGTTGCCAAAGTGAGGCACCTGCGAGCAGTCCGGCGGCTCGATATCGAATGCATCCTGAGGCATCGGAGAAGCCGAACCGGGATTCGGATTCCAGGCGGTATTACCAGGAATAAATTCTGAGACATAAGCAATAGATCCGTTGGTCACATTAACCTCGGATGCTGTGCCGGTGCCGCTCAGGCATCCATTGGAGAAGATCCCGCCACCGTCCACGTTCACATCCAAATTACCGTTGACAACAACCCCATACGAATTTCCGGAACAATTCGATGGATTCAATGCCACAATCGCATGCCCGAAAGCCGCATTGGTGCGTGGCCGCACGCGCGTGATCGCTTCCACCGAGTTGCGCAAAGGACCTTTGAACACGAACTGTGCAAAGGAAGAGTCGCTGTCGCCGGTCAGCATGACTCGTATGTCGACAAATTTCTCCGGCCAACCGCTGGAAGTATCCATGCCGCACTGGGTTGTTACCCCATGCCTGTCGCTCAGATCCAGGTCGTTAGAGTTGAGCACAAAGCCATTGTCAGCAGCGCGAGCAGCAGCAACCGTGCGAGCCTGGTTTTGGGCATCCAGAACGCCCGTGAGCGTGCAGGTCCAATTCCAGTCCGTGACATGAGTGTTTTCCAGGATCATCGCCGCTCGACCGCCGCCTCCCAGGGAAGCTGCATCGGCAGAATTCTGGATCTGGCGCCGGTCGGAATACACCATGCTGCCATCGACCGCCAGGGCCGTGAAACCCAGCAAAGCAACGACTGCCAGCACGATCAGCACCAGCACCTGGCCTCTTTCGGATCGTTTATAACCTACCTCGTTCACTTTATCCTCCAGTATCAACATAAAGGACGCAGGATTGAATCGGTCGCCGCAGCACTGATCGGAATAGTCTGAGTCCCGAGGATTGCCCCCACAAATGGCATGGTCATCCGAAAATTCGAATATGTGACGCGGACTTTGATGGTATTGTTTACCCCAGCACAGGCGCTGCCGGAATAGGAAACTTGTATCTGGACATTCGCGGCTCCGAACCCGCGCACCATGTCTGAGGCGTTGCGCACGCGCGCGGTTATCGCGCTGGTCTTTCCAGGTTCGACCGAGCCGAACAGCGAGCCCTCCTGGGCCGCATCGCGCAGGGCCATATAAGAAAACAATACGCGCGCTCCATCGACGATGGCGCTGATCATCAGCAGGATTATCACCAGGCTGAGTGCCAGCTCCACCATGCTCTGGCCGCGTTCGCTCTTGTCGGTTGAATTGACAGCAGCGCTTTTATTCATTGATTTCTACACCTGAATTTCTATTCTTGATTGACATAATTACTGCACCTACCACCTGACAATGTCCAGGTTAATCCCTGGGTGTCAGCGGCAAAAAGTAGCGGTACCAGGGAACATAGTACGCATTCCCTAAACCGTAGCTGGTTTGGAGGTTCGATACACCTCCCTGGCCAGAATGCCTGAAAGCCAGCGGGCCGGTGAGCTCGCCGCCGCCGCCCACGCTGGCATAATAAATCCGTTGGAACCATTTCGAATCCATCCAGGTGAAAATGGCACTCCCAGCCCCATCGTGGGTCACCGAAACGATCCCAGAAGGCCGTCCATCAGGATTGTATAGATAATCGATTTGAGCCGCAGGTGACAGATCCTGGTTCAATATCAAATAAGCAACTCGCTCACTTTCAGTCACAAAATCGGTCCAGGCCAGGGCTACTCGCCCGTCACTGAGCTGGTCTGCATCACTGCCGTATCCGTTGCCGGTATGCAGAAGGGTCTGTTGGACGTCAATCGAACCATCCGTTTGAAGAACTGAAAACACCAGCTGGGAGACAGGGTTTCCTGGATCTGAGTTGTCCTGTAAAAAGTAGAATAACAACATGCGCATTTGGCCAGAAGTATCTGTAAACGAGGTTAATGCAGGGTCAAAGTAATCGAAATCGTCATATGGATTTCCGGATGTGAACATTGCCGGAGACCTGACGGTCGAGCCGCTATCCGCATCAAAAACTGCCTGAGCAATATCGGTGATCGTCCGATCCAGCAATATGTGCTTTTCCACCCAGGCCAGGTGGAAATTCTCGTCCGCGCTGGCAGATAGAGACAAATTTTCAAATTGTTGGATGTCTGTATCGCCTGGTTGGTACCAACCCGACTGGTCAGTGATTTTCGTTTCGGGCAGTACAAGCTGGCTGCCATCCGGACTCAATATTGCCAGGAAAATATTCTGGTTTACCTTAAGGAAGGTATTCGGATCGTTGAAATCCAACCCCATCCTGATCCGTATCCAGGCCACAGCGATATTGCCATCAGGAGCTGTTGCCACCACGGGCGTGAAATCACGGACATCAGTATCGGGTTCGTAATTATCTGTAAGTTGATGTGGTTGGTCATAGAGTAACAAACCTGCGTTTGATACCAAGGTGTAATACAGGTTTGTATATGAGGTTCCCAGCTCATTATGTTCCCATATACTTATCAAATTCGCATCTGGAATAGAGCTGATAGCGAATGAGCTGCCCCGGAATTCTTGATGCTCAAGGATTGTATAAGTATTGACCGTCGAATATAAGTCGCTGTATATTCGCTGACCTTCTCGATAAATCAGTGCAAAGGGAGCTGGAATAATAGTCTCCAATTGCACATCCAGCTCCTCCCCGGGGTCATTGTCCGATGAGATGTTCAAGGTAACCAGGTTATTCGAACCGACTCCCACCCCTAAAGGTTTCTGCAGCTCTACTGTGACAGTAAAAGTCTCACCAGCGCTGACAGGCCCTGTGTCAGGCAATCCATCCCCGCTGGTAGTATCCATCAAATATGTGTATCCCTTCCTGTTGAGAAATAAAATTTGCCAGCCGGGTTCACTGCTGGTCGCGTCCAGGTTATAAATATCGCTGCCCTGCTCACCCGTATTCCGGATATACACGTCAAAACTGGAACGTCCGGCAGTATTCATTCCCCCCTGGTACAGAGGGAAAGCTTTGGTTCTAAAGCCCGGGCTTGGTGGAGTGAAGCGAATGGCCTTTCCCGAAGTGATTAGCTCCCCGGCGCCATTATACAAATACTGGATGCCATCCACCCCATCGCTGTCCTCAATGCCGATTGTTGCGCTGTTTAAATCGCCGCTTAAGTTTAGAAACTGAAACAGAAACGTTCCATCTTCATATAGTACAACTTCGAATGTGAGCAAGTCATTCGAAAACACCCTCGAAACCTCATACCATTCAACTACAAAATATTCACCATAAGTATCCTGACCAGTATCCCAATACACTGCTCCTGTGTTATACCCACCGCCAATCAACAGGTCATCCCAGAATGGAGCCAGGAATGACTGGGGGTGTTCATAGTCCAACGGTACAGGCAGGTTTTCCAGGCTGGCCCCATCATGTGAAATGCTGTCGTTGAAGCCCAGTAAGCCATTACTGCCGATATAAATTTGAGAATACTTGTACTCGTAAAATTGAAATGGATCGATTCCAGCAGGCAATGAGATCGGCCCGACAACACTATCATCTACAAAAGAGCCAGGAGAGAAAATTGCTGTGCCCGTGGTCGCATCTTTCCAGTCGATGAGGCCTCCGTCATCCCAGGTATATCCGTATTGGTCTGCTAGCCCGGCTGAATCAGCTGCTCGCACCGAATTTAGAATTATCTTTTCCTTTCCCCTGGGGAGAGGCGGCGCTTCATCAAATTTTGGCGATTGTCCCTGGCTGAATGCTCGCATCGGATTCGAGCTGGAGACAGGCAGGTAGAAAAAAAGCAGGAGGATCAGCAGTTTGAAGGGCAGGAAGTTGATTTTCAGATTTCCCTCATTTCTATGGAAAGATGATCGAAACCGAACAGGTTGTCCCGGTGGAATCATTGATAAACACAGCGATGGAAGGGCCACCAAATGACATACCTGCCAGGTTCCAGATTAATCCGATATCCTTGACCTGACCCGGGCCAACAGGCAAAGTGTAATCTGGCGCGAACGGGCTCCAGATGTACTCGGCAGCGGCTGGACCAAAAGTGCTCCCGGCACTGGTGTCATTTCCAATCCACAGTGTCGCTGCACCGAATTGAACCTGGTTCAGTTTGCCACCTATCAGCGACCAGGGAGTTGTCAGACGGAAAAGCGTATAACTATATGGGCCATTATTCACAATCCTCCAGGTGATCTTACTGGCTGCCCGGCTGGCAGTTCCGGGATCGATCTGGCAGGGAAGCGGAGTGAATGTGGGTGTTGGCGTCGGCGTTTCAGTTGCCGTCGGGGTCAGCGTCGCGGTCGGTGTATCGGTGGCGGGAGGGGTATCGGTAGGTGTGAATGTAGTGGTGGGAGTAGGTGAAGGACCAGGAGTGGGAGTCAATGTGATGGTCGGGGTATTTGTTTCAGTTGGTGTGGGTGTTCCTGTCAGCGTCTCCGTAGGAGTGAAAGTAGGCGTGAAGTAAGGTAAAACGATGAGGGTAATCGAAGCGGCGCCGGTGAGGTTGCTCGAATCCGTGGCGCGCGCGGTGATGGTATGCGTTCCTGAACTGAGACTGGTCAGGCTGAGGCTTGCTCCATTTCCCAACCAACCATCGATGCTCGAAGTCCAGATTATCTTGTTGCTGATGTCGCCATCGGGAATGTCGATGGCAGTCCCCAGCAAGTCGACCATTGCTCCAAAATTGAACGTAGATCCAGAGGCGGGATTAAGTATGATCACAACCGGGGATTGGTTCGCAGGTGTGCTCGTCCTGGAGGGAGTGATGGTTGGAAATAAAGCGAGTGGCGTACCGGCGATCTTTACATCTTTAATAATCGTTCGAGCTGACTGTGACCACATCGGGAATGCTGGCATCCGCACCAGGCCCAGGAATGGCTGGTATTGAGCCAGGACCTGGATGATCACCCGGTCGCCTAAATTGGCAATAACCGCACTGGTGCTGGTGCCTGCCGGGCAGGTCCCAAATGGATTTCCGGTATTCGGACCGTGATCATATGAAATTGTCACGTTATTCGGATTAATACCTACCAGGATTCCCATGCGCTGAGCAGCCGCCCGCATTCCTGTACAATCCTGGTAATACGGGACATTCCTGGGTGACCTGCCAGAAGCGGAGGCGTAACGTGCGGCTTCGCGGCTGGCGGTTGCGACAGAAGAGTAGATTGCCAGCATCCGTCCCACTTCAATAACTCCAAACATGACCAGTAAAAGCACTGGCAGAACCAGGGCAAATTCAACGATCCCCTGTGCGTGTTCATGATGAGGTTTGTCTGAGGAGTTAATCTGCATGGTCCTATACTCCCAATGCACGCCTGGCTCGCGACCCCCGGTCGAAGCGGTTTGTCTAGAATATCATCCTTCCAACCCCATGGTTTGAAAACTATCAAAGTTGAAAATGCCTGGCGCAGGCATTATGCCTATCACCTTTCCACCCAACAAACATGCAAGGCACTCGTTTTATGCCCGGATTCTCCATTTTGTGATGGGATTTATCCGCAGCGGAATCCTGTTAGAATCATTTCTCTTCATCCTTACCCGTATGTTGGTAAGTAACCGATAATTTCATGGCACCCCCTGGCCGGAAGATAACCGCGATTCCCAAAGAAAAAACAAACCCGTCACCAGGATTCCTGCCTGCATCGCTTCAAAAGCTTTACGCCGTGCTGGTAGGCCAGGGCGCCCGCCAGGGCTATCTGGCAGCCTTCGACCAGGCTCAGATCAGCCTGGCTAATTTCCTGGCGACACTGCTCCTGGCGCGGAACGCCTCCCCTACCGAGCTCGGCATTTACGGGGTAGGTTTCACCGCTCTGCGTTTAGTCCGGGCGATACAAGAAGGAGTAACAATCCAACCGTTGAATACATACGGGGCGGGCATGGATCAGGAAACATTCAATTCATACGCAACCAGCACCAGCCTGATCCAGATTGCTCTGGCCCTGGGTTGCGCGGCTGCTGCAGCTGCCGGCGGCTGGCTGCTCATCCAGCTAGGAAACGATGTATCAGGTCTGGCACTTTTTTCCTTGTGGTCAGGCTTCCTGTGGTGGCAGCTGCAGGAGTACCTGCGGCGAATGCTGTATACCCGCGGCCTGGTGCGAGAGGCCCTGCTCAACTCGTTTCTGTCAAACGTTATCCGGTTGGCATTAATGCTTTGGCTGGTGCAATCAGGCAGTCTGGATGGGTCCGCCAGCCTGCACGCGATCGCAGTGGGTTCAGCCGGCGCACTAGTTTTGGGCCTGTGGCAGACGCGAAGATTCTGGACGACCAGGATTGAGAACCTGTTGGGTACCTGGAAGCGCAACTGGGATTTTGGGCGTTGGATAACCGGTGGGCTGGTCGCGAACTGGGTGGCGGTGGAATTTTACCCGGTGCTCACCGCAGGGATGATCAGCTTTGCCGCGGCAGGCGCTTACCGGGCTTTGCAGAACGTCGTGGCTCCGGTCCATATGCTGCTACGCGCGGTCGATACCTTCCTCACCCCACGTGCCGCCAGGGCCTTCCAGGAAAGATCCTATCCAGCCATGCAGCACATGATCCGTATCACCTTCATCCTGTGCAGTGTGCCGGTTCTGGGACTGCTGGCGGTCGCTGTTCTTTTCCCGTCCCAGCTGCTGTACTTCCTGTACGGAGATACTTACCTGGCTTACAGCCAGGGCATGGCATTGATGGCCTTATTTTATGCTCTGCTGTTCATCTACTGGCCTCCACAGACTGCTTTCAAAGCCATTCGCTTCAGTCGGCCAATTTTTATCGCCAACCAGGCCGCCATCCTGGCCATGTTTACTGCTGGAATCTGGATGATCCGGCAGTGGGGCCTTTACGGGACGATTGGCGGGCAAGTATTGAACTCCCTGATTATCTGCGTAATCTTATGGGCTGCCTGGCACAAGAAAAGGCGTGAGTATCATTGATCTTTTACCCACCCGGGTGAAGCAGGCGGCGCGGCAGGCGACCGTTCCAACCTCGCTGCCAGCGAAACCAGAAGGCGACCAGGAAGGCCAGGAATAGCAGCTTAAGGTCAAAACCCAGGTTTTTATGCTTGATGTACAGATTATCGAAGCGCAGCTTCTGGCGCGGCGTAAGGTAATAATCTCCTGCTACTTGAGCCAGGCCAGCCAGTCCCGGCAGGACCCTATGGCGGGCAGCGTACTCTGGCAGGATTTTAAGGTATTCATTCACCAGCACTGTCCGCTGCGGGCGTGGTCCCACAAAACTCATCTCGCTTTTCAGGATGTTTACCAATTGCGGCAGCTCATCCAGGGCGGTTTTGCGAAACAACCTGCCGCTTTTCAGTACCCGCTGGTCGAATTCCGGGGATAACACCGGGCCGGTCCCTGCTTCGGCTCCAAAAACCATAGTCCTGAGCTTGAGCTGCTTGAAATTCAACCCACCTTTGCCGACCGAATTCTTTACGAAAAGAATTGGGCCTGGATCTTCAAACCAGATCAGGAACAGGCACAAAATCCAGAAAGGGCTGGATAGCGCCAGGCCAAGCGCAGCGAGGCTGACGTCGAAAAGTCGGATCGAAATTCCATCCGAAATCAGGTTGAATCGCTGGTGGTATTCGAATACGTTCAGGCAAATTTTTTCCGAAGGGGGTAAGTTATCCTCCCACAGGGGCATATATTGGCTGGTTGCCAGCAGCGCAGCCATGAACGCCGCAAAGAAGGCTGTTCCCAGATACAATCCAAGGAGTCGCCAATCACATGCTAACGGTGAGCTGTCGGCTCCTTGAAAAGCCATACCCAGGCACTGAAACAGGGAAAAGATCGATAGTCCTGCGCTGACCAGGAACGCCAGGCGCAAACGCAGTCGAAGATTTCGAAAAAAAACTTCCAGCGCTTTTGTAGCAAATATCACCTGGAAAAAATGCAGCATGGTCAGCAGTGGAAGCTCAAACCAATGAACGCCGTTGATAAACGCAAACTGCAGTTTGAATATACCCCACAGATTAAATATTCCCAGAACCATGAAAAAGCTCATCCTGACGAAGGCAGTCCGTTCGAAGGATTTCACTTGCTTGCTGGGATTGTGCGACATAAGGAGACGGCATAATTATACCGTAGGGCTTTTCCACCTTACCAGCCCGGAACTTTTCGAATGATATAATCTCGCCTGATATCTCGGCACGAGCGCCGGGTTTTTCAATTTATATTCAATCCCGACATGCAGGACCAATGACAACTCGAGAGAAAAAAGACAAACCAAATCGATTAATTATTATTGCGTGTGTCGTAGTTGCTTTCCTGGCGCTGGCAATCCTCATCTTTTTACCCAACCTGCGGCGCCGCTGGAGCGCACCCCTCGGACCTGCGCTCGAGCTGCCCACTTATACCCTCTCGCTCCCGGCTGAATCGAGCACACAGATGAGTAATGTACAACCCCTCCCACAAACAGGAACAGCCGTGAGCCAGGAGGAAACACAAGCCTTACTCACCACCACCAGCATTGCCTTTTCAGCCGGAGCCTCACCGCTACCCCCTACCCCAACCATTGCTCCCACCTCGGCCCCACTCTGCGGCGCCCCTCCTGTGATGGTTGTGCTGGGCGTGGGGGTTGATACCGAAGACAACAATTACACCTATGGACTGGGAGATGCAATCCGGATCGCCCGGCTGGATTTTGTCACACCCAGGGTCACCGTCTTGTCTCTGCCGCGCGATTTGTGGGTGGAAATTCCAGGCATCAGCGATCATTACGGGATCACCCGCGGCAAACTTAACCAATCCTATCTTTACGGATCGCCCGGAATGGGGTATTACGACAGCCCCGGTGCTGGTCCTGGATTGATGGCGCGTACTCTGGATCTTAACTTTGGCTTGCGAGTTGATCATTACGGGGCCGTTAACATGCTCACATTTTCCCGGATTGTCGATGAAGTGGGCGGCATCGAGATTTACCTGCCCGAAGATGTCGATGGACGTCCCACCAATGAAACCACTGAAGATATGGGATACTTCGATTCAGGGCAGCAGCATTTCACCGGTGATGAGGCGCTCCGGTTTTCTCGCATTCGCAAGCGCTATAACGATTTTACGCGCATGGATCACCAGAGCATGGTGCTTTGCGCCTTAAAGGAAAAACTCCTGGCACCAACCGTCTTACCGCGCATTCCAAAAATTATCGGCGCCTTTCAGGATTCGGTGATCACCGATCTTAGTCTGGAACAGCTCAGCCAGATGGCATGCCTGCTGCCATATCTTTCTAAAGAGAACTTGATTTTCACCGGCCTCCCTGAAGAGATCATGCAGCCGGGGCGTGCTACGAATCCGCAGACGGGTATAACCACATTCATCATGGATGTTGATTTTCAGGTCATCCGGGAATACGTGAGCCAGTTCCTGGCGGGCACCTGGCCGGTTGAAGGCGGAGAGGAAACCACCTGCGATTGAGCCAAGAATCTCTCGATATTCCGGACATCCTGCGCAAGTATGGACTGCGCCCGAATAAAAAGCTGGGTCAGAACTTCTTGATCGATCAATCCAGCTTGCAGAATGTAATCTTTGCAGCGCAGATCAACCCCGCCGATACAATCCTGGAAATCGGACCGGGATTGGGCAGCCTGACCCGCCTGCTGGCTCAACAGGCCTTCCGGGTGGTAGCGGTCGAGGTGGATGCTGGCTTTATTCCCATCTTGAATGACATCCTGGCACAATACCCAAACGTTGAGATCATTCATGGTGATATTTTGAAGTTGGATCCAGCTCGTCTGGTACCCGGATCTGGCTACCTGGTGGTGGCGAATATTCCCTATTACATCACTTCTTCTATCATCCGGCACCTGCTCGATACAAAGTGCCTGCCACGACGCCTGGCGCTTACAGTACAGCTGGAGGTCGCAAACCGTATCTGTGCACTGCCTGGGGATATGAGCTTGCTTGCATTGAGCGTACAGGTATTTGGGAAGCCCACAATCGCTGCCCACATCCCCGCTCAAGCGTTTTACCCTCCCCCTGTGGTGGATTCGGCTGTTGTGTGTGTGGAGATCTTTCCTGAACCACTGGTTCCACCAACTCAAATCGATCTTTTCTTCCGGTTGGCCAAAGCTGGATTCAGCCAAAAGCGGAAGACTCTCCGTAATTCTATTTCAGGAGGCATGGGTTGGAGCAAAGTTAAAACAGAACAGCTGCTGCTTTCATCTGGGATAGATCCACTGCGCAGGGCGGAAACCCTCAGCCTCGAAGAGTGGCAGATGTTAGTAATAAGTTCAGATGTTAAGTCGTGAAATTCTATGATACATTCTTTATAGAGATTGCATCCCACTGCAGATTCAGATTGATTGGTTCAAGATAACGAGCTGAACCTGCATCCTAACTTTACAGGAAAAGAATTTGAACCTCTCCGGTATTGCCCAAGAAACTGAAACCAGCGTCATACAGTTCGAGATCGGCCTGGTAATCGCGCTGCTGGTCATCACGGGCATCGCGCTGCTCGTGCGCAGATTCAGGTTTCCATACACCGTCGCGCTGGTTTTCGCTGGTTTACTCCTAGCGATTTCCCCCACTTATTTCCCTCTTCATCTGGGGACCGGTAAGGAATTGATCAGCAGCGAGCTTATCCTTGCATTCTTTGTGCCTCCCCTGGTTTTCGAAGGGGCGTTACAGCTGGATTGGAAACGCTTCCAGGCCAACCTGGTGCCGATCCTGTTAATGGCTGTATTTGGAGTGGTTTTAGCAACATTCATCGTCAGCGGCGTCATTTCCAGCATATCAGGCGGCTCTGAAGTTCTTGCCAAAACCATCGGCTTGCCAGCGATACAAGATTTTCCCATCCTTCCATTTTCCGCGACTCTGGCATTCGGTGCTTTGATCTCGGCAACGGACCCGGTAGCGGTGATCGCCTTTTTCCGCAGCCTGGGAGTTGGGAAACGCCTGGGCATATTGGTGGAAGGCGAAAGCCTGTTGAATGACGGAACATCGATTGTAATCTTCAATCTCGCCCTGGCACTGGGCGGCGCTGCACTGGTTGGAGAAGATACTACTGCTGCGGGCCAATCGACCCTCCCGCTAGCCATTTGGGAATTCTTTAAGGTATCAGCAGGCGGAACCATCGTTGGTCTCTTGGTCGGAAAATTGGCTGAAATGTTATTCAAGAGGACTGACAACCGCCTGGTCGAAACCACCATCACCATTCCTGTCGCCTTCGGATCTTATGTGCTGGCTGAGCAGCTGGGGTTGAGCGGAATTCTGTCAGTAGTGGCTGCGGGTATTTACCTGGGGACAGTGATTCCAGCAAACACCTCTCCAACCACCAAGATCGCTCTGTATAATTTCTGGGAAGTGACTTCGTTTATCGTAACTTCGCTGATCTTCTTAATCATTGGCTGGGTTATTGATATTCGCCAGTTCCTTTCACCGCAAAACCTGGCTCTCGTACTGGCCGCAGTTTTTGCGGTATTGTTGGCCAGGGCACTGGTTGTTTATGGTATCTCTACCTTTACCAATTACGTTCTTTCGCCGCTTAGCGAACGCGGAAAGACCTCGCGTGTATCACCAATACCCGGTTCCTATCAACACGTGATGTTTTGGGGTGGAATGCGCGGTGCAATCAGCCTGGCGCTGGCTCTCAGCCTGGCGCCCAACGCATTTGGTCCAGGTGTCGGCGAGCAGCTGCGGCTGATGACTTTCGGAGTAGTGCTTTTCACTTTACTCGTGCAAGGGACGACGATTGAAAGCCTGATTAAGAAGCTCGGGCTCGCCTCACATTCGGAAAGCCAGCTCGAAAAAGAACGATATCTGGGTAGATACTACATCTCACGGGCCGCACAGGCCGAGCTTAACCGCCTGCATGAAAGTGGAGTGATTTCCGGCAGCCTATGGAAAGCGATGGAGGAAGCCCAACAGGCAGAGCTTGCCGAGCACGATCGGGAAGTGCGTGATTTATTACATCGCTTTCCTGAATTGAGCAACCAGCTGGCATTGCAGGCCCGGCGCTCTATCCTTTTCGCAGAACGGACTGCCCTGGATGAGGCTGCGCGCAATGAGGTGATCACCGAAGTTGTCCACGAAAAAATGCTGGAAGAATTGGATGCCCGGACGAAGGCGCTTGAATTGATTGCGCAGCAAGAATCCGTTTCCCTGTTCATCGATGAAGAAGATATCGGACTGGAGCAGGAATGAACAAGCGCGTTGTTTGCATGGTGCGCGGCGGCGAAGCTGGGAGGCGGGTCCAGAGGCAGGCGATCGCCTACGCCCAGAAGACCGGACTGCCCCTGTTCTTCCTACACGTCATATATTTGCGTGGTCTCTCCCTCAAAGATGAGGCCCTGATGGCCTCCGCCAGGAAAGAAATGACCTGGCTGGCGCGCGTCACATTGAACCTGGCTCGCAGCCGTGCGCGCACCGCAGGTCTTCAGACGGATTTTGCCATTCGTCACGGACCAATCATCGAGACCACGATCGCTTTTCTCAATGAAAGCCCGGTGGACCAGCTCTTTATTGGCTCTCCATCTTCAGAGTCGCCTGATTTCCAGGAAAATTTATTACGGGTGCGCGAGTTTGCCGGACAGATCTCAGATGCAACTGGTGTTCAGGTGACAATCGCCGACGAGGGGTAATTCACTCAATTCTCCCTTGGGATTGCCTGCGTCTTTCAAGCGGCGAGTTGGGGAAAGCCAGGTACTTAGCTCTAGGCAATTATATTCCGGTATTCATACAGCATTCGCCACACGCGTACTGCTGCTTCCCTCTGGATCCGAAAAGACATCTTTGATGTCCCCCACTGCCTGTCAATAAATGTAAACGGGATTTCGCGGAACTTGTAGCCCAAGCGGTATGCGATATAAGCCATTTCGACCTGAAAAGCATATCCGTTCGAACGGATGCGTTCCAGCGGCATTCCCGCCAGGGTTGCTCTGCGCCAGACGCGAAAGCCTCCCGTGGCGTCTTTCACCGGCAACCGCAGGATCGAGCGAGCATAGACATTTCCGAAGGCCGAGAGTCCTTTCCGCCACATTGGCCAGTTACGGTCAACTTCACCGCCAGGCACATAGCGGGATCCCATTGCTACATCACAATCTTTAAGCACACCAACCAGCTCAAGGATTTTGGCGGGAGGATGGGAGAAATCCGCATCCATCTGGCAAATTGCCTGTGCCCCGGTCTGCAGTGCATGGCAGAATCCGGTGATGTATGCCGTGCCGAGGCCCAGCTTCCCCTGGCGGTGGATTACCGAGACTCTTCCAGGAAAGCCTTTTATTAAGTCCTCCGCTATTTCCCCCGTTCCATCCGGGCTGTTATCATCGACAACCAGCAAATCGAGCGGTGCGTGCGGCAAATTCAGCAGGATCTGCGCCAGGGATGGGAGGTTCTCGGCTTCGTTATAAGTTGGAATCACGATCGTGAGATGCGGATTGTCCGCGAAATTCTTCATGGTGGATCTTTCATGCTTTTATTTCGATCAAGGAAATTTGCATTCCTCTTGAGTAGAATCTCAACAAAGTGTGACCCCGCAATCGATCGGGGTATTCTAGCACAATAGAAGTTTACACTCATTCGCATATTCCTGCCTGGGAGCCACCCCACTGTTTTATGGTAGACTTTTCTCGTTATTGTCTCATAACACTCTACTGCCTGGTAACAAATTGCCCCAGGAACCAACGGAATCGTCTGCTCAGGCAATTGGATTTTAGAATTTACATCGAGGCTCCATGCTCACACTGGTCGAAAAAATCCTCTTCACATTCGCAGTTTTTTTATCAGCGTACAGCGCCTTGCGGGTAGCAGAACGTATCATTAGGATCTTGCGTCGCGGCCAGGGGAAGCCAGACTGGAGACTGGCTGGTGAGCGCCTGGCAGAAATCCTGGCCAAGACAATCACCTTGCAGCCAACTTTCAGGCTGCGTATTGCGCCGAGCCTGTTTCACGCCTTGATCGCCTGGGGTTTCATTTATTATCTCCTGGTAAACCTCGGAGATACTCTGGAAGGATTTATTCCCGATTATCAATTCCTGGGGTCAGGGGCAGTCGGAAGCCTGTACCGTTTCTTAGCAGATCTGTTAAGCGTCGGCGTACTTATCGGCATGCTGGTGATGTTGTTCAGGCGCTTTATCTTGAAAACTTCAGCTCTAACAACTCGCCAGGATGTGTTGCTGCATCCCAAAGCGCGCTCCGGCATCCGCCGGGATTCTGCCATCGTCGGCGGGTTCATTCTATTGCATGTCGGATCGCGCTTCCTGGGTGAATCAATCCATATCGCAAAATTTGGACCGGATATCTACCAGCCTTTTGCGTCGGTAGTTTCCAACCTGTGGGCAGGGGCAAGCCAGAGTGCTTTGACCATTGGAGAGCATCTAGCCTACTGGTTGGCGTTGGGTACTATCCTGGCGTTTATCCCATACTTCTTGTATTCCAAGCACATTCACCTGTTTTTCGCCCCACTGAATTTCCTGCTGAAACCACAGCGCCGGTCGATTGGTGAGCTGGGGCGGGTAAATTTTGACGATGAGAGTGTCGATCAATTTGGCGCAAACCGCCTTGAAGATCTGGGTTGGGAACAGCTGATGGATGCCTATGCCTGCATCATGTGCTATCGCTGCCAGGAGGTCTGCCCGGCATATAACACCGGAAAGGTGCTTTCTCCAGCTGCAATGGAAATTAACAAGCGTTATTTCCTGAACCAGGAAGGGTCCAGGATGGCTGATGGCCAGCCTTCTTCTCAATCCCTGACCGGATTCGCCATTCCCGAAGAGGCTGTATGGGCATGTACTGCCTGCGGAGCCTGCGTGGACATCTGTCCGGTTGGTAATGAGCCAATGCGCGATATCATGGATATCCGTCGCGCATTGGTCTTGATGGATAACAATTTTCCTGACCAGCTCCAGACTGCCTTCCGCGGCATGGAACGCACAACCAATCCATGGAACATCTCCCCGGCTGATCGAATGAAATGGGCGGAAGGCTTGAGAGTACCGACGATCGAGCAAAACCCTCAACCGGATATCTTATGGTGGGTGGGTTGCGCTCCCGCAACCGATCCACGCGCGCAGGTTACCGCCCAGGCTTTCGCCAGGATACTGAACAAGTCGGGCGTGAGCTATGCAGTTTTGGGCACCAATGAACAATGCACCGGCGATTCCGCCCGCCGTGCTGGTAACGAATTCCTTTTCAATGAATTGGCATCCGCAAACGTGGAAATACTCAATGGGCTGGCTCCTAAACGAATCGTCACAACCTGCCCGCACTGCTTGCACACTTTAAAAAATGAATACCAGGCATATGGAGGTCAATATACAGTTGTCCACCACACACAGCTGATTAACGAGCTGATTGTCGCTAAAAAGATAAGGCTCAAGGTTCCGATTGAAATTGATATATCCTCAGAATTACAGAATGAAGATTTGTTGATAAAACGAAAATCTAAAATCCACGATCCTAAATCAAAAATTACCTTTCATGATCCTTGCTACCTCGGCAGACAGAATGGGATCGTGATTGAACCGCGCCAGACATTGAGGCTGGTCGACGTAAAAATCGCCGAGATGCCGCGCCATGGTGCCAAATCTTTCTGCTGCGGGGCGGGTGGCGCGCAGATGTGGAAGGAAGAGGAAGCAGGTATCGAGCGCGTCTCTGCCAACCGATTCGCTGAAGCGCAAAGAACCGGCGCAGAGACCCTGGCTGTCGGCTGCCCATTTTGCATGATCATGCTCACCGATGCCCAAAAGGCGGCTGACAGTCCGATGCAGGTGCGAGATATCGCCGAGATCGTGGCTGATCAGCTTGATATGGATGACCTTCTTTGATCACCCATACCTTGCAGGCTGCGGAACGGGCTGTGGGATTAGCCTGACACAATTAATAAAGATACAATAAAGGGCGATATAATCTCCAATTACCAGCCGACCGTTTCTTCAGGGTGAAATCACGAAATAATGGGTAAAGCTAAGAATAAATCGCTTGAAGTCACACAATTGACGCACGCTGAAGTCTTACAGGACTATCAGTTAGCTTTCCAGAGCCGCCAGGTCAGCTATATCGGACGCCGCGAAGTGATGAGCGGAAAAGCCAAGTTTGGCATTTTCGGTGACGGCAAAGAGCTGCCCCAGGTGGCCATGGCACACGCATTCCGCAAAGGCGACTGGCGTTCCGGGTATTACCGCGACCAGACTTTGATGTTTGGTACCAGTATGTTAACCCCCCAGCAGTTTTTCGCCCAGCTCTACGCACATGCGGATGTCCTGGCTGACCCGGCTTCGGCTGGCCGCACGATGAACGCAAATTTCGCCTCGCGCAGCCTGAACCCGGATGGAAGCCGGGTAGACCTGACCTCGCAGTGCAATTCTGCGGCGGATGTCTCACCGACCGCCTCTCAGATGCCGCGAGCGGTCGGCCTGGCATATGCCTCAAAACTTTTCCGCCAGCTCGAGGAACTGAAACAGTATACGGAGCTCTCGAAAAATGGGGACGAGATTGTTTTTGCTACGATCGGCAATGCCTCCACTGCCGAAGGTTTATTCTGGGAATCGATCAATGCCATTGGCGTCCTGCGCTGTCCCGCAATCGTGACTATATACGACGATGGCTACGGAATTTCCGTCGCAAATGAAAGCCAGATTGCCAAGGAAAACATCTCCGAGCTACTGGAGGGTTTCCGGCGCCCGCCGGGTGAATGCTGTGATGGCTTTGACATCTATACCGTGAAAGGCTGGGATTATCCTGGTCTCCTGCAGGCATATCTCCAGGCCTCACAAGTCGCCCGTGTCGAGCACATGCCTTCGATCATCCACGTCACCGAATTAACCCAGCCTCAAGGCCATTCGACCTCTGGCAGCCACGAACGATATAAAACACGAGAACGACTGGATTGGGAAGCCGAGTTCGATTGTAATAAAAAATTCCGGGAGTGGATCATCCAGCAGTCGATTGCCTCTGTGGAGCAGCTTGCTACGTACGAAGCAGGATGGCAGAAGCAGGTCGAGGAAGCCCGTAAACTTGCCTGGGAGGCTTACATTTTACCGATCGAATTCGACCGGCGACAGGCAGCAGCTTTATTAGAAGCACTGGAAGGCAGCTCAGTTCATACTCAAGAATTGAACCAGGTCAAAACGCAGCTCACAAGTATTCAAACACCGCTGCGCCGCGATATCAGCGCTGCCGTGCACCGCGTATTGACTCTCACCCGCGGCGCATCCGACCCAAGCCGCCAGAGACTGGTCGAGTGGTTTTCGAATTTTGAAACTGCAGCCCAGGAACGTTACGATACATACCTTTATGATCCAGGGGCAGGGTCGGCTCTGAATGTACCCGAGATCAAGCCGGTATATGGGGATGATTCCCCATTGCTGCCTGGTTTCGAGGTGCTGAACGCCGGTTTTGACTCCCTGCTGCAGCACGAGCCGCGCCTGATCGTCTTCGGACAGGATGTCGGGCGCCTAGGTGACGTCAACCAGGGTATGCGCGGCATGCAGGAGAAATATGGCCTGCTGCGCGTCTCTGATACCGGCATCCGTGAGGCCACTATTCTCGGGCAGGCCATCGGAATGGCTCTGCGCGGCCTGCGACCAATCGCCGAAATCCAATACCTGGATTACCTGCTGTATGCTCTGCAGATCATATCCGATGACCTGGCATCGCTGTCCTGGCGTACCAGGGGTGGCCAGAAGGCTCCAGTTATAGTTCGCACGCGCGGCCACCGCCTGGAAGGCGTCTGGCACTCAGGCTCTCCGATGGCCGGGATCCTTAACCTGGTGCGTGGGATGCATGTGCTGGTGCCGCGTGATATGACCCGGGCAGCCGGATTTTATAATACTCTGCTGCAGGCCGATGAACCCGCCCTGGTGGTAGAAGTGCTGAACGGCTACCGCCTGCGTGAGCGTCTTCCGCAAAATATCGGGGGATTCACAGTTCCTCTGGGCGTACCGGAAGTCCTGCGCCTGGGAACTGACCTTACCCTGGTGACTTATGGAGCCTGCTGCCGGATCGCCCTGGAAGCCGCCGATCGATTGAGCCAGGCCGGCATTCAGGCGGAAGTCATCGATGTCCAGACTCTTCTTCCATTCGATGTGCATGGCTCCATCCTGGAATCACTCAAGAAAACCAGCCGCATCCTCCTCATCGATGAAGACGTGCCTGGAGGCACCTCTGCCTACATGCTGCGAGAAGTATTGGAAGTTCAAGGTGGCTACTCCTGGTTGGATGCTGCCCCGCGCACACTGCCTGGAAAACCTCACCGGCCTGCTTACGGTTCGGATGGCGATTACTGGTCAAAACCCAATGCGGAAGCCATCTTCGACTCGGTCTACGAGATGATGCACGAAGCAGATCCCACCAGATACCCCGCTCTGTATTAAGGAGGAAAAATGCCAGTTCAAGTTTGGATGCCCCAGCTCGGTGAATCGGTTACGGAGGGCACAATCACCAAATGGCTGAAGGCCGTCGGCGAGCGTGTGGAGGAATTCGAACCGCTGGTAGAAGTTAACACCGATAAGGTAGACACTGAGATTCCCAGTCCAGCGACTGGGACCCTTCTGGAAATCATGATACCTGAAGGCACAGTTGTTAAAACCGGTGCGGTGTTGGCTTTAATTTCTGGAGGAAAAGAAATTGTTGTACCGGGACCTTCCGGCGGGCAGTCTGCCCAGGACCTCGCCCCAGCCGGGACGTTACCCACCAAGCAAGCTCCGGCGCCCAAAACCATTACGAGCGGCGACCGGGAGCTGGGCTTTATTTCTCCAGTGGTCAGGAAAATTGCCAGCGAGCACCAGGTCGACCTGTACAAGGTCATTGGCAGCGGGACTGGCGGCAGAATCACAAAGCAAGACATCCTCTCCTACATCGAATCACACCCGACTGAGCCGGTTAAATCCGCAGAATCGCTCGGAACTCAGCCTGCTCCAGTTGTCCCTTTACCGGCACCTGTCCCGCAAAAAACGCCGGCAGCTCCAGGTGCAGTTTTTCCGCTCACTCCCGTCCGCCGGCTGATCGCAGAACACATGGTTACCAGCAAGCACACCTCGCCGCATGTCACCACGATCATGGAAGCCGATCTGGGCAGGGTCATCTCCCATCGCCAGGCCAATAAAGAGGCCTTCAGCCAGGATGGCGTCAACCTGACTTTCACGGCATATTTTATCTCGGCAGCTTCCGTCGCACTCAAGGCTTTTCCACTCGTAAATTCTTCCTGGGGCGAAGGGGGCATTGTCTTGCACCGTTCGATCTATATCGGCATGGCAGCTTCGATGGGAGAAGAGGGTTTAATCGTTCCAGTGATCAAAAATGCCGACACATACTCTTTGCTTGGGCTGGCACGCATTATCAACGACCTTGCCAGCCGCGCCCGGGGGCATAAGCTACTTCCGGATGAGGTTAAGGGAGGGACATTTACAATTACAAACCACGGCACCAGCGGCTCTCTGTTCGCCACTCCGATCATCAACCAGCCGCAAAGCGCGATACTGGGCGTGGGCGCCATTCAAAAACGCCCTGTGGTCATCAGCCTACCGGACCAGGGAGATACCATCGCCATCCGCTCAATGGTGTACCTGGGTCTGACCTTCGACCACCGTATCCTGGACGGTGCCATCGCAGATGCTTTTCTAGGAAAGATCATCGAGACTCTGCAAAATTGGAGCTGAAAGAGATAATCGGGCGGCCTACCGCCCGATTTTTCATTTTTCTGGATATGATATACTGAAGTGAATGACCAGCCAGGTTGGGGTCCTGCATCCCTTGCGCGTTTGGGCAGCCGCCAGGCGGCAGCAAGCTGCCGGAATCTGGCAAAAAACCGCCGGGATATCTATCTTTGCCCGCATCGCCATCGGTAATTCACTAATTATTATCTTCGGAGCTGTTGGCGGCACACTGATCACACGCATCGTCACCGAACGTGGTGCCGAGCTGGCCTGGATCGTGTTGATGGTTTCAGTGGGGGTGGTGATAAGTATCGCACTCAACCTGTATATCTTGCAAGCTGCACTCGCGCCGATGCGCGACCTGAGCACGCTGGTTTCACAGATTTCGAATAGTCCTGTACAGGAGCTCGAAGTCTCCCTGCGCAATCCCGATCCAGATACTGCCCGGCTGGCAGCTTCCCTGAGCGCCCTGATCGAACGGCTGTATTCAAACAACCGCCAGCTGCAGCAGCTTTCGAAGAGAGCCATCCGCGCCCAGGAAGAAGAGCGCATCCGGATTGCCAGGAGCCTGCACGATGATACCGGGCAGGCTCTTTTGTCCTTAATGTACACTCTAGAAAGCCTGGAAAAGCATGTACCCCAAGATGACCAGGCTATACAGGACAGGATATCTGATGCCTTGGGCGTCGCCTCTGAGGCTTTAGGAAGCTTGCGCAGGGTCATTCGCGATTTGCGACCCGCAATATTGGATGACCTGGGCCTGGTGTCAGCTACACGCTGGTATGCTCGTTCCAAGCTGGAGGCCGCTGGCATCCTGGTGGAATTTCAAGCCGATGCGGAATCGCTGCCACTGTCAAGTGAATTGAATATCACATTATTCCGCATCGCCCAGGAGTCGATCAACAACATCAGCCGCCACGCTCACGCCGAGAATGCCTGCATCCGACTGGGTCTGGATCGAGATGAAGTCTTCCTGGATTTCAAAGATGACGGTATTGGTTTTCAAGTGTCCGGGAATTCTGCCGAAGCCATAAATCTCAACCACTGGGGGCTGGCAGGTATCCAGGAACGCATCAACCTGGTCAATGGGTGCCTGATTGTGGAATCCGCACCAGGCAAAGGGACTCACCTGCAGGTCCGCGCACCTCTCTTTTCACCACAGGGATTGACGGATGGCTAAAATTCGCATCCTGATCGCCGATGACCATAAGATACTTAGGGAAGGCATCCGGTCGCTGCTGGAAGACCAGCCAGATCTGGAAGTGGTAGGGGAAGCCGAAGACGGACATGCTGCAGTGAAAATGACCTGCGAGCTGGAACCAGACGTGGTGCTGTTGGATATTGCCATGCCCTTGTTAAACGGCCTGGAAGCGACCAGGCGCATCCGCCGAGACTGCCCGCATGCCCGGGTTTTGGTTTTATCGATGCACGAAAACGAAGAGTACATCCGCCAGGTACTTGCCAGCGGCGCGATGGGTTACATTTTAAAGGATGCTGGCGCAGAGGAACTGGTGGCAGCCATCCGCACCGTACAGCGCGGTGAGGCAGTGCTCTCACCCGCCATCACCCGCCTGGTCATCGAGGATTACCTGCGCTGGGGTGACTTACAGCCGCAAAACACTTCCAACGGTCTGACACCGCGTGAACGCGAGATCCTGCAGCTGATTGCCGAAGGTTATAGCAATAAGGAGATCGGGGAGATCCTGTGCATCTCGATCAAAACAGTGCAGGCTCACCGCACGAACCTGATGTCCAAATTAGACCTGCACGATCGCAGCGAGCTGATCAAATACGCCATCCGCAAGAAAATCATCGAAGTATAGCGATTAATTATATAGGTACTCCATTCCAGCTTATTAAGGTCCAGACCTTAATGTATTTAAGCTGCCTGCCAGATGACACGATCGTTAAATTCCGCTATCCTATAATAACCAATTAGTTTTCGAAGCCAACAACCACATTCGAGAGGTGGAGGATGGATCGATTCGAGCGACGACCTGTTGGTTTGGTTCTATTGTTGGCAGCTCTGGTTGCGTTGATCCCTTTTGTCAACGCTCTGGCCAGGGCAAGCACCGCACCGCCCGATCCAGGGGGAAACGGCACGAGCCTGGCAGCTTCCGGAGAAATTCTGGAACAGGCAGCTGTTGAGTCAGCGGCGGTGGTGCCCCAGCCCGAGCAGCAAGATCCCTGCCTGCACTGCCATATTGTAGGGGAGAACAAAGGCATTTGGACACCGCTGGCGCGCTGGTCGCTTTTCAGCAGCATGGGATTGCTGTTTGTATTCGGAATGTACCGCAGCGCCAGCGTCTGGAAGAACAGGACTCCCTGGGTGCCGCTTACTAAACGCGCGGGGGAATGGGTGGATGAGCGCTATGAGGTTTCCGAACCGCTCACTAAAATCCTGAAAAAGCCAGTGCCTAAGTATGCATTGCGCTGGTTCTACTGCCTGGGGGGGATCACGGCTTTCTTGTTCGTGACCCAGGCGATCACCGGGATAATGCTGGCGTTCTATTACAAGCCGACGCCGGAAGCAGCTTTTGTCAGCATCCAGTATATAGAATCCCAGGTGCGTTTCGGCGCTTCCATCCGCATGATCCATCATTGGGCTGCCAATTTGATGATTTTGATGTGCACTGCCCACATGCTTAGAGTGTTCATCATGGGCGCATATAAGAAGCCGCGCGAGCTGAACTGGGTCAGCGGTGTGCTTTTACTGTTGCTCACCTTGGTGTTTGGTTTCACCGGCTACCTGCTTCCCTGGGATCAAAGGGCTTTCTGGGCCACGACCGTCGGCTCTGAAATCGCAGGCAGCATCCCGGTGATTGGCGAACTTGCGTTAATTTTCTTGCGCGTCGGTTGGGATGTCAGCGCCCAGACCTTAAGCCGCTTTTACGCTCTGCATGTCATTGCGGTGCCAATTTTCACTATCGTTTTTATGGGTGCACACTTTATTATGGTCCGCCGCCAGGGAATAGCCCGGCCTCTATAAAACCGAGGAGGAAGATCATGTCTGAAAGCCAACCTGACCATAAAGATTCGATCCCCTTCTTCCCGGATCACGTCAGCACCGAGTTCAAGGTAGTGCTCGGGGTGCTGGGTGTAGTTTTGATTTTCGGCATCCTGGGGCTGGTTGCCCCGCTTGGCCTGGGTGACCCGGCCGACCCGTTGAACACCCCCCTGCACGTCAAGCCGGAATGGTACTTCCTGGCGCTTTACCAGCTGCTAAAATACATCCCCAAGACCGCCGGAGCGGTTGCCCCGGTGATTTTCGTTCTTGTGGTAGCTATCTGGCCCTTTCTCGACCGCAAGGTTGAGACCACGAAAAGAAACCAGCGCATCCGTTTTATCGTAGTGGCAGTCGGCATGATTGCCTTAATCGCCATGACAATCTGGGGGGAGGTGAGCTGACCATGAGCGAAATTACTCGCCGCCAATTCGTTAAACTTCTCAGCCAGGGGTTGGCCCTGGTTGGACTGGCTGCTGTCGCCGCTCCAGTAGTGGCCTTCTTCTTTCCCGCTAAATTAGAAGAAATGCCAGGTGAGCCGGTCCTGGTGGGACCTGAAATTGATCTGCCGGAAAATGAAAGTACGACTATTGGTTTTGGACGGTATCCAGCCCTGGTCATCCATACCAGCGAGGGATTGAAAGCTTATTCAGCAGTTTGCACCCATTTTGCCTGCATCGTCAAATGGAACAAGGAGCTGGGGCAGATTGCCTGCCCCTGCCATGAAGGCTATTTCGATCCGCAGGATGGCAGAGTTTTGGCAGGTCCACCTCCGACACCCCTTCTCTCTCTCCCTGTTCAGGTGATCGATGGACAGATATACATCGGAGGTGAGGCGTGACCGCAGAAACCGTCCCAGCCAGCCCCAATCCATCGACATCACGCCTGAACGAATTGGGAAAAACACTGCCTCGCCTGCTGCCCTACCTGCGAGACTTTTTTGTCAACATCCTCGGCCAGGTGCGAATTCTCCGGAAAGCATATCCCGGCATCATGCATTTCCTGATTTTCTGGGGAGTCACTACCCAGGTGTTGGGGACCGCTATCAACCTGATGCAGATGCAGCTGTTTATCCCCTTCGTTGAGCTGCCTTTCCCACGCGGCGACCTGTACCTGGCATTCGAGCTCGTCATGGATATCGCCGGGATCGCCATCCTGGTGGGGGTTTCGATGGCTCTCTTCCGCCGGCTGGCTCTGCGCCCGAAATCTTTAGAGACCCGCTGGGACGATTACTACGCTCTGGTGCTTCTTGGCCTGATCCCGATCGCCGGTTTTACATTGGAAGGGACCCGGCTGCTGGCTGCCGCACCGCAGTGGTCGTCTTGGTCTCCGATTGGCAGCCTGGTGGCAGGCAGCATGTATGCACTCGGTTTGACACCAGCAGGAGCTCTGGCACTGCATCCCTACCTGTTCTGGACGCATGTTGCTCTTGGGCTTGCCTTGCTGGCCAGCATCCCATTCACCAAGTTGCGCCACCTGGTAAATACCCCGCTCAATATCCTGCTGCGCTCCCGGCGCAAGAGCGGGGTGCTGGAGAAAATCGAAAATATCGAGGAGATAGAGCTGTTGGGAGTCGGTAAAGTGAGTGAATTTTCATCCCAACAGCTGCTGTCATTCGACGCCTGCGTGCGCTGCGGGCGCTGTGAAGAGGCTTGCCCGGCCAACGCCAGCGGGGTGGCTTACTCGCCGCGCAGCTTCATCCAATCCCTGCGAGAAGCGATGGTCAAGTCGTTGGTCACGCCAAACGGGAGCAATCCGCAGGCAGAACTGGATGAAATGCTGCCAGTCGAGACCGCCTGGGCGTGCACCACTTGCGGGGCCTGCCTGGCAAAATGCCCGGCCTTCGTCAATCCGGTCGACGAGATCATCGACCTGCGCCGCTACCAGGCACTGACCACCGGAAAACTTCCAAAATCGGTCGCCGACACGCTGCGCAACCTGGAAAGGCAGGGGAATCCATGGGGTGTGCCTGCCGAGAGCCGTATGGACTGGGCTGAGGGCTTGGATGTACGTGAGATCATGCCCGGTGAAGAAACCGATGTGCTGCTGTTCCTGGGGTGCGCCTTTGCTTTCGACGAAAGGAACAAGAAAGTCGCCCGCTCTTTCGCCAGCCTGCTGAAAAAAGGCGGGGTGGATTTCGCCGTATTAGGTTTTGATGAGATGTGCTGCGGTGAGACGGCTCGGCGCATGGGTCATGAGTACCTGTTCCAGACCTTTGCCGAACAGAACATTGAAACCTTGAAGAAGATTAAGTTCAACCGCATCGTGACACAGTGCCCGCACTGCTTCAACACCTTGAAGAACGAGTATCCTCAGATGGGTGGAAATTTCAAGGTGCAGCACTACACGGAGTTCATTGCAGAAATCTCCCTGCCTTGGTCAGAAATCTCGCCAAATGGAAACGGGGTTAAGGGGGCGGTGAGCTACCACGACTCCTGCTATCTGGGACGCTATAACAGCATTTACCAGCAGCCGCGCCAGCTTCTGAACCAGGCTGGAGTCCAGACTGTTGAAATGAAACGGCGGGAAGAGAACAGCTTCTGCTGCGGTGGAGGTGGCGGGCAGATGTGGTTAGAAACCGATGCAGAGAATCGCATCAACCACCGGCGGCTCCAGGACGCTCTGGATGTCAAAGCCGATGTGGTCGCCACCGCCTGTCCATACTGCCTGTTGATGTTCGACGATGCCATACGCTCCAAGGGACTGGGTGAAAAGCTTAAGGTTTTGGATATTGCCGAAGTTATGGAAAAACAATTTCAATGAAATCCACCCTGTGCCGATGGGGCTTCGTTATGAATGACACCTTTTCATCGATGCGCTGCGTGCGATCTCTACCTGAACGGTGTCGTTGCCTGAGTTTTTTATGATTAAGTTAATGTAGGAGGTTCGCCATGCAGACCCAATGGATGGTTCAAACCCGTGGAGATCCGATCGGGGCAGTCCGCAATTTTCTGCAGGCGGTCTGGTCGCAATCCAGCCTGGACAGCATGCTGGTCCCGCTGAATGGTTCCGAGCAGGCGCCTCCGCAACCGAGCTGGATCGACGAACCAGAAAACTTGATTGGAGTAAACCCTTTCAAGCCGCTGATGACGGTGAATGCCGCCCGGTTCGTACCGCCGGCAAAACGCGAGCACCCGGATGCTAACTTGGGCGCCTTGCTGCGTCCCTGCGAGATGCGCGCATTGATCGAAATGGTCAAACACGACGGTTTCAACCTGGACGGTCTGCTGACCATCAGCGTCGACTGCCTGGGGACCATCCCGCTGGATGAATTCCACTGGCGCTCATCGAGGAAAGACACTGCCGACGGATTGACCCACGACACGCTGCAGTTCGCCCGGCAGGGCGGTATCCTGGCTTACCGTTTCCGCTCAGCCTGCCAGATCTGCTCTTCCCCCGAGGCCAACCATGCAGACCTTAATATCAACGTGCTGGGGCTTCCCGTCCGCCAGGTGATCCTGGTGCAGGCACGCGACTCTGAAACTGCAGAACACTGCAGCCTGGACACCATCACGGACGGCCTGGCAGATCCAGGATTGCTGCAGCAGCACGAAAAAGTGACCGCCAGGATGTCTGAAAGGCACCGCCGCACTATCGAGCGCGTGGCGCAGGGACTGGGTGATGCTTTCCCACGCGATCTCGCGGCTTTGATCGCCCAATTTGAAAGCTGCGGTGACTGCCAGTCGTGCATGCAGGTCTGCCCAATCTGCTCGGTGGATTTCCCACTCCGCGCCCAAAACGGGCATTACCATCGTAAAGACTTCATTCGCTGGCTGATCTCGTGCGCCGGCTGCGGGATGTGCGAGCAGGCCTGCCCGAATCACCTGCCCCTGAGCGCCATTTTCCGCCACATCCGCAGCCTGCTGGCAGAAGAGTACGGCTACGCGGCGGGAAGTTCGGTGGATGAGCCGCTGCCAATCATCTAGGATTTATCCTGGAAGTTCCAACAGGATCTCCTGGTGGTTCATCCGGGTTAATCAAGTAATACGCTCCCTGGGCGGCCCTTCCAGGAACATGACTCACCCCGGGGGGTTTTGAGGGTGAGTCATGTGCTTAAATAACCCCAAATACCCATATAGTATAATCCCCGCAGTTAAATCATAAGCTGCTCTAAGACCTCACAGGCTGGTCCTGGCGGATTTTGCCAGTTCTCGAAGACCTGTCCCAGCCGTTTTCTGACTGGGACCTGTGAGTCTTGACCACGGTAAATAATTCAGATCAATTAGTAATCTAGGAGTCAGCATGAGCGAATATGACGTCGTTGTGATCGGCGCCGGCCCGGCCGGCTATGTGTGCGCCATCCGCGCTTCACAGCTGGGTCTCAAGACTGCCATCGTCGATAAACAATGGATGGGAGGAGTGTGCCTGAACGTCGGCTGCATCCCATCCAAGGCACTGTTGAAGAACGCCGAAGTAGCGCACACCCTGCGCGAGCGCGGCAAGGAGTTCGGATTCAGCCTGGAAAACCTGCAGCTGGACTACAGTGTGGCGGTCAAGCGCAGCCGCCAGGTCTCCGAGCGCCTGGTCAAAGGCGTCGGTTTCTTGATGAAGAAGAACAATGTCGATGTGCACATGGGTACCGCCAGGGTGAGCGCGGCGGACAAAGTGGTTTTGAGCGCAGAAGATGGCAGTACCAGCGAGTTGAAAGCACGGAACATCGTGGTTGCCACCGGAGCCAGCGTGTCAGCACCTTCAGGTTGGAATGTGGGGGGCGAGAAAGTGCTGACCTACCTGGAAGCTATTCTACAGGAAACGCTGCCGAAGTCAGCCATCATCATCGGCGCCGGCGCCATCGGCGTTGAATTCGCTACCGTCTGGAATTCGTATGGAGTCGAAGTTACACTGGTCGAAATGCTGCCCAGCCTGCTGCCGCTGGAAGACGAGGAGATCGGGGCAGAGCTGGCCAAAGCCTTCAAGCGCCGCAAGATCAATTCGCTGACCGGGACGCGCGTCGAATCGCTGATGGCGGATGAGAAGGGCGTCAAGGTGATGGTCGCCAGCGAGAAAGGCGGAGAACAGCTGCTGGAAGCAGAGCAGGCCCTGGTTGCCATCGGGTTCCGGCCGAACGGCAGAGGCCTGGGACTGGGAGAGCTGGGTGTGAAGCTGAGCGAGCGTGGCGCGGTGGAGATCGACGAGCGCATGTCAACTAATGTGCCCGGCGTCTGGGCTATCGGCGACGTGACCGCCAAACTGATGCTGGCGCATGTCGGCTCGGCCCAGGGTATCGTGTGCGCCGAAAACATCGCCGGAGCAGAGACGATTACACTCAATTATGAAATGATGCCGCGCTGCACCTACTGCAGCCCGCAGGTGGCTTCCTTCGGCCTGAGCGAGAAGCAGGCCCAGAAGCGCGGATACGAGGTCAAGGTCGGGCGCTTCCCCTTCCAGCCCAACGGCAAGGCGCTGGGGCTGGGTGAGACGACCGGCTGGGTCAAGCTGGTGACCGACGCCAAGTACGGCGAGATCCTGGGCGCCCACCTGATCGGCCCGGAGGTCACCGAGCTGCTGCCCGAGCTGACCCTGGCGCAGATGATGGAGCTGACCCCGGCCGAGATCGCCCGCAACGTGCACGCCCACTTCGGCCTGAGCGAGAAGCAGGCCCAGAAGCGCGGATACGAGGTCAAGGTCGGGCGCTTCCCCTTCCAGCCCAACGGCAAGGCGCTGGGGCTGGGTGAGACGACCGGCTGGGTCAAGCTGGTGACCGACGCCAAGTACGGCGAGATCCTGGGCGCCCACCTGATCGGCCCGGAGGTCACCGAGCTGCTGCCCGAGCTGACCCTGGCGCAGATGATGGAGCTGACCCCGGCCGAGATCGCCCGCAACGTGCACGCCCACCCCACCCTGAGCGAGGTGCTGATGGAAGCTGCGCACGCCGCCGAGGGGCAGGCCATCCACATATAACGCTGAAGCACTGAGGAGATGATTACTCTGAAGAGAGCCTGACCATCCAATGTTCTGCTCTTAGCCTGGAATCCTACCAGCCTTTTATTTCTTTCAGTGTAATCAGTGCTTTCAGCGCCTCAGTGATTCCTGGTCTATGGAATCGCTGAAGCGCAGAGGAAGATGATTCCGCTGAAAACAACCTACCATCCGATCCCTCGCACAGGGCCTGGTATCCAATCAGTCACTGCTTTTCTTTCAGTGTAATCAGGACTTTCAGCGACTCAGTGGTTCCCGCATCATGGCAAGCGGGAACAACGAAAGCCGTAGTTGCTGAACGTATCACTCGGATCGACCCCGCCGCGATAGGCAACCCGCAGGTTGGACACACCGTTGTACCACGACCCACCCGGAAACGCACGATACTCTCCTGAAGACGGCCCGCCGGGGTTCTCATACGGCGAGCTGCTGTAAAAGGTGTCCAGCCAGTCCAACACCCACTCCCAGACATTGCCCGCTATGTCATACAACCCGTATCCATTGGAACTGAAGCTGCCCACTTCAAGCGTCCGGCCTTCACAAGCATCAAATTGGGCGCCATTCTGCGCGCCCTTAGTGCAGACCGGTGCCTCATTCCCCCAGGGATAGGACTTACCCGCCAGCCCGCCGCGCGCCGCCTTCTCCCACTGCGCCTCGCTCGGCAGGTCGCCGCCGCGCCACTGACAGTAAGCGCGTG
>Ga0154795_1104_pt1 | contig 35691 bp, 29 predicted proteins | sample Rifle2008BG16ft_FD_105803 | JGI IMG/M metagenome (GOLD analysis project Ga0154795, IMG submission 105803) | Chloroflexi bacterium RBG_16_54_18 | reverse complement strand
GTTTTCCAAGATGCGTTCCGGCTTGCTGGATTTAGGAATTGTGACAACCTCGAGCTGCAGATCCCAACGGATTAGAATTTGAGCTGGCGTCTTTCCGTGCTTTGCTGCGATTTCCAGGATCGTAGGATGCTTTAGAGAACGGCTTTGACCCAATGGCGCCCAGGCTTCTAATTGGATATTATGTTCTCTGCAATAGCGATGTAATTCCGGCTGGCGAAGCTGGGGATGAAATTCTACCTGGTCGACCATGGGAGGGATTTCACAAATCTCCTGGACATCCTTAATATGATGAACCAGGAAATTGCTCAAACCAATCGCTCTCACGGATCCATCTTTATACAGCTTTTCTAAGGCTTTCCAGGTTTCTGTGTACTTCCCTTTCACCGGCCAGTGGATCAGGTACAGGTCAATGACATCGAGCTGCAGCTTTTTCCTGCTTTCGTCGAAGGCTTTTAGGGTTGACTGAGACCTCTGGTCTGCATTCCAGACTTTGGTGGTGATGAAAAGCTCGTGGCGAGGTATTCCGCTGTTCTTAATACCCATGCCTACGCTCACTTCGTTCCCATAGATCGCTGCCGTGTCAATACTGCGGTAACCGGAATCCAAAGCCGCCCTGACGGCGCTTTCTGTCTCGTCGCCTTCTTTCATCTTAAATACCCCCAAACCAAGCCAGGGCATTTGCACATTGTTATTCAGTACTGCAACATCTTTGATACTCGTCAGCATTTACTCCTCCAATCTGCTCGGATCATTATCTACTTGTTTTTTTTCGTTTTATCAATCAGCCACTCGGTCTTTCCAATTTTAGCTGAGATATCTGCACTAAACTAAAAGTTCCGCAAATTACCAGCGGTGGTGGACCTGATCACGGATGAGGTCATCATAAATCTGGACAACACGAGCCATTGTGTTCTCGTCCAGGTTAGCTAGCTTCGAGGCTTCTGCATTATCGGCAGCCTGACTGGCGTTCTTCGCTCCAGGTATCGCCAGGCTAACAGCATCGTACATCAATATCCATCTTAAGGCAAACTGCGCCATGCTGGCGCCTTCAGGCACCAGCGGGCGCAGCTGATCCACAGCCTTCAACCCAGTCTCAAAGTCTATACCCGAGAATGTCTCCCCGACATCGAACGATTCTCCATGAAGGTTGTAATTACGGTGATCGTTCTTTGGGAAGGAGGAAGAGGAGGTCATCTTTCCAGTCAATAAACCGCTTGCCAGAGGCACGCGCGCCAGGATACCGACCTTTCGCTCGAGGGCGAGTTGAAAAAACAGCTCAACCGGTCTCTGGCGGAAAATATTGAAAATGATCTGCACGGTCTGAACACCAGGGTACTCGATCGCTTTCAGCGCTTCTTCGATTTTCTCAACGCTCACACCATAGAATAACAGCTTTCCAGCCTGCACCAGGTCATCCAGGATCTGAAAGACCTCGGGCATATAGTACACTTGAGCAGGTGGGCAGTGCAGCTGGAGCAGGTCAAGGGTGTCTGTCTGCAGGTTTTTCAAGCTCCTTTCCACAAATGCGGTCAGATTTTGCCGGTTGTATCCTTCGGGAAGCTGACGTTCCAGCCTGCGGCCCGCTTTTGTAGCCACATAGATCCGTTCCCGGTGATCTCTAATGGCTTTGCTAACCAGGCGTTCGCTGCGACCATCTCCGTATACATCTGCGGTATCAATGAAATTGATTCCTTTTTCAATGGAGGTATGAATGGCTGCCAGTGCATCCTCTTCCGTTACCTCCCCCCACTCCGACCCAATCGCCCATGCACCCAAGCCGATTTCTGACACTCTCCACCCCGTGCGGCCTATTTCCCTGTATTTCATTTACATCTCCTTATAGTTTTTAGAATATTCTCTTCCTGCTCACCCTAGCCGATGGTCTGAATCTACCTGGACTCAATTTGGCACAGCCAATTCGTCAAACAACGGGACGAAAGCCTCGTAAGCACGGTTGAAAATCCCGAACAGGCGATCGTATGTCGATTTCACATCCGGATTTGGCAGAACCTGGTCATAGATCGGCGTCAGCTGTTCTGCAATCATGAAATCCTTGAAAATACCAACACCGATACCACCCGCCAGGGCTGCGCCCAACGAGGTAGCTTCTTCCACCAACTGCAGTCTTTGAACAGGCTTACGGTAGATATCCGCCAATATCTGCCGCCAGATTTCGCCGCGTGCTCCGCCGCCAATCACGCGCATCGCATTGACTTTCGCACCCTGTTCTTCAAATGCTTCCAGGATCACCCTCATATTATAGGTGATCCCTTCCAGGGTTGCACGAATGATGTCTTCACGGGTGTGTTTTACGGTCAACCCGAAGAATGCAGCGCGGGCATTCGGATTCCAACGTGGTGAACGCTCCCCCATTAAATAGGGCAGGAAAAGCAGATTATTAGCCCCGGGAGGAGATTTACCTGCAAGCTGGTTCATCAAGTCATATGGGCTGGTTTTTTGTTCGGCAGCCATCCGGATCTCTGGCAGGCAGAATACATCCCTCAACCACTGGTAGGATGCCCCGGCCGCCTGCATCGAGCCTGTCGGATGGTACATATCAGGCACCAGGTGCACCCAGGTAAATGTCCGCAGCCCAGGATCGAAAATTGGTTCCCTGGTCGCAATTCCAATCCATGCAGATGAACCGATATAATTGTAGGCACTTCCTTCACGGACTACGCCCGCACCTACTGCCGCACAGCAGCCATCCCCACCACCGATGACAACCGGTGTACCCGCGAGCAGTCCAACTTCGCTGGCAACCTGGGATTTCACTTCTCCCACGATATCTGTAGAGGCATGCAGCTCGGGTAATTTTTCACGCTCCAGGTCGATGGCATCCAGGATGCTGCCCGACCAATCTTTTCCAACCAGATCAAAAAGATTCATACCTCCGGCATCAGAAAAATCAGTCACAAAATTTCCGGTTAATCGAGCCACGATAAAATCTTTGGCGTGCAGGAATTTATGAGCCTGCTGGTACAGCTCTGGTTCATGATTCCTGACCCACAGGATCTTTGCACCTGAATAGGATGGGCTGGCACGATGACCAGTTATCCGATAAGTGTTCTCCATGCCTACTTTATCAATGATCGAGTTGGCCTCATTCACGCCGCGTTGATCAGCCCAGATGATCGCGCTGCGCAGGGGTCTCGCCTCTCTGTCAACGGCAACACAACCCATCATCTGTCCGCTGAATACAATACATGCGATTGATTTTTGTGAAACTCCAGAGCTGCTGATCAGCTTGTTCGTTGAAATACAAACAGCCTGCCACCAATCTTCGGGCGATTGCTCGACCCAGTTTACCTGGGGGAATTGAGTCCCATATCCAGAAGACACACTTCCAAGAACATTACCCTGGCTGTCGTAAAGAGAAGCTTTGTCTCCAGTGGTTCCTAAATCATGGGCCAAGATATATTTCTCATTCATGAATTTGTGCTCCCTGGATTGTGCGGACTCTCTTATCAACAGGAATTTCCCATCCAATTCGACGAACAGGAACGACCTGACGTGCGATGAACGTATGCATTCATTTTATGTTCTTTAACCTGGAATTGTCAATCACTATATATGAATTTGGATAAAAATTTGGAAGCGCGTTGTCGATCTTCAGCATTGACACCGCTCATGCTTGGAATATAATTGTAATTACAGGATTACAAGAATTCGCCCTCATCTTTTGATTTTTGGAGGTCGCGATGATGTTCAATTCAGGGAAGGCGATCGATTTCGAGAGCAATATCCCCTATTACATTCAGCTGGTGGCGATACTTAAAGAGAATATTTCATCCGGCGAGTGGAAAATCGGTCAGAGAATTCCAAGTGAGCCGGAATTATGTGAAATCTACCGTGTCAGCAGGACCGTGGTGCGGCAGGCACTGGGAGAAATTGAGCTGGATGGGCTGATAACCCGCAGAAAAGGCAAGGGCACCTTCGTCGCTGAAAAGAAGATCAACGAGAGCCTGGTACAGAAACTATTGGGGTTTTACCAGGATATGGTCGACCGGGGATTAAAACCCGTTACGAAGGTTTTAAAGCTCGTAATTCAGCCTGCCACACAGAAAATCGGGGAGTTTCTGAATATCCCTCCTGAAACACCAGTCTTCTGCATCGAACGCCTGCGGTTTGTGGGAGAGGAACCCATCAATCTGGTAACGACCTATATCCCTTATGCACTCTGCCCGCGACTGGCAGAATATGATTTAAGCAACCAATCGCTTTACCACGTGCTGGAGACGGAGTTTGGATTGGAATTATCTCACGGACGTAGAACGATTGAGGCGGTCCCGGCAAGCAGGCACCAGGCTCAACTGCTCCAGGTTAATGAATGCGATCCCCTATTACTGCTGAACAGCGTCACTTACCTGAGAGACGGCACGCCGCTGGAATATTATCATGCCGTACACAGAGGCGACCGCTCTCGATTCGAAGTTGAGCTGGTTCGATTCCAGGATAACCAGAGCCTGAGGGAAAAGCTCGCGGAGAACTCGATCGAAATACCTCCCAGCTATTAATAAATAGTTCGGGCTTTTGTTTTATCTTAATTTTACTGATAATTTACCAGTCGAATATCAGCGGGGTTGAACAGAGCCATTGTTCTCAGGTAAAATATTAGACAATCTCAATCGGTATACTCCGTTTATAGCGATTTTATTCGCAGTGCTTTTCGCACATTGAAGGTCATTATGATTCCAATTATGCAAGAAAGACTTTTGTCCTGGGTTGGCCAAATAGGCTTTGATCCGAATGACCAAATAGAAGAACGCACCCAGAAATCACTGCTGGTTGCAGCAAGCTTGTTGTTTCTCCTGGCAGGCTTGATTTGGGGGATTGCCTATATCGGTCTGCATGAACCGCGAGCCGGTTTGATCCCGCTCTCTTACGGGATTTTTTCAACCCTCAGCGTTGTTTTGTTCGCCTGGACGGGCAAATATAAATTTTTCCGTTTCAGCCAGCTGGCTCTAATATTATTACTCCCATTCTTCTTAATGATTGCACTCGGTGGATTTGTGAATTCGAGCGCGGTGATTCTGTGGTCGGTCGTCAGCCCTCTGGGAGCTTTGCTGTTTGCTGAATTTAAATTCGCTCCACGTTGGCTGACCGCCTACTTATGCCTGCTTATCCTGAGTGGATTCCTCCAATCCATTGCAAGCCCCTCGAACAACCTGTCCAAGGAAGTTATTACACTCTTCTTCGTGCTAAATATTGGTACTGTCTCAGCATTTTTCTTCATCCTGCTCAGTTATTTCATTGGACTTAAGAATCACACGTATAAACTGCTGCAAATTGAACAAGAACGTTCAGATACACTTTTGTTGAACGTCCTGCCAAGCGAGGTGGCTTTGCGCTTAAAGAATGGTGAGCGAGTTATAGCCGATCATTTCGCAAATACCAGCATTCTCTTTGCCGACCTGGTGGGTTTCACCTCGCTATCGGCGGAAAGTTCGCCAGTTGAAATGGTCACAGTCTTAAACGATGTGTACTCTGAATTCGATTCGCTTGTAGAGAAGCACAAATTGGAAAAAATCCGCACTATGGGAGATGGTTATATGGTTGTTTCTGGAGTGCCAGTTGCCAGGCATGATCACGCACAAGCCATTGCAAATCTGGCCTTAGAGATGGTCACCTGCATGAAAAATCGTGCTCCTTTTCGAGGCAGGCAACTGCAATTCCGCATGGGGATTAATTCTGGAGAAGTGATTGCTGGGATCATCGGTTTAAAGAAATTTCATTACGACATTTGGGGGGACGCAGTGAACACAGCCAGCCGCATGGAAAGCCATGGAGAGCCAGGGAAGATCCAAATTTCGCGAGAGACTTATTTATTGTTGATGGATGATTTTATTTGTGAGCCTAAAGGCACAATGGAAATTAAAGGGAAAGGGTTAATGGAAACCTGGTTCCTGGTTGGGAAGAAGAATTAATCAGGGTCATTCTTTGTATCGCTTTTCGGTAATCTGAACTTGATCCAGGCGGGGAATGCACAGAGCATCGATAAAATTCCGGTTACCAGGAACGGAGTTTGCGGGCTGAACCTCGTCCAAAGGATGCCTCCAAGCCAGGGTGCTGGAAGTGAAACCAATCCCAGGCTGGTGCTGAACAGCCCGAAGGCCGTTCCGCGCAGCTCTCTCGGCACAACTTTACTGATCAAGGAGGAGTAACCGGGAGTCGCCAACCCGATTCCTATCCCCCCACAGGCCCACCCGAGAGCATAGAGCCAGATACTCTGCACCGGCATAAAGACAAAGACCAGCATTGCCAGGCTCAGAAATATAAAGCCCAATGAAATTACCACTCTTTCCCCTTTCCTGTCGGCCAACCAGCCTGCCGGGATGGTCGTCAGCATCATAAATAAACCAAAAACACTGTTCAGCAATCCGATCTGTTTCAGGTTCATTCCGCCGATTTGCTGCATGTATACTGGTAAGAAATTCAGCGACAGCCCAAACGAGATATCACGCACACCGTCTGTGATCATGATCCAGGAAACCACACCTCCAGCGAGGACCATGCCCATCATCGCACCCATATTAAACCTCAGGCCAGTCAACGATAATTTCCTGGGTTGAGATTCAATACTCTTGGCCGCCCTGCGAGCCATCCCGAAGCGAATAATGGTGGCGATAAAATAAAAAACTGCCGCTACAATCAACATAAATTGGAAGCCGCGGGTATCCGCCAGCAGTCCTCCCAGGACCGGTCCTATCACCCCAACAATCATGAATAACGCCTGCGATATTCCGAAAACCCGAGCCCGGCTCGAGGCCTGAGAATTCTCGGCGATAAACGCTTCAAAACTGGGTGCCACCAGCGCCCCACCGATGGATGAAAAAGCCGATCCAAGCAGCAGCCACTCCCAGGTAGGAGCGAGAATCAGGGTCATATACGCCAGCACGCCTGCCAGGCTGCCGAAGGCAATCGCTCTCAACCTCCCAACCGTGTCAGAGATCCAACCTCCAAGTATTTGAAGCGCGAGAGGGATGAGCTGCGAAAGAGTGAAGAATAACCCGATTTGTGTGACCCCCGCGCCGAGGTCTTTCAGATATAAAGGCAGCAGAGGTTGGTACATATTCCCACCGATGTTCGCCAGGATCATGGCGAAAAGGAACACTCCCATATTCCTGCTGATCAGGGGAGGCTGAACTGTTCTATTATCGCCTTGTGCTGACATGCTTTTCATCCTGGGGGCAACGATGCACAAGTATAAATCGAAAGACCAAACATGTAATAACCTTATTATGAATTTCCCAGTTCATGTGTGATGTACCAACTCTGATCGTAAACGGACGTTTCTGTGTTTCATTAAAATCTTGTTTGGATGTCCAGCGCCTTAAGGGCGTAACAGGACTTAGGCTATAATCCAGGTATTACGTTAACCCATCGATTAAGGCACATAAACGGATGGTTGAGACATTTCCTCCCCCAGGTTATATCCCGGTAGCTTCGGCAGTGGATGGCATAGAAGTCTTCATGCCCGCTCCTGCAAAGACGATCCCCCAACCAGTTTCTTTTGAATTTAAATGTCCACAATGCGGTGCCACCACGTTCTTCAGTGCTATTGAAGGCAGTTTAACCTGCCCGAATTGTGGTTATCAAGAAGAGCTGGACAAATCCAGGAAGGGAAAACTGGCACAGGAATTTGAATTTACGCCTGTCACACTCGAACGCTCTGCACTCTCCCAGGTGGAAGGACGTGTTGACCTGGCCTGCCAGGCTTGCGGTGCCCTGACCTCTGTGCCTGTCACTCATCTATCCCATTCCTGCCCTTTCTGCGGATCGAATAAGGTATTTCAAAGAGAAGCTCTACAGGATAACCTACGCCCAAAATACCTGATCCCATTTAGCATCACACAAAAAGCCTGTGCTGATATCTCGATCACCTGGATGGGAAGCAGCTGGATGACTCCACGTGGCTTAAAGGATAAATCCCTTCTCTCCGACTTTACCGGGATCTACCTTCCTTTTTGGACTTTCGATTCTGTGACAAATGCTGCCTGGAAAGCAGAGGTCGGTCACGACCGCACGGAACGGTATTACCAGGATGGGGAATGGAGAACACGTACGGTGACGGATTGGAGATGGGAATCAGGCTCGGTAAATGTGATTATTGACGACCTGATCGTCGCCGGTACTGGAAAATTGAGCTCCAGGCTGGTAAGCCAGTTAATTGACTTTGACCTGGACGACCTGGTCGATTACGAGCCGAAATACCTGGCAGGACTTCAAGCACACCTATACGATATTCCACTGGAAAAGGCCTGGGAAAACGGCCGCCAGCAAATGCGGGAAAAAACAAAATCTGCCTGCCTGGAACAGACCTCCACACCGAAGGTTCGAAACTTCAGCATGGACCTGGATTTCGCATCGGAATCCTGGCGGTACATTCTCCTCCCAATCTACCTGAACACTTATAGGCATGCGAGTAAATCCTATACACTGATGATCAATGGACAGAGCGGTGAGATCGCTGGACAGCGGCCGGTGGATTGGAACCGGATCTGGTTGGTCATCGCTGTGCTGCTGTCTCCGGGCGTCGCTCTAGGCCTTTTGGGCATAATCACCCTGGCCGTGGCCGGAATCGGGGTAGCAATCGGCGGCATTGGCTTTGTCATGTTCATTATCGGCCTGGCAGCAAGCCTGGTGATCCTGGTCCAGGCGAATAAACTCGACGATATCTGATTTCATGATTTTTTGACTGAAAAAAGAGGCTGTCCCAGACTGCACCAATGAATAATGAAGCTGAACCCTGGTTTTATAACTTAGAGGCGGGGATTTGTGAAGAATGTGATTGGGGTTTCCTTGTACCTGTGTCGAAATTCCCTGATAAGTGCCCGCATTGCTTCCGCAAACCACTTTCTCTAATCGGTGAAAACGCAGCTGAACTCCCAATTCTGCGCCCTCCCGAGCTGTACCTGCCTTTCGAATTGACTGATTCGAAGCTTTCCCAAGCCCTGGAGGCTTTTGTGCAAGGCATTCCATTCTCACCGCAGGATCTAGCTACACGCAATCTTTTCAACAGGCTGGAACGGTTATACCTTCCGGTGTGGTTGGTGGACTGCCGAATCCGAGCTACCTGGCAGGCTGAGGTCGGTTTTGATTACGAAGTGGTGAGCCACCAGGATCATTTCACCGGCGGAAAGTGGATATCAAAACAGGTGAACGAAGTCAGGATTCGCTGGGAATCCCGGATTGGCAGGCTTGACCGGCAGTATAAGAATATCCAGGCTGCTGCACTTGAAGAACACCATTATATAATTAAAGTTTTAGGCCAGTATGCATGGCAGAATACCCAAATTTATAAATCAGAAATCATAAACACAGAGAACATCAGGCTGCCCAACCGCAGTCCTGAAGATGCTTGGAGCGATGCCGAGGCTGCGCTTCGAGCCAAAACTGCCGAAGAATGCTTTACTGCTGCCTCTGCAGAGCACATACGAGGCTTCAACTGGCAGCCTGAATTCCTGGAACCGAATTGGACCTTGCTCCTACTGCCGGTTCTTTCATCCTACTATATTGATGATACAGGCAGTAAGATCCCCCTGTTTATTCATGGTCAAACCGGGCGCATCGCCGGCACTCGCATTGCCTCCATGAAGAAAGCGAGAACCGTTTCTCTGACGATTCTGCTGGTCTCAGCAGGGATATTTATTGCAGGTCTCTTACTGGCAGCCCTGTCTGCGACGCTGCCGATTTTATTGGCTTGCGCGGTGTTGGGGATCGCCCTGGCATTGTTATTGGGGCTGGTATCCGTTATCCCCGTCGCTTCCGTGTGGTGGTTCAACCGCAACTCGCAGCCGGTTCGAGTATAAGTTCTACGATTTTGCCTCAAATTACAACATTACCAAGCTTGATTTCATTTATCGAATCAAGAATTGCGATAAGTTCTTGAATGGATGGGATATCACTCATGGATTTTCCATAGTGTACGTAGCGAGCGATACCTTTTTTGTCGATAATTGCCTGGGCAGGCAGGCGTCCTAATTTGAATAGATTCACTTCCTGTCCATACAGTTTAAGAACGGAGGTTTGCGGGTCAGGGAGCCCAATGAAAGGTATACCATTCGACTGCCAGTAGCTTTCGAATTGCCTTGGACCTTCTGGACCGACAGCAATGACTTCCGAGTCACGGTCTTTGAACAGCTGGTAATCGCGGCGCAACTGCGCCAGGTGCAAATTGCAGAATGGTCAGATGAAACCCCTGTTAAACACCAGTACCACATTCTTCTTTCCATAATAATCTGACAATTTAACTGAATGCCCTGGAAAATCATCCAGCTCAAAATCTGGAGCAGCGGTGTTTATCTTAACCTGGGATATTTTTTATTTCCTTTGAAATTCGGTTGTCAGCAAGTTCTGGATCAGGCAACTAGAACTCTCCTGCCATCGAACCCGCATATCCCGTCAGCTCGACATAGCCTTTCCCCAGGACGTTTATTCCATTCTTAATTCCTTCAATGCTCACACAGCCTTCCCAATAAACATAGTGGAGGTTTAATTCCTGGTCAGCAAGACACGGCTCGATCCTCAGCTCCATCGCCTCAGGAATAATACGGATGAGCCATCCCGCAGGATATTCGGCAGAAGAATGTGGACTGGTCCAGCTTCCCTGGATCTGTACCGAAAAATCATCCCTCGACAATCCCTTCGCAGTGCCGTCTGGACGGACGAGTGTCCCGCTGGAATAAGGGTCGATACTTCCATCCTGCTGTCTTATTTGAAATAACATCAATTCTGAGCCGTCGTTCAGCTGAATGGAGAACCAATCCCAGCCTACCTGACCGGCAGATAAGGCGCTGGTGCTGAATTCATGGTCCATCCAGCTCTGGCCAGTGACTGCGAAAAGCTGGCCGCCGATTTGCAGGGTGCCTTTCGATTCCAGGCGCGTCAGGCTGTAATACATCGACGCCTGACCAGGCTGTGAGCTTTTTTGGCTGTATCCCTGTTCTCCATGCAACACAGGACCCTTGTTGTCTTCCAGAGTCAGGTTGAGCGTGATACCTTTTTCAGCGGCAGTAAGCGAGTATTTCGTTGGGGATAACTGGCTCACTTCCCAGCTGTATAACCAGATGCGGAACGGCTCAAGCTGCGATCCAGCCAATCCAGCCGCACCACGCGAGAGCTGCTCGAATACATGGTGCTGCTTATCCCGCACATCTGTAATTGCGAAATGAGCCATATATGCCTGTGTCGACGCCCAGTCCGATTCTCGATCTGCTACTGCACCAGGAGGAGCAAGGGATCGCCGGAAAAAGGTGAGCTGGTAACCGAAATCCCTTCCTTCCGCAGAAGTGAGATTACCCGTGAAGTACCACCACTCCGTCAGGTAATCCAGGTGTGCTCCGTGGTCTTCTGGAAAAATTAGTGGCACGGGTCCAGTAACTCGTGCATAACCACTTACATCGATAGGCGCTGTTTCGGTTGCCAGAACGGCACTGGGTCCCTGAGAAGTGTTATTTCTCACAACCTTGATCAACGAGGCGCCTACTGCAATTACTCCAAAGCCCAATATGATTATGCCGCTGATGTGGTTGATCCATATCATACTCTTCTCAGACACAAATCGCTCTTTGAAGGCGCTGGCGAGTGTACTTAAGAGCAGCCACCAGGCAGTGGAACCCAGGAAGACTCCCACCACCAGCAGCAGTCCCTGGAACTTCGAATCATCCAGCTGTTGGATGCCAATGCCCGCAAAGATCGCCGTAAAAGATAAAATTGTCAAAGGATTCGTCATGGTAAGGAAGAGCGTCGATGTGTAATCAGAAAACCGGGAACTGATGAAATTCCTGTTCCCAACTCCTGGAGCGTTTTTCGATGAGGTATCCAGGTCAGTTTGGATGGGCTTTTCAAAAAACGTCTTGGTACCCAAGTAACATAGGAATGCCCCGCCGAGCAGCTGCAGCCAGGTTTGCTGGTTGATCAAGAAAAGGATCAAGAATGACAATCCCATTGCAGCCAGGCTGCCATAGAAGGCGTCCGCTGTCGCTGCGCCTAATCCCGACACCAGGCCTGATAATCTCCCGTTCGCAATCGTTCGCCGGATGCAGAGTATACCAATCGGTCCAACGGGTGCAGCGATAGAAAATCCGATCACTATGCCGCGAATGAATGATGATAATTCCATAGATAACCCATTTGGAACAATCCAGGTAAGAGACTATTCAGACCTGAGCGCCTCAGAAGGTTTGATTCTCCCAATTCTAAAAGCCGGGTATATTCCTGCTAATACGGCTGCAATAAGTGCAATTCCTAAAGCTTCCAGGAAAGTAACCGGGGCGATATGCATCTGCAGCGTCCAACCAAAAGAGCGCTTATTGATAATGTACACCAGTATGAGTGACAGCACATAACCCGCAGGCATGGCTAAAACACCAGCAATTGCGCCCATTAAACCGGTTTCTGATAATAACAAGACTCTCACCTGTCCAACTGTCATTCCTATCGAGCGCAGGATTCCCAGCTCATGCTGTCGCTCTAATTCAAGAGAGAGCAAAGAACTGAGTATTCCGATAAAAGCAACAACGGTCGCAATTACCTGCAATGCTCCAGTGATCAAGAAAGTTCGGTCGAAAACCTTAAGTACTTCCTGCTTCAGGACCTGATTGGCTTGCACTCGCACACCCTGTATTGGTGCGAATGCTTCCTGTAAATCCTTTACCACCCTATCCACCAGGCTACCAGGGTCAAGCCGCAGCTGGATAGCGGTAATTTCGCGGTCATCCCAAGAGTCCCGGTAAACCGGCAGTGCCATAATGACCGTTCCAGCAGTCGAAGCATAATCGTAATAAATCCCAATCACGCGGAACTGGCGTGGACCATCCCGAGTATTTAAAGTGATCATTCCACCCTGCCTCGGAAGCTGCATTCGATCCGCGAAAGGCTCTGAAACGATGACCGCACCGCTCGACAAGCGATCCCATAAATCATCCTTTGCCACATCTGTAGAAATAAAAATCCTCTCGGAACCAATCGAGAAATTATCGGTGGCAGCGATGTTAACTTCGCCTTGTGGTGAATTTACAATAGTTGACCTGAGTACGTCTGCCCTCTCCACGCCAGGCCAACGCCTGGTCAACTCCAATATCCTTTGATCAATACTTTCTGAAGGGGTTGTTGCTGCCAGGCTGGGAACCGAAATGTATATATCGCCCTGCAAGGTCTCGTTCAACCAGGTAATTACAGTGAAGCGAAAGCTGTTGACCATCAAGCTGACACCGATGGTGACCGAGACGGCAACCATGAGCGCCATCACGGCGATCGCTGTCCGGCTCAAAGAGCCCTGGACGTCGCGAGGAGCCATGCGGCCCAGAAGACCCAGGGGTTTTTCAAAAATCGGGGCGCTGTAAAAGGTAAATAAACCAGTGAAGCGGGGTACGAGCATCGCGAAGCCGACCACCACAGCCAGGGTGCTGATAAAACCGAGGACCAAAGAATGTGAGGGGATGAGCAAGACCAGGCAGCCTGCCGAGATCAGCAGCAGTCCGATCCTGAAAGCCAGGACAATCGCTGCCCTGGCTTTACTTTCAAGGCCCGAGCGCGAGAGGGCCGCTCTCGGTGATACGGAGGCTGCTTCCCATGCAGGAGGCAGGGTAGACAACAGCGTCGCCGAAATTCCAAGAAGCACGCCTTTTACCAGGCTCTCTATCGCGATTGCGCTCCCCTGAACATTAACTATAAAAAACAAATCGTTTATGGTCTGAGCAATCATACCAACCGTGCTCCGACCCATCAGCACTCCCAGGATCAATCCCAAACCTGAACCCGCCAGGCTGACGAACAGCGCCTCGCTCATTACCATTCCGAATACCTGGTCGCGAGTCGCTCCCAGGCACCGCAAGGTTCCGAATAACGGCCGGCGCTGTACGACAGAAAACGTGATCGTGTTATAGATGAGGAACATCCCGACGACCAATGCAAGCAGGCTTAATGCGGTCAGGTTGAGGCGAAATGCCGCGGTCATTTGCTGAAGTGTGCCACTCCGCGCGGCGACAGGCTGCAGGATAGCTCGACCAGCCAAAAGATCATTTATCTCGGCTGCCAGGAGCACTCCTTCTTCTCCATCAGGCAGGATCACATCGATGGTATCTATGGTATTCTCGCGTCCCAGCAGTTCCTGGACGGTGGAAATGTCAGCCAGGAGAATTCCATTCAAGGCACGCCGGCTTAATTCATCAGATAAAGTAAGAAAACCGGCAATATGAACAGGCTCACTGCGACCAGCAATTTCCAAATTCAGGTTCTGACCAATTGATAGTCCATATTGCCTGGCGAGCTGGTCTGAAATTAATATCGCTCCGGGTGATGTGAACAGCAGTCTGAGATCCGTCGCCGTTGCCCGGGATTCGCCATCCGGGCTTCCCAGGTAATCGCGGAACGGTGCCTCAGCAAATGGATCGACCCCTAAAAGCTGGAGGGGGTATCCACCGAGCTCGTTTGAAATCAAGTAAGCCTGTATGACTGGGGCGAGCGAGGACTGGATTGCACTGGTTTTTAAATCGACATAAATTTCCTGATCGAGTCCTCCAGGTCCTCCAATTATTTGGTGAGTTGCCTTACCGGCGACTGCTTCTGTGCTCAGGTCAAATGCCCGACTTGCGCTGGCATTTGCCAGGTCAATGGAAACAACCACAGCAACTCCCAACGCAATCCCCAGGATCATGAGAATAGCCTGCCATGGGTGATGTATGAGGTAGCGCCAGCCTACCCTGGCGACGGCTTTTGCACTGTTTATATTATTCATGCTGAGCTAAGGGAACATCGGGCAGAGACAACCGGTCTCAGCAGGTGAAACGAAGATTTCAACCCAACCTCTTCTGGGAAATGAGCAAATCGGATTTGCGGTGAGTATGAAGTCTCAAATAATTTTGCGGTATACACGGTGGTTCTTGTAAGGTTTTCCACCCAGATTCACAAGGTCACTGCGCATTTGTTCCGCAGTCTCAGCTACCTGGGTCAGGTCAACATGCTCAAAATTGAATCCACGGACAGTTTTTTCCATCTCTGAATACATGAGGGCATTTCCCCCGCGTCCCTGGAATTCAGATAATATCCCCGTCCCATTCACCGCGACCCATTTTGTGCGGCGCAGCTCGATCAGGAGGTCGAAAATACCCAAGGGGAAAAGCCGACCGCCTGAGCGCTGCAGAGCCGCTGAGATATCAGGAAATGCGAACAGGAAGCCGACAACATCTTCACCGTGGATGATTATTTTTATCAGCCTGGGATTGGCTACGGTCATGATGTTCCCCACCACAAAATCGATCTCACGCTCGGTGAGCGGGTAATATTCCCAATTCTGTGTGAACGCTTTGTTGTATGCCTGACCGATACGGGGAGCCCACTCAACCAGCTCACGTTTCGTGGCAAATTTCTTCACCCTCAAGGTACCGCGCTCCTGCACCCTATCAGCAATCCGGTGGATGCGTTCGGGCATCACAAAACTAGCAGTGGAAGCATAACAGGAGATAAAATCAACTTCTTTTTCAAAACCCATTTTCTCCAGGAACTGAGGCAGGTAAGGGTGGTTGTAATTCATCATCGTCATCATCTGGCGGTGTTCGAAACCCTCCACCAACACACCATAGCCATCCAGAGGACCCAGACCCTTGGGACCCATGATGGAATCCAGGTTGCGCGACTGCGACCAATCGTAGGCTTTTTCGAACAGCGCCATTGCGGTTTCCAGGTTTTCTTCGCATTCAAAATAATAGAATTGGGATTTCCTGGTGCCGTGATATTCGTTGTATCTGCGGTTTTCAAGGACCGCGATTCGACCGACCGCGCGCCCATCCCTGACAGCAATGAAGAAATCACCGTCTGAATGCTCGAAAAATGGATGTTTCGTTTTATTCAGGGATGCAGCCATATCCAGCCGGATTGGTGGGACCCATTGAGGACAGTCCTTATAGAACTGGAATGGAACTTCGATAAACCGGTTTACCTGTATACGTGAGCTGGTATCTACCTTCTCAACAGTTATCATTTCTCCTCCTACCTAATTTATGAGCAATAACCTGACGTAGTTTGATTCCCAGATAGTTTCAAAAAATCAGCACAAGAAATCCAAACATAATCCGCATCAATTACCCGGTTCGTCCTTCAGCTTTCCTTCGCGTAAGTAAAGAATTCGATCTGCAAAAGCGGCAGCTTCGTGGTTGTGAGTCACCAGCAACATGTTTTTGCCAGATTGCCTGGTTATCCGGTCCAGTAATTTCAACACCTGCAGGCCGGTCTCTTCATCCAAATTTCCGGTCGGTTCATCTGCTAATACCAATATTGGATCATTGATTAATGCCCGCGCAATAGCTACTCGCTGCTGTTCACCGCCCGATAACCTGTCGGGAAAGGTGTCTGATCGATCGCCCAGGCCCACTTCATCCAAAAGCGGCCCGGCTTTCAGGCGTGCTTCCCTCGACGATAATCCCATCAATTCTGCCGGCAGCGTTACATTCTCGACGACGGTCAACGATGGGATCAAATTGAAAAACTGGAAAATAAAGCCAACCTTATCTCGCCGAAAGAGAGTTCTCCGTCGATCGTCGAGGGCAGTCAAATTCTGACCATCGATGCAAATCGTGCCTTTGTCCAGCAGATCGATACCGCTGATAAGGTTGAGCAGGGTGCTCTTCCCGCTCCCGCTTTTACCCAGGATCGCAACGAATTCACCCCGGCTGAAACTGGCGCTCGCACCCTGCAGTACAAGCCTGGCGCGGTCTCCTTCCTGGTATTCCTTTTCCAGGTTTTCAAGAGTAATAAAGCCGTTCGATTGCATGATATTCGTTGTCTCCTCACCAAAATCCTGGGAAGGGTTCATCCCGGGTTCAAACACGTGTAATGCTGAACTTTACTATGTAAGGTGTCCCATCCGCTTTGGTAACGCTCCCCGGGGGATGGATTACCGCACCATTTATCCACCTGACCGGCAGGTGTCGGGATATCTCCAGATCGCGGCGCCTGGCGAAGGGTGTGAAATCCATTTCTGCAAAAATTGCTTCCACCTGGTTTTTGTGCACCAATCGTGAGAGCTCAGCGATGGGTTCTCCTCGCCGGACGACAAGGTAACCGCCATTTTGGCGCAGGTTTTCGTCCAGGCGGCGTAATCCTTCATAAAGAAATGCTTTCCTTTTAGCTCCAACATACTGAGAATGGAAGAGCCGGTCATCCAGGATGAAAACAGGTACAACCTGGTCGGATTCTAAGCAAGCTGCGTTAAGTGCGTGGTTATCCACCAGGCGTAAATCACGCCGTATCCACCAGATGGCAGTGGTCAATTGAGCGCCTCACTGGCTTTATCCAGCGCGGCAACATCGTTCTCAGTCAATCTCCATCCAAGCCCAGCGCTGTTTTCCTGCGCCTGCCTGAGGTTTTTGGCACCGGGGATGGGAATCGTGCCCTTGCAAATGCACCAGTTCAAAGCAACCTGGGCGGGGGTTTTCCCACCATGTTCCTGCCCGATCTCCCGCATCAGGCGTATCAGGCTCTGGATCCTGACTATAAATGCACGCGGATAGAATGTACTCCTGATCCCGGTCATCAGCTTTTCGGCAGTATACTTCCCTGTCAGGGCACCCTTGGCCAGCGGGCTGTAAGAAATCACACTGATTCCGAGATCCTGACATGCTTTCATGAGGCCGTTCCATTCAACCGCCCGTTTTAAGAGGCTGTATTCTACCTGGTTGGAAGCCAGGGGGAGGCCGCGTTTTGCCAGGATGGTATATGCCCGGCGCATCTGAATTTCATTGAAATTAGACACACCGACTGCTCTCACTAAACCGAGTGTTACCATGTCTGCCAGCCCGTCAGCCCAGGTCTCAATGGACACTGGTGGCATTGGGAAGTGAATCTGGTACAGGTCCACAGAGGTGAGCTTCAGGCGCTCCAGGCTGGCTTCAAGTGCCTTCTGCATGCTCTTTGCGCTAATTCTCCAGGGAAAAGGCATGAATTTTGTAGCCAATACGACCGGTGTGCCAGAAGACGGGAGCAATTCACCCAGGTTGCGTTCTGAGCGACCGGAGCCATATGATTCTGCAGTATCGATGAAATTGATTCCGGCATCCAGGCTGAAATGAAATGCATCCGCAATATCGTCCTTCGTATGTGTTCTGCCATAACTCCAGATCAGGCGGTCGCCCCACGACCAGGCGCCTAATCCAAGGCTGGAGACATGAACATCTGATTTACCCAGAGGAATAAGTTGAGAGTCCAATTTGGGGAGCCTGGAAATCCAGCCTACTGCTTGTTGAGATATTGTGCCAGAGAATCTCGAACGCGAAACTCCCGCATGTAGACTGCAACGTTTTCAGAGGTAAAAAATTCCGGCTTATCGACAAACCTGGGAGTCGAATTGTTGCTTGTGACATTGCTCACCGCCAGGAGCTCCAATAAATTCCGAGTGACGGGCGGATTCGGTAAAACTGCCTCCATTAAGCTGACGAAAATCCGCAGCAGGGTCATCGGGAAGGGAATCAACAACCGGCGCCTGCCCAATGCTTTGAGCGTCCTCCTCTCGATCTCCTCGAGTGTCAGTACCTCAGGTCCGCCCAATTCATAAATTTGACGAAAGGTGGATGGATCGTCCAGGGATTTTTGGACAGATGCAGCCACATCTTCTACCCAAACCGGTTGGAACAGCGAATTTTCGTCCCCCACGATTGGGAAAATGAAGGGTGTAATTGGAATTAAGCGGGCAAAAGAATTGGCAAATTCATCCTCTGGTCCCCAGATGACTGCGGGTCTAAAAACCGTCCAATCGAGGGCAGAAGCAACTACGTAATCTTCACCCATTCCCTTTGACGCCAGGAAACGGTAGGGTAAATCGGCAGATGCACCCAGCTGCGAGATATAAATAAATCTCCGGATACCGGCTTTCCTGGCGGCATCAACGACATTGAGCGAACCTCGATAATTGATTTCTTCGTAGCTGCTGCGTTTCTTCTCAATCGCGACGGCCACTGTGTGGAGGACAGCCGTAGCCCCAACAAACGCATTTGCCAGTGTCTCAGGTCTGGTAACGTCCCCTTCTACCCATTCAACGTCTAATCCACCCAGGCGGCTTTCCTGCTCCGCTTTCGCCCGGTTTCGAATTACAGCCCTGACCTGATACCCGGACTCGACCAGCCGGCGCGTCAGGTGGCTGCCCAGATAACCCGATGCACCTGTAATTGCTATCATATTTATCTTCCTCGCATTAAATAAAAATACCAAACATGAAAATTATACACAAGACCGATGAATTGTCAATGTATTGTATATTATTTGTATATAGTTATTGACAGGATCAAGACATGATGTTAAAATAATTTATACCTTGAACGCGCGAGTTCTACCTGGAGCAATATTATGAGTTCTTTTCCTGATATCGTACACGGGAGCGATAAACCATTATACAACATCGGTGTGGTTTCCCGGATGACGGGAGTCTCCATGGCCACCTTGCGTGCCTGGGAAAGGCGTTATGGATTTCCCGATTCTGAGCGCACAACTGGCGGACACAGACTTTATTCAGAGAGGGATGTGCTGTTCATCCGCTGGGTTAAAAGCCGGATCGATGAAGGTATGCAGGCTTCTCATGCTATAAACGCCTTGCGCCACCAAAAAGAGACTGGAGGATTGGCCTTAGTCGAGCAAATCGATGGACTCCAGGACAGCAAACCTGTTCTCATCAGGACAGGAGGGTCAAATTTGCGGAATTATGAAGGACAGCTGTTCAACACGCTCATTCACCGGGAATTATCTGCTGCCGACACGATCCTGGGAGAAGTGCTGGCCGCTTCTTCACCGGAAAACCTGATTCTCGAAGTGATTGGGCCGGTGCTATCGGAAATCGGGGATGCCTGGGAACAAGGACGGATATCCGTCGCAACCGAGCACCTGGCCACCAATTACCTACGCCAACGCTTGCTGATGTGGATGGTCAGCGGCCCTCCTCCCAAATCAATAAACCCGATTATCCTGGCATGTGCACCAAACGAATGGCATGAAGGCAGCCTTTTAATCATCGGGGCGCTCCTGCGCCGCCGCCGCTGGCCCGTAGCCTATCTCGGCCAGTCCGTCCCCTTGACGGATCTCTCAAGTTTCATACACGATATCAGGCCATCGATGGTCGTATTATTGGCTATGACGGAAAATACAGCTGCGGAGCTGGTTGATTGGCCGCTGTATCTTCCAGAAATCCTTCAATCCGGCAGCCCGCTGGTCGGATATGGAGGTAGAGTGTTCACAACCCAGCCTCAATGGAGGCTTAAAATGACTGGAACTTTCCTGGGCGGCACATTTACCGAAGGAATTGAGACAATCGAAAACCTTCTATCCTGACCGGGTTAGCACGCCGATCAAAACGTAAAAAGCTGCCGGCTCGCGCTTGCCTGATATTCGGTACAACCAGGGTTTCACAGCCCAGCGGATCCCGTAGTATGGCTTGATATATCTCCATTCAATTCCAAGGGTTTCAGAAAGCTCGTTAATCCTGGAATGGGTCAGAAAATTTTCACTCGGCAGAGTGTTGGAGCGAAATCCATATCGCTGGAAAAACTGCTCTTCCCTTTCCATAACCATTATTCGCCCACTCTGAGGCGAGTGGTAGACCGGTGTGTCGATGATTATGATTTTCCCCTGCGGTTTCGCGACCCGCACGGCTTCTTTCAGCGACGTTTGGAAGTCAACCGAATAATGGAAGGATGAGTTAAATAGAACGAGATCGCATTGATGATCAGAAAGAGGCAGGTTATCGAATTCTGCCTGGACGGGCAAGAAAGAAGACGAGTAATTCACATACACTCCCAGCCCATCCCAATCATTCATAATCAGATCAACAGCACAGGCTTTATGCCCCCTGAGGGCCAGCTGGTTAGAAAGCCAGCCATTACCAGCTCCTAAATCGAGGCATTTTAAAGGTTCTCCATTCCCATGCTCCAGCGGAGCAAGGACTTCACGGATAAAGGCTTTGAAACTGACCGCCCTGATCCGCCAGGCTTCGGTCATTTCACCGGATGAATCAGAAAATGGCAAATTGCGGTAGTATTGGGGATCCCTGCGGGTCCTGCCTTCGCCCTGACGAACTCGCTGGTATTCATCCATAAATACGGAAAAATATACCTGGCGTTCAGCTGATATAAAGCGCCAGATGCCGTCGACGCAAGCGTATTTTGCCCCATCCTGCATGCAGCGGTACTCACCATGGTCGACTTCGAACAATTCCGACCTGCATTTTGGGCAGACCAGGTGAAAACCATTGATGGACAATCCTTGAGTATCCAATTTGACCGGAACGCTGAACGGGTTCGCTCACTCCACCTGCGGGGTTGGCCGCGCTGCGTCTTTGGGTGACATTTGGTTTTTTACCGGCAATACACCCTGATGAGGCGCGCGGCTCAGCCGGTTCAACTTCCAACGATCCAACAGCAGCCGGATCTTATAATAGAACCAGGTTCCTACCAGCTTTATCCGGTTTTGTGATCTGCTTCCTGGCGCTTTCCAAACCTCCCTTCGATAAGCGCCCCAAATCATCTTCCAGGTTTTCCGCATACGGAATTCCCGATGCAAAGCGACATGCAGCTGCCGGTAGAATTCAGTAGAGAATGGGCCCTGGTAAAGCATAGCGAGATCATCGGAATCAAACCAGTTTTTCCTGGAACCCAGCTGGTCTTTCACCGCCCGGTAAAAACCTGTTCCCGGTAATGGGTAAGAGACCGACATGCCGATATCATCCGGCTGACAGTCTCTCACCATTTGAAATGTTTTTTTAATATCGGCGCGTGTCTCGCCTGGATACCCAAATTGTAGGAAAAAGCCCACCCGCAACCCCGCCTGGTGCAGCAGCCTGGTTGCCTCGTATATCTGTTCGACCTGCGTCCCTTTTTCCATGGCATCCAGGATTTTCTGCGATCCAGATTCCGCACCCACCCAGATGATATCCGCTCCGGCCTCATCCAAGGACTGAATTTCTCCCTCACGCAGCAATAAGTCAACCCGGCTCAGGCACTTGAAAGGGATCTTCACCCCAGCAGAAGAAATTGCGTTCGAAAATCGAGTTATCCAACCTGGCTTCAGGCCAAAGATATCATCCACGAACCAGATGTAATCAGGGTTAATCACGTCTTTGATCCACAGGATTTCAGCGAGAACATTCTCGGGGCTGCGAACATGGTAGCGCTGCCCCCAAATTGGCTTGGCGCACCAGTTGCAATGGAATGGACAACCTCGCGTGGTCACCATATTTATCGCAAAATATCCGTGCTCCTTCAGCCAGATCTCACGGTATCTTTCGATATCCACCAGGTCCCAGGCCGGAAAAGGCAGTTCATCCAGGACGCTGATATCCGGCCGGCGTTCAGTCTGGCGCATCGCGACTCCGGGTGAATCATGTACTGGATCCAACCATGCCAACCCCTCGATTTGATCCAATTCCTTTGAATTGATCCCTCTCAACTGGTTGATTAATTCGACGAGGGTTTGATCTCCTTCACCTGACAACACATAATGAGCGCCGTTTTCCAGGTACAACTGTGAATGGTCGCTTGCATCTGCACCACCAATGATCACCACACAGCCTTTCTTGAGTGCCATATCGATCATAGTTAAGGCAGCCTGGCGCATTCTCAGCAGGCACATTTTGGAGAGGTAATTAAAATTGTCTTCGAACAGGACAGCAAATTCTGGCTGGTGTATTTCCAGGGCACGTTCCCATTCATACTCACCCTCGGCCAGCATTGCATCAAAAAGCGCCACCTGGTAACCATTCTCTCTCAGTATGCTGGCGGCATATAGTGTCCCTAACGGCGGAAAAGGCTGCATCGCCTGCCACAGTTTCTGGTCGAAACGCAGGTAATACGATTGGCCAAGAAGGACATCACATCCGAATTTCAACGATGTCATGCCTCACCTGGATGCGCTCTGTATAGAGCCCCATCGCCTGTTTACCGTACTCTCCGAAATGTCCCTTGCACCAATCCTGGGAAAAATCTGCTTCCTCGCTGGCAGGCATGAGCAGGTTAAACTTGCGGATTTTTCGCTTCATCTCCCATTTTTCGAGCCATCCGGCTGGCCGGGAGGACAGAAGCCACTCTGCAAACCTGGTCAGTGGATTTTGGATTATCCTCTCTTCAGCACGAATATGGGTTCTCGGTAATCCCCTGGCATTAGGAAGGAATTTATCTGTCCAGCCATTTACTTCGCGCATCAAGTTATAAATACCGAGTCCGGACAGCGGCACCATCTGGCTTAATTCATGGGCGACATATAAATCCCGGCGGTTTATGAGCAAAGCGTTCTCCGAAATCAGGTAGTTCGGGCAAACCTCTACACCCTGGAGTCGTGCCCACCGCACCACCAGGATTACCATAGCCCGGCACAGCCACAATCGTCCAGGTTTTGTAACAATCAAATAATCGATATCATTTGTGCTTTCGTTGTCGACTGCGAGCGAGCCGGTGACGGCGACCATCCTTACAAATGGTAAGCGTGCCATCATCGCACCGTATTTGATCGCTGCAGGCCACAGACCGAAGGCTATTTTCGACCTGTTCAGGCGCGTTTCAATGATCTGATCTCTGCCAGGCAGAGCATAATAAATACTTTTTTCGACAATGTTTTGAGAGACGAAATCACCTGCTGATAACCCTTCATGAACCTGCTCGACTGTAGCGTGTTCCTCCACCAGGTAGCGGTGAATTTCATGCAGTGTCAAAGGATAGTCAAAGACATCCGCATACGTCAAAGTCTTGATTATAGACCTTTTCAAACCTTCCTGTTCCAAGGCGGTCAGTGTAACATCCAGCATGTGATTAATATACCGATATTCTCGTTTCAGATAACTGCCTGGTGCTGGTTTTCTAACCTGTGATGGCGCCTGGCTGCCAGACTGATGTTCTGCAGGATTGTGAGACCTGAAGTGAACAGCAGACCAATTGAAAACAGCGCCGCATAAAACCCAATCACATAATTTCCCAGCTGGAATGCCATGAAAACTGTCATCCCATTAATGATTGCCATCAGGATCTCGACATAAACCAGTGGATCTAACTTCAACTGGTACACTTTTTCCTTCCAATCCTGTGTTTGCTGGCTGATCCCAAATTTTGGTGTCCGTTCAAATCGACCCTTATTACCCAGCAGGATATGAAGAACCGCACTCATGGAATTGATCATCATTCCGGCACCGAGAGCGGTCATAAACAAAATTATGGGGATTTTTCTCCACCATTTTCTTCCTGACTGCATCTGGGCGACCACGAAGAAAGCGGTGGGGGCAAATGCGGTGAAATTAAACACCAGCGCAATTCCAAACAATGAGATTAACGCGGGGTAGCGAACAGAAAGCAGCAAAACGAATGGGTATAGAATACTCAATCCAAAAAGCAGGATGTGGACTGCGTACCCTGTCAAATGTAAAGTTGCTTCCAATTTCTTCCAAAAGGAAACCTGTGATCTCCACACCTGCGGTATCAGGCGCTGTGCGCATTCCAGGCTGCCGCGAGCCCAGCGGTACTGCTGCCTGCGGTAAGCCGTAAAGCTTACCGGGATTTCTGCCGGTACTTCCAGTTCCCTGAGGTAAAGCGCTCCCCAGCCCTTTAAAAATGCGCGGTAAGAAAGATCCAAATCCTCGGTCAGAGTTTCTGCAGTCCAACCGCCAGCTGATTCAATCGCTTCTCTTCGCCAGATTCCTGCGGTACCGTTAAAGTTAAACCAATATCCACCCTGGCTGCGGGCATCCTGTTCAACCATGAAATGAGCGTCGATGGCCAGTGACTGGAGCCTGGTTAAGAATGAATAATCCATGTTCAGATGGGTCCAGCGAGCCTGGATAAATGCGATCGGCTGCCTGGAATTTTCATCTACAGTAAAAAAATGCGGAACGGTCTTCCTCAGAAAATCGGGAGGCGGCAAAAAATCAGCATCGAAAATCGCGAAGAACTGTCCATTCGAATGTCGAAATCCCTCGGCCAGCGCACCGGCTTTAAAACCGGGCCTGTTTTCTCTGCGGAGGCACACAATAGTGAAACCCAGGGAATTCAGACGCTCAACTTCGTGATCTATAATTTCTGAAGTCTCATCGGTCGAATCATCCAGGACCTGGATCTCCAGCCTGCCTTTCGGGTAATCAAGCTTCCCGATGGATTGAATAAGCCTTCCAGCTACGTACTTTTCATTGAATACAGGTAATTGAATTGTGACCAGGGGCCAGTCCGCGATGGATGGTGGAGCAACAGGTGAGCGATTGTTCCGCCAGGATAAATAAGTCAGGTAGAAGAAGTTGAGTCCATAAACAAACAAGGCACCTACAACGACCAGGTACAGAACCGCCACAGGCACAAGCAGCAAATCAATCATTATTTTCAGGCTTGAGCGAAGATCCGTAGAATGAACCCCAGGCTCCCCACATTAAGAATTGCCAAAAACGCCCAGGAGCAAGCAGCCAGGTATAGTAATCAAAAAAACCCACTACCGTAACCGCCAGCAAAGCTCCTGTCGCTGCAACGAATGCCGGGTTGAATTGGATCTTTTTCCTTCGAACAATGATCAAAAGCCAGGGTGTGAAAATCAACAGTCCGTAGAACAGCGCCCCAAATATACCTGTTTCGGCTGCTGCGGCTAACAGGGTGTTGTGCGGAGGTTGGTAATAGTACGGAAACACCGGATGCTGCTCCTTCATGGCAACCGGAGAAGTCCCAACACCCACACCGGTCAGTGCATGGGCAACAAAAATCTCGTTTCCTGCCACATTCAGCGCTGCTCGCTCTTCTATGGCTCGGGTCTCATTTTCGACTTCTTGAAATGCATTCGCCTGGTTCAGGCGGACCCCAAGCAGAGGGGCAAAATACACCACGAAAGGGATAAGCGCGATCAGTGAAGCCAGGCCCAGGTTCACTAATTTAATAATCTCACGATACCGCCGGGTAAGTATCAAAATCAAGCTTACTGCGCCCAGGCCTGAGATGAATGCCAGCCAGGCAGAGCGAGAGAAAGTAAGCAGCAATCCTAACATGCCAATCAAAATTACGGCGATCCTTAACCCATCGGTTTCCCTTTTCTTCATTATTTGCCAGGAAACTAAAAGAACCAGGGAAAAGGCCAGGCATCCTCCGAGGATGTTGGGGTGGTCGCTCAATCCATATGCCCGCAGTGTGCGCACTCCCTGGGCATAAACAATGCTGACTCCACTCCAGGCGGGATCCAACAGTAGCTCCCCCAACAATCCCAATCCAATCGATTTTTGCTTCAACACCTGGATAATTGAAATGATCGACTGAATGACCGTGCTGGCGGCAAGTGGAATAAGAATCACTTTCAAATCATGCAACTCATTCAACAAGTAGACAAAAAGAACCGTCAGAATCAATAACCTTGAGAAGTGATATAAGGAAATTTTAGGGACAATCGATACAAAAACGCTGACCAGGCTTACCAGCAGAAGTCCGAACAGGGGAATTGAAATCGCTAAAGGCGCCAGGGTAAGTTTTCGCGGCCGCGAAATCAAATCTACGATCCAAAAAACCAGGGTAGCGCATAAGAATATATCTGCGACAAAAAGCAGTCCGTTGGTGTAATCCACATAAATTTCCGGGATGCTCAATTCATACAGCACAAAACGGTAGCTGAATGGGATAAAGAAGACAGCCGCTCCCAAAGAGACCCGCGCTAGAATGGAGGCTATCAAAGAAAAAACCGGGGTTAAAAATTTCTCTTCCCCGGTTACCTTGCCCTCATTTGGAAGGAAAGGTGGTTCGTCAATAAGAATTGGTTCAAGCAATTTTGTCATCCAGTTCTTGATTATTTTCCCAGATAAATATATCTTTACCGATACCATTTGTCAATTTCAGACCGCCTTTCCTAATCCAATATTCAGGATTGGTTATAATTCAACAATGAATAAGGGCGTGGTTGTTAATGGGCGGTTTCAAACCAGGCAGGTGACCGGTGTAGAGCGATACGCTCACGAAGTTTCAAGGCGAATACAGCCAGATGCGCGTCTGGTAATACCTGGACGTCTTTATGCTGGAATCAGGGGACATTTCTGGGAGCAGCTTATTCTGCCGCGATTAATTGATAAAGCCGAAATACTCTGGTCTCCAGCCAATACCGGTCCACTAAACTTTTCCAACCAGGTATTGAGTCTGCATGATTTGAGCGTGATAGACCATCCTGAGTGGTTCAGACAGGAATACGCATTATGGCACCGGTTCCTGCTGCCGCGATTAATTAAATCGGTCAAAGCAATCATCACTATGTCCAATTTTACGAAAAATAGAATTATGGAATATTTTGGGCTGCAGCCTGAGATGATCCACTGCATACCCGAAGGAGTTGACCCGCATCACTTCCATTTGCAGCCTGAAGTAGAAACCCTGAGAATTCGCCGGCGGTATGGCCTGAATGGTGATTTTCTGCTGCTGGTTGCATCCCTCGAACCGCGCAAGAACATTGAGCGCCTGCTGGTCGCGTGGAAGAAAATTTCCTCCGAATTAAAGGACCGGACTCTGGTGATTGCCGGTGGAAAATACCGCGTGTTCAAAGAGATAGATACATCCCAACATGTCGATAATGTCCGCTGGTTGGGTTACGTTGATGAACAGGATCTGCCGGGTTTGTATTCGGCCGCACAGGCCTATATATTGCCTTCACTTTACGAAGGATTTGGACTCTCTGTATTAGAAGCGATGGCGTGTGGAACTCCAGTGGTAGCTGCGAAGAGCGGCGCTTTGCCGGAGGTAACAGCGGAAAGCGCGCTGTTTTTCGATCCGTACAGTGTAGATTCGATCGCTCAAGCGATTGTATCCATCCTGTGTGACCCGCTCTTACGCAGGGAACTCAAGGAAAGAGGTCTGGAGCGTTCAAGTTTATTCTCCTGGGATCGCACAGCCCAGGAAGTTTGGCTGGTGCTCGAGAGAGCAGCTGCATGAAATTAAACCTAGCAATGGTAGTCGATGCTCTGATCGTTTCCGGCGGCGCGGAGCGAGTCCTGGAGGCATCACTCGAGGTATTTCCACATGCACCAATTTACTCACTTGTATACCTCCCTGCTGTATTTACAGAATCACTAATTTCTCAGAAGGAAATCTATACCTCCTTCATCGACCGCCTGCCATTCGCCCACACGAACTATCGAAACTACATCTTCCTGCTGCCATTAGCCATTGAACAATTTGACTTGAGAAGATATGACATCCTGCTGTCATTCAATTACGCAGTGGCGCACGGCATATTAACCAGGCCAGACCAGCTCCACATTAGCTATACGCATACTCCCATGCGGCAGGCCTGGCACCAATATTTCCAGTTCCTGGAAGATGCGCGCCTGAAAACCGGAATCCGCTCCATATTTGCCAGGTACATATTGCACTATGTCAGGCAGTGGGATTTCAGTGCTTCTGCCAGGGTAGATCATTACCTGGCTGCCTCTCGCTGGGTGGCACGTGGGATCTGGCGTGCGTATCGCCGGGAAGCAGAAATCCTTTATCCTCCAGTCGATATCGATAAAATTAAGCCCTCCGACGAAAGGGAAGATTATTTCATCACGATTTCGCGCCAGGAATCCCATAAAAAAGTTTCTATGGTGGTGGAGGCTTTTACGCAGCTTGGATTACCACTGGTGGTGATTGGAAAAGGACGGGAAGAAGAGCGGGTCAGTAAACAGGCCGGCGAAAATATCCGGATTCTGGGATGGCAACCCGATCATATCGTCCAGAAGTATCTAAGCAAGGCGCGGGCTTATGTCATGGCTGGAGAAGAAGATTTCAGCATCGCCGCCGTCGAGGCTCAGGCTGCAGGGACCCCGGTGATCGCCTTTGGAGGAGGAGGTGTATGTGAGACGGTGATTGAGGGTATAACCGGAATGTTTTATGACCAACAAAACGCTGAAAGCCTGATCGGCGCTGTTTTAAATTTTATCGAGGTTGAGAAAAAGTTTAAACCGGAAAATCTTCTTCATAACGCAGCACTGTATTCGAAAGAAAGATTCCAAAGAGAACTTGACCTGATCGTCAGGCGCGAATGGGAAAAATTCTGTGCGTAGAAATAACTACTTGCAGAAAAATCTTTAGCTCAAGCTCACTTACGCCTGCTCCTAATATACGCCAATCCAAGCAATAATCCTGCAGCCGCAGCGAACCCAGCCAGCGCTTGTGTGACCGTGCGCGGTTCCATTCCCGGCATGACTACCTTCCCGTCTGCGTAGGAAGCAAATAACTTGCCCCATTGTGTCTCTAAAGCAGCTTCTACTCTTTTTCTTCCAACGAATGGATACCAGTAAACATTGTGATAAAAATTGCTGGCAAAATACGACCAGGGAACCAGCGGACTTTGCAGTAGGATTTTTTCCAGCGGTTTAAGCGGACCGTGATAGATCAATTTTTGTCCCCGGCTGGCGAATGTATCTTCCTGGATAAATCCCCAGGGTTTTTCCTGCTCGATATCATATCCAACAATTTCAATCTCCCTGGGATCGCCAACACCCAGCCCGAGCTCGTGAGCACGGCGGATAAAACGGATATCCAGCGGATTAAAACCCTGCAGCCGGGCTGAAACCGCATCGATAGCCACCTGGTCTGAGGAAGCCAGGATGATATTCTTTTCATGCCAGCGCATGGCGCGCGGACCTGGTCCGTCGCCGGCAAAAGTCCCATCCATCACGGCAAATATCCCCGGGTGGATATCCTGCTGAATCGTCAGAAGATCGACCAGCGTGTCGTGGATGACAGCGTGGGTCCAATGCCGGTTGCGGTGGAGGAGCCCGCCAAAGGCATTTTTCATCGCACCAGTGATGGTAGTAAACACGTGCGTCTTTACGGTGGGCAGGTGGATAATATTCATCCCCACCAGTGTTTTCGGAATGAAAACTCCGTCTGGATAAACCTGGTCCAATACCAGGAATGGGGACTTAGGCCTGTATTCGAGCCATTCAAAATCCTGGTTATACAGGTAAAGGCAGGGAACATTGTACTGGTCCGTGACGTATTTGTGCTTGTTATTCCGTTCAGCGTCCGCAGTGTTCACTACGACGGTATCGTTATGCACTCCCACCAGGTTTAAGTAACCAGCATTCTGAAGTGTGCGGATAACCCCTTCAATCTGCCAGGGAGCTGATGAACACGCTGGATACCAGGTCTGCCAGGAAATATTTATCTTCAATCCTGTCTGTATACTCTTCGGCAGACAGGCTTCGAAGCCCGCGAGCCCCATCAGTCGTTCGTAGTCGTCGAGAACTGTCTGGGGAGTGGTTTTTAACACAGCAACCTTCCCCTTCCCAGGAAAGTCTTTCATTTACTCATCTCCTTCGATCCAATCCAGCATCTCTCGCCAATCTCGAGCAGCTATTTAGTATGGGTAAAGGTATAATCACACCAGCCCACACAGCCTGATCTCCACTGGAAAATTCATTATAATTCCAAATCCTCGATGCAAATGGATTTTGAAGACCCTCTCTCTTCAGAAACATCGGTTGTAGTCATCGGCGCGGCCGGAGTCGACCTGGTCGGCCGCTTGAAGAATGAACTGCAGCGTGATACTTCGAATCCTTCCCAAATTCGCAGCTCTTTTGGAGGAGTCGCACGCAACGTGGCAGAAAACCTGGCTCGCCTCGGTCAACGAGTCTCACTATTAACGGCAGTTGGAGATGACCAGATGGGCGATCAGCTGCTTGAGCTCACTGCGTCTGCAGGTGTGGATACTCACGCTGTCGTGCGTACATCAGATTGGCCTACCAGCACATACCTGGCGGTGATCAATTCGAAAGGCGAATTACAGTTCGCGCTGGATGACATGCGCGCCATATCGGCAATCTCCCCCTCATTCATCTTATCTCAAAAAAAACTAATCGAAGTCGCACAAATGGTCTTCGTGGATACCAACCTGACCAAGGATTCACTCCGCACAGCGATAAACCTGGCACGGAAGGCCGGTGTGCCAGTTTGTGCTAATCCAACCTCCATCAGCCTGGCGAAGAAACTCCTTCCACACCTGTCAAAATTGCAGATGGTCACCCCAAACCACATCGAAGCCGGGATCTTATGCGAAAGGGTCATAAATCCAGCCAGCCGCCAGGATACCCTGGATGCTGCAAAATGCCTTGTCAGCCAGGGAGTTGAAATAGCAATCATCACACTGGCAAAATTCGGTTTATGCTACGCCACCTCCGAAACCTACGGATTCATTCCAGGCATCAAATCAGAGATTGTCGATCCAACTGGAGGAGGAGACGCTTTGACGGCAACCATTATCTTTGGATTGCTGAACCAGATTCCAATTGACGAAGCCGTCCGATTAGGCGTGTCCGCTGCCACACTGACATTAAATTATCCTGGTGCGGTTGTTCCAGATTTAAGCCTTGAGAAGCTTTATAACACTTTGGTGATCTGATGGGCAATTCCCATATAGACCGCCCCTCGTTTCGGGTCTCGAGTGAGATACGGGAGGCCCTGAAAAAACAGCTGCCGGTCGTCGCACTCGAGTCGACGGTTTTCACACACGGTCTGCCATACCCGGAGAACATCCTTTTGTCCTCAGAGATGGAGGCAGCCATCCGGAAACTCGGTGCAGTTCCGGCCACAATTGCAGTGATTGAAGGGGAGATCATCGTAGGCGCTTCCCCGGACCAGCTTGAGTTATTGGCTCGAGGGGAAGGCACGCGCAAGCTGAGCAGCCGGGATCTCGCCTCCGCGATTGTCAAGAAAGAGAGCGGTGGAACAACAGTCGCCGGGACAGCATTTTGTGCTCAGCGCGCCGGTATCCGGGTGTTTGCCACCGGGGGGATTGGCGGTGTGCATCGCGGCATTCCATTTGACATTTCGGCAGATCTTTATCAATTATCAAAAACACCGGTCATCGTCGTTTGTGCCGGCGCAAAAGCGATACTCGACCTGGACGCAACAATCGAGGTCCTGGAAACATTATCCATACCGGTCATAGGCTATCAGACCGGCGAGTTCCCCGCCTTTTACTCGATCGCCAGTGGGCTGAAGACAGCTGCTACAGCGCAATCACCCGAAGAAGTAGCAGACATAGCGCGCAGGCATTGGGAGATTGGAATGGAAAGCGCGGTCCTGGTCGTAGTCCCCCCTCCAGATAATGCTGCCCTCCCAAATGAAATGGTGGAAAATGCCATCCGGACAGCACTGTCTTCTGCAGAAAGCCAGGGTATTCGCGGCCAGGAGGTCACACCTTTCCTCCTTGAAAGAGTCAGCACATTGACATCTGGTGCAAGCTTACAATCAAACCTGGCTTTACTGAAAAATAATGCGCGGTTAGCGGCGAATATTGCTAACAGATTGAATCTCAAGTGATCCGCAAATTCTTATTGCGGCGTTGGAGTGATAGTGGGAGTACGGGTGGCAAGCGGAGGCGGGATTGGCGTATTGGTCCTGGTAAGCGTTGGGTAAGGAGATGGTCTAATGGTCGGTGTGGGTGACCGGTAGGGCGCTGGAGTGGGTCTTGGTGTCCGTGTAAGCGTCGGTGTGATCGTAGGTCGCGGCGTGCGTGTTGGTGTAGGGGTGCGGGTGGGGGTCAGTGTGGCTGTGGGAGTATCAGTTGCGCGTGGTGTCGGCGGCTCGCCTTCCACAGTGAAAAAACCCGAGGTTTTAAAAATCAAGCCCGTAAAAATTTGGACTTCGTATTCCCCTGGAGTCCATTCGGAGGCTTCCGGAGCCCAGTCTGTATATCCCAAACCACCAGAACCGCCATTCCAGGGCAGGGTCTCAAAATGCACCAGCTCGTTATTCCGATACCAGAGAGCAGTCCATTGCGAACCTACCACCATACCATCGTAACTGAAGACGGCATACATATGACCGATGGGATTCTGAAAACTGGTTCCAGGTTTAAGCGGTCGATACTGGTCATCCAATCCATCCGTGAAAGTGAGCTGGCTGAAAATGGCGTCCGGATTGGGAGTTATGGTGCTCTCGAATTGTATTTCAATCGCCAGGGGGACATGGGGAGTTGCTGATGCCAGCGGAGTGTCGGTTACCAAAGGTGTGACTGTAATCGAAGGCGTTATCGTGATGGTCGGGGATAAAGAGGCCGTCGGAGATAATGTTGTAGTAGGTGTGAAGGTAGGAGTGATTGTTGGAGGGAAGAACCGGTATACCAACGGCTCGATTTGTGATGTCATCAAACCCGCCAGGATCCCCATAATCACGGCCCACACCAACATTCGCCAGCCGCGCGTCAGTCGCTCTCGGCGCATACGGAAAAATGGGAGCCTTCTTGCCACGCGAATCGAGTTGATGCCCCTCAACAGCAGCAACAGCATAGAAATGAGCGCCAGAACGACTACCGTTTGAGCGGCTGTATGGATATCTAACGACATAAGGACTTCTTTATCCGGTCAGTTTGCTGTCTCGCCTACTACCGGATTTTCCAGGGAGCCTATGCCCTCAATTGTTATCACCACACGATCGCCCGCAGTTAACGGCGACACACCTGAAGGGGTCCCAGTCATTAAAATGTCACCTTCTTCCAGCGTCATCACGGATGAAGTAAAAGCTACCAGCTGACGGACACTGAACACCATATCGCGGGTGGATGCCATCTGGCGAAGCTCGTCATTTACATTGCAGGTGATCAGGCTGTCGGCAGGATCAAACTCTGTTTCAATCCACGGACCAAGAGGGCAGAAAGTATCAAATCCCTTGGCGCGCGTCCACTGCCCATCACGCTTCTGTAGATCGCGTGCCGTAACATCGTTTCCGATCGTGTAGCCCAGAACAAAATTGAGAGCCTGTTCGGGAGCGATCCAGCGTCCGCGCCTGGAAATAACTACTACCAGCTCCGCTTCATGCTCTACCTGTTGAGATTGTGGAGGCAGGACGATTGGCTTCCCTGGGGCGATAACAGAAGAAGGGGGTTTCAAGAACAGCAATGGGATTTCTGGAACATCCACCTGACGCTCAAGCGCGTGAGCGGCATAGTTGCGGCCGACACAGATAATCTTGGTCGGAACAATCGGCGCCAAAAGCTCCACTGATTCGAATGGTTGAGTTGCTTCAAGCCGGCGGAATTCCGCAAAAGGTGAGCCTTCTACCAAGCCTACTTTTAATTCGGAATCGTTATCCAGGACCCAGCCATATCGAGGTTGGTCTTTGCCCTTCTTAAAACGCACGAAACGCACGGCTGCCTCCCGCAGTATTTAACATAATCATCGACCTTCCCTGATCCAAACTATCATCGATCATGATATTTGGACTATTCAAAAGGCAGCTGGATGAAGTCGGAAAGGTTCGAGATTTCCTGTTCTGTGCCTGCAAAGCGGTCTGCAAATCGCCAGCGCATGACTTGAGCCAGGGCATAGACGATCGCTTCAATTGAGACTATCCCAACTCCGACTGAAGGATGAGCCTGTGCCGCCAGAACTGTATCCGCGAAACGAGCAGACGCCAGCGATGCCGATCCAACGATTGCAGCGGTTGGAATGTTCCTGCGCTGAGCTTCTTCCATCGCCCTGGCTATATAAGGCGACTGTCCTTCTACTTCCATCGCTAGAAGGAGATCATGGTCCGTAGCGATATTGACCGTACGCGCGAGATCAGCGATCCCGGCACGAGCGATGTAAATTGGAAAGCCGCCCTGCTCCAAGAATAGTACCAGGCTGTATGCCGTGGGTTGGGCGGGTCCCTCTGGAACCACGTTGATGCGCCTGGCCAGGCCAAGCTGTTCGACCAGCTTTTCCAACGACTGGGTATCCAGGGAAATTCGGGTTCGATCCATTGCAAGTAAGACTTCACGCATGGCGTTCGAAGCCACCCCCGCGGCGGTGTCTGGCTTCTCGGCTTCACCTGGCCGGATGAGAAGATCATTCTTCACCCGCATGCGGATTTCTCGCTGCAGCTTTGGAAATCCTTCATATCCCAGGAATTGAGAAAACCGCACTACAGTCGCCGCATCCAGATCGAGGTTATAAGCGAGCTCACTGGCAGTCATGAAAGCAGCTTCAACGTAGGAATCGAGTAAGAAATCGGCTAAGCGGGCGAAACTTTTGGACATATTCGAACGTTCCACACGGATGCGATCTTCGTACGACATGGCACTCCTCCTATTTGAAAAGCTGCATGGTCATGATTATTCAATTATTCTAGCATAATCACTCGAAATATTCAATGCATTCTGATGAATCGAGCCTTTTTAGCAACTTTTATCTGTATGCGAGGGAGGGGGAAAAGCTGGAGAGGGGAGGAGAAGATTGTTTTTAAAGTAAATTAAGAAGTTCATTCCAGGAACCATTGACAAAACTTTCAAAAGGCAATATAAAAGGTCGAATAGTAGCGGGCGGATAGCTCAGTTGGTTAGAGCGCCTCTCTTACACAGAGGAGGTCGCAGGTTCGAGTCCTGTTCCGCCCACTCTATACCCCCAGATATGGGGATTAATTTCGTTTGACGCCTGTTTACGGGGGTAAGGCTATTCATCGACAGGTAAGGTCTTCTTTCGAACCGGAAGAAAACTTTAACAGTATCTTATAATATTTTGTCCCCTGGTTCTTCCTGCTACTTTTCTTTTGCGTCAAGAATAATCTAATTTCTGGATCAGGAGTATTTTTTAGCCAGGTTTGCAGTCCTTTCTGCCAGTGTTTTAATTGAAAGCCGTTCTTTTCCTGGGATATAAGTCTTCAGCAGGTCCCCAAGCGGGTCCACCCAGGCTGGCGGCACATCGCGCATCACGCCCAGCACGCTGCCCACCAATCCGCCGTTGCAGTCCACGTCATAGCC
>Ga0154795_1131_pt1 | contig 36133 bp, 29 predicted proteins | sample Rifle2008BG16ft_FD_105803 | JGI IMG/M metagenome (GOLD analysis project Ga0154795, IMG submission 105803) | Chloroflexi bacterium RBG_16_54_18 | reverse complement strand
GATGCGAAAGGTTCGCAAGAATTGTGGCTTCACGCTCGAACTGCCTGCTTAATTCGGTGGGACCCACATTTTCTTTTACTGCGCAGGTATGGCTTAAACGAATATCCCAGGCCCGGTACACTGCCCCAAATCCACCCTGTCCAAGCAATCCTGCAATCTGGTAGCGGTTGTTGAGTATATACCCAGTACTTAAGGGCATTGATTAGTGTAGATCAGGAGTATCTGGCCAGAATGACGCTGATGTTGTCCACCCCACCCGCTGAGTTCGCGGCATTAATCAGTTTCTGGCAAGCGTTGTCCAGCGACCTGGTTCCCTCAATAATGCTGACAATTTCTTTCTCTTCCGGGATCATCTCCCATAAACCATCTGAACACAAGAAGAGATAATCTCCCGGCTCAAGCATCTCCCAGAATGTATCCACCTGCACCTGGCGCTTTTGCCCCAGTGACCGGAATATCACATTCCGCTGCGGATGATTGAAAACATCTTGAGGTTGTAATTGGCCATTTTCCACCAGGCTGGCAACCAGAGAATGATCGTGCGTGACCTGGCGCAGGGTGTGTTTTCTGACCAGATAAGTCCGACTGTCACCAACATTTGCAATGATCGCTCGATTGCCAATTACAATTGCCATCGATACCGTGGTTCCCGCATCTGCTGCCTGTTCGGGTCGTTGTAGTGCAACCTCTCGAACCACATTATTCGCTTTCTGCAGTGCCTCGATTATCTGGCTTTCGATCCTGCTCGTTGATGAAAGGCGTGTAGCATCACTTCCCTCAAGTGCTTCATTTATCTCAGCTTCAGTAAGCCGAACCGTGGCGCGTGGATCCTTGCGAATAAACACCTCTGTCAGCTCATTTTTGAGTGTTTCAACTGCCCAGTGACTGGCGACCTCTCCTCCAAGATGCCCACCCAAACCATCGCAGACGATGAACAAGCCAACAGGTCCGCCTTCGGAAGCCTCTAAGACCTGTGCCCAAACGTTGTCTTCGTTAAGATCGCGTTCTTTCCCAGGATCAGTTCTCGCAGCATATTTTAGGTTTGCCATCAGGCTCTCCTCAAAATTCCCAGGTTCTCATATGTCCAGGCAATTATTCCAGGATCGCTTCATATGGAATGAAAAACCATCGCCAGCAAACCCAGCCGGATTTCATCACCATCGCTCACAGGGTAAGGTTGGCCAGGTTGCAATCGCAGCTTGTTAACAAATGTATAGTTTGTGCTGTTTAAATCTTCGATATACACCAGGTTGCTCTGTAAAACCAGCCTGGCGTGCATGCGCGAAACACCATTGCTCTCTCCACCATAACCAGACAGATCGATATCTGGAAAGATGTTGCGCACCAGGTCCACCCTTCCGATCGTGATCTCGTCCTGACCTGATGGGAGTGGAATCTCCACACCAGTGGTTCGCACAATGAGCCTCCCCCGGATCCCGCCTGCCATGGATTGTTCAATCTCCTGTCCGGTGGGTAAAGGCTCGGGGGTTGGCAAGGGTGCCTGAAGATCAACAGGTTCCAGTTCAATCTCAATTGGATTAACCGAGATGGGCTCTTCTGCGGTCGAAGTCGCTGGGAAGACCTTCTCTTCGGTGATCTCCTCGACTGGCCCAATAATTTCTTCCACAGGCAACCCCAAGACCAATTCCTCTTCCTGCTCTGGTTTGGCTTGCTTGACTTCTGCCTCCGTTTCTTCCGGAGCTATTTCTGCAGCAGGTGCATCCTTAAGCGCTTCTGGGATTATTTCTTCCTCGGGCTGGAGTGCTGGCTCAATTTGCGGTTTCTTCTCTGAAATTTCATCCGGCACGGGTTCGGGCTGCGGTTCAACAGCCTTCTCCAAAAACTGGCCGCAGTTCTGGCAGAACTTCTCACCGGCTTCATTTGGAAAACCGCAGTTTGTACACTTACCCGGATCTGGTATCTTCAAATCAGGTAGGACTGCCCCGGAAACAGGCGGCACGGGAATTGAGGTTGGCGCTGGTGCCTCAACGGGGCTGAATGAAGGGCCCTCTGGTTGAGATTTTGGCGGGGTAATGGGTATGGGAGGAAGTGGAGGAGTACTCGCTACCGGTGCCAGCTGGACTCCACAGTTCTGGCAAAACATCTCCCCTGGCATGTTCAGGAAGCCGCAAGAAGAACAGGCGCCGACCTGCTCATCCTTTGCCCCAGCTCGAACAGCTGGTATGGATGGCGGAGGGATTTCAGCTTTTATAGTTGGCTCGATTTCTCTTTCAACCGAAGGCAGCCTGTACCCGCAGTTATCACAAAAAACGGCATTGTCATCTACAAGCGAGTGGCAATCAGGACAGGTTCGCATTTTGGTCAACCTGCTTTGTAGATCATTACCATTTTACCCAGGCGTAATTCATCTCCATCTTTAATTGGTTGAGGCTGCCGGGGAACCAGGCGCTGCTTGTTTACGACAGTACCGTTCACACTTTCCAGGTCTTCTAGACAAATATCTCCACCACGCATCACAAGCTGTGCGTGTTTGCGCCCCACCCCTTCCTCCTGAGCGCCATAAGGATCTAGGTCAATATCTGGAAAGACGCCGCTTACCGGGTCTTCACGCCCGAGTACGATTACCTGCTTTCCTGGTGGGATCGTAAGCGTAGCATTCGCAGATTGAATCACCAGGCTGCCTCGGATCGCAACCACCGGAACGCCTATTACAGGTTCAGGTTGTCTCGGCAGAACCGGTGCCGGTGCTATCGCAGGAACCTCCTGTAAGGGCATGGGAGGTTGAGAAAGTTGGGATCCACAATTTTCACAAAATGCCGATCCAGCGATGTTTGTATAACCACAGGTCGGGCAGGTGATACTACCTGACCCGGCTCCTGACGCCTGGAGGGAAGGCGGTGGGATTGCCTGGCCTGCACCCGACACAGTTCTCAGGTCAAAACCGCAATTATCACAAAATATCGATCCAGGTGGTACTGGTGAATTGCAATTCGGGCAATTTGTAATGGACATTGAATGACCTCCTGATAAATCCTGAAGAAATTAATCCTGATCTTCCATTTCAGTTAATCTCTTGGTAGCATAACGCATCCTTTGAGCGGCTGCCGAATCAATCTGTCCGTCTTTTTCAATCTTGCTAGCCTGTTCTGTAGCTTGCTCAGCCATGTCGACCTCGCCGAGTTCTAATAAACGCGTCGCTGCAGCGCGCAGGCGCTGTGTGGCCTTAACTGCCTCTCCAGCAGCTGCTTCATCCAGTGCCTGAGTCTGAAGCTTGTGTGCAACCACTCGCTCGATAATATTCATCACCCGCCCGTCTGTGCGCTGAGCTAATATGGGATCCTTTGTGACAGTCATCAAAACTTCAAGGGAAACCCTTTGTCCGCTCAGCCCGGTCGCCGGAACATCATACATGATATCTGCCTGAACCAGCCGGTGTGTTCCCTCGCTGTAGCCAGGAACCAGCATATCCACCAGCAGTGATTGTCCACTGCCGTGAGTTATATCACCTAAAAAGACTTGGATATCGTGCTCGGCAACAGACCGGTGATCCAACCGGCTGATCAATGGGACCACCCTCCAGACAAATCGCGGCGTTACACCTTCCACCAGCCGCATGGTCATCTGCGCATTGGTGATTGCTGTTGCCTGCACAGATACCAACCTTTTCTGGAACACGTTGCTCACAGTCTCTGGCTTATCAACCACGAGCCATTCACCGCTGGAGCGACGGGCAATTTCCTCTAATAGCTGGGGATCCCAGTTGCTTTCTTCTCCGACCCCCAACCCCATTACATAGATGGGAATACCAGCAGCCTGAAACCGGTCAGCCAGCTCCAGGCAGTCTGTTCGATCTTCCCAGGTTTGTCCATCGGTGAGCAGCAGCATACTGCTGACTCGTTCCGGGCTTTTACCTTTCTCAAGCTCGCTGAGTCCCAGGCTCATACCGGTTGACATATGTGTTCCCCCACGTTCCTGAATCAAGTCGATGTTCCTTTTGATAGATTCACGATCTACGACGGACTGGGATGGAATGATTAATTCAGCAGGTTTTTCATCATCGAAAACAATAACCGAAAGAAGATCTCGGGGGCTGAGGCGGTCGACCACTAATCTCGCCGCCTCTTTCATATGCCTCAGCTTTGCACCCGCCATCGATCCGCTGTGATCCAGTACCAGGGAAAAATTGACAGGTTGTGCCTCGGAGGCCGAAGCGGAATCCGAAGGCACGGCTTCGAGCAGCAGGTATGCCTGCTGGGCAGCCGGCATTTCCTGGTAAGAATTGCGGTGCAATGTAGCTATTAAATTAAGTTCTCCAGCCATCCAACCTCGCTTTATACCATGTCTTAATAACCAAACACACACCAATCATTGATTTCGGGTTAGCTCTTCGGTCTCTAGCTCATGCTTGAACGATTTTCACCACGATCGCCGAGATGTTGTCTTCGCCGCCTGCTGCGTTAGCAGCGTCGATCAAGGCATCACATGCTTTCTGCGGAGAGGGCGCTTCCAGGACTATCCGGTGCATGGCTTTATCTTCCACCATCCCACTCATCCCGTCTGAGCACAACAAAAGATAGTAACCTACTTGAAGGTTTTGAACCAGCACCTCTAATTCTACCTGCGCTTTGTCACCGACTGTCCGGTAAATCACATTCCGCTGCGGGTGGTGCCGGGCTTCTTCACGCGTAATTTGCCTGGTAGCGATTAGTCGCTCGACCAGCGAATGGTCAGTTGTCAGCCGCCTGATTTCTTTCTGATTCACCAGGTATGCCCGGCTGTCACCAATGTGGGTCAGGTAGGCCGTCTGCCCGTCCAAAACAGCGCTAACGAGAGTAGAACCCATATCCGTTCCAGCTGATTTCCGCATCTCAAAAACTTTCTTATTGGCATTTTCAACGGCTTTCTTCAGCCATTCGCTGCGATCCTGGTTTGCTCCTTGCGAAATCTGGCCTGGCATGAGCTCAACTGCAGTTTGCTGGGCAATTGCATTCACAATCGCCCCACTGGCGATTTCTCCGGCTGCATGCCCGCCCATCCCATCCGCAACTACAAACACCCCCAGGGGTTGGCTAACGGATTGTTGAATGCGGGTAATTTCTATTGTCAAGATGCTGTCTTCATTCAAGGAACGAACCATTCCAACATCGGTGCGCTTGCCAACCTCGTAGTCTATCGCCACGGGGGCAGATGGTTTTGCCGTGAATCCTTCCAGGGCTGCCACAAAAACCGAGCTGTCTGAATATCCCGGTTCTGTGAATCCTTGCTCGAACACCTGGTTCAATCCAGGCGAAAGGTTTTGGTCATATTCGTATTTCTGTTTATTGGTGAGAAGATAGTAGATCAATGTCACAAAAGCCCGGACATCCGCTTTCCGGTCGGACACAAAACCTTTCGGATCCACATTGCTGTCAGCAAAGTTCGCCCACACAGCCCGGTCGCCAACCAGTCCCAGGGTGCGCGAATCAAGATTCCCTTCGAAATTGATCCCGTTATCGTGCAGGTATTCCAGGCCGTGTGCCAGCTGGACTGCCCAATTTAATACCTGAGTACTTTCTGGAATTCCTTCTAATCCACCGACCTGAGGCATAATCTGGCAATAACGCGTCATACCCCCCAGGTATTCTTCAAATGTCGATAGAGGGGCACGTATGCTCCCGTGTGAAAGCCCTTTTTCGATAATCATCCCCACATTTGCGGGCACCGGGATGCGCCTCTCCACAAGCATCAAGTCCTGAAGGCTGGGAGAAAGCGGTGTCCCGCAATCCGTGCAGAACTTCTCCGGCCCATCTGTTCTTGGTGGAAAAAAAGCGCCGCAAGTGGGATTTGGACATTCTAAAATTCGCAGCTCGTTCGGTACTTGCAGCTGTGAGACAAGATATATTTTCTGATTCTCATCATCAAATACCAGGCTGTTCGCCAGAAATGCGTCTCCAAAAATCGCTCTATCCGGTCGCTGGATGAATGCTTGGCTCGGAGGCAAAGGTTTGGTGTTTGTCCTCATTGGGTTCCCTGGATTCAGAGGTTTGCTCAAACGAATGGTTGTGTGATCTTTGTTCCCGGACACCTCACCTGCAACTGCCATGTCCTTGGTTGAGGAATCAGGAAGCAGCGTCGCACAATTTCGGCAAAATTTCGCTCCACTTCGGTTCTCGGTTTGGCAATTCGGGCAGAGCAGCATTTCGCGGTTTTCTCCTATGAACCTTGATAAATAAATCCCGTGTCTTTGAAAGTCATTTCAAAGTTTCCAATCTTGATTTTATCTCCGTCCCGCAGAATATTTTTACTTGTGGGCAGGTTGTTGATAAAAATCCCGTTCAAGGAGTGTTGGTCTTCTAAGCAAATGCTCCCAACGCGTTCATCGAAATATATCTGGGCGTGAACAGCTGAGACTGAGTCATCCACTAAATTGATCTCGTTCGCCTCTCCACGCCCAATCGAAATAGGTAAACTCGCAAAAGTTTTTACTTCTCCTGTCAGAAAGTGAAATTGCAAACCAAAATCATCCCCCTGTACTTCCGTAGTTTTTGGTTGGACAGGGCTCTGAACAAAAAGTGTAATATCTTCTGGTCGCGGAGAAGGTTCCTCTGTTTGTTTTTCTTTGCTGGGTTTTGCTCCAAACAACTTGCTGAGCTTGCTCATCTCTTATCTCCTCCTGCCATCTTCAATTACCGGCTGATATATCCTTTGAACAAGTACTTCTCCCGGACTATTATAGACGAATTTGTCATAATATTACCCGGTTCTCCAGCCACTATTCTACATAATAATTCGAGTTTTTTCACCAACCGGGTCATCAAAACGATTTATTGATTTGGCTCAACCGATAAAATATTACCGAATGTATTGATATTTAACAGCCACTCGCTGCCAGGTTGAAACTGTCTGAACAGGTCGAAATCCGTTGTGGTATAGGTGAACGGCCCATCAGAAGTATCGAATTGAACCGTATAGTTTTGCCCGCGTTCTCCTAATCGTTGCCCTTCGACCAGTTGTGGCTCAGCCCAAACCGGAGAGGTGTCAATACCCTGTAATTCAACAACGTTCACCTGCCGTCATTCCATGCTAGTGAAGCTGCAGTAATCCTGCATCACTTCATAGAAGCAGTCCTGAACAACTTCGGCAAATCCCGAGCCCTCATCGACCGTATATGGAGTTCCACAGACTTTGTTTGAATTTGGCGCTGGTTCTTCCTGTGTGTGGTGGACTTTTTGGGTACAGTCTCCCTCCTGCGCATCAGCTGGGATATCTTCGATCCAGTCGAAATATTCAACTGGCAGTAAACCCAGCACTGCTACATATGTTGTCCAGTTCACATCCTGCACGACACCTGTCACTCCTTCAGTCTTTCCGGACATCACCAGCAGGCTAACTAATACGACCAGGCACAGGACTCCGATCACCGCGATCGCAGCGATCCCCAGCATACCCAGTTTTGGTCTTGCAGGGGTGCTGGCTGCGGCAGGGAGTTCAGAGGGGAGTGGCTCGCTCCTTTTCAGGCTGGAACCGCACTGCACACATTTCAACGATGTTTCTGGATTTTTCGTTCCGCAACTCGGGCAATCCACCTGCTTCACCGGACCAGTGCTGTATGCCCCGACGATCTTCCCCGCTTCACGCCGGGTGCCTTTCTCCAGGTCAGCTCCACATTGAGAGCAAATCTTTGTCCCGGCTGGATTTCGAGTACCGCAAAAACCGCAGTGAATATCCGCTCCAGCTTTGGCTTTTTCAATTTCCTTCTGGTCTTCGATCAGCACTTGCTGTCCAGGCTGTTCGAAGACTACATTCTCGGGCTGCGGTGCACCGCAGCTGAGGCAAGTTTTTTCCGGTCCTGGATTTCGCGTGCCGCATTTAGGGCATGACCATTCGAGTTTAATATATCCAAGAGTTTCTTTTGGCATCTGGCTTCTTTCGAACTTGCTTACCCAGTGAATTCAGGCTCGAGAGTATATTATAACCGCGAGATTCTACCTCCGGCGCGCCAGCCACTTTCGATCTGGGTAAGTGTCGGGAAAAAACAAAAAAATCCCCCTTCATTCGCTCCGGGTTCCAGGGGCAATATAGGTTGTGGTTTTGTAAGGTCTTACCTGTTCTGCAACGTTTTCTTTCAGCACGTTTCCAGACACATGCAGAAGCGTATCGCCAAAATCCGTATCGATACCCATACTCGCCAGACAGGGGTAATGGTGGTGCAGCAAGCCTGTTTGCTCTTCTGCCTCATCGACATGTACGCCCGCTAACCTGTCTGCAACGTACCTGGCGCAGCCGCAGACTGCGTCTCTCTCTACGGCCGCGCTTAATATTTTATTCGTGGAAGGATCGATTTCTAACCTCAATCGCGGTTGCCCGAAATACTGTGCAAATTCAGAAATCTCCAGGCATTTATAAGAAATCCTTTGCCGGCGAGTAACACCAAAATCACTCTCAGTCAATGAGCACAACGGCTTTGGCGTCACACAGGTTACCCCCAGTTTTTCAATCCACCCTCGCAGCTGGCGTGCCAGGCCGCGCGGCAGCCATGATTCGTTGTCGATGGCTGCGATAACTCCTTTTGCCGCAGTAAGAGAAACCAGCTCGGGAAGTAGTTCTGCCACTCCCCGGTGTTCCGCAAACGAGAGAATCAAATCCGCCGGTGACAACTTATCCGGAATATAGTCTTCTGGATAGTCGATCACCAGGGGAAAGTGCATTGGAGCCTGCCATACCTCGATTTTCCATCCGGTTGGTGCATGCTTGCGAATGTTGTCAATATGACGCTTTCCGTATTCTCCGGAAATGATACCCAGAATCCGCATTGTTTCTCCACCAGTCTCACACAGGATAAATCTCGGGATTTACACAGTATGGCAGGCGTTCGCCCTTAAGCCCTGCGATCAGGTTTTCAGCTGCCATGCTTGCCATTTTCTCCCTTGTCAGCCGGCTGGCGCTGGCTATATGTGGTGTAATGACCAGGTTCTCCAGCTCGAGTAACGGGCTGTCCACAGGGATTGGCTCTGGCTCTGTCACATCGAGCGCGGCATAAGCAATCTGCCCGTATTTCAATGCCTCGTATAACGCGGCTGGCTCAACGACCGGACCACGCGCCGTATTCACCAATACAGCGTTGGATTTCATCCTGGCGAATGCTCCCCGATTGAACATATGCCTGGTTTCATTATTCAAAGGAGTATGTATGGAAATGAAATCGGATTCACGCAATAAGGTGTCAAGATCGACTGCCTCAGCCGGTACGTTCTGCTGTTGAATATCAGAAGTACTCTCCGGGTCATAGTAGATCACTCGCATATCAAATCCAACTGCTCGTCTCGCTAAAGCCCTCCCGATCCTGCCATAACCAACTATGCCCAAAGTGGCGTGGTGAAGGTCTGTGCCGAGTAATAACGAAGGTCCCCAGGTCTTCCACTTCATTGAATGGACAAATCTGTCTCCTTCCACAACCCGTCTGGCTGCAGCACCAATCAAACTGAAAGCGAAATCAGCTGTCGATTCGGTCAAAATCCCCGGGGTATTACCCACAGGAATCCCCCGGCGGGTGGCTTCAGGTACATCGATATTGTCGAATCCGACTGCATGGTTGCTGATCACTCTCAATCCATTTCCAGCTGCGTCCATCACCTCCGCATCGACCTGATCGGTAAGGAGGCATAACAATCCGTCCACCCCACCTACTCGCTTTAATATTTCGGCATGTGATGGTGGCAGCTCATCTTGCCAGATGTCTGCCTGGCAGAAATCCTCGACCAATCGGGATCCCTTCTCGGGAATTATCCGCGTGACGAAAACCTTAGGTTTGAGCATCCAGTGGCTGGCTCAGCATCACAGAAGGTTGGGATGGGCTTGGTTTCCTCATGATAAATTTCCATGGAAGGTCATCTGCACCTGCATTTGCCAGTATCATGGCAAACCAGATCTCCGGCAGATTAACGATGCTTGGGTACATCAAGTATTGTGGAGTCCAGGATGGGTGAAACTTGTCCTTGAATTCAAACACTCCCTTGAAATGATAGATCCAACTTCCATGGTCGTAGAACCAGCTCAATCCTCGCTGAACGATCGGCAGGGAGACATCTTCACACAACGCTGATAGCGCACATAAGCCGAGATTGAAGGTGGCGAATCCCTTTTCCTGCGCCCACATGAAAAGGGTTACAAACAGGAAATCCATGGCGCCGGATTCGGTATTAGGCTTGCGGCGCATCAGATCGATCGTGATTTCATTCAACTGGAATTCTGGAACGATATTCGTAAAGGCAGTGGCATCACCATCCGGTTCATATACAACCGCGATCGGACCACTACGCAGATACTCCACATCGAAGCTGCCTAGGAAGAAACGCTTCTCTGATCCCTTTGTCATCGAGAGCCATTCATCACTCACATTGCGCAGCTTCTCAAGTAATGCGCTGGATACCGGAGGCTCGTGGATTACAAGCCTGAAACCTTCTCGCGATAACCGGTTAAACCTTTTACGGAAGCTTTTATTTGCATTACCTTCCAGCTTGAAATCTTCCAGGTTTACCACAGCTTCATGTCCCAGGCACATCGCATCAAATCCCAGGCTGCGATAATTATTGATATGGTTTGGCAAAGCCATACAGAAAGCCGGAACCCAATCATTTTGTGCGCAGAACACCCGGAAATCCTTAATCGAAGGGCTGAAATCGTCTTCCGGCCCAATCGGGTCTCCCAGGGTCAATGCCACCCGGCTTTGGACGGTATAGGCTATCACCGATCCACCCATAGAGAAAAAGTAAGCTTTGTCTTCAAATAAAGTCAAGTAGGCCAGGCTTGACCTTCCGAATTTCTCAACAATTCTTTTCGCCCGGCTACGTTCCTCAAATGTAGCCGGTCGCCAAATTTGGACGGGTCTCATTGCCATCATCAATAAAAATCCTAACGAAAAAGCACCTAACAAGTAGATGCCGGTAATAAGGTAAATCCCCGCATTAAGTATCGGTTCTAGCCCGGGATTATAAAATTGGGAAAACATCACCAGGGTCTGGTTGGCAGCAGCGGCTAAATCGTATTCATACCCATATTGGTTTCCTAGAAAATAGACTCCTCCAACACCCAGCACCAAAGCCAGGGCTAACCCGGCCGCTGCTACAACCAATCCCACCCGGATGGAAGACATATCTGAAGCGATTGTAAACTTGGGATTGAGTACGATCAACCAGATGGCCAGGCCCAATGATACGAATACCAGGTCGTAGCGCTCGGAAACCAGGATAAAGAATCCACTCAGCAGTAACAGGGAAGCGATCATCAGCATCCAGATCACACGTTTGCGGCGCCAAAGACCATTCGCAGCGATCATCAACGCCAAACCGGTCAGGAATTCGGTGATCGGAAATTCATATGGAACAAAAAATGGTGAAATCCGCCCCAGGACAACCAGCTGGTCGTGAGCTGATGGTGCGACTGACATCAGGATATTTATTAATCCCAGCCACCCAATCAATAGCGCAACAACCTGTACACTTCCTTCTTCCCACTCCGGCCCAGGTGAGGGTTCAAAGGTCTTCACCCTTCTTAGCATGAAGAAGCCCCAGATCACCGGGAGCCAGAATGTCAGCCCTCGAAACGCCAGGGTCGCCGTAATTGCCACATTCCAGGGGACTCCCAAGGTTGTGGCAGTCAGGACCATTGCACCCTCAATCACTCCTGTGCCTTGCGGCGCGGGTGAAACAATCCAGGTCAGGATGCCTACGGCGTATGTCGTCACCAGCTGGCCGATTCCAATCCGGTAGTCAAATGCCAGGAACAGCATAAACAATCCACCAATCGCCATCAGGTGCGTCAGCATCATTAATAAGGCGGTGCGCAGAAGACGCCGTGGATTCTTTCCAAAGGCCTGAGAGGCTCCGATAAACTCGGATGATGATTTAGCTGCCCAATCTTCTGGCAGCAGTGGCTCGCGCATGAATGGATTGACCAGCCGGCTGAGGGTCTTTTGAATCCATCGAAATGTTCTTTCAAGAAAGACTGGGGCTTTCCATCCGGTGATCAAGATCGCTGACAGCACACCTGTGATGAGGCACAAAACCAGTGAGCCGATGACAACATAGGAAGGCAGAGAATCCCATATGAACAAATATGTCATGCTCAGTATTAATATCAGCGTCAGTGAACTGAAATCTGCAATCATGTGTACGACCATTCCAGCGGTTGCCCGCGCGCCTGAATGCCCACGCCGGGATTGGTCGTCTACGAATAATGCGATTCCAGCCACACCTCCCCCGGGAGCGACTGCATTGACAAACATTGAGCCAAGCATTACGGGGAAAATCTCACCAAAGCGAGCTTTTATTTCCACAGTATAAAACGCCGCCAGGTAAGCAAATGCAAAGAAGAAAAGGTAAAGGATTTCAACTGCGGTGGCAGCGAACACCCAATCCCAATTACCTTCAGTGAGAGTTTCTGCAAGCAGACTGATTTCAGACGAGCGTGAGAAGATTACCCAAACGAAAGCGACGATCAGTATTGAGTAGATCAAACGTCGAAACATTTCATGTCTCCACTTGCCCGATCGAATTGCGACAAATTATACCTGTACAATCTTATAATTGAGCTTTTCAATCTTTACCTACAATGAATCACCCACCATTAAATCCACGGTGTAGGTCCGCCACCTATTGATTTACCAGGGAAGATAAATTACAGTATAACATGCATGGATTGAGGAATCTGCCGTTATCATTACATGGCATTTGCAGTAAAAAACAGAAAAAGCGAGAGCCGGTGGAAATCACCGGCTCTCTTAGAGGAGGAGAAGAAATGGCTCACCGTTTGAACCGCTCATATAATACCAGTACCTGGTATTCACTGCTTGACGTTTACCTTACGGTATCTCTACAATCGCTCTTCAGCTTTGCGCAGATTGGGTTAATAAAGCACCAATCTATCCTTGTCCTTTTGATTTACCGGAGAAGTCTGATACGCATGATAGAATCTCCGCACGTGCAGTTGTCCTGTTCTTTGAGATCCACTCGATCGTTTTTCATTTTGCGAGATCGATCCTGTGTATCAAATCAAGGTAATAACCAGGAAGGAATGAAACCTTGAAAATCACCCTGGTTTTTCCACGCTTAACCGATAATTACGACATATTGGGAGGTTCAAATTGGGTGGTTCGCTCATCGATACGGGCCTTCGGGTTGGGGCAGACCAGTTTTACCCCGCCTCTTTCACTTCTTATGCTTGCAGCTGTCACACCTCCTGGCGTGGAAGTAAAAATTCTGGATGAACGCCTTGAAGACATCGATTTCGATGAAGAAACTGACCTCGTTGGTATTTCGGTTGTAACCCGGGCTGCTCCTCGAGCGTATCTAATCGCTTCAGAATATCATAAACGTGGCATCAAGGTGGTATTGGGCGGTATCCATCCGAGCGCTCTGCCAAAAGAAGCTCTCCAGCATGCAGATGCCCTGGTAATCGGTGAGGGCGAAAGCGTCTGGCCCGAATTGATCGGGAATTTTCAACAGGGTGAATTGAAAACAATTTATAAAGGAATACCCCTGCTGGACCTGGACCTTTTACCCTGGCCGCGCCGTGAGATTATCCGCAGTCCCGAGCTCTATGCCTCAACAAAAGTCGTTACTGCCACGCGTGGCTGTCCTAATTCTTGTACCTTCTGTTCCGCCGGTGTCGGACTGGTTAAAAAATACCGCAAACGCAGCGTCAAGAATATCATCGCAGAACTGGAAAGCTTGCCAGGAAAAATGGTGATTTTCATGGATGATAATATTGGTTGGGACCAGGCGTACACCAAGGAGCTTTTTTCCGCCATGGCTCCTCTCGGCCTGCACTGGATGGGGGCAATCACTGCCAGTGCATTGGAAGACTCTGAGCTGGTAAAACTGGCAGCGAAAAGCGGCTGCTTCATGTTTGGCGTGGGTTTCGAAAGCCTCTCCCCACAGGTCATTAAGAGTGTCCGCAAACAAAGGACAAACCACCCCGAATGCTATGCCAGCCTGATCAAGCGCTGCCAGGATGCTGGAATTGCGGTGTGGGGAAATTTCATCCTGGGTTTCGACGATGATACACTCGATACCTTCTCTGAGCTAATTGAGTTTATTAACCGCACAAGAATCGAATTAGTGTCTATTTTTCCTCTCATCCCTTATCCTGGTTCTGTCCTCTTCCGGCAATACGAAAAACAAAACCGCATCTTGACCAAAGATTGGCGTTTTTATGATCCAGCGGATGGAGCCTGTATCTACACCCCTGAGCAGCTGACACGAGAGCAGCTCCTGAATGGCTATTTGCGAGTAATTGAAGATATCTATGCTTATCGCAAGGCTCTTCTCCGCCTGCTCAGATCTCATTCAAGATTCTCTTTCGCTATGGTGGTGGCGCTGCACTATTACCTTCAAAGCAAACGCAGTATCCCGGATCAACGCCTCAGGGTAGCCGATTCTATTAAACTCTCTTCCAATTGGGACAGCACAGGCCAATAAATTCGAAACGATATCAGCGTTACTATGAATAAACGTATCACGACTGAATAAATCTCTATAGCAACCGTCGTTGGTATAATCCTATCATCTTCTTCTTATTATTAGCAAAATCTTTTCCCTTCTCAATGGAGGCCGGATGGAACCTGGAGCTGATATGCAAATTTGGCGGGTGAATATGCGCACCCGTACTTTTCAACGCGACGCTGTCCCTGACAGCTGGGAAAAAACCGGCGGGAGAGGTCTCATCTCTCGCATCCTGCTGGATGAGGTTGATCCCAGCTGCGAACCGCTCGGATCAGGGAACAAGCTGGTATTTGCGCCTGGCTTGCTGGTCGGACACATGCTCTCCAGCACGGATCGCATCTCAATCGGCGCCAAGAGCCCTCTTACGGGTGGTATCAAGGAAAGCAACGCCGGCGGGCGGACAGGCTTACAGCTGGCACACCTGGGCATAAAGGCCCTGGTCATCGAAGATAAGCCAGCCGAACCTGGATTCTGGATTTTGCATCTCAGCAGCTCTGGCTTGCGTTTCGAGCCAGCCGGTGATCTCGTGGGTAAGGGAGTATTCAGCGTCTCCACTCCCCTGCTCGAACGCTACGGGGATAAAGTTGCCATCGCCTTGATCGGCCCGGGAGGCGAATTCCAGCTCAACAGCGCTGGCATTCAAAACCTGGATAAGGACCGTGTCCCTTCTCGCATCTCGGCGCGCGGTGGTATCGGGGCAGTCATGGGGAGCAAAGGGATCAAAGCTATCGTAATCGACGGCGCTTCTGGAAAGAAACCCCCTATCAGTGATCCTCAGGCATACCGGCAGGCACAAAAGCTTTTCAACCAGGCCCTCATGACTCATCCACAGACTGCCTCGTACCGCGATTTCGGCACGGCTGCCATGGTGATGATGTGCAATAATTTCGGCGCCTTACCTACGTTGAATTTTTCCAGCGGTGAATATCAGCAGGCGGAGGAGATTTCAGGTGAAATGCTGCGCTCTACTCTGATGACGCGCGGGGGAGATTGCGAAGTCTCACACGCCTGCATGGCTGGCTGTACCATCCGCAGCTCGAATGTTTACGGCGATGTCAACGGGAAAATGGTGGTCTCTCCGCTCGAATATGAAACTATCGGTTTGATGGGCTCGAACCTGGGAATTGCTGACCTGGATCAAATTGCAGCCCTCAATTTTGAAGTGAACGACATCGGCCTGGACAGCATCGAAGTCGGTGCAGCGCTTGGTGTGGCTGCCGAAGCAGGTTTACTGGCGTTCGGAGACAGCAAACGTGCGCTCGAATTAATCCGGGAAATCCGGCTCGGTACGCCGATAGGCCGCCTGTTAGGCAGCGGTGCCGCGATCACTGGAAAAGTTCTGGGCATCGAGCGCGTCCCGGTCGTGAAGAACCAGGCGCTCTCCGCATACGACCCGCGCGCAATCAAGGGAACGGGAGTGACTTATGCCACCTCCCCTCAGGGGGCAGACCATACCTGCGGGCTGACCATTCGCGCCAGGGTCGATCACCTGGATCCCAATGTTCAAATCAATGTCTCGCGCAGCGCCCAGATCAACATGGCCGGATACGACACTCTGGGAGCCTGCATTTTCGCCGGTTTCGGATACTCGGCCGCTCCTCAGGCAATTTCTGCCCTGATCCAGTCTCGCTACGGCTGGCAGGTCCCGGAGGATTATTTACAGGTGCTGGGGCGCGATACTCTCAAAATAGAGCGGGAATTCAACCGCCGCGCAGGATTCACCCCGGCGGATGACCGGCTTCCTGAGTGGCTTAGGCGAGAAGCGCTGCCTCCCACCAACGCGGTTTTCGATGTGACCGATGAAGATCTGGACAGCCTGTTCAACTGGTAAATGAAAGGGCCTGTGCCAGAAAACCCGATCGAGATGCCATACGGTGACGGCTATCTGACGCTTGACGTGCCGGCTCAAAACCTGCAAGAAGTGATCCATCCCCGCAAGCTGGCAGAAGTAAGCCGCAGCGAGACCGAGATCATCCGCCAGGCTATGCATCGGCCGGTGGCTGTACCTCGCCTGCGTGACCTGGCTCGGAAAGGCCAGCGTGTCGCCATTGTCACCAGTGACTTCACCCGCCCCTGCCCTTCAGGTCTCCTGATTCCTTTCATTCTCGACGAGCTCTCTTCAGCTGGAATACCAGACCAGGACATCTTCATCGTATTGGGCACCGGTATCCATCGCATCATGACTACCGACGAGATCGAAAAGACAGTCTCACCTGAAATTTCCCGTCGAATCCGGACAATAAACCACGATATAAATGACACCATCCACCTGGGCGTTACCTCGCGCGGCACACCCGTTGAAATATTCCGCCCACTGGTCGAGGCAGATCTGCGTATCTGCCTGGGGGTGGTGGAATACCACTGGTATGCCGGCTTTTCCGGAGGCGCCAAGGCTGTCCTTCCGGGCTGTGCCTCGCGCAGCACCATCCTTGCGAACCATGCCCTGATGGTCCAGCCGGGAGTGGGTGCAGGTCGCATCACAGGCAACCCGCTGCGCCTCGACCTGGAGGAAGGCTGCGCCATGCTGGGCGTGGATTTCCTGCTGAACGTTGTCGCAGAAACTCACAGGGTGGTTGCAGCTGTTGCTGGAGACCTTACAGCGGCTCACCGCCGGGGATGCGAAGTTGTAGCTGAGCGCGGCAGTATCAGGCTCTCACAACCGGCTGACATCGTGATCGCCAGCGCTGGTGGATTTCCGAAAGATATCAACCTCTTCCAGGCGCATAAAGGCATGGAGCACGCCAGTTATTGCGTGCGCGATGGTGGTCATCTCATCCTGATAGCTGAATGCCGCGAAGGGCTCGGGAACAGCACATTCGAAAGCTGGATGATGGAAGCTTCCAGTCCTCAAGAGATTCAGGAGCGTTTCCGTGCCGGATTCGTGATGGGCGGGCATAAAGCCGTCGCCATCGCCAATATCGTCAATCGCGTAAGCGTCTCCCTGGTGTCCAGTTTTCCGGACGAGCTGGTGAAACGCCTTTTTATGGTGCCGTATCCCTCACCTCAAGCTGCCCTGGAGGACGCACTGGAAGAACTTGGCCAAACCAGCCAGGTTCTGGTCCTTCCATATGCGGGTTCAACGGTTCCGGAGATCCACGACCAATCTGGCAGGTATCTATTTTAATTTTTTCTGTACAGCCTCGCTATTCAATTCGCGCAGCACATCCGCGGCAATCCACCTGGCAGACTTTGAATTGATTGCCTGAATTTCCGCTGCACATTGGATCGCCAATAGATTCAGGTTACGATTTCTTTTGCCGATATTTCTTAACGCCCAGCTGGCTGCTTTCTTCACGAAGTTCCGTTCGTCTGTAGCGCAGCTTCGAATCACCGGCATAATATTCACAAATAAGGCATCTTTAGCTTGCTTATCGTGCCAGGCCAGGCAGGCGATCAGAGCCAGGGAGGCTCTGCGAATGAATTCCTCCTCACTCTGCGACCATTCCGGGATCTTCTTCCAGGCCAAAGGGGTTTTATCGAACAGGTTCATGCACACCTGGTCGCAGATATCCCAGGAATCGAAATCTTCCACCCATCGATCCATCTGCTCCCCGGTCAGCTTGTCCGGCTCTGCCACCATCGAAGCCAGGATGCGGGCCTCTGCGATGCGCGTATTCCACAATTCCTGGGCCAGCTGGTGATCTTTCCCCAGGCTTTTCGCGATCGCCCTCAGTTCCGGAACAGGTATTCCTAACCGGCTCTCTTCAGACATCCCAAAGCGCTTCATCCCCGGGATATTTTCCGGTTCCGCTTTGCTCATTAACAGTTGAATCACATTATCCACTTCCGCCATCATTGCAACTTTTTTATATACCTCATCCGTTATTTTTTCGGGGTAGGCCTTGCAACCCTCCAGGATAGATCTTTAACCGTCTGACGGCTAGGGCATACTCCGTGGAATCCAAATTGCTGAGTATGACCCATGAAATCTGCGCGGTTTAATGAACAATCCGCTTTTGATGTAAGACCTCGGGCTCGTTCAGCCACATACCGATTTCTGAAGCAATCCGGTTCCCTATATCAGGCAGGGATCTTATCCCGGCCTCGCCAACAAATTGATATATATCCACGATACTATCTTTCATTTCATCCACGGTCCAGGCCGCCTTCCTGTACGCCCAGATTTGCCGGAGTTCTGCCTGTTCAATTTCGAGCTGATAGGTTTTCAGGAAAAGTAGCTCGGCGATGCGTTTGTTAACCCCCATTTTCCCTTCCGGGATGAAGCGAGGCATTCGATCGGGTAAGTCGTATCGGGCACAGATCTCCCTGACTCGCTTACCCAATTGAGCCGTGTAATCCCGAGGTGGGCTGTATTCAGCCCCTCGACCTGGTTGCCAGTTGTACATCTTTTTCCACCGGCTCTCCAGTTGCACATCTAATCGAGCACCGGCATGAAGGGTTCGTTCTGCCTGGATTCCAGCCATGCTCAAACCACCCGCCAGGATGAAACTTCCGCCGAAATCCTTAACCGCCCTCACGACCTCTTCCAGGTGCGCAACGTCGTCGCCAACGTGTGGCAGAATTGGCATCAATCCCGCCCCTACCAGGATACCCTTTCCCGCAAGTTTTTCCATCGCTGCCATACGTCGCTGGGTTCCAGGGCTGCGCGGTTCGAATGCAGCTTTCAATCGCTGATCCAGGCTGCTCAGGCTTATAACAACACCAACCCAAACTTTCTGGTTGATCTCGCAAAGCAAATCCAAATCCCGCACCAAAAGGGGCGAGCGCTCGATGATTAACAACGGGAATTCAAGCTCATTTACCACTTTCAGCATCTCTCGTGAGAGCTGGTAGTGGGTCTCAGCTGGTTCCTGCCAGTCTCCACAGGCAATCACATCCCTGGGCAGCCGGTTCAGTTCGTGTCGCAGTAGCTCCGCTGCGTTTGTCTTGACTTGTATCAGTGTATCGAATGTTTCTGGTAAGCGCTTTCCTAGATAGAATCCTCCCCTCAGGTAGCAAAATTCGCATCCGCTGCGGCAACCAATGTAAGGATGCGCGCTGTATTTGTCCCAGAACCAGGCATCCACGTGTTTATGCACATTCAAGATTTTTCGCGCCTGATATTCCTGGAATTCGAGTTTCAAGCTGATTGACTCCTGGTGATCGCAAATTTCTGCTCAGGTGGCAGGTAAGTAATAGCCTTGCGCAGCATGAGCGGCCGCGGCTGGCGATGCAGTCTGTTTATTTGTTCCTTGAGCCAGACAAATGCCAGATCGGGATAATATCTTCCCATCGTTTTCAATCCCCATCCAATTCCCTTCACCGCATCCTGGTTCTTCTCCTCGAAAACAGGCTCGATGAGATAGAACAATTCCCGGGCTCGATCCACCATCTCCGCGTTCCCGCAAGTTCGCTTGGCCCATAAATGTAGCGCTACGCCCACGCAGCGGCGCACCCAGCGGTTTGGATCCTCTCGCCAGGCAGACAATACCTGGAGTGCGGGATGAAAGTCACCCAATAATGCCGGTCCTGCAACGCGCTCTCCAAAGATGTCGGTGGCATACCACACGTCTGCCTGGATAATAAAATCACGGCAATTTGCCAATGTTCGGACGAGGTCTGTTGGCAGATGGCAGTGCAGGGCGCTGGCAATAATCACCCAGCTGCCCATGTACTTCTCCGAGGCTAGGAGGTTATAGAATGGTTCCGACACATCCAAAGAAGAACTACCGATCTGTTTTCCTATGCGGTCGAGTGTTGTGAATGGGGTAGGGCTCAGCAAAGTCGGGGTGATCAGCTGGACAGCTCCTTCCATGTGCCCGTCGTTGATCAATTCGCTGATTTGACTGCCCATCTGACGCGCAACGCTCGCTTTCACAGTAGTTCCTTTTTATACCCATCTCTCCGGGCGCAGTGAAGGCCAGTCAAAGTCCCAGTCCTGCGTACTGGGCAGGGCTTGCGTACTTTGCGGGGCCTGGCGTACGGAGTTTACACTGGTGTCTTTCCAGTGCCAGGGAACCAGATCCCTCACTGCATTCAGGATGACAACCTGTTAAACGTGGCACATGTCGTGCAATAAGCTTATTCGTCTATTAAAAATTATGGGATTGAATCACTTCCTGGGATCGTGTAATCTTCAGCCTGCACGATCAGCATGGTTCTCGGTTAAAAAAATATTTCAGCGATGACCTGGAAAAAATCAGCGGGGAGGACAGGATTCGAACCTGCGGCCGAGGTTTTATGCCCCGGCAACCGCTTAGCAGGCGGCCCCAATCGACCACTCTGGCACCTCCCCAGAGGCAGTGCGAATTCTACCATATCCACATCTCACCTGCAACCAACACTAGCCTGACTGCCATCTGCCAAAACCGACCATCCGCTGATTTTGTTCATCCCACAGGCGTATTTTAAGCGACCGCATGCTCTTGCGGAGAGTTAATGGCGCCACCTGGAATTCAGGATTATCGCGGTGACAGCTGGGCAGGTTGTAATTGGGAATTAATGAGCTCAAATGGTGAATATGGTGAAATCCTATGTTCCCGCTGAACCACTGCAGGATTGCCGGAAGCCTATAAAATGAGCTCCCACTTAGCCCGGCCTTCACGAAACTCCAACGGTTTTGCCGCTCCCAGTAGGTGCCATCGAAATTATGCTGGACATAGAACAACCAAACGCCTGCTGAAGTCCCAAAGAACATCACCGGAACCTGGATCAACAGGTATTCACGCCAGCCCATCAGCGCGACCAGCCCGGCGATCATTCCTACCAGCGCCAGATTTGTGACATGCACACTCATTCGCTCACGCCGTCCCGAGCCAGGCCGGTAGAAGCGGTGAAAAACGGTGAATACCAGGAAAGAGCCGAATGTAAACATTACCAGCGGGTGGCGGACGAACCTGTAAATGAACCGTTTTCCCCTCGGCATCGTCTGGAATTCCTCCATGGTCAGGGTCTTGACATCACCGGTTCCCCGTCGATCCAGGTTGCTGGCTGTGGCGTGATGGATGGCATGATCGTGCCGCCAGTGATCATATGGAGTAAAGGTCAGGATGCCGGTTATCACGCCGATGAAACGATTGGCATCTCGCGATTTAAAGAGCGAGCCATGCCCGCAGTCATGGAAAATGATGAATGTGCGCATCATGAATCCAGCCGCCAGGATCGATAACGCCAGGGTCAGCCAGTAAGAGAATCTGAGGCTTAAATACAGCAGGTACCACAGCAGCATGTATGGTACCAAAGTGTTGGCAAGCTGCCAGAGGCTGCGGGGAATGGAAGGCTGTTGGTACCGCGCAAGTATTTTTCGCAAATTCTTATAATCTTGCTCAGCTAATATCGAACCTGTTCTCATTTCTTTTCCTGGGGGAGGATATGAATTGATATTTCAAGGCGGAGGGAGTGGGATTCGAACCCACGATGGATTGCTCCATACCTGTTTTCAAGACAGGCGCCTTAGGCCGCTCGGCCATCCCTCCAGGCCACTCGCCGGTAGTTCAGCTTTCGCGATTGTATCATAAGCACGAATCTCCAGCAATCGACCTCGGCTTCTCTGCTCATGCTATACTTGGGATCGACTGGAAGGTCGAGACGTCGCATCCAAGAAATCCTCTCTCCGGCAGAGATCGACATTGGTTCAACACCGGTTCTCACCCATTGCCCGTGCCTCCCTGATCATCGCCTTCTTCTTCGGCATTGATAAAATCCTGGGCCTGGTACGCCAGATTTTGTTCAACCGCCAGTTCGAGGCGGTTGAGCGCGATATCTTTTTCGTCTCGAACAATATCCCCGACCTGCTTTCCGCCTTGATTTCCGGTGGCGCGCTGGGCATCGCGCTGATCCCGGTCCTGACTGAAACCCTGGACGAAGGAGGACGCAGGCAGGCCTGGATGCTCTTTTCCCGCATCCTTAATTTGGCCTTCGCAGGTACTGCATTTATCTCATTGGTCATCGTGCTCTTCGCAGACCCACTGGTACGTTACGTGATAGCACCCGGGTTTGCCGATGAAACGCGTTGGGCTCTCACCTCCAGCCTGATGCGGCTCGACCTGGTTGCCATCCTGATATTTTCTCTCAGCGGCTTGGTGATGGCAGGCCTGCAGGCCAACCAGCATTTCCTCACTCCCGCCATGGCGCCCGCCATGTACAATCTCGGCCAGATCTTCGGCATCCTGGTGCTGGCCCCGCGGTTCGGTATTTACGGTATGGTCTATGGTGTGATCCTGGGCGCGCTGCTGCACCTCGGCGTGCAAATCCCGGCGCTGCTCCACTATGGTTTCCGCTGGCTGCCGGCCTTGGGATTGAGAGATCCTGGAGTGAATAATGTCTTGAGGTTAATGGGACCGCGCCTGCTCTCCATGCTGAGCCTGCATGTCTATTTCCTGGCTCGCGACCGTTTCGCCTCCTTTTACCAGGAAGGAGGCGTTTCAGCCCTCAATAACGGCTGGTTCATCATGCAGCTCCCCGAAACACTCTTCGGTACTGCCATCGCCATTGCCTTGCTGCCTTCTTTGTCCGAATTTTTCAACCGTCACGAGCTCGAGAATTTCCAAAGTACCGTGAACCGCGCCTTGCGTGTAATGCTGGCATTATCTCTACCGGCAGCAGCCCTGTTAGCGGTTAACATCCGTCCACTGGTAGATATCATCTTCAATTTTGAGCCAGCAGAGACGGAGATGGTAGTTTGGGCCACGCGCGCCTTCCTGCTTGGGCTGGTAAGTCACGCCTGGTTGGAAGTGGGAGTGCGGTCGTGGTATTCCCAGCAGAATGCCCGGTTGCCGATGTTCGGTTCATTTCTCCAGATCGGAATTTACCTCCCCCTGGCAATTTTCTTATCCTGGGCGATCGGTCTTACAGGCATCGCGCTGGCTGACACGATCGCCTTTACCACACAGGCCTTATTTTTGCTGGTTCTGCTCAACCGTCGTTATCCTGGAATCCTGAAAGTCGGTCAGACTGTCATCCGTGTCGGCTCAGGTACTCTTATCTGCGCCGGTTTAGCTGCCCTGGTACTGCTCCTGCCCTTGCCAGTATTAACCAAAGCTGGATTATCCTTGCTGGTTGGCGGACTGGCAGTACTGCCCTTCATCTGGCCCGAATTAAGACTCTTAATCAAATTATAGAAACAATAAAATGATGAAGAAAGCTGCTTTATATCTCCTCTCCTTCCTGCTCCTGATTGGACCACCTGCTCATGGAAGCCGGTCGATCCACTTTATGCCCGATTGGCAGGCTAAGATCGATCCCTGGGTCCAGGAAAAGGTTTACCAGGGAGAGGCGGAAATCCTGGTCTTGCTGACAGAGCAGGCCGACCTCAGCGAAGCCTCTTTACTAACCGATAAGCCGGCCAAAGGCGCATTTGTTTACCAACAGCTGACAAAAACCGCTGCCCGCACCCAACAACCGCTGCTCCTTTACCTGGAATCCATGCGGATCGAACATCGTCCGTTCTGGATCGCGAACATGGTATGGGTGCGCGCCGGGCAGGATGTCGTCCAGCAGCTTGCGCGGCGCCAGGATGTCGCACGGATTTCAGCCAATCCCGCCGTGCACCAGGAAATTATGCCGACGAATCCTGCTGCAGATACCCTTCTGCAGCAGGAGGCTGCCATCGAATGGAACCTGGTAAAAGTGCGTGCGCCCGAAGTCTGGACTGCTGGCTTCAGCGGGCAAAATGTGGTCATCGCCGGGCAGGACACCGGCTACCAGTGGGACCACCTTGCCCTTAAAGCCAGCTATCGCGGCTGGGACGGTGCATCTGCTGACCACAACTACAGCTGGCACGATGCCATCCATCCGCCCTCCGGCGGAGGGACCTGTGGGACAGATTCCCCACTTCCGTGTGACGATCACGGGCACGGCACCCATACCATGGGTATCATGGTTGGGGATGATGGGAGCGGGAACCAGGTCGGCATGGCACCCGGAGCCAGGTGGATCGGCTGCCGAAATATGGACCGCGGGATTGGCACACCTGCCACCTACGCTGAGTGTTACCAATGGTTCATTGCTCCCACCGATTTAAACGGCAATAATCCGCGGCCCGATCTGGCCCCAGATGTCATCAATAATTCTTGGAGCTGTCTGGTGTCCGAAGGCTGCACCGATCCCAATATCCTGCTGACCGTCGTTGAAAACGTCCGCATGGCAGGAATTTTGACTGTACATGCCGCCAGTAATGTGGGACCGTCCTGCAGCACTGTTAATTCTCCTGCCGCGATATATGAAGATTCATTTTCAGTCGGCGCAACAGACTCGAGCGATAACATAGCCAGCTTCAGCAGCCGCGGTCCGGTTGTGATTGATGGCAGCTACCGACTGAAACCGGACGTGTCTGCTCCAGGAGTATTGATTCGCTCCAGCATCCCGACTTACTCGGGCACGTATGCATACTTGAGCGGCACCAGCATGGCCTCCCCGCATGTGGCAGGCCTGGCGGCCTTGATGATCTCTGCCGATTCGGGATTATCAGGTCAGGTGGATCAGATTGAAAGACTGATCTCACGCAACACCCTCCCGCGCATCACCACACAAAGCTGCGGCGGCATACCTGGCGTTCAAATCCCGAACAACACCTATGGTTGGGGGCGGATCGATTCCTGGCTTGCAGTGACGAACTTTGATATCAGGTTGTCGGCATCTTCTTCTTTCACACAGCCCGGCGGCTTGATCACTTACACCCTGGTAATTACCCAGCGCTATCCTTCCACCGTCACCAATGTCCATATTGCAGATCGAATACCTGACAATTCCACCTTCGTCAGCGCTTCGCAGCCATACATGATGAACGGCGATATGATTATATGGAGTCTTCCCATCATGGAACCCGGCGGCGTCCACAACGTCCAGCTCACCGTCCAGGTTCCACCAGCCGGCATGTGGGTCATCAGGAACCTTGATTATGGGGTGATCAGTGATCAGACCTCCTTCTCTCCCCTGGTAGATGCAAATCTCGTCTTCGTGGCAGAAAATTTTTATTTTTTTCCTTTTGCACCCAGGCACTGATTTTCTTGTGAAATTTTGCTGGTTTAAGGACAAACGTATGCGAGCCCGATAAAGCTTCTCTTCATTATTGCGTAACGAACAACATCCATTTTTCCTTGATCCTGCCACGATAGATGGCAGGATCTTTTATCCATTTCTCTGCAACCTGGAAAAGTTTTCTCTCAAAAGTTTATCGATTGCACCTCTGGCTTGAGTAGATCACCCGTTATAAAATTTATTGGGGCTTTTATTGCTCAATGATGCTGCTTTTATGTTAAACTAGGGCTGATTTTATATGGTTGTGTAAATTGGGATCTTGGGAATAGACAGCCTTTATTCGGTATTTTCTTGAGTTTACTCGAAATTGATCGTTCTTGATCTTCGTTATTAGCGAGCTGCTGATAATGTCTCCCGTTTACCGATTTTAAATTGGTCAGAGTCTTGAATTTACTGTGCATCTCACCTGAGAAGAGGTTGCTGAGCCACACAAAATGATTCAACTCGAATAAGGAGATCAAGAAATGAAAAGAAATGTCGCCCTCCTCACTCTACTGGTTGTCATTTTCGTCGCTTGTGGAGGACCACCGGCCCAGGAAATTGCTCCCACATCCACGACCCAACTCCCCCAGCCTTCCGATACTCCCATACCACCACCGCCGACCGAGACGCCGCTCCCGCCAACAGACACGCCTGTCCCACCCACTGCAACCACATCTCCCTACCTCTTCCGCGACGATTTCGAAGGTGTCCTGGCGGAAGGCTGGCAGTGGTTGGGAGAAGACCCTGCTAAATGGAGTCTGACCCAGGCTCCCGGCTCGGTGCGCATCATCCTGCAGCCCGGCAATTTTAACGACGGGGAGCCGAAGAATTTCCTCCTTCGGGAGGCACCCAGCGGCAATTTTGAGCTGTCAACCTTGCTGCGCTTTACGCCATCGAGCAATTTTCAATTCGCCGGCCTACTAATTTACCAGAGCCAGGGAAACGCCATGCAGTTCGGCCGCGCCTTTGCAGAATGCGGAAATCCAGGTTTTTGCCTCGGGAACGCCATCTACTTCGATATTGTTGAGGCCGGTGCTGGAGGCAAACCCAATTTCGTCACCTCTGTCCAGAATCCTTCACAAGCCTACCTGCGGTTGCGCCGCGCAGGCACAATGTATACCGGCTATTACAGCGAAGATGGGACAGCCTGGACCGAGATTGGGAAACACGAAACCAGCATTATCTCTCCCCTATTCGTAGGGCTGATCGGCTCACAGGCTCTCCAGGCTGAAACGACCGCGGATTTTGAATACTTCACAATAGAGGTGATTCCTTAATTCTTAATAGTAAACAGGACAGCCGATCATATTTCTTAAAGCGAAAAATGAGGCTTATACTTTAAAAATTAGTTGAATTTTAGGATAAGCCAGCAACTCAAACGAATGACCGTTCCTCAAATTACATTAATCTGTTTCACAGCCATACCATTGTTGCTGGTCAGCCTGGATCGCCTGAGAGTTGATATTGCCGCCCTCTTGATTGTTGCGGCGCTTGGTATTGCACAATTCCTGGGCATGGGCATCCTGGCTGGAGCCAACGAACCAGACCAGGCGATAAGATCAATTTCCGGGTTCGGTCAGCCGGTAATCATAACGCTGTTGAGCTTGTTCATTTTTACTTCCAGTCTGGAGAAATCTGGTATTACCAGATGGATCGCCAGGAAGCTTATGAAGCTTGGCGGTAGTTCAGAATGGCAATTGATTACTCTGTTTGCAACGACAACCGCTCTACTATCGCTGGTAATGAACAATCTTGCCGCAGGTGCGTTAGTTCTCCCAAGCGCGATGGAAGTCAGCCGGCGAACACGCATCAAACCCAGTAAACTGCTCATCCCCGTAGCCTATGGCAGCCTGTTAGGAGGAGCTGCGACTTACTTCACTACTGCGAATATTATCATCAGCAACCTTTTGGTTTCTGCGAGTCCACCGCAGCCTCCTTTGCACATCCTGGCTTTCCTGCCGACAGGGGGTTTGATTGCAGTTACCGGCATACTGTTTATGGGATTCTTCGGAAGTAAGTTGCTCCCAGATCGCGAACCCGCTCCTGAGCAAATGATAGCGCGCTTTACTGGAAGTGAATTAGAGGAGTTTTACGGGTTGGGAGAGAGATTGTGGGAAGTTCAGGTGCCAGTGGATTCGGTTTTGGCCAATAAATCTCTGGCTCATAGTGGATTAGGCGAGCGATACAATTTAGCGGTCGCCGGGTTATGGCATAAACACCATGCAATTTTTGCCCCCTCACCTGATCAAATGATCCACCCCGGAGATATCCTTCTGGTCGTAGGAAGAGAAGACCGGGTAACTGCTTTGACTGAAGCCGGTGTCCAGATTGGTCGCGGAAACTCGAGCGACCATATCAGCGAACGAGGCGTCTCATTCTTCGAAGTCATGCCATCGCCGCATTCCCAGGCTCTCGGTCATACCTTGCGAGAGCTGGAATTCCGCCATAAATTCGGATTGACGGCTCTGGCATTATTTCGAGGTGGGAGAAGTTTTCGCACCGACGTGGGTAATATGCCCCTGGTTTTAGGCGATTCTCTTCTTTTAATTGGTTCTCCCCGGCATTTGAAGCCTCTCCAAAATAATACGGATTATATTGTTTTAGAACCAGATCTCAGTGACCAACCGGTCCAGCGAAAGCAAGTCATTCTGACTGCTCTTATTCTTTCCACAGCCATCTTTGCTTCAATCCTGGGTATGCCGGTTTATCTCGCCATGTTATCTGGAGCCGTTCTCCTTGCGTTACTTAAAATCCTGGATATGGAAGAAGCATATCGCTCCATCAACTGGCAGGTAATCCTGGTTATCGCCGGTATGTATTCGATAAGCCTGGCAATGGTGAACACGGGTCTATCCCAATGGGTCGGTGATCACCTGCTTGATTTTTTACGCCCTTCTGGTCCTTTAGGTCTGGCCCTCGGTGCATTTCTTCTTTCTGCTCTTTTCACCCAATTGATGGGTGGTCAGGTCACTGCCTTGGTCACTGGACCGATCACTATAAGTGCTGCGCTGAGTATGCATGCCGATCCACATGCTGTTGCAGTGGCGACAGCCATCGGTTGCTCAGCCGCCTTTCTTACTCCCATTGCTCACCCGGTCAATATCCTTACGATCGCTCCTGCCAATTACAGATTCCGAGATTTCTTCCACATTGGATGGAAGCTGACTGGGGTAAGTTTTATTACTTTATTGATTGGGATGATATGGTTCTGGGATTTATAACGTAAAATTCGCAATTTGCTTTCTGAACGAACTCAAACAGCGCTGGATGAATTATCAGATTTATTCTTTTGCTGCAAGAGCCTCGATGAATTCGCCAGGATGCCCAGGTCAGGAAGCGACTGCATGGCGGCCGCGAAGATGGGTGAGATCAGGCCGAAGGCAGCCAGAGTCAACCCTACCACGTTGTAGATTGCCGTGAAACCGATATTCATCCGTACCACGCGCATCGTGCGCCGCGCAATTCGGAAGACCTCCGGCACCAGCCTCCAATCCTCCCGCATCAGGGCGATGTGAGCCGCTTCGGTAGCCAGCGCACTGCCCGCCGCCCCCATCGCCAGTCCCACATCAGCCTGCGCCAGCGCTGGGGCGTCGTTCACCCCATCGCCGACCATTGCAACTTTGTGGCCTTTCGCCTGGTAATTACGAACGATTTGGATTTTTTCCTCGGGTAGTAGCTCTGCCCGGCAGCTAAGCTCCAGCCCGCCTTGCTGACTACCGGTGATCTCCAGGATACCCTGGTGGATCTGGCTGATGAGCCGGTCAGCAGACTTGTGGTTATCACCGGTGAGCAGCTCGATCCGCTGGATTCCTGCATAATGCAGCTCGAGCAGCGCCCGCGGTACCTCGGAGCGCAGAGTATCCGCCGCTCCTAACAGCCCTGCCAGCTCATCATTTATGAAAACGTAAGATAATGTCTTTCCCTGGTCATTCAATTCGCCGGTAAGAAATTCTAAAGACTGTGATTTCCCGATCAATTCACTGGCTCTCCGCTGGTTGCTGACCTCAACCTTGAATCCATCGACTGAGGCTGTCACACCCACGCCCGGGACAGGCTGGAAGTCTTCCGGAACCGCCAGTTCAATTTGTTTTTCGAAAGCAGCATCCCGCATGGCTGCTGCCAGGGGATGCTCCGAATACCGCTCGGCCGAGGCCGCCAGTCGCAGGATCTCTGTTCGAATATCCTCAATCCCAGGATTTTCCAGCTTTAAAATTGCCTGCCAGGAAGAATTTTTAAGTATCACCTTGATATCGGTGATCCGAGGTTTGCCGAGGGTCAAGGTGCCGGTCTTGTCCAGTAAAATCGTATCCACCTTTTCCAGTATCTCCAGGTATTTACCTCCCTTGATCATCACACCCCCTCTGGCAGCAGCTCCGATCGAAGCCAGCATGGCAATGGGCGTTGCCAGCGTGAAAGCGCACGAACAGGCTACCACCAGCACCGCTGCAGTCGCCTGCGCATCGCCCCGCAGCAGGTAGGTCAGAACTGCGATTGAAGCCACAACTGGCAGGTAATAACCAGAGAACCGGTCGGCTATGCGCTGGATTTGACCACGGTTCCCTTCCGCTTCTTGCACCAACCGGATTACACCTCCAAAGGTGGTGTCACTCCCGACGGATTGGGTGCGGATTCTCAAGCTTCCCAGGCTCAGCAGCGTTGAGGCGTATGTTTTACTGCCGCTTCCCAGCTCCGCTGGCATGCTCTCTCCGGTAATGGCAGACTGGTCAACCGTCCCCTGACCTGTGACCACCACCCCATCCACCGGGATTTTCTCGCCGGGTCGTACTACCACGATCTCACCCACCAGCACATCCGATATCGGAATCTCAACTTCCATATTTTGCCGCTCGACTCGGGCGATCTTTGGAGCCATTTCTGCCAGGTCCTTCACAGCCCGGCGGGCGCGCCCGGTAGTAAACCGCTCCGTAAAATCTCCCACTCGCATGAAAAACACCACCACCGCTGCGGTCGCCCATTCACCCACCCAGATCGCTGCCAGCACGCCCAGTGTCATCAGGGTATGAGAGATGACCTGGCCGCGTGCAGCTGAGCGGATGACATTCAGAAAAACCGGGTATCCCAGAAGGATGATCAAACCCAGGCTGACCGGCCAGGGGATGCTGCTCGTGACGGTTTCGAACAATCCCAGCCATTCTCCTACCACCACCACGAACAGGACTGTTCCAAAAACCACTCCCAGCAGCGCCAGGACCGGCCGCACGAACTCCTGGAAAGCTCGCTCTTCTTTTTTATCAGGTTCTGCCAGTTCAGCCCTGTATCCAGCTTTTTGAACTGCATACCTGATTGCATCCAGTTTTACCCGACCCGGGTCGAAATCGACCACCGCCTTCTCAGCAGCCAGGTACACTTCTACCGAATTTACTCCTTCCAGGGCGCTGATTGCTTCTCGCACGTGCACTGTGCATTCCATGCAGTCCATTCCCTGGATCGGCACTTCAAGAACCTTAGGGCCTGTCATTAAAATCAGATCTCATTTACCGAATAGCGGGTGCATTGATAAAATCCACTGGCTATGTCTGCCAGGATTGCATCCGCCAGTTCCAGCAGCTGCCTGATACGCTGGTCGCTTAATGAATACCAGGCAAAACGCCCTTGCGGATCGACATTCACCAGGCCGCAGTCTTTCAGGCAGCGCAGATGGTTGGAGGCGTTTGACTGGCTGAGGCCGGTGGCGGCCGCGAGTTCGGTTACAGTACGCGGCGCTTCACTCAAAGCACGCAGAATTGCCAGACGTGCTGGATCGCTGAAGCCGCGAAATAGTCTGGCTTGCAGCTCGGTCACAGTCGGTTGTGTGGCAGAGAACATGAATCCTCTCCTATATATCATCACATTATGATGTGTTGATATTATACCTCCACCGAATTCATCCGCAAAACTACTTCCGGGTAATGAAAAACAGGCTTTTCCCCCTGCTATTCACGCCAGTTAATAGGTTGGAACTTGAAATTACGTCATCAGGCAGGTTCAGGCTGGGTTTCAGGACCTTTACCTGTTGTAGCCCCTGCCATCATCAATCCCAGTTCTTCTTTTGTGACCTTTTCGGGATCAACGATCCCAACGATCTCACCCTGGTACATCACCGCGATGCGGTCGGACAGAGCCATAATCTCGTCCAATTCCGCGGATACCAGCAGAACCGCTATACCCTGGTTGCGCATCTCAATGATCTGGCCGTGGATGTATTCGATCGAGCCCACATCCAGGCCACGTGTGGGCTGGTTGGCGATTAGCAATTTGATCTTCCGGCTTAATTCACGCGCTACGATCACTTTTTGCTGGTTCCCACCGGAGAGTTTGGAGACTTGTACATACGGGCTGGGCGTGCGGATGTCGAAGCGCTCCACCAGGCTCTGTGCGTTCTGGTCTATTGCCTGATTGTGCATTACCCCATTCACCCCAAAAGGCGGGAGGTAATAAGTGCATAGTACCAGGTTATCCGCAACAGAATAAGAAAGCACCAGGCCGTGCTTCTGCCGGTCTTCTGGGATATGTGACATACCAGCCTCGATAATCGGCCGCGGCGACTTTCCGGTTACATCTTTTCCCGCCAGGATCATTGTCCCGGATTGTATTGCTTGCAATCCAGTCAGGGCTTCCACGAGCTCCGTCTGCCCATTTCCCTGCACACCCGCAATCCCCAAAATCTCTCCCGCTCGAACGCTGAGGGACACGTTTCGGACGGCTTCCAGGCTTCGCTTATCGAATACTTCCAGGTTGCTCACTTGCAGTACTTCTTCACCTGGTGTCGCAGGAGGTTTATCGACTACCAGAATCACCTCTCGCCCCACCATCATGGCTGCTAAGTGAGCCTCATCGGTCTCAGAGGGCAATACGGTGCCCACCACCCGACCGGCTCTCATCACCGTTATCCGGTCAGCAATAGCCAGCACTTCCTTGAGCTTGTGCGTGATGAAGATAATGGAAACCCCCTTCGCAGTAAGCTCACATATGATACGAAAAAGATCTTCTACCTCTTGCGGAGTGAGCACAGCCGTTGGCTCATCCAGAATCAGGATTTCCGCATTCCGGTAGAGTGTTTTTACAATTTCCACTCGCTGCTGTAAGCCCACCGGCAGATCCTGTATAAAAGCCTCAGGATCAACTTCCAGCTCATACTGGTGAGAAAGCTCTCGCACACGCTGCGAGACCCCTTTGCGGTCCAGTGTCCCCATCTTGACACTTTCATCACCCAGCATGATGTTTTCAGTTACAGTAAAGACCGGAATCAGCATAAAATGCTGGTGGACCATGCCGATTCCCTGGGCAATCGCATCCTTAGGGGAATGCACCAGAAAGGGTTCCCCATTCCTGAAAAACTCACCTGAATCTACATCATATAACCCATACAGCACATTCATCAATGTGGTCTTTCCAGCGCCATTTTCCCCCAGCAATGCATGAACTTCACCCTTACGCAAGGTAAAATCGACCCGGTCATTTGCCAGCACACCTGGGAAACGCTTGCTGATGCCTTTTGCTTCGAGCACGATATTTTTATCGCTGTCCATTATCATTCGCTCCTCGCGCTACTTATCGTACGGGATGCCATCGGCTGCTGGTGGGGTCGTCTTCCCGATGACTCCAGTGAGGATGATCATAGTGAGCACGTAAGGTAACATGCCAACAACATAGGATAATTGAAGAAATGACCATTGGGGTGGGATCAGCACGCGAAAGAACTGCATATTGATTTGAAACGCCTGCGCTGCGCCAAATAGCAGCGAGGCAGCCCAGGCGCCAAACGGCGTCCAGTTGCCAAAGATCAAGGCTGCCAGTGAGATAAATCCACGGCCGTTGGTCAACAGCGGTTCGAAGGATGGCACCGATTGAACCGTGAAATAAGCACCCGCCAGACCAGCGATTAAGCCACCGATAATCACATTGGCATATCGCATTTTATAGACATTGATGCCCACCGTATCGGCCGCGCGCGGGTGTTCGCCAACCGAGCGAGTGCGCAGACCCCAGCGTGTGTAGAACAAGATATAGTGTGCGAAGAAAACCAGGATAATGGCAGCGATCGTGATCGGCTGCTGGTCGAACATCTTGCCGATAACCGGGATGTCAGCCAGCAATGGGATATGGATGCGAGGCAGCACTCCAGGAGCGTGAGGCACTTGCCCGCCGAATATGCTGCTCTCTTCAAAGAATAATTGCCGGTTAAGGAACCCACTGATCCCGACCGCCAGCAGGTTTATGACCGTCCCGCCGATGATTTGGTCGACCTTGTAGGTGACTGATAATACGGCATGCAGCAGCCCTAGAAGTCCCCCTGTCAGGATTGCAGCCAGGACTCCAAAAAACAGACTCGGCATAGCCGTCATTCCCAGGATCGTATTCACGTAAATGGCGCCAAACCAGCCAAAGAAGGCAGAGGCCAGCATCATTCCCTCGATCCCGATATTCACAACCCCGGCGCGCTCGCAGAACAGGCCGCACAAAGCACCCAGGGTGAGTGGGGTCGCAACCGCTATCATGGTCGCAATCATACTGATCACAATATCAGCCGGAGACACCGACGAGCCTCCGATCAATACCACTCCCAGAATAAGTATTATGATGATTACAGCAATAAATCCGAAACGTTTATAATCCACAGGGACCTCCTGCTAGAGTTTCCGTGGTTTGATAGGATTCCATTCCTGATTATCCTCCCCAACCGCGCGTCAATACCACCCGCTCTTCCTTGACTTTGATACGGTAAATCTGGCGAATGATAGCATCGGCAGCCACAAATAACAGGATCAAAGCCTGGATGATCGAAATGACATCGATTGGTATCCGGGTCAGGAACTGCATGCGCGTTCCGCCGTTGCGCATGCCACCAAATAGAATAGAAGCGAGAACCACGCCTGCCGGGTGGGTCTTACCCAATAGCGCTATGGCGATGGCGTCGAAACCATACCCTAAAGAAAAGCCCAGTTCATGGCGGTAGTTGAGACCCGAGACCTCCACAACACCCGCCAGGCCAGCTAGCGCACCTGAGATCGCCATGGTTAGCACGATGATACGCCCGACATTAACTCCAGAATACTTGGCAGCATCCGGGTTTGCACCCGCAGTGCGAATCTCAAAACCCAGGGTTGTCTTGAACAACAACCACCAGACAATAAATGCTACCAACAGCGCCAAAACGAATCCCCAATGGATCCGGTAATCCGAAAATATCGGCGGGATGCGCGCACCGTCGGCGATCAATGGCGTGCGGGCGATCACGTTTAATGGATTGGGGTCTTTCCAGGGGCCGTTGAGCAGGTAGCTGACCAGGTTCAGGGCGATGTAGTTCATCATGATGGTATTGATAACTTCGTGTGCGCCGGTCTTGGCTTTGAGCCAGCCGGGGATGGCTCCCCAGATAGCACCAGCCGTCATGCCACCAGCCACCACCAAAAAAAGGTGGATCAATCCAGGTATCTGAACACCCAACACATCCGGCAGGGCGTAGCCAATCCAGGCAGCTGCCGTAGCACCCAGAGCCAGCTGACCTTCTGCGCCGATGTTGAACAGCCCGCCCTTAAAAGCCAGTGCAACTGCCAGCCCCGCAAAAATATAGGGCGTTGCCCAAACTGCAGTTTCACTCAAAGCACGTAGGCTTCCAAATCCGCCTTGAAATAACCCGATGTAGGCTGCAATCGGGTTTCCACCAGCCCACAGGATTACCAGGGCACCCACGACCATGGCAGTAAAAACCGCCAGTACCGGCACCAATAATGCTTCTCCGGCTCGTCTGGCGGTTTCTTTCCAGCGCGATTTACGGTTTTTCTCTTCTTTGCTTTCGCTACTGTTCATGGAAATCTCCGTAGCGTTGAGGTATAAGTTCGAGGAAGGAGGATAATTCCTCCTTCCTCGTCATTATCTGCGTGCGGGGAAATCGGTTAGCTGCCCGGTTTGACCGGTGCGACATTGGTCTTCAGAGAGCCATCCTTGAGCATCTTGTTGATCTCTTCCATCTTCGTCTTTACTTCCGCTGGAACTTTGCTCTCTTGATCGTGAAAAGGAGCATATCCGGCTTCACCAGTAAAGTTGCCGGGTGGGAAGGTGCCCTCTTTCGCCAACTGAATTAAATAAAAGGTGCCAGGGGTTAGCAGCTTCATGGCGCTGGAAACCAGGCAGGACTGTGCTTCGGGGACGGTGAAGTACTGATCTGTATCGACACCGAGGCAGAATACGCCTTTTTCTGCTGCGCCTGCCAGGGCGCCGTTGCCGGTCTTGCCGCCAGCGCCGAAGATTACATCTACGCCTTTATCGATCATCGAAACGGCGGTGGTCTTCCCCCATTCCGGATCTGTGAATGTCTTGTCAAAGCCGACATCGCTGTGGTAGACCACGTTCACTTCGATCGCTGGATTGATATAGGCAGCTCCTGCCCGGTAGCCTTCACCAAAGCGCCACACCGGTGGCACGGCATCGGTGCCGCAGACGGCGCCGATCTTACCCGTTTTTGAAAGCTGTGCTGCCAGGGCGCCTACCAGGAAACCGGCGATATCTTCTGGGAAGTTAAGGCCAGCTACATTGGGCGTCACTTCCGCCTGGAACTGGTCAACGCCGATGAATTTGATATCCGGGTACTTCTTGGCATTTGCCACTGTCGCCTCACCGAGTGCAAAGCCAACCGTGACAATTACATCATATTTGGCGTCTGCAAATGTGGCGATGTTCTTGTCATAATCTTTGGAGTCAACCGTCTCGATGTATTGAATATGCGCACCCAG
>Ga0154795_1152_pt1 | contig 36235 bp, 32 predicted proteins | sample Rifle2008BG16ft_FD_105803 | JGI IMG/M metagenome (GOLD analysis project Ga0154795, IMG submission 105803) | Chloroflexi bacterium RBG_16_54_18 | reverse complement strand
GCAGGCTGTAGTTCAGGGAAACGCGCCCGCCGTAGCAGAAGCCGGCGATGCCGGTGCGATCTGAATCCACCTGCGGCTGCCCTTCCAGCCAGGCATAGACCGAGTCCAGGTCCTGGTTCACTCGCTCGGGTCGGGCGGTGAGCACCCGGTAGATGGCCGTCGGGATCCAGGCGGTGGTCAGGCCGCGGTAGGTGTCGGGCGCCACCACCAGGTAGCCTTCTTCCGCCAGCGCCTCGGCCTTGCCCACGATGCTCTCGTTCAGTCCGAAGAATTCGTGGATCATGATCACCGCCGGGAAGGGACCCTCGCCCGCAGGCGCGGCCACGTAGGCATGCACATCCGGAGCGCCGGCGTGTCCAGGGATGGTGAGGTTGGTGACGGCATCCATGCGGTCAGTACCGATCGCGGCGTCCACCACGATGCTCACTGCCAGGAATACGATCAGCAGCAGGGCGACAGCGAGCAAACCGACCAGAATCCTTTTCAGTATTTTCATTTAACACAAATCCTAAACCAATATTGTTCGAATTCCGCCAATTATACGACATGAAAAAGGAGAAAGAATCATCCAGAGCCTCCTCCAGACCACCGCCGCACTATCCTGACCACCAACAGCCTGGAGCAGACCAGCAAGGAGATCTGCGGTCGAAAAAAGTGGCCGGTGTGTTTCCAAGCGAAACTTCGTGCTTTCGTTTGATCTCCTCACTTTTGATAGAGATCAATGAGAAGTTTCAGGCCAGAAAACATTATTTTGCAGGCATGTCATAGATTTGTTGCGCGGCTATGCCGCAAAAATTATTGTGTTCGATGGTGATTGTAGTACAATCACTTTGTGGGGTTAATCACAAATAAATGCTTCCTATTGACGGAAAATCCACGCGAGCATCGGTCAAATCAGTCCCATGTGCAAAAGGAGGATGACTATGAAAAAAATCGCCTGTCTTTCACACGTTGTGCTGCTTTCTGTTATCCTTGGCGCTTGCTCACAAGCGACCACACAAACTGCCGAAGAAAAGATCAATCCAGGGGACAAAATTGGTGACTTTCTGATCACAACAGGAGAAGAAGGAAACGTCAACTATTGGGATCAGGATTGCGTCAAACAAGACGACCAGGGGGAAGAGGATGTTTATTCCTGCAAAGCCATCGTAGGTACAAATATTAATATGACGACTGGTCTCTATGACGGTTCTGTCAGCAGCGTCCCCGCCACCGCTACCCCAAAGCTGCTTGAGGATTGGACGGCTTTCAACTACGAGCTGTTTATTGAAGGACGCCCTGTCAACTTGCCAGCCTTTGGCTACATTGATGTTCACCATCCCGTGCATGGTGTGATACGCTTCTGGAATGTTGTGATTGCCACCGACAGGCCAGGGGAGATTAACTTTCGTGAATCGGGAGTAGCGGACGGCGATCCTTTTGAAGCGTCTACAAACTATACCTTCAGCGCACCGGAGTAGCCTTGCATCGGTATATCGAGAACTGCCTGACACAGCGTGCAGCGGATTGGCGGGTTTGCCGTGCATGAATGGCGGCATGATTAGGGGGGTACGTTGATAACGCACCCTACACACTGGATGCACTTTAATTTCTGGCAATTCAGAATTTGGATGGTCCCAGAATTATGCGATACCTGAGCCTGGCATTTATCAGCTTCTTTTTTACCAGCTGCTCAAGTATTACGAGCAGGATGCAAACTTCAATATTCAGCCCATACATTAGTGAGCAGGAAGCGGTTGAGTCGGCGATTAAAATCGCCTCAACAGACGATTTTCACTTCACTGGCGCTTCGGAGACACCCACTAACATCCAGGCAGACTTGATGACATTGGCAGAGGCAAGTCAGCGCTTAGGGCAAGAAGGTTATTCTGTTGGATATTCCGCCTCTCAATTCTCAAAGGTTATAGTGGTTTGGGCTGTCACCATGGATGGGACATGGCCGAGAAACTTCCCGCCGGTGAAAACAACTGAACCTACCCATACTCCCTTGCGGCATCTGGCGGTGATACTCAACGCGAAAACTGGGGAATTAATTTCTTTGGCAGGGCCTTAGAACGCCGAAAAGAAAAGATCGCTTGTCAACAGTATGACTATAAGGAACGCTGATCAAAGGCAGGAAAGAATCCTGCCCTACGACTAAATCACGTTATCCGATATAATTAGCTCGAAATCTCCGCATCTACTAATTTCTGGCTTTCCCTCCCCCACAGAAAGGAGCTCGCCAATGTCAATCGCACGGGTCACTGAAATAAAAGCCTCTTCTACCAAGAGTTTCGATGACGCCATCAAGTCAGGAGTCGCTCGCGCCCATAAAACGCTCACAAAAGTCAGATCCGCATGGATCGAGAATCAGGAAGTCCTGATCGATGAAAATGGAAAAATCACCGAGTACCGGGTGCAGATGAAGGTAACGTTTATCCTCGAAGACTGAAACGAAAAAACACACCTGCACCCGGTTTGAGGGTTGTGATCATGGATCAAATGGATTGCTGGGAGGCAATCTAACCTTGCTCCTCAAAGCAGCGAATTTCGGGATGTTTCACCCTGGCCAGGACACTGAGATTAGCTGCCCAAATTGAAATTTATAATAAATATGGAGGAATAAGATGAAACTATCCCCACCGAAACAGATCACCTGGTTCATCGCTCTGGCGCTGGCTGTACTGGCACTGCTCGGCCAGACAGGAACTATAGCCGCATTTTCCCAATATTCATTCTGGCTGGCCTTGCTCGCAGCAGCACTCTTGCTTTTAGCAACCATAGTAAAAGGCCTGTAATTCAATCCCCATCACCGGGCTGCCTGGCGTTTATGGCCTGGGACGCAGCAGCCCCTACGGCAGGCTTGTCCTGGTAGATAGACCAGGGCAAACCTGCCGGGTTTGGCGCGCCTGGATATGGGTTGACGGCAGGAAAGAATCCTGCCCTACCACTCGACCCTCCACCCGTTATAATTAACCCCAAAACCTCCCTCCACTTTCATTCCAACAAAGGAATCCAAAATGAACCGAAAAGCCGGCGCACAGATCAGCAGACGTGCCTTCCTGCAGTCGCTGATCATTTTGTTCGTCCTGATGATGCTGGCCGGCCTGCTGACGCGCCTCGTGCCGGCCGGCCTGTACGACCGCATCGAGGTGGACGGCATCGAGACCATCGACCCGACCTCCTTCCAGTATGTGCCCGCGCCCGACTACCCGGCCTGGCGCTGGTTCACCGCACCCATCGAGGTTCTGTGGGGGCCGGACGCCCTGACCATCATCGTCATCATTCTCACCATCTTCCTGATCGGCGGCTCGTTCGCCATCCTGGACAAGTCGGGACTGATGAAGGCCGCGCTGGCGCGGGTGGTGAAGGCCTTCGCCGGGCGCAAGTACCAGCTGCTGCTGGTGATCGCTTTCATTTTCATGGCCATCGGCGCCTTCTTCGGCATCTTCGAGGAGGTGGTGCTGCTGGTGCCGGTGATGATCGCCCTGTCCTACTCGCTGGGCTGGGACGCCCTGACCGGGCTGGGCATGAGCATTCTGGCCACCAACATGGGCTTCTCGGCCGCCGTCAGCAACCCCTTCACCATCGGCGTGTCGCAAACCATCGCCGGGCTGCCGCTGTATTCCGGCGCCTGGCTGCGCATCCCGATCTTCCTGGCCATCTACCTGGTGTTCGCCTTCTTCCTGCTGCGCTATGCACGCAAGGTCGAGCGCCATCCGGAAGCCTCGCCGGTGTACGCCGAAGACCAGCTCGGCAAGGAGGAATACATGCAGGCCAACCTGGCGCAGTTGGAGGATGAAGGTTTGCACCTGCGCCGGGCGGGAATCTGGTCGCTGGTCTTCCTGGTCCTGATCCTGTTCGTGCTGTTCTCCGGGCCGTTCCTGCCAGCCATCTCGGCCGTCGCCTTGCCGCTGATCGGGCTGCTGTTCTTCGTCGGCGGGATCGGCGCGGCCATGCTGGCAGGATCATCCATGCGGCTGGTGTTAAAGGCGCTGGGAGAAGGCTTTTCCGGCATCGCCCCGGCCGTGCCGCTGATCCTGATGGCCGCCAGCATCAAGTACATCGTGGCCACGGGTGGCATCATGGACACCATCCTGCATGCCGCCGCCCGGCCTTTCACCGAAGCCAGCCCGTTCGCCGCCGCTCTGGCCATCTACTTCCTGGCGCTGATCATGGAGCTGTTCATCCCCTCCGGTTCGGCCAAGGCCTTCCTGATGATGCCCATCCTGCTGCCCATCTCCGACCTGGTGGGCGTCACCCGCCAGACCACGGTCACCGCTTACTGCTTCGGCGACGGCTTCACCAACCTGGCCTACCCCACCAACCCGGTGCTGCTGATCAGCCTGGGATTGACGGTGGTCAGCTTCCCCAGGTGGCTGCGCTGGACGCTGCCACTGTGGGGCATGGTGTTCGTGGTGACGGTGATCTTCCTGGCGATCGCGGTGGCGGTCGGGTTCGGACCGTTTTGACCCCCCCTGCCCCCCCATCCAAGAGGGAGGGGGGGAGAAAAAAGGAGTATTAATAATGAGCTTTACCATCACCTGGTACGGGCACGCAACGTTAGGACTGGAGACCGGCGGATTCAAGCTGCTGGTCGATCCCTATTTCAAGGACAATCCTTCCTGCTCGACCACTGCCGAGAGCATGAACCCCGATTTCATCCTGGTCTCGCACGGGCACGGCGACCACACCGGCGACGCGGTCAGCATCGCCAAACGCACCGGCGCCTGCGTGATCAGCAACGCCGAGATCTCCAAGTGGCTTTCCAAACAGGGTGTGAACACCCATGCCCAGCACCTGGGCGGCGGGCACCAGCACCCCTTCGGCTACCTGAAGCTGACCATGGCGCTGCACGGCTCAGGGCTGCCGGACGGCTCGTACGGCGGCAACCCGGCCGGCTTCCTGCTGACCACCGGAGAGGGTGAGAAGATCTACATGGCCTGCGACACCGGGCTGTTCGGCGACATGCGGCTGATCGGCGATGAGGGGATACTGCTGGCGGTTTTGCCGATCGGCGACAACTACACCATGGGTCCGGACGACGCGCTGCGGGCGGTGAAGCTGCTGCAGCCGGGGCACGTCATCCCCTACCACTACAACACCTGGGGGCTGATCGCCCAGGACGCACAGGCCTGGAAGCAGCGGGTGGAAGCCGAGACCGAAACGAAGGTGCACGTGCTGCAGCCCGGAGAGAGCCTGACATTGTAGGACAAGCTGTTAGCTTGTCCACTCGCAAACTAACAGTTTGCACTACTCGTAGGACGAACTGTTGGCTCGTCCTTGCGCAAGCTAACAGCATGCGCTACTCGTAGGATAAACTGTTAGCTCGTCCCTGCGCAAGCTAACAGCATGCGCTACTCGTAGGACAAACTGTTGGCTCGTCCTTGCGCAAGCTAACAGCATGCCCTACTCGTAGGACGAACTGTTGGCTCGTCCTTGCGCAAGCTAACAGCATGCGCTATTCGTAAGACGAACTGTTGGCTCGTCCTTGCGCAAGCTAACAGCATGCGCTACTCGTAGGACAAACTGTTAGCTCGTCCTTGCGCAAGCTAACAGCATGCGCTACTCGTAGGACGAACTGTTAGCTCGTCCTTGCGCAAGCTAACAGCTTACGCTACAAGTATGCAAGCTGACAGCTTGGTTTAGATGGCGTAATGCTCTGTTAATAATCAGACTAATCCAGCCTGATATAATGCCTTCATTATTATCCGGAGGCCATTATGTTGGACAGCATTTTCAAGCGCAAAGAAGACCAGCAGCGCTTCGCCCAGGAAGGTAGGCTTCCTCCCGGGCAGTCGCTAACCCAGAAATTCCCCGTGCTGCATTACGGGCCGGTGCCGCGCTTCAACCCGGCGGCATGGGATTTCAAAGTTTGGGGCGAGGTGGAAAAGGAAGTCAGCTGGACATGGGACGAATTTATGCAGCTGCCGCGCACCAGGCTGACCATGGACATCCACTGCGTGACGCGCTGGAGCAAGTTCGACACCCTGTGGGAAGGCGTCTCCGTGCGGACGCTGGTCGAGAAGGGTTTACTTCAACCCAAAACGGCTGCGCGTTACGTGATGCAGCACGCCGAATACGGCTTCACCGTTAACCTGCCGCTCGAGCTGGTCCTGGCGGACAACTTCCTGCTGGCGACTCATTTCGACGGGCAGCCGCTGACCCCCGACCACGGCTACCCGGTACGCGGCGTGATCGGCAACCTGCCCGGCGTCGACCTGAAGACCCCCTATTTCTGGAAAGGCGCCAAATGGGTGCGCAGCCTGGAATTCATGAATCGCGACCGGTTGGGATTCTGGGAACAGGCCGGCTACCACAACGAAGCCGACATCTGGAAGGAACAGCGCACGGTCTACTAGGGTTTTTCCCCCTGCAGCTCCACCAGCTCCCCACGCCGCACCTGGAATGCATCGAAATCGCGCGCTACGCGCGAGTTAGCGAAGGTTGCGCGCGCCTCGCCCAGCACATCGCGCTCGCGGTAGCGGCGTGAGATGTGGGTCAGGATCAGGTGCCCGACGCCGGCTTCCTGCGCCAGCAAAGCCGCCTGGCGGGCGGTCAGGTGGGCGAAATCGCGCGCCATCTGGGCTTCTTCCTCCATGTATGTGGCTTCGATCACCAGCGCGTCCGCGCCACGGCACACCGGCACTAAATTCTCGGTGCGCCCCACGTCGCCGATCATCACAAGGCGCGTCCCGGCTCGCTCCTCCCCCAGCACCTGTTCCGGCAGGATGAGGCGTCCGTCCGGCAGGGAGGCGGGCCGCCCGTCGACCAGCAGCCGGCGCCAGGGACCGGGAGGGATATCCAGCGCCTGGGCCCTGTCCGGCAGGAAAGGCCGGCGCGCTTTTTCGATGAAGGAGTAGCCAAAACAGTCCGGCCCGCGGTGCTGCACCGGCACGGCCTCCACCCGGAAATCGTCCGCCTCGATGATTGGGCCTTCCTGGACGGTATGTAGCTGGATGTCGAGTGGGGGTTTCGCGCCCCTCAGCACCACCCCGTACAGCAGGTCGTGGATGCGCTCCAGGGCCCAGGCTCCGCCGTAGATTTCCAATTCTTCGATCGCCTCCCAGCGCGCAAATGTAGACAACAGCCCGGCCAGGCCCAGGATGTGGTCCAGGTGCCCGTGGGTGATCAGGATGCGGTTCATACGCTTGAAACCCAGTCCGGAGAGCATGATCTGGCGCTGGGTGCCTTCGCCGCAGTCCACCAGGAAGCGGTATTCGTCGTGCATCACCACCTGGGCTGAGAGGCCGCGGTTGGGTGAGGGGGCTGAAGCGGAGGTGCCGAGGAACACGATTTCAAACAAGAAAAAACCTTTTGTATACGGATGAACACGGAAAATTAATATTTAAAATCGATCAAATCCGTGAGAATACGTGTACAAATTATACCCGCAACCTCCCCCATACTTCCATCTGTGTGCGGGGGCGTGAAATCTAACCAGACCATTTGTGCTATAATCCCAGGCGAGAGAGCCCGAATCAGGTCTCCTGGCCTGCAAATTGCAGCCAGGATATTGACTCTTCCGATGACATCCAAATCCAGCAAAACCGTCCAGCATAAGAGCACGAAAAGCGGCAGCAAGAGCAGCCGCCGGGGAGGCCGGTCTTCGCAAGCTGCCCAGGGCAAGGGCAAGGCGGCGAAAAGCCCGCTCAAGCTGCCCTTCCGCAGGGCGAGGCGGCGATCGTCTCGTGACTTACAGCCGAGGCAAACGCGCCAGGCGGGTCCCACCGTAAAAGCGGTGCGGGCAAACCCGCCCTCGCCTCCGGTGCGGCAGGGTCTGTCGCTCGACCACAAGCTGGACATCGTCGGTATCTTCCTGGTGCTGGTAGGCCTGCTGACCGGGCTCAGCCTGCTGTCTGCCACCAACAGCCCTCTCACAGGCAGCTGGGTCTCGGGGCTGCGCAAGGCTTTCGGCCTGGGCGTCTACCTGTTCCCCGGCACATTGATCGTGACCGGCCTGTGGCTGGTGCTGCGCAACTTCGAGCGTATCCCGCGCCTGGGCTTAGAGCGCCTGCTGGGAATCGGGCTTTTATTCTTCAATATACTGGCAGCCCTGCACACCCTCCTGCTGATGGGCGGCGAATCCAGCTCCCAGGAGTTGGCCCAGGCTGGTGGAGGTGGCGGCTACACCGGCGCGTTGATCTACCAGGCACTGGTCGTCGTCCTGGGCACCGGCGGCGCGGCTGTTGCACTGCTGGCCTGGCTGATGATCGCCCTGCTGCTGATCCTGGACGTGACGGTGCTGGAGATGGCACACCGCCTGTCCCCGTGGTGGCTGCGGCTGCGGGACGGGGCCGAGGATATGTGGGAGGATTTCAGGACTGGCTCCCCGCGCGGCGCCTCTGACACCCGGAGCACGCTGCTCACGGACGGTTTCACCCCCACCGGGGAGAGCCCGCTGTATCAGGAGGGATCGGCAGCTGGTGCTCAATTGACATCCTCATCCCTGCCGTCTCAGCTGGCAGCCGCGGGCAGCCCGTTCACCAGTGCTCAACCGCCGAGGCGCCTGTGGATCCTGCCCTCTGTCGAGAATATCCTGGAAGCAGGCGTCGACGTGACCTACGACAACACGGCCGACGAGCGCCGCTCGCAGATCATCGAGGACACGCTGGCTTCCTTCGGCGCACCGGTGAAGGTGGTGGAGGTCAACAGAGGGCCGACCATCACCCAGTTTGGCGTGGAGCCGGACTTTATCGAATCGCGCACTGGTCGCATGCGCGTGCGGGTGGGCAAGATCGCTGCCCTGGCAGACGACCTGGCGCTGGCGCTCTCCGCGCGCACCATTAGAATTCAAGCACCCGTGCCCGGCAAGGGGTTCGTGGGCATCGAAGTGCCCAACGAGGAGATCGCCCTGGTCTCGCTGCGCAGCGTGATCCAGAGCGAGGCTTTCAAACGCCTGAAGTCGCCCCTGCGCTTCGCCCTGGGCCTGAACGTCTCGGGGCACGCACTGGCAGCCGACCTGGCTGCCATGCCTCACCTGCTGATCGCCGGGGCCACCGGCTCGGGTAAGTCGGTGTGCGTGAATGCCCTGATCACGGGCCTGCTGCTGCACAACACGCCCGACGACCTGCGCCTGATCATGGTGGATCCCAAGCGGGTCGAGCTGACCAGCTACAACGGCATCCCGCACCTGCTGGCGCCGGTGGTGGTGGAGCTGGAGCGGGTGGTCGCAGCCCTGCAGTGGGTGCTGCGCGAGATGGATATGCGCTACCGCAAGCTGGCCGAGAAGGGCTGCCGCAACATCCAGGAATACAACGCCCGCATAGCAGCTCCCGGCCCGCGCCAGGGTCCTGCACCAGCCAATATGGTTACTGGGGCTGACCTGCCGAATGTAAAGCCTGGAACAACCCAGGAGAGCAGGCTGCCCTACCTGGTAGTGATTATCGACGAGCTGGCCGATTTAATGATGCTGGCGCCCGACGAGACCGAGCGCGCCGTCACCCGCCTGGCGCAGCTGGCACGCGCCACCGGGATCCACCTGGTGATTGCCACCCAGCGCCCTTCGGTAGACGTGGTCACCGGGTTGATCAAGGCCAACTTCCCGGCCCGCATCGCCTTCGCCGTGGCTTCGGGAGTCGACAGCCGGGTGATCCTCGACCAGCCAGGTGCCGAGCGCCTGCTGGGGAGGGGAGACATGCTGTTCCAGGCGCCCGACGCAGCTGCCCCGGTGCGCCTGCAGGGGGTGTTCGTCTCTGATAATGAGATCCAGCAGCTGGTCAATTACTGGCGTGCGTTCGCAGGCAGCATGCAGCCCACCGCGACGGCTGCCGGTGGCATCCCCGACATGCCGGGCTCGCCGCTGCCGCTCAAGCAGATGCCGCTGTGGGAGGAAATGAAGGCCGAAGACGAAAACGACCCCCTGCTGCCCGAGGCCGTCGACCTGGCGCGCCGCCAGGGGAGGGCTTCGATCTCCATGCTGCAGCGCCGGCTGCGCATCGGCTACACGCGATCGGCGAGATTGATCGAGACGATGGAGAGCAAAGGCATCATCGGCCCGCCCGAGCCGGGCAGTGGGGCGCGGCAGATCCTGGATTATGGAGAGGTGGGGGAGCCGGGGGAGGAGTAAAATATCTGGAATGCAAAGAACACCACTTGCGATCTCAAATATTATAATCGCTGAATTTTGCCGCCGTTGGCTCATCGCAGAACTGGCGGTATTTGGCTCAGCTTTACGTGAAGACTTCAACGCTGACAGCGACATCGATCTATTAGTATCGTTCGCTCCGGAGGCGAGATGGAGCTTGCTGGATCATATCCAGATGGAAGAGGAATTGAGTGGGCTGCTGGGCAGACCGGTTGATCTGGTTAGTAAGCGGGCTGTCTCGCGCAGCGATAATTGGATCCGGCGAAAGGCAATTCTCGAAAATGCTCGGATAATCTATGCGACGCGATGATGCTACTTTTCCACTCGTATCAATGCTCTGCGTTGATACGTAGTTCTTGCGCTCTGCGCTTAATCGCTGCTTCCCCACCCCCTCTCTAGCTACCCATACCCAATTGATTTGTTCAGTATCTGATTCTGCGACCATGTAAATAATGCCCGGATATGGGTTCTGAACGCGGAGCGTCACCCAGGACGCAGCGACGCGGGAGCATCGCTGCGAGAGACAGAGCCTTTAACATCCTAATTTACAACACCATCACCCCGCGCTCCGGCAGCCTGACCTTCTTCAGCGTCGGCACGTCGTAGTACACCTCACGCGGTACGAAGCCCAGGGCGTGGTTGGGGCAGTGCTCGATGCACAGGCCGCAGCCCTTGCACAGCGCCTGGTCGACGCGCACCCGGCCATCTTCGCCGAAGCTCAGGGCGCCGTCGCGGTGGCACCAGTCGGCGCACAGCCCGCAGCCGTCGCAGGCCGCGGCGTCCAGCAGGCTGTTGACGAAGAAGCTGGGGATCTGCCCCCACTCCAGCTCGGGCGTGCGGTGGCAGCCACAGGCCTGATCGCAGTTGCACAGCCAGGTGACGTTCGGTCCCAGCCGCCAGCCCACGGTCTGGTAGCAGCCCTTGGCGCGCCACTCTGAAGTGATTTCCCTGGCGCGCTCCTTGCTCAGGTGCTCGAAGGGCTGTGGCGGGTCGCGGAAGGTGATGCGGGCGGCGTTGTTCAGACCAATGCAGCGGAACATCTCCGGCCGCTCCGGCTCCAGGATTTCAGCGCAGCCGCAGGTCGACAGCCCGATCTCGTTGGACAGGTCTATGACCTTGAAGGCCGATTCCAGGTCAGGCAGAACCTGGAAGGAGTGCAGCTCCTTGGTGATCCAATCCCAAAGCGATTTCTGGACACCGCTCCAGCGCTCTGCTCCGTAGGGCTGCCGTTTGACGATGCTCTTCAACCCAGGCAGCACCACCGCCTGGTACATGAACTTATCGGCCGCATCCTGCAGGAAGCCGCTGGAGTAATGCGCCTGAGGATCCAGGTACCACAGCTTCTGAACGACGTGCTCTTCACAGGAAAGACACATGGCTTTTCCCTCCCAGAAACAGCCTTTTGTACACGGATTTTTTAGCCATAGAATCCGTTTGATCCGTAAAATCCGTGTACTGAAGGATCTTTGTTTAATTATATTCTGGAATCATTCATATCCGTCCGGATATTTCGCAAATCGCTGGTTTGATATAAAATAAGTGCATCTGCCGCGGTTGGGTTGGTCAGGACGAACAGCGAGCAGGCTGAGGATAGCGTTGAACCCAAACCTGAGTGATACACCATCTGAAGTCGAGAAGCTGCAGATCGAGCTGATCCGCCAGATGCCGCCCTGGAAGCGGCTGTACCTGGCTGGGCAGATGATCCAGACGGTGCGCCTGCTGAACCTCAGCGGCCTGCGCAGGCGCTACCCAGAAGCCTCCGTAGCTGAGCTAAAGCGTCGCCTGGCGGATTTATGGCTTGGACCCAAGCTGGCTGCGCGCGTTTACGGGCCATTGCCGGAAGATAAATCTGAGGAAAATCAATATTTAGCTTGACAGGGTAATTATTGCTCCACCGAAGCCTCCCCACCGTACTGCTGGTTATCCTGCTGGTCTCCTGCCAGGCGGGCGCGGCATCAACGGGTCCCACCGCCTCCCCCAATCGGTCAGCTTTCCCTCTCCTGCCAACCTCCAGCACCACCTTCCCGGAAACACCCGGCCCGACCCCTCTGCTCAGCCGCACGCGAACCGCTATACCAATCCCGCCCACACCTACATCTCGTCAGAAGACTTCCGAAGTCTCACATACTTCGGAAGTCTTTGCCGCCACGCCCACCAAGCCGCCCATCACCACACTGCTGTTCACCGGTATCATCGTGCCGGCGCGCTGCGTGCAGGCTGCCCTGGACGCCAACGGTAATCCTAACTACCCCTACGAAGAAGTGCAGGACATCATCTCGCAGGCCGACATCGCCGTCGGCACCTTCAACGCCACCATGAGCGATAAAATTGAGCACACCGGCTGCTGGCGCACTTACCAGCTGGTCGGCAGCCCAGACAACGCCGACGCCCTGGCCTGGGCCGGCTTCGACGTGATGAGCGTGGCCACCAACCACATCAAGGACTGCGGGGTGATGAAGAGCTGGTGCGACTTCGCCATGTTCGACACGCTCGAAAACATGCGGCGCGGCGGCATCCAGCCGGCGGGCGCAGGCGCCGACCTGGACGAGGCGCTGAGCCCCGTCGTGGTCACGCTGAACGGCGTGCGCTTCGGCTTCGTTTCGTTGGGAGACAGCAAGCTCTCGCCAACCGTCTTCGCGGCCGAAGAGCAGCCCGGTATTGCCCTGTTAAACGAAGAAAACATGCGTAAAGCGATCGCTGACGCCCGTGAAGTGGCCGATGTGGTGATCGCTCTGCCGCACTGGGGTTCGGAGGACAACCTGCTCCCTAACTGGTGGCAGCGCGAACAGGCGCAGTACACGGTAAACGCCGGCGCCGACCTGGTGGTGGGCAATCACACCCACGTCATCCAGGCCTTTCAAACGCTGGTTGACCCTTCCCGCTCGCAGGAAGTGCCCGTCTTCTACGGCCTGGGGAATTTCGTCTTCGACCAGGGCCAGCGCGACCACCGGCAGAGCATTATCCTGCTGGTGCGTTTTCGGGGTAGGAACTTCCTGGATTACCAGCTGATCCCCATCCATACCGACCCGGACGGGCGGGCGCACCTGGCCGGTCCCGAAGAAGCCGCCGAGATCCTGCAGCGCATCGAGCAGGCCAACGACTGGCTGGATTAATTTTGGCTCAGGGGGATCGAGCCGAATCCCAACACTCCGCCGGCAAAATATGACAAAAGTCACTTGACAGCAACGATTTCCGATTCTATAAATATATTTGATACAATTGTAAGAAAGAGATAGAACAAAAGAATATTTTGTCGGAAACCGACAGAAAAGAAGTGGCCTATGCGCATCTCTTTCGAGAAAAGCAAGCAGCTGCAGGGCAGGGCGAGCAAAGTGCTGCCGCTGGGCGTGAACTCCAATTTCCGCTATTGGGGAGAAGACATCACGCCCTATGTTCAAAAAGCGCAGGGGGCATACCTGTGGGATGTGGACGGCAACCGCTACCTGGACTACCGGCTGGCATTCGGCCCGATCATCCTGGGACATGCTTATCCCGAGGTAGACTTAAAAGTGCACGAGGAGATCGACAGGGGCGTGCTGTTTGCCATGACCGGCGAGCTGGAAGTCGAGGTGGCAGAGAAGATCACCCGCCTGTGCCCGGCCGTGGAATCCCTCCGCCTGGCCTGCTCGGGCACCGAAGCCACCATGCACGCCATCCGACTGGCGCGCGCCTACACCGGTCGCGAGCTGGTCCTCAAATTCGAAGGCGCCTACCACGGTTTCCACGATTACCTGCTCTTCTCCACCTACGCCCACCCCGAAAACTACGGCAGCCGAAACAGCCCCATCCCGATTCCATCCAGCTCGGGGATCCCGCGCGGTCTGCATGACCTGGTAATCACCCTGCCGTTCAACGACTTCGAGGTGCTGGAAAAGACTCTGCGCTCCATGGGCACCCGCATCGCGGCAGTTATCACAGAACCATACCTGGGCAACTGCGGCGCAGTGATGCCGCAGCCGGGTTTCCTGGATTTCATCCGCACTCAATGCAACCAGTACGGGATCGTATTCATTCTCGACGAGGTCAAGACCGGATTCCGCATCGCCAACGGCGGGGCCCAGGAAGTCTTTAACCTGCGACCCGACCTGGCGACCTACGCCAAATCCCTGGGCAACGGCTATCCCATCGCGGCCTTCGGCGGCAAAAAAGAAATCATGGAAATCATCGGGCGAGGAGTGGCCCAGGGAGGCACCTTCAACAACAACAAACCGGGGGTGGCCGCCGCCTTCGCCACGCTGAGCATCCTGGAGAGCCAGCCAGTCCTGGCGACTATCGCCCGGCGGGGCGAGCGCCTGATGCAGGGTATCAAAGACATCTTCCTCGAAGCGGGAATCCCTGCCTGTATCAGCGGCCTGCCAGCCATGTTTTCTTTCGCCGTGGGCGTCGAGCAAGTCACGGACCAGCGCAGCTGGGACCTCAGCGATAAGGAATACTATCTCAGGCTGATAGAGGCCATGATCGAGCGCGGGGTGATGCCAGACCACGACCCGCGCGAGCCCTGGTTCCTGAGCTATTCGCACAGCGACTCTGATATCGATGAAACCCTGAATGTGTTGAATGATGCCGTCAAAACCCTCGCCCGCTAAGCCTGGCGTCGACGGCTCAGTCTAAGCCATTCACGGTGTCAAAATGACGGGTAAACGAAAAGCTCACCTGCTTGTAGGGCAAACTGTTAGTTTGCCCGGTTGCAGGCAATGGGTAATTCGCCCGGTTGTGGACAGCCTGTAATTCGCTGACTTGCAGGGTAAACCTTGGCCAGGCCCTGCCTAGAACACAGAACGACTCCGCCAGGCCCAGCCCAGTACACAGGACTGGCAAACAGAAAGTACAAGGACAAGCTAAAGCATGTCCTACAGGAGAAATATATATGTCCATTCCAGAAACAAAGGCACCCGACCTGACTGCCCGCGAGATCGTCGATCTGAGCCGCGAATACACCTTTTTCTCCTGGTCGGTGCAGTCGGCGGTCAATCCCATCCCCATGACTCGCGCCGAGGGAGTCTATTTCTGGGATGCAGACGGCAGGCGCTACCTGGATTTTTCGTCGCAGCTGATGAATATGAACATCGGCCACCAGCATCCGCACGTGGTGCGGGCGATCCAGGGGCAGGCCGCCCGGCTGTGCTTTGCTCACCCCAGCATGGCGACCGAGGCACGCGGCCGGCTGGGTAAGAAGATCGCCGAAGTCACACCGGGCAACCTCAAGAAGACCTTTTTCTGCCTGGGGGGCGCCGAAGCCAACGAGAACGCCATCAAGATCGCGCGCTTTTTCACCGGCCGGCATAAAATCATGGCGCGCTACCGTTCCTATCACGGCGCCACCCATGGGGCCATTGCGCTCACCGGGGATTACCGCCGCCTGCCGGTCGAGCCCGCCATGCCGGGCGTGGTGCATTTCCTCGACCCATACTGCTACCGCTGCCCCTTCGGTTGGACACGCGAGACCTGCCACCGTGAGTGCATCGCGCATGTCGAGGAGATTATCCAGTATGAAGGTCCCGAGCACATCGCCGCTATCATCATGGAGGGCGTGACCGGCTCAAACGGCCTGATCGTGCCCCCCGATGATTACTGGCCGCGCGTGCGCGAAATCTGCGACCGCCACGGCATCCTGCTGATCTCCGACGAAGTGATGAGCGGCTGGGGGCGGACCGGGAAGTGGTTTGCAGTCGACAACTGGGGCGTGACCCCTGACATCATCACCACGGCCAAAGGATTGACCTCCGGTTACGTGCCGCTGGGCGCGGTGGTCGTTTCCGAAATGATCGCCGAATTCTTCGAAGACAAGATGCTGTACTGCGGTCTGACCTACAGCGGCCATCCGCTGGCCTGTGCAGCCGGGCTGGCGACCCTGGAAGTGTACGAGCAGGACGGCTTGATTGAAAACGCCGCCAGGATGGGACTATACCTGGGAGAAAGGCTGGAGGTTATCAAGGCAGCCCATCCTTCGGTCGGCGATGTGCGCTATATCGGGCTGTTTTCTGCCCTGGAGATCATCCAGAACCGGGTGACCAAACAGCCTATTGACCCGCTCAGCCAGGTGGCGGCATTTCTGCGCACCAACGGTTTGTTTACCTTCAATTTTCATAATATCCTGTTCGTTGTCCCGCCGCTGTGCATTAACCAGGCCCAGCTGGACGAAGGGCTGCAGGTCATCGAACGCGCCCTGGAGATCACCGACATGCTGGTTGTTGATTAGAAACAACAACACCCTGAGGGTCCAGGAAGACCATCAGAGTGTTGAAACCTAGCAGAGGAAGAGCTTATGCCACCCGAAATTACCATCCTGAATTACATCAACGGAAAATGGCGCACTGCCGAAGCCAATGAATGGCTGGATGTAATCAATCCGGCCACCGCCGAGCTGCTGGGAAAAACGCCGCTCTCAACTGCCGCCGATGTCGAGGCTGCTGCCCAGGCCGCTGCCCAGGCCTTCCCTGGGTGGAGGCGGACTCCGGCGCAGGACCGCATCCAGTCCCTGCTGCGGCTGCGGGATTTAATGAAATCGCAGATAGATGACCTGTCCCGCACCATCACCATGGAATGCGGCAAGACCTTTGATGAATCCAAAGCCGAGCTGCAGCGTGCGGTCGAAAACATCGAAGTCGCCAGCGGTATCCCCCTCCTTTCGCAGGGCGTGATCTCCGAAGACATCGCCCCCGGGATCGATGAAATCATGATCCGCCAGCCGGTGGGGGTATGCGCTGCGATCTGCCCATTCAACTTCCCCGGCATGATCCCCTTCTGGTTCATGCCCTATGCACTGGCCTGCGGCAATACTTATATCGTCAAGCCGTCTGAGAAAGTGCCGCTCACCATGCAGAAGATTTTCCAGCTGGTCGAGGAGGCTGGCTTCCCCCAGGGGGTGGTGAACCTGGTGAACGGCTCTAAAGAAGCCGTGGATGCCATCCTGCACCACCCGGCCATCCACGCGATCAGCTTCGTGGGCTCCACGCCAGTGGCGAAATATATCTATGCCACCGGTGCAGCCAACGGCAAGCGCGTCCAGGCGCAGGGCGGTGCCAAGAACCCGATCGTGGTGCTGCCGGACGCAGAAATGGAAATGGCAGTGCGCATCACTGCCGACAGCTCGTTCGGGTGCGCCGGGCAGCGCTGCCTGGCCACCTCGCTGGCGATCACGGTGGGTGAAGCCCGAGGCGAATTCACCGAGCGCATCTGCGAAGCCGCCGCCACGCGTGTGGTCGGGTACGGATTGGAGCAGGGCGTGCAGATGGGACCGGTGATCAGCATGCAGAGCAAACAGCGCATCGAGCAGCTGATCGGAAAGGCTCAGCAGGAGGGCGCCAGCCTGCTGGTAGACGGCCGCTCCGCGCGCATTACGAACTACGAGCGCGGCAGCTTTGTCGCGCCGACCATCCTCGATAACCTGCCCCCGGCTGGGGAAATCGCCCGCACGGAAATCTTCGGGCCTGCCCTGGGGTTAATAAATGTCGATACCATCGACGAGGCCATCGCCCTGGTGAATGGGGGGAGCTATGGCAACCAGGCCAGCCTGTTCACCACCAGCGGCAATGCCGCGCGCCGCTTCCGCTACGAAGCGGACGCCGGCAATATCGGCATCAATATCGGCGTGGCGGCGCCGATGGCTTTCTTCCCGTTTTCCGGCTGGCGTGAGAGCTTCTTCGGCGACCTGCACGGGCAGGGCATGGACGCCGTGGAGTTTTTCACGCAGAAGAAAGTGGTCATCGAGCGCTGGCCGCAGGATTGGACGCGCAGATTCTAAGATATATGAAGATAGACTCGATCGACCGCGCAATCGTAGACTTGCTAATGGAAGACGGGCGTATGCCAGCGGCCGAGATCGCCCGCCGCCTGGGGGAGGAAGTCTCTGAACGCGCCGTGCGCTACCGGATTGACCGCCTGGTGAAAGAGGGCGTGATCATACTAAGTGCCATCCCCAATCCGCACTTATTGGGTTTGGACGTAGTCGCCGACGTTTTTATAGAAGTCGAGCCCAGCCAGATTCGCGAAGTTGCGGAAATGCTCGCCCAGCAGGAGAGAGTCACCTACGTGGCCTGCTCAATCGGTGAGCGTGATGTCAGCATCCAGGTCGTTGCCCATGACCTGGCAGAGTTCTATACCTATGTCACCGAAGTCGTTGGTAAACTGCCCGGCGTGCGGAAAACTACTTCATCGATCGTACCGGTCGTATTGAAAGACATCCACCGTTGGAAAATTCCCGGGTCGCTGGCAAACCCGGTATCAAACACACCCTCGAAAGGATAACTTCGAATGTCACATCCCCATATAGAAGCGCTGCAATATGCCCAACGTTGGATTGAGATTATCCATTCGAGTGCTGTCAGTGAAAATGAAGCCAGGAACATTATCGAGGAATCCCAGCGCAATTTTTCTGATCATTTTAACAAGGGCTGGCTCGAATACCGTAAATCGGTGACCGAAGCCGGCGATTGGGCTGCCACGGAATGGACGGGCAGCGGAGCGCTCTTTCAAGACATCCTGGGACGCGAGTTCATCGACTGCCTGGGAGGTTACGGGATGATGGATCTGGGCTGGTCGCACCCGGAAGTAATCAGCGCGGTGCGCGCTCAATTGGCCCGCACTCCCATGCCCAGCCAGGAATTGATCGACCCGCTGCGCGGGGTGCTGGCGCGTTTAATGGCTCTCATCACGCCTGGAGATATCCAATACAGTTTCTTTGCAGGCAGCGGGACCGAGGCCATCGAAGGAGCCATCAAACTGGCCAAGATGTACACCCGCAAGGACGGTTTTATCGTGACGGTCGGGGCCTTTCACGGCAAAACGATGGGCTCGCTGTCGATGATGGGAAAATCCGATTTCCGCCAGCCGGTCGGTACGCTTTACGGCGGTCCGGTATATCACGTTCCTTTCGGTGATGCGCAGGCGCTGGAACAGCAGCTGGACATCTGCCAGCGCGTGGGAGTCGACATTGCGGCCGTGCTGATGGAACCGATCCAGGGTGAAGCAGGCGCCATCGTCCCACCGGACGATTTCTGGCCGCGCGTCCGTGAGCTGACCCACGCGTACGGATCTCTGCTGATTGCCGACGAAGTCCAGACTGGCATGGGCCGCACTGGAAAGTTATGGGGATTGGATCACTGGCAGGTGGTTCCCGATATCCTGGCGGTCGCCAAATCCCTGGGCGGCGGGGTCGTGCCGGTGAGTGCTTTCTGTTCCACGGAGGAGATCTGGCAGCCGATGATGCATCCCAATCCTTTCATCCACACTACTACAACCGGCGGTGGAGCCCTGGCATGCAGCGCAGCCATCGCAGCCATCCATGTCACCCTGCGTGAACGCCTGTGGGAGGCTGCCGCAGCGAAAGGAGACTACCTGATACCCAAACTGCAGGGGCTGGCGGCCCAATATCCTCAGATCTACGATAAAATCACAGGAAAAGGCCTTCTGATTGGCATGCACTTTCACAACCCTGAATTGGGTTATAAAGTCGCGGCCGGATTGTTCAGGCGTGGCGTGCTGGTAGCCGGAACACTTACCAGCGCCCAAACCATCCGCATCGAACCCCCCTTAGTCATCACAATCGAACAGATCGACGCTGTTCTGGACAGGCTGGCCGATACGCTCACAGCGATCAACAAAACGCTGTGAATTCAGGAGCGAAGAATGTCACTTCCTGCAGTTGAGCTTCGCGATGTTGTAAAAGTTTTTCCAAATCCCGACGGTGGCGTGGTCAATGCAGTTAACCATGTAAGCCTCCAGATCCAGAACGGCGAGTTCTTCTCCCTGTTGGGTCCTTCCGGATGTGGAAAAACCACCTCCTTACGTATGATTGCAGGCTTCGAATGGCCAACCAGCGGTGAGATTCTCATCAAGGGCGAAGTGATGGGACATACTCCCCCGTTTCACCGCCCGGCAAATACCGTCTTCCAGAGCTACGCCCTGTTTCAGCATATGACCATTGCCCAGAATGTTGCCTTTGGACTGGAAATGGAACACCTGCCTAAGTCCGAAATTGAACTGCGCGTGGAACAGGCTCTCGCGATGGTCCAACTCACCATGATGGATTTACGAAAACCCAAACAGCTTTCAGGCGGGCAGCAGCAGCGTGTGGCCCTGGCGAGGGCATTGGTCAAGCGCCCGGCAGTTCTTTTGCTCGATGAACCCCTGGGTGCCCTGGATTTGAAGCTCCGCAAAGAAATGCAGCTCGAGCTCAAAGCACTGCAGGAACAGGTTGGGATCACCTTTGTCTACGTCACCCACGACCAGGGTGAAGCCCTGACCATGTCCGACCGCATCGCAGTCATGAACAGAGGCCAGATTTTACAGATCGGCTCACCAGTAGAAATTTACGAACGCCCGAACTGCCGTTTCGTAGCCGATTTTATCGGCGAGACGAACTTCCTGGCAGGAATGGTAATTGGCCTTGACGGAGAGCATGCTGTGGTCCAACCGGATGGTCTTGGCATTACTGTCCTGGGCCTGGCCCAGGGTGACCTGAAACCCGGGCAGCGCGTGGTGATTTCCGCCCGCCCTGAGAAGATTCGCCTTGAACAGGCGCCAGAGCTAAAAGTTGGCGACGCGCACAGCCACAAGAATATCTTCCCCGTGAGGGTGATCAACACCGCCTATGTCGGCTCGGATACTCGCATTATCGCTATCCTGGGCCTGGAGCATCGATTAATCATTTGGGAGCAGAATAACAAATCCATTCTGGATCCCACGGAATTTTATGCTCAAGGTGACGAGACTTTCCTTTATATCCCCCCTGAGAATGCCCTGGTCCTGGCCGAGGATTAAAACAAGATGGATACCAGCCTTTCAGAGCCAGGTCCAACAAAGCAACCCTTTTGGAAAAAAATGCGCCAGGACCCGCGCGCCCAGGGGTTGACCTTGATCTCGCCGACACTCTTTTACCTGGGCGTGTTCATGTTGTTCCCCCTGCTGCTGGTAGTGGCGCTGTCTTTCATGACCCGCGGCCCTTATGGTAACGTGGTTTACCGCATCAACCTGGATAATTACGCCCGGTTGATCGATCCACTCTACCTGCGTATCCTGCTGTACTCGCTGCGGGTGGCCTTCGCAACAACTGTTTTCACCATCGTGATCGGTTTTCCGCTGGCTTATTACATCGCCCGCGTTCCAGTCAGGCAGCGCAACCTGCTGTTGTTCTTGATCCTGGTTCCCTTCTGGACCAACTTCATCATCCGCATTTATGCCTGGATCATGATCCTGCGCACTGAAGGGCTGCTTAATACGCTGCTGCTCAACCTGGGCATCATTCAGGTTCCGCTGGATATTCTCTATTCGCCCACAGCCGTGCTCATCGGCATGGTTTACGAGTTCCTGCCGTTCATGGTTCTGCCGCTCTACACCTCCCTGGAGAAGATCGAGATGGCACAGCTGGAAGCCGCCGCTGACCTGGGTGCTCCTCCGTGGCGCGCCTTCCTGCGCATTACGCTGCCGCTCAGCGTCCCGGGCATGATCGCCGGGTCGATCCTGGTTTTTATCCCCGCCATGGGTATGTTTGTGGTGCCCGATTTGATGGGAGGCGCTAAAACTGTCCTGGTAGGCAACCTGATCCGCAACCAGTTTCTTACTGCTCGCGATTGGCCTTTCGGCGCAGCCGCCTCCATGCTGCTGCTCACGCTCACACTGGTGGTCACCCTGGTATATACGCGCCGGGCTGGCTTTGGAGAGGAGCTGCTGGTATGAGCGAGAAGAAGCCGGCCTGGTGGCTGCGTTTGATCACGATATTAATTTACGCGTATATCTACATTCCCATCATCTTATTGATCATCTTTTCTTTCAATTCCCAGAAGCTTAATGTGCGCTGGGAAGGATTCACCCTGCATTGGTACCGGGTGCTCTTCCAGGACGGTGAAGTGATGCATGCCACTCGAAACACGCTGGTTGTCGCTTTCATTTCGACGATTGTGGCAACGGTTATCGGCACAATGGCAGCCCTGGCGCTGCAGCGCTACCGCTTCCCCGGCTACACCGCAGCCGAATCCACGCTTTACATCCCTGTGATCATCCCCGAAGTGGTCATGGGGATCGCCTTGCTGGTCTTTTTCGTCCAGGTCAGGCTAACACTCGGGCTGACAACCATCATCCTTTCACATATCGCTTTCAGCATCCCGTTTGTCACCCTGGTGGTGCGCGCCCGCCTGCACGGATTCGACAAATCAATTGAAGAAGCTGCCATGGACCTGGGTGCCAACGAAATCACCACTTTCTTGCGCGTCACTCTTCCCACGATCATGCCTGGTGTGTTAGCTGGCGCCATGCTGGCATTCACACTGTCGCTGGACGACTATGTGATCACCTATTTCACAGCCGGACCGGGATCGACCACGCTGCCGCTGCGCATCTTTTCAATGGTACGCTTTGCTGTAACCCCAGAAGTGAATGCCCTTTCCACGTTGTGGGTGCTGACAGTGTTTGTGCTTTTACTGATCAGCCAGATCATTCAACGCCGCCAGGCGCAATGAATGCAATAAACCGGCTTTTTGGGAGAGAAGAAAGGAGAAAACTCGATGAAATACTACAGAATAATAACCCTGGTAATCCTGACCGCTTTCCTGGCTGCGGCCTGCGGCCCGGCGGAAAGTGAGTCGAAGGAGCTGAACCTGTATGCCTGGTCAGAATATGTCCCGCAAGCCCTGCTGGACAATTTCACGGCCGAAACAGGCATTAAGGTCAACTACGATGCGTATTCCTCGAATGAAGAGCTGATGGCCAAGCTGCAGGCCGGCGCTTCAGGTTACGATGTGATCATCCCCAGCGATTATACGGTGACGATCCTGGCCAACCAGGGCTTGCTGGAGAAGCTTGACCTGGCGCAGGTGCCAAATTTCAAGAATATCGGCGAGCCCTTTAAGAACCGCGATTTCGACCCGGGCAACCAGTTCACGGTACCCTACCAGTGGGGAACTGCCTGTCTGGTGGTGGATACCAGTAAAGTCACACGTCCAATCACCAAGTGGGCAGACCTGTGGTCTCCAGAATTTGAGCAGCGCCTGGTGCTGCTGGACGACGAGCGCGAAGTGCTCGGCATGGTCTTAATGACCCTGGGCTATGATCGCAACTCCACGGATCCTGCCCAGCTCGAAGAAGCCAAGGTCAAGTTGATCGAGCTGATGCCCAATGTACGCCTGTTCGACAGCGACAGCCCCAAAACCGCCCTGCTGGCAGGGGAAGTGTGGCTCGGGTTAACCTGGAACGGTGAAGCCGCACTGGCTCGCAGTGAAAATTCCAGTATCGACTATATCTTCCCAGAAGAAGGGTGCAGCATCTGGTTCGATAACCTGGCCATCCCCAAAGACCCGCCCCATATCGATGCGGCGCTCAAGTTCATGAATTTTGTGCTGGATCCTGCGAGCAGCGTCTTGATCTCCATGGAATTTCCCTATTCCAATCCAAACCTGGCTGCTCTCGATCTGATGAAGACCCAGGAGCCGGATGCCTATGAAGCATACATGAATTTCGCTGCTACCAATCCATCTGCGGAACAGCTGGCGCGCACTTACCCGGTTAAGGACATCGGTGAAGCCACCGCCCTTTGGGACCGTATCTGGACCGAGGTCAAAGGCGGCGAATAGCTTTGTTTACTCTCAGGCGAGGGATCAGCTGCATACTTGATCCCCCGCCTGATCATGAACAATTCAAGAATTGAACAGGAGCGTTTCTATGAGACTGCTGCTGGTTGGAGTCGGCGGCGTGGGTGAAGCCATGGCTATCATGGCGATGAACCGACCGTGGATAGAGCTAATGGTGTTGGCGGATTACAACCTGGCCCGGGCCGAGGAAGTGCAGGCCAGGCTGGGCGACCCGCAGAGATTCCCGGCCGAATACGTAAATGCTGGCGACCAATCCATGATCGAAGAGCTGGCAGGCCGTTATCGAGTCGACATGATCATGAATGCCTGTGATCCGCAGTATAACGTGCCGATATTCGAGGCCGCGTTCAACTCGGGCTGCCACTATTCGGACATGGCGATGACGCTCTCCGAGCCTCACCCTCACGAACCTCATCTCAAGACCGGTGTTAAGTTGGGAGATTACCAGTTTGAGCGAGCCAGCGCCTGGGAAGACAAAGGCTTACTCGCCCTGGTTGGAATGGGCGTCGAACCGGGTATGTCAGACGTCTTCGCCCGCTATGCACAGGATCACCTTTTCGACGAGATCGACGAGATCGGCGTGCGCGATGGCTCAAACCTGGTGATCCACGGTTATGACTTCGCTCCAACTTTTTCGATCTGGACGACCATCGAAGAATGCCTGAACCCACCCGTCATCTGGGAGAAAGAACGCGGCTGGTTCACGACTGAACCGTTCTCAGGCGCAGAGATTTTTAATTTTCCCGACGGCATCGGTCCCCTGGAGGTTGTGAACGTCGAACACGAAGAGGTCCTGCTCATCCCGCGCTGGGTGAGGTGCAGGCGGGTAACCTTCAAGTACGGCCTGGGAGACCGGTTTATTTCGGTGTTGAAAACCCTGCACCTGCTCGGTTTGGACAGCAAGCAGCCCGTCAATGTCAAAGGAGTGCAAATCGCCCCCCGCGACGTCGTTGCAGCCTGCCTGCCTGACCCCGCCCGTTTAGGAGACCGGATGGTTGGCAAGACCTGTGCGGGTACCTGGGTGAAAGGGAGCAAAGACCACCAGCAGCGCCAGGTCTATATCTACCAGGTTGCGGATAATGAAACCTGTATGCAGCGCCTGGGCTGCCAGGCGGTCGTCGCTCAAACGGCTGTCAATCCTATCATTGCAATGGATTTGATTCACAGCGGTGCATGGAAAGGGAAGGGTGTACTTGGAGCGGAGGCCTTCGATCCACTGCCGTTCATGGATAAATTAGTCGAATATGGCTTCCCTTACGGGATACAGGAGATGTAGCCAAACATATTTTATTAGTTGAACAATCTTACTGATATTGAAGTAAATTCCTCCAAGGAGGCGACAATGCCGTACGGTTGCAGCGGAAATATTTTGCATGTTAATCTGACGACGGGAACCCTGGAAATTGAGACTCCGCCCGAGATGTTTTACCGCAAGTACATGGGCGGAAGCGCCATGGGTTTGGTTTACATCTTGCGCGAAACTCCCAGGGGTACGGATGCGTTGAGCCCTGATAACGTGATGACCGTCATGCTGGGTGTTACGACTGGCGCTTCGATCTCCGGTCAAAGCCGGGTGAATGTCAATGCCCGCTCGCCGATGAGCGGAGCTATCGGCGATTCGCAGGCGGGAGGCTTCTTCCCGGCAGAAATGAAGTTTGCCGGATTCGACGGGATTGTCATCACGGGGAAAGCTCAAAATCCTGTTTATCTCACCTTGATCAACGGCGAAGCCTCCCTGCATGACGCCTCGCACCTGTGGGGTAAGATCACGGGTGAGGTGGAGGCCATGCTCAAGCAGGAGCTGGGTGATCCGAAGATCGAAGTGATGCAGGTTGGTCCGGCGGCCGAAAAAGGCGTGCGCTTCGCCGCGATCATGAACATGTCCAACCGGGCTCATGGTCGCACCGGCATGGGCTTGGTCATGGCTTCCAAGAACCTGAAAGCGATCGTGGTGCGCGGAAAGGCTAAGCCTCCCATAGCCCACCCGGAAAGGCTGGCAGCCCTGAACCGCCTGGGTCCTAAATACCTTCCCGAAAATGCCGACATGGATAACCTGGCCAAATTCGGCACCGCGAATGTGGTCATGTTCCAAAATGCAATTGGCTCATTGGCAGCCCGGAATTTCAACGAAGGGCAGTTCGACCAGGCCGAGGCCATCAGCGGCGAGAAGATGGCTGAGACAATTTTGAAAGATCGCGACACCTGCTACGCCTGCGTGGTGCGCTGCAAGCGCGTGGTGGAGATCAAGGAAGGCAAGTACACCGCCGACCCCCTTTACGGCGGCGCAGAATATGAGACCCTCAGCACCTTCGGCTCGTACTGCGGCATCGGCGACCTGGCTGCCATCTCACAGGCCAACCAGATATGCGCCGAGTACGGTGTGGATACCATCTCCTGCGGGGCGACCATCGCCTTCGCCATGGAATGCTACGAGAAAGGACTGATCACCAGCCAGCAAACCGGCGGCCTCGACCTGCGTTTTGGCGACGCCGATGCCATGCTGGAGACTCTGCGCCAGATTGTCACACGCTCCGGACGTCTGGGCGAGGTCCTGGCAGAAGGGTCGGCCCAGGCTGCTAAAACCTGGGGACCGCAAACAGAGGAGTGCCTGATCACCGTGAAGAACATTGAATCTCCCGCCCACATGCCGCAGTCCAAGCGTTCCCTGGGGCTAATTTATGCCGTCAATCCCTTTGGCGCCGACCACCAGTCCAGCGAGCACGACCCGTATTACGAAGAAGACGCCGCCAGGTTAAATACCGATCGCCTGGCGGAAATTGACCTGAAAGACGTGACCGCCTTCCGCAGCCTGGGACCGGAAAAGGTGCGCTTTGCGGCCTATACCGAGATGTTCTACAGCATGCTCGACAGCGCCGAGCTGTGCCAGTTTGTCTTCGGCCCCACCTGGACGCTTTACGGCCCGCGCGAAACGGTCGAGATGGTGCAGGCGGTGACCGGCTGGGATTTCAGCCTGTACGAGCTGATGAAGGTCGGCGAGCGCCGCCTGAACCTGATGCGGGTTTTCAATGCCCGCGAGGGTTTCACCCGCCTGGACGACAGGCTGCCGAAGAAATTCTACAAGCCTCTGACCGGCTCCGGTCCGACGGCGGGCATTGCCCTGGAACCACAGGAAGTTGAAAATGCCCTGGACCTGTATTACCAGTTCATGGGCTGGACCTCCGACGGCAGGCCAACTCCAGCAAAACTGGATGAGCTCAGTATCTCCTGGGCGAAGGAATTTCTGCCATTATAGCTGCGGGTGAACAGGGCAAGCCGAAAGCATGCCCTGCAAGATTGGTTGCTGGGCAAACTGACAGTTTGCCCTACATGATTGGGTTGTAGGGCAAGCCGAAAGCATGCCCTACGAATCTGGTCAGCTTGGCAAACTGACAGTTTGCCCTACATGGCTGGATTGTAGGGCAAGCTGTTAGCTTGCCCACCGAGATAAGGAATTCAAATGATCGACTATACCGATGCCCTCTCACACCTCTCTCCGGTTTATGCCCGCTACACCGAAATCATCCCCGAACGCGCCGAGGGATGCTACGTTTACGGATTGGACGGAAAATCCTACCTCGATTTCACCTGCGGCATCGCCGTTACCAACACCGGTCACTGCCACCCACGGGTGGTGGAAGCCATCCGCCGCCAGGCCGGACTGCTGATTCATAGCCAGGTGAACATCCTGGTCCACAAACCGCTGCTCGAGCTGATTTCTGAGCTGGTCACGATCCTGCCGCCCTCCATTGATGGCTTCTTCTTCACCAATTCCGGCGCTGAAGCCATCGAAGGAGCAGTGAAGCTGGCACGGGTTGCCACACACCGGCCGAACGTGATCGTATTCCAGGGCAGCTTTCACGGGAGGACGGTAGGCGCCATGTCACTTACCACCTCTAAAACCATCTACCGCGCCGGCTACCAGCCGCTCATGCCGGGCGTATTCGTGGCGCCCTTCCCATATGCCTTCCGCTACGGCTGGGAGCAGGAACAGGCCAGCCGCTGGTGCCTGGACGAGCTGGAGCTGCTGCTATCCAGCCAGACTGCGCCCGAGGAAACCGCGGCGCTGCTGGTCGAGACCGTGCTGGGAGAGGGCGGCTACGTCGTTCCACCAGCCAGCTTCCTGCAAGGGCTGCGCCAGATCTGCGACCGCCACGGCATCCTGCTCATCCTGGACGAAATCCAATCCGGCATGGGCCGCACCGGGCGCTGGTTCGCCTTCGAGCATTTTGGCATTCTTCCGGACATCATGACCGTAGCCAAGGGGCTGGCTTCTGGGCTGCCCATCGCCGGGGTTTTCAGCCGGCTGGACCTGATGCAGCGCTGGACGGCGGGATCACACGGTGGGACCTTCGGCGGGAATGTGGTCGCCGCCTGTGCGGCTGTGGCGACCATCCAGGCGATGCGCGAGCAGGGTATGCTGGAAAATGCCCGGCAGCGCGGCGAGCAGCTCACCGCCGGCCTGAGCCGACTGCAGGAAGAAGTGCCGGCCATCGGCGACGTGCGCGGGCTGGGCCTGATGGTTGGATCCGAGTTTCGCACAGCGGACGGAGCGCCGGACAAAGCCGCTGCCAAAGCCATAGTGCATGCCTGCCAGGAACGTGGTCTGCTGCTGCTGACCTGCGGACCATGGGACAATACCATCCGCTGGATTCCCCCGCTCATCGTCAGCGAGAGCCAGGTTAACCAGGCGCTGGATATTTTTACCAAATCACTGGCAGAGATGAAACTGCTTTAAGAACCAACTGTTAAAAGCATGAAGATATAGAGATAAAAAAACGAGGTGGGTCAGGCCCGCCTCGTTTTTTTTATTATCACATTGAATTGAAGAACCGCAATTTGACAATGTCCGCCGAGCACAATCGAAGTGCTCACAACCACCGGAAGCTACGGGGTAGGCGTCCCGCTGACTGTATCTGAAGACAGCGTCAAAGTGGGGGTGGCAGAGGGCACCGGAGTGACCAGGTTTACCGGCACCGTGATCACCTGCCCGACAAAGATCTCATTCTCGTTTTCGATCTCGTTCTCTTCTTTGATAGCTTCAACGGTGCTGTTGAACTGGATGGCGATAGAGAGCAGCGAGTCGCCCACCTGAACCTGGTATTCGATCCTGGTGCCGCGCGGGATATTACTGGGCAGTGCTGTCTGGGTAGGCAGCTGGGTGTCCGGTCCCGGGATGGTCAGCTTGTCGCCGACGCGGATGGTCGGGTTGGCTGGGTCGAGGTTGTTGACCGTGATCAAAACCAGCAGGTCGACCTTAAACTCTTCGGCGATCGACCACAGGGTATCGCCCTCTTCCACCTGGTAGATAAATGGGCCGGATACGGTGGGGGTGAGTGTTTCTGTGGGACTGGGTGAAGCGGTGGGAGTGATGGAAGCGGTCGGAGTGATGGTCGGCGTGTCTGTGGGCAGTGGTGTGTTGGTTGGGGTGGGAGTATCGGTGGCCAGGAAAGACAGTTGGAACGATGGGGCGTTTGGACCCAACATCCAGTATATGACCAGCGCAGCCCCCAATAACAGAAAAACGGCCGCGATGCCAACCACCAGGGGTGCCCTGCGTGCTGACTGCTGGCGTTTGCGGTAGGCGTCAATCACGTGTTGCGGACTATCTTTTTCGCTCATTTTTCCTATACCTTTTTGTCACCGGTCAAAATGCAAGCTGCCATTATTGATCGATTAAACGTGAAGGTCAATCCAGCCGGTCTTTCGTACAGCCTTAAAGTGATTGTACACCATTTTCTGATGCTTGGCGAATCGCCAGAATACCCCTGACAGGCGCAAAAATCAAGGCAATCGAGCGGTACACAGGTGAAACAGATATAATTGAAAATCATACGATACTCAGGAGGCCTGGAATGCGGATTGGCATATTCGGCAGCGGCGGAGTAGGCGGATATTTCGGCGGCAGGCTTGCCCAGGCAGGCGAGGAGGTCGTCTTCATCGCACGCGGCGACCACCTCCAGGCTTTGCAGGCCAGCGGTTTGCGGATCGAATCGTTCAAGGGAGACTTACATCTGCCAGCTGTGCAGGCCACCAGCGACCCCGCCCAGGCAGGTCCGGTGGACATGGTCCTGCTGGCAGTTAAATCCTGGCATCTGGCCGGAGCCATCCAGGCGATGCGCCCCATGATCGGTGAGCAGACCGGTGTTCTATCTTTAGGCAATGGCGTAGAAGCGCCCGGCCTGCTGGTAGATACCTACGGCACACAGCACGCCATGGCGGGGCTGTGCCTTATCTCATCGTTCCTGGTCGGACCAGGGCACATCAAGCACGTCGGTATCGATCCGGTCGTGGCCATTGGCGAGCTGGATAACCGTCGCAGCGCCCGCGTGGAGACCTTGCGAGCGGCTTTTGAACGCGCCGGTGTCAACATCAGCATACCCGCAGACATCCTGGCTGCCATGTGGGAGAAATTTATCTTCATCGCCGCGATGAGCGGCGTCGGCTCCATCACCCGTTCTCCTGCCGGCGTATTCCGCAGCCTGCCCGGCGCCCGGCGCATCCTGGAAGGTGTAATCGCGGAGATCGTTCAGGTCGGGCGGAAGCGCGGAGTTAACCTTCCCGTGGATGTTGCCGCCAAGACGCTGGCGATTGCAGACAGCCTGCCCCACGAGAACCAGGCTTCAATGGTGCGCGACATCTTGGGCGGTAAGCCATCCGAGCTGGAAGCCCAGAACGGTGCGGTGGTGCGCATGGGAGCTGAAGCGGGCTTCGACACACCGTTCAACCAGTTCATCTATGACTGCCTGCTGCCGCAGGAGCTGAAAGCACGCGGCGATTTTTAGAGCGATTTCGACGACACCCCGAGCCCAGCCGACCACCCTCTGGTCAGGATTTTTGCTATCAATTCGGAGATTACTTTGGTGTCCAGCAGGTATTTCAATGCCCAACATCCGGTCGCGAGAGACTTTGATCTCGTTCCAGGTCAAGCTCCTATCCTGCCAGGGGAGATGAGCGAAAGAATTCCACCAGGCTGGTTTCTGGTTTTCGCAGCTGGGTAAAATCTTCATACGACATTACAACTGCCACTTCATCCCCATACCGGGTGATAATTTGAGGTCCTTTTTCCCGCGCTTTATTCACCAGCTCGCTCAATCATCTTTTAGCTTCTTGCAGCTGCCAGATATGATTCATCCTCGATCCTCGTAACCTTCACATTCCGTCATCGCCTGACTCTAATTAGACAGTTCGCCTAATATTACTACGTTCGAAGTTGCGATAGAATCGGGTTAAGAAAATCCTGCTGATGAAAAAAAATATCTGCGCGGTGAAGTGCTGGTCTGCCTGCTGAAAGAAAAATCGGATTTTACCATTTTATTAGAGCAAAGTTGGTATCGTATCCCGGTGAAACATGCTCCAAAGCGCTGGCCGCCTAAATGGCTGGCGTTCTATCAACCGAAAGCCTTCGGAAATGATGCATATCGGATTCGCTATTTTGCGGAAGTTGAGGAGATTATTACAGCGACCCGGCAGGATTTGTTTCCTTACGAGCTTCCTAATCCTAAATCTGACCAGGAATATTTCAAGCTACAGATAAAGTCACTCGAGGAAAAATCAAGGCCCATTCTAAGCAGCCGACCAAGGAGGTTGGCCTTCATCCCGACCACCTGGTTGAAATTCGATATTGCTGAAGAGATCAATGATCTTTTCGATGACAGCCCGCTTGAAGATCGACTGTGGTTGGAACTGAAGAAATTGAAAATCAAAGCAGAAAGACAGTGGTTGGTGCAAGTCAAGCAGCAATCCTACCGTCTTGATTTCGCCACATTCTGCGTTGAAGGACAACTAGACATTGAAACCGACGGTGATCACTGGCATGCCAATAAAGAGCAGATTCATGTAGACAATCAGCGTGATAACGATCTGCAGTCTATATGCTGGCATGTGCTGCGGTTCAACAGCCATCAGGTCAACGAGCAGATGGTAGATTACTGCACAGGCAAAATAGTTGAAACAATCAATGGATTGGGTGGGGCAAGCGCTGACGGGTTGGTGCCGCGCGTATTTTATCCTTCCAACGAAGGAATCGCCCAGCAAATGAGCCTGTTCGATAGAGATTCTGAGGATTATCGGTTCGTGGAAGCCGATTCGGGATCAGTTGAGTAAGCAGCTGAATTATTTCAATAAAATTAAGGCTGCTTTCCGCGTTCCAGGTCCAGCAAGGCCTGCTTGAGATGCAGCCCTCCGGCATACCCGGTCAGCGACCCGTCGCTGCCTACCACGCGGTGACAGGGCACCACCACCGGCAGCGGGTTGCAGCTGCTGGCGCCGCCCACCGCGCGCGCAGCCTGCGGCCTGCCAACCCTCCTGGCCAGCTCCGCATAGGTCAGTGTCTGCCCATATGGGATGGCGCGCATCGTCTGCCACACCTGCCGCTGGAAAGTCGTACCGTACGGCGCCAGGGGGATTTCGAACTGCTGCAGCTCGCCGCGGAAATAGGCTTCCAGCTGTGCGGTGGCATCTGCCAGGTCAGAGGCCCGCTCCCGCCAGCCTGCCTGGGGGGAAACTGCTTCCGTGCCGTCCTGGAAATTAATGCAGGTAAGGCCTTCGGCGTTGCGTGCAACCAGGATGCGGCCCAGCGGACTGGTCATGATGGTGTACGTGATTCCAACCATATCCATTTTTCCTTATAATTTATTGCTCAAAGCGCCGTAGCGGTTCCACAGGTGCATGGCGGCATAGGCCCTCCATGGACGCCAGGCCTGTGAGCGTTCGACCAAATCCTTTTCACTCCAGGCAATTTTTCCATCTGCGGAGATGGCCCGGCGCAGTCCCAGGTCACCCGCCGGGAAGGCATCGGGCTCACGCAGGGCGCGCATGGCGATGTAATGCGCGGTCCAGGCCCCGATCCCGGGCAGGGCTGTCAGGCGCTCGATCGCCCCTTCCAGGTTGGCGCCGGTATTGAATGTGAGCTCTCCATCTTCTACCGCGCGTGCCAGCACCTGGATGCTCCTGGCCCGCTGCCTGGTCAGTCCAATTTTCGAAAAGTCCGCCTCCGACAGCTGAACGGGCGTTGGAAAAAGATATGTCAGGTGCTCATCGTTGGCCAATGGCAGCTGCTCTCCGAAAGCCTGTACCAGCCTGCCAGACATGGTGGAGGCCGCCTTCACGCTGACCTGCTGGCCCAGGATGGCACGCACCGCGATTTCAAATCCATCCCAAGCTCCCGGCACTCGCAGACCGGGTTTGGCGTTTACCAGGGGACTCAACCATGGATCCGAGCTCAAATGCTCGCCAATTGTGAGCGGATCCGAGCGCAGATCGAGCAGGTCGCGCACCCTGTCCGTGATGGCCAGCAGGTCTTTGGAGAACTGCGCAGGAACAAGCAGCAGCACATGCCGTTCGGCGAGCACAGGTCTGACCTCTATCACGCCAACCGATTCCCGCACCCGCACCGTCCTGCGGTAATAGGCCTCGTTCACCAGCTCAACACCCGGGATCGCCCGATCTCTCAAGAAGCGGCTCAGTTCCGCCCAATCGAAGGGAGGCCGGTAGAACAGCTTGAGGACCAGGCTGCTGGATTTGGTGGATTCTCCGGCAGAAGTCCGCAGGCGCCGCATTTCTGAAGGAGGCCTGCCGTATGTTCGCAAAAAAGCATCGTTGAACCGGCGCAGGCTCGAAAATCCAGCAGAAAACGCAATTTCCGTGACCGGCAGGCTGGTCTCATCGATCAGGCGCCTGGCGAAATCCAGGCGGCGGGTTTGAGCCACCGCTATCGGCGGCGCACCCAGGTTCCTGGCGAACAGGCGGCGCAAGTGGCGCGCCCCGATATTCAGGGAACCCGCCAGCCCATCCACACCGGCTTCGTCCAGCATCCCTTCCGAGATGAGGCGTAGACCACGGGTTACCAGGGAAGCAGCTTCCTGCCATTCGGGGGTACCGGGCGAAGCTTCCGGGCGGCAGCGCAGGCACGGGCGGAAGCCGGCTTCCTGTGCCGCGGCCGCGGATGGATAGAAACGCACATTCTCCGGGCGCGGCGTGACCGCCGGGCACACCGGGCGGCAGTACACACCCGTAGTCAGGACCGCGGTGAAGAAGCGCCCATCGAAGCGCGCGTCGCGGCTCTGCACAGCCTTGTAACACAGGGTAGGTTCAATTTCCATGCGCTATATATATCAGAATTTTCGCAGGTAGACCAGCCATTTTCGGACATCAACTCTAGGAACAAGTAGTACAATCACCACCTTGACATATTAATCATTGTTAAGTAAAATCCGTTCAATCTTTATCAGGAATCCTTCATGATTTCGACCTTTGACTGCCGCTACTTTTACTTTTATTACGGCTACTGGAAACCAGCTGCCGTTGGCGGCGCTTAACGGGACATTCGCTGCAATTCGATCCCAAAGTGCGAGGCAAACGGCCTCGCACTTTCTTTTTTAGTACGATTGAGGAGGTCTGCATGCCGGTGCAGGGAATACGCGGCGCAACCGTCGCCGATGAAAATCAGCCAGAATCCATCCTGGCAGCGACGCGCGGGCTGCTGAATGCCATCCTGGAAGCCAACCCCACTCTCAGGGTTTCCGACCTGGCCAGCCTGATCATCACCGTGACCGAAGATCTGAACGCAGCTTATCCAGCCCAGGCCGCCAGGCAGATGGGATGGACGAATGTAGCGATGATGTGTATGCAAGAAATTCCGGTTCCAGATGGGCTGCCGAACTGCATCCGGGTGCTGCTGCACTGGAATACGGAACTCCCCCAGAATTCAATTCGCCATATTTACCTGGGCGCGGCTGCCAACCTGCGCCCGGATTTAGTCAGTAACATCCCTTAAAGGAGGTCAACATGATGATCATCATGCGAACCAATGCCAGCCAGGAACAGATTGACGCAGTGATCGACACCCTGCAAACGATCGGTTTGAAGGCCCATTTATCGGTGGGAGAAGAGCGAACCGTGATCGGCGCGATCGGCGATGGACGCCCGGTTAACACCGCCTCGTTTGCCTACCTGCCGGGAGTGGACCGCGTGGTGCCTATCACCCGGCACTACAAATTAGCCTCGCGCGAATTCATCCCTGACAACACCAGCTTCAACGTGGACGGTATCCAGGTCGGCGGGAATGGGATTGTGATCATCGCCGGCCCGTGCTCGGTGGAAAGCCGCTCGCAGCTGATGGAAGTGGCCTGGGCCGTGCGCGAAGCAGGTGCCATGCTCCTGCGAGGAGGAGCCTATAAACCACGCACCTCGCCCTATTCTTTCCAGGGCCTGGGTGAAGCCGGGCTGGAGCTGCTGGCTGAAGCCCGCCAGGCGACCGGTCTGCCGGTGGTCACCGAAGTGATCTCACAGGACCTGGTGCCGCTGGTGGCACAGTATTCCGATGTGCTGCAAATTGGGGCGCGCAACATGCAGAATTATTCCCTGCTGCACGCGGCCGGTGAAAGCCAGCACCCCGTGCTGCTCAAGCGCGGGCATTCGTCCACCATTGAAGAGCTGTTGATGGCAGCCGAATATATCCTTTCGCACGGCAACCGCCGGGTGATGCTTTGTGAACGTGGAATTCGCACCTTCGAAAACTCTACTCGCAACACTACCGATATCAACGCCATCCCGGTGCTTAAAAGCCTGACCCACCTGCCCGTCATTATCGACCCCAGCCACAGCACGGGCAACTGGCAGTACGTCGAATCTATTGCCCGGGCTGGCATTGCGGCCGGGGCGGATGGGCTGATCGTCGAAGTGCATGCACATCCTGAAGAAGCCCTTTCCGACGGCGCGCAGAGCCTGAAGCCAGAACGCTTCGCCTCGATGGTGCAGCAGGTGAAGGCGATCGCACAGGCTGTTGGCCGGTCGACCGCGGTCTCGATTCACCAAGAGAAAATCTCAAATGGATGATTCGGAGGGAATATTGGCTGCCCAACGGGTGGCGATCATCGGATTGGGCCTGATGGGCGGTTCGCTGGCGCTGGCGCTGCAAGGCCGGGTGGCAGCCCTGCTGGCAGTCGACACCGATCCGGAAGTATGTACCCTGGCTGTGCAGCAGCGTTTCGTTGAGCGGATAACAGCTGACATCGAGGGGATCATCCATCAAGCTGACATCATTATCCTGGCATCCCCAGTCGAGACGATACTGGAGAATATCCAGCTGTTGGGTGAGCAGGCCAGCACCGCCAGCCGAACTGGAGCCCCATTGGAACCTGGAAAGATCATTTTGCTTGACCTGGGATCTACAAAACAGGCTGTTGTGGAGGCGATGCAGTCACTGCCGCCAGCATTCGATCCACTTGGCGGGCATCCAATCTGCGGGAAGGAAACGTCAGGGCTGAAGCATGCTGAGGCCAACCTGTACAATGGAGCGACCTTTGCCTTCACCGCGCTGGAGCGTACCAGCCCGAGGGCGCGCAACCTCGCCAATTCGTTAGCGGCTGCCGTAGGTGCGGTTCCTGTATGGATTGATGCCACCTCCCATGACCTCCGGGTAGCATTTACCAGCCACCTGCCCTACCTGCTGGCGAATGCCCTGGCAGGCATCATATCCGATGAGGCGGCTCCGTTTATAGGACCTGGATATCGATCTACCAGCCGACTGGCTTCAGCCTCGCCGACCGTTATGCTGGACATTCTACACACCAACCGAGAAAGGGTG
>Ga0154795_1155_pt1 | contig 37332 bp, 28 predicted proteins | sample Rifle2008BG16ft_FD_105803 | JGI IMG/M metagenome (GOLD analysis project Ga0154795, IMG submission 105803) | Chloroflexi bacterium RBG_16_54_18 | reverse complement strand
TCCTGCAGCAAATCTATTACCGCTGGATCGTTCAAACCCATTTGTTGAACTTCAAGAACCAGCAGGTTGGTAGCTTGCTGGAAATCATCGGTCAGTCCTGCCTCAAAATCATAGTTAATTGGCGGAGTGGTGGTCATGCGGTTACCAAGCAGCGGCAGCCACCAGCCGCCATCTGACCCGACAATCACTGTGTTATTGAATGCAAAAAAACTGTTGACCAGGAATTTGCTGTCTTGGATAGTATTTTCCTTGATCCATTGATAAGCATTCATGTCTGGCCTGGTTACCAGCCCGTAGATATCTGGTTTCACATCCCACAGGCGCATCCGCGCTGCCCACAGCGTTAATCCGAATCCGGCAAAGATAAACAGGATCGAGACGGCTCGTTTCAGGATTGGAGCCGGGACTTTGAAATTCGTCCACTGCATCCTGGAATCGGCTTCCAGACTGTGCGCCAGCCAACCAGCATTTTCACCCAGGAAGAGGGCAAAAAATAAATAATTGGATATTTGAAAGGTGAACATATCCAATCCGGTAAACGGCAGCCGGAACATTTTAAGGTTCACGATCAAGAATAGGATCAGCCACCATATTCCGAACAGGGCGGTGGCAGGATTACGTCTCCATAGTCCCCACCCGACCAGCAGCGGCAAAACAAACCAGGTGAGTCGAGGCAGGTAAGCGACAGGATTCTCCACAGGGCGTGAGATGACTGCCGGGTTGATGGATCGTGGAAAAAGGGTGATGATCCAGTCCAGGAAATCACTGCGTATTATTCTCACCAACCAGGGTGTGATGAACAATCCTGCCAGTAACCCGACAGCCAGGAGAAATAATAGAGTTTTCTTGAAACCTCCCGTGAATGATTTCACCAGCATCAATGCCAGGAACCAACCCGCAGCGAATATCAATACCCGGTAATGCGTCAGACCCAGCCCGGCCAGCAAGATCGCTGCGAAAACGATATTTCGACGGTCAGTCACGCTCTCGCCGTTGGCAGTCCAGGTTGACCAGACGAGTGCGGGCAGGATGACCAGACCGGTAAGCTGGGTGTAGCGCCCCCAATTTACGTAAAACATCGGCATTGCAGACAGCAGGCCGGCAAATAAAACAGCTGCCACACCGCTCCACGGATTTCGGTTCATCCGCAGCGCGAGTGGGTAAAGACAGATCACTGCGAATGCGTTCAGGATCTGTCCCACCCACATGACAGACATATGTACAGGAAGACCGGTGATCCAGTGGAAGACTGCCGATAAACTGTGGAAACCGAAGTGATAGGTGAAGGAAGTCAGCTCGGCATACGGGAGCCAGGAATCAAATAATCCACCATGATCAACGATCAGCTGGGTGATCACAGAATGCTGGTAAGAATCACCCCACATAGGAGCCTCCAGAGTGCGGATTGCCCAGAAGCGAGTGGTAAACAGCAAGAAAATTAGCAGCATCATGGACATGCTGGCCCATGACATTTTTGTTGAAAGCTGGGATTTCACGTAATTTCGCAGGACAGAAAACGAACGAAGCGTTTCCCAGTTTCTCCAACCGATCAGGATTATCCCGACAATGGCAAGCAGCCAGGCATAAAGCGCTCCCAGGTGCATGCCAATCAAATCAGTCCATAACAGGAATAATGTGTAAATCGCCAGGCTGGCGCTGATTCCTATAGCCGCTTTTTCCAACCAGCTTATCGAATTCCAGCTCTTTAAAAGCAGGCTGGCCAAAGCCCAACCCGGGATCATGAAGAACAAGACCCCGATGAGCAGCCTGTACACCCAGGTCAGGAACTCTTGGATCAGACCGCCAAGCGCATATCGAGACTGATATGAAAGTTGAAAAGATAACTGGGCTTCAACTGGGATACCGTCTTCATAAAGAGACCCATTCATGTACGATTGGGCTGGAGCCGTGGCTACCTGTAGTCCGCCGGTTCCTTCCAGCTGGAATTCGAGGTAAAGGTATTTTAGGTTCGAATCAGCGATGGGATGGAATTCAAACCGGTAATATCCGGGTGCGCCGATGTCATTCAAATTAAGCGCAGCCGTCCGCATTACTTCGCCGCCTCCGGGCTGGTCTTTAATCTCGAGCATCACCTGGCGAGTACCCGGACTGCCAGGTGAGAAAATGACAGATACAGCCTGTAGGCCGTCGTAGCGTGGAACAAGACTCTGACCGAATTCCTGGCCGCTGGTGAGTGGTCTCGAAGCGGTGAATTCAGGCTGCTCATTCTTTTCCAGCCCTGCGCAGGCAGATAGGAAGAAGATACACGCCAGGCAAAAAGTCCAGGACAATCTCCCGAATCTGGGATAACGTTCTCGTAAATCCAGATCCGGTACTCGCCAGCCGGGTAGCTTCACTCCTTGAATTCCATCCTTTTCACGCGATAAATCAGCTCTTCCAGGATCCTGCGGTTAAAACCGATCAAATCGGCAACCAGCCCGATAAGAAAGGTTTGAAATCCGATGATGAGCAGCACGGCCGCCAGGATCAAGGATTGAATGTGCCCGCTTCCATTTCCTAATATAAAGAAATATAAAAAGCGTATTCCAAGCAGTATCCCGCCAGAGGTCAGCAGCAGGCTGAACAGTGTAAACACTCTCAAAGGTCTATACATGGTATAGGCTCGTAGGATCGTATTACCCGATTGAGACACATAATTTGGAACCGAGCGAATCAACCGCGAAGGACGGGTTTGGGGATTCGTGCGTACCGGAACATACATGACTGAAAGTCGATTTGCCCCCGCCTGGATCAGGGTCTCCAGAGTGTACGAATATTCACTCAGGACCAGGGTGCGGAGAGCAGCTTCGCGGCTGAAGGCGCGAAAACCGCTGGCGGCATCGGGGGTATGAAAACCAGCAGCTTTACCAACCACCCAGCTGCCGATCCGCGAAAGGAAGCGTTTGACAGTGGAGAATTTCTTTAGTGTGGCGGTCCCCCGGTCACCAACCGTCATCTCCGCCTGGAAAACGAGGATGGGATCAATTAACTTTTGAATATCTTCAGCGAAATATTGGTTATCGGCGTCCGTGTTGACAATAATATCGGCTTCATTACGTAAACTTGCATCCAAACCTGCAGCGAAACTGGCAGCCAGCCCACTGTGATGAGAGAGGCGCACGACGTGATGTACCCCCGCTTCCCGGGCTTTTTCTGCCGTGCCGTCCTCACTGCCGTCGTCGATCACCAGGTATTCGATTATATCCACTCCCTGAAGAGCACTCGGTAGCGCCTGGACCGTTTCTCTCAGGTATGGTGCTTCGTTATAACAGGGAATTTGAATGATCAGCTTCAATCCCAACTCACTGTGGCTTGATGACGATGGGCAAATTTATTACTGCCGGCTTATGGTTCCAAAAACCTATATCCGTCAGATTGCCTGCCCAATCGAAGATGCGGGCGAAGAAGCCGATGGATTTTGAATCGCTTACCGATCCCACATCAAATTCCGGTGAATTCCACCCGTCAACCCCATCCCAATCTTCACCCAGATAAATCCAGTTAGAGTTCACCCAATCGGAGTCATGCCAGAAGAACTGCACACGACTAATTCCGCTGTCGTTATCACTTGCGGCTACCTGGAGAATAATTGGCTCGAGGGGCAGCCTGTCTGTGCCAACAGGAGTAATAAAAAATGCGCCTGGTCTCTGGTTATCCCGGAAAAGCTGGATCGTATAAGGTGAGCCTGTTCCGCCAGAAGTGGGATGATCCCATGCCCTGATTTTAAGGTAATAGGTCCCGGGTCGCAGAATTCGGTAAAAAAGGGCTGAATCAGTACGATCATACAGGACTTGATCGTCGTTTTCCGCCAACACGGATAATCCATTCGTGTCGAGCAGATATAAGTACGAGTCCAGGTCAGAACCGAGGGTCTGTGCAGTGATCTTCACTCCCACCTGGTCACCTGGACTGCCAGTAAATTTATAGTAATCGATGTCACCACCGGGGCAAATATCCCCGGACATCTGTGAGCCATATTGGATCTGCCTGGCCTGGCCAGGTGAGTTATCTGCATCGCTGCAGGCAGGCGGAGCAGTGGCGGTAATCTCGAAATCGTCGATAAACCACCCCAGGTAATTATTGAAGCGGTTGTCGAGGGTAGTGAAATAGAAGCGAAAGCGAACGGTATGACCGCCGTAAGGAGACAATGGAATTGGTGGGCTGCGGTGCCAGGTATTCGGAACATCCTCAGACAGCTGGAGGAGATTTGCGAACGGACCGTCATCGATTGAAACCTGCACCCAGCGCTGATCCCAGTGGATCTCTTTCCCCTCGGTTTCGAACAAATACCAGAAGTGCAGGAAGTATTGCGATCCAGCTGGGAGGTTAAACCTTGGGGAAGTCAGATACCCCGAGTTTGGCAATCCTGTATCGTACCCCTGTGCGGCATTCGTTTCATATCGCCAGCTCTGGCTTCCCCCTGGAGTGTGATTTCTAAGGTTCGATACATCCCAATAATTGCTGGGAATCCAGGGATAAGTCTGCGATTCCATGTTGTCGGTGAATGGTGGGTTAATCGGAGTCAGGAGTCCTGGTGAAGAGACCTGGATGATGAGCGAAGAAGGATTTGACCAGCTGCTTTCGCCTGCGGAATTCTTCGCTTTTACCTGCCAGGTGAATGAACCGGGCGGGATGGTATTAATGTGCCAGGCACTTTCCGATTGCCAGGGAGAGATAGCAACCTGCGTGGAGCCGGACATCAGCCGCACCTGAAACTGTGCTGCCCCTCCGGCATCTCTCCAGCTCAGGCTGACTGTGGCATCTGATGGATAAGTAAGGCCATTGGCAGGCCAGATATGAACAGGGATAGCTGGAAGCGATGCGGCGGACTGGACGATCACTGACGTGGCGGTATCTTTACCAATCCGGTTGTCAGAAAGGTTGCTGTCACTCAAAAGTAAAGTTTCGCTTCTTCCGCTGAAACTATCATCCGAAAAAAGTGAGCCCCGTACACCTGAGCCCACTAAAATTGAAGCCGTATTGTCAGAGCCAAGATCCCCTAATGCTGCTGAAGTATAACTGCCAGCGTTCAACACCACACAGTCACCTTTATAGTCAGGATCGGCGAACAAGCCAACCTGGCTGGAATTAGGCTGGCATGTAGATGGCGAAACCGGGCAAGTGTAACTCTTGAGTATTTGAACCAATCCTGGCAGATTATTGGCCTGGTTATTCGCTGCATCTCTCAGCTGAAGTGCAAGACTGACTGGTCCATCCGGGACTTGGTCTGAGCATACATCCCAGGTTACTGAAAAAGGTGAGCTGCTGAATGGATTCCCGATTGGATGCCAGGAGCCGTCATATCGGGCGATAAGCTGGATGCTGGCGATACCGCTCTCACTGTCTACTGCCCATCCCTGGATCTGGTTTAATGCAGATCCAAAAACTGTATTCTGTTGCGGACTGACGATGACTCCGCCAGGAGGGGTGTGGTCTGGTGAGAGGTAATTTCCTGAGGTATAGGTTGTTTGGGTTGTGGCACAGATATCGGAAGATTTGCAGTACGCCAGATCTGAGCTGATTCGAGGTCTACCACCGTTGATACTCACGTCATCGAACGTGATGTCTACCGATGTTCCCCAGTACGAGGTTGGGTTGGTGTGAACCATAAAATGCAGGTGGTTGCCTGTGCTGACACCGGTATCATCTGCTACACCTAAAAACTGTCCCTGCGCCACCGCCACTCCCGGCACGCGCAATTCGGGTGGTATGCTGTCTTTGGCAAAATGCAAATAAAGCTGGTAAGTCGTTGGGGAAGTAGAGGTGTCCTCCAGGACCAGATAATTGCCGGGGGAGGCGGGATCTCCGGTAGCCTGAGTCCACCTGGCGCGGGTCACCACCCCTGACCTTGAAGCATGGATATTGTACATTCCGCTGGGATAACCACCCGTGGTGAAATCGAAGGCAAAATGGGCGTTTCCGCTCGGTGTGTAGCGGTCATGTCCGACGCTCTGGGTCAGCGAGCGAGATTCTCCACCAGCCCATGGCAAACGGTAGCCTGGGAATGTACCCAGGGCCAGGGCTTCCAGGTTCAATGAAGCCTTCTGAAGCCAATCGTCTTTCTCTTCTTCGCTCAAGAGCTCCGAAGGGACTGATTGGGAAGCCTCCAGCCATTGCGGGTCGCTGGGAAGATAAACTTCCCATTGATCTCCGCTGCGCTCGAGGATAGCCAAACCGGGTTCGGTGGGGACAATCTGACCGTCATCTGGGTCTATCGGTGTCAGCCAGGCAGTTGCCCAATTCCCGTCTCGAGAGACAAGAATATCATCTATCTGGGTTTCGTAGAGCTGAAAAGCAGGTATACCTTCAGTGGTTTTATCAATTTCCTGTAAGATCGCCTTTTCGATTTCTTCCTGCTCACGGGGTTGCGGGATAGCCGGGCCGAGGGTCAGGTCCGCCTCGCGGAAAACAAAATATAACGTTATAAAGAAGAGGGCTAAAAGGATGATTAAGAGGGATAAGATGCGTTTCATTTCCCTGATTCAACTCAAGGTCCACCGGTTCATGCTGTGATACCCTGTTCGGAAATTCCGCTAATACTGCCCGGTGCCAGATTAGCCCCATTAATCGTTTCAGCGCATTATAACATGCCGGGGTATTATAATAATTTGATGAAGTGCCACTGAATCATACTGTTCCCTGGCAAGGCGTACTATCTGGACTTTAGGAAAGTAATCCAGTGAAGTGATGCAGCAGAAAAGTCGAAAACTTACCACCTTCCTGGCAGCTGCCTGCGGCTTCTTCGCAATAAGCACGGCCTTATTCATACCTGCATCGGCATACCCGGGATCTGGAATTTTGCAGGATGCGACACAAAGCGAGACCCCCTCAGCAACAGCCACATCAACTGCATCATTAACCTCTACGCAGACTTCGCAGCTAAGTACCACGCCTTCGATAACAGTATCAGGAACTGTGGCCAGTTCTCAGACACAGACATCCGCTCAAGGCATAACAGCAACCATCACACCTGCAATCTCGGCAACATCCGGAGTCCCGACATCAAGCTCTTCGCCCACCTCGAGCCCGGTATTCCCGACTTCGCCAGTAATCAATATAGTAACGATTATTCCCTTTCCTTCTTTTACGCTGCAGTTCCCCCACAAGACTGACACACCTGTTGTGCTAAATGCCGAACGAATGCCAGGAACTGGTGCCCTGGGAAAGGGAAAGGCTCCTTCCCTGGCTTCACGCCTGTTCCGTTTTTGGCCTTTGGCTTTACTTCTGATTGTCTGGCTGTTCCTGGCGGTCTGGTTCGTGATTGCCCAGCGCCAGATGGATTAAGATGTATGGTGGTTGGACCACACCGTAAAATTCTTCAAAATCGAGTTGCCGATAAATTCTCGCAGCAATGAATTATCCGGTATGCCCGCACTTTCGATAGGTAAAAACCATCCCAAAAACGCCAGCAGGCGTTTGGCTTCCACGTATTCCGATGTTCCGAACGGCAGCTGCCTCAAGAGTGGTTCAGCCAGCGGTTTGAGCGCGGATAACTCATAAGCCAGGGCGGAATTGAACATTACATCGGCATTTTCCTGGTATGGGAAAATGAATCGTTTTTCTCCCCTGCGCACTGATTCCCAACGCTGGATTGTCTGATATGCAGAATAGCCTCGCTCGCGGGCGTCGCGCACCACCCTGCGGAGAAGGCGTGTATCGGTTGTAGAAATTCGGTTGTAGCGGTCCAGGTTGAGCTGGGTCAGGGCTGAAACATAAATGCGGAAGGTATGGATTTTGGGAATTTCTGCGAAGAGCTCAGGATTCAGACCATGTATGCCTTCCATGATAATGATCTGGTTTGATTTGAGCTGAATCTCTTTCCCCTGTATGCTTTTGCCTGCGATGAAATCAAAATGTGGGAGGATCACCTTTTTTCCATTCACCAGGCATTGCAGGTCGTTTGCCAGGCGGTCAAGATTCAGAGCCCTGATTGATTCGAAATCAGGTTGTCCGTCTTCATCGAGTGGGGTCTGATCTCTATTCACAAAGTAGTCATCCATGGCGAGCGGGAAAGGAGAAACTCCATGTGCCAGCAATTGAATGGATAACCGCTTGGAAAAGGTGGTTTTCCCTGAACAGGATGGCCCGGAAATCAAAACCACGCGCAGCCGCTCCCGGTCGTTGTAAATTTGGGCTGCTATATCGGTTACTTGCAGCTCCTGTAGCGCCTCTGACACCAGGATCACTTCATCAATTCTTTGACTTTCAATAGCATCGTTCAGAGCGCCAACGCTGGCAATCCCTAGCAAATCCAGCCAGTCACCATACCTGCGGAATGTATTAAGCAGCTTGGGGTATTCGGTGAATTGCGATAGATGTGTTGGATCATGCCGCCTGGGGAAGCGAAGAGTAAATCCTTCACCGGTCGGAACTAACTGAAACCAGCGCAAATAGCCGGTGGATGGAACCATATATCCGTGGTGATAATCATAAAATTTGCCAAGCTTGTAAATTGTCAGGTAATTCTTCGTGCGGTGCGCAAGCAAACGGACTTTATCGAGTTCGCCTTTTTCCCGGAAGGTTCTCTTCGCCAATTCGAGTGGAATCACCCGCCGGCTGAACGGCAGGTCCACGCTTACAAGCTCCAGCATCTTTGCTTCGACCTGCGCTGTTTCACCTGCTGTGAATTCGTGCTTGCATGCTACCTGGCAGTAATACCCACCAGATGCTACTGAATGATCCACGGTCAATCCTGCATCCGGAAAAACGGATTCAAACGCTGCCACCAGCAGAAAAACGAGAGACCGGCGGTAAATCCGCATTCCATCTTCATCACTCATCGAAATTGGACTGACCATAGAGTCAATCTTGATCGGATAAGTCAGTTCACGCAGCTCGCCATTTACGATAGCGCCAACAATAGGGACAGCACCAGGATCCAGAATGGTTTTGAAGAATTCGCCGACAGGGGAATTGCGCGGCCCGCGAAAAACCCTGCCATCTGGAAGATGGATTTCAACCGTCCGGCGTGGATTTACCTGACTGTATTGGCGGATTTCTCGGTCAACCATTTACAACCATTCCTTTATCTCCGTAATTTTCCTTCCATTGGGGAGCAAATTGTATCACCATTTATTTCCGCTATAAATTTCATGGGCTTGCAGACGTGCAACTACCAAGATAAAAAATGTAGGGTCCGGCTTTTGAATTGACCGAACCCTACTCGGATTGATTTATGGAAGAAGGTGAAAAAGAGAACTGATCAGCTGGTACTTGAGTTCTTCTTTCTACCTCGATAATCGGGAGATGGGGGAAACTCCGCAGCATAGAACCAGTTCTTTGGCGGCTTTGACTTCATCCAGTCTGCCAACCGGTGTTTTATGGGGAGCGGAGTGCAGCAGCTCCGGATCGGTGTGTGCTTCTTCCGCGATTTTTATCATCGTCTCGATGAAATAATCCAAAGACTGCTTGCTTTCTGTCTCGGTCGGCTCGATCATCAACGCTTCATGTACGATCAGGGGGAAGTAATTTGTGGGTGGATGCAGTCCGTAATCCATCATCCTCTTGGCAACATCCAGGGCATGTACATCAGGTGCTTCAGCCCAACTACCTTCCAGTACAAATTCGTGCATGCAGACACGCTCATACGGCAGATGATAAGCGCCTTTCATTTTCGCCATCAGGTAATTCGCATTCAATACTGCGTATTCCGAGACTTTTCGCAATCCCTCCGCCCCATGGATTCGCATGTAGGTGTAAGCACGCACCATCATCCCAAATTGACCCCAGAAGGATTTCACGCGTCCGATGCTCTTGGATGGGTACTGAAAACCATAAAGAGGCGGCAGATCCTCTTCTGCTTCTTCGAGGATTCCCACCACAGGGGATGGCAGGAAGTCGACCAGGGCTGCGGAGACCCCGACTGGACCGGATCCAGGACCTCCCCCACCATGCGGGGTCGAGAAGGTCTTGTGCAGGTTGAAATGCAGAATATCGATGCCCAGGTCACCTGGACGGACGATCCCCAGCAGGGCATTCATATTGGCGCCATCCCCATACACCAATCCCCCGGAAGTACGGACAAGGCGGGTAATTTCTTCGACGTTCTCATCGAAAAGCCCCAGGGTGTTTGGATTGGTCAGCATTAAGCCAGCCAGGCTGTCGTCGCATTCACGCTTGAGCGCTTCCAGGTCCACATTTCCGCGAGCGTTGGAGGGCAGCTGCACAACTCTTAACCCACTCATGGCTGAAGTCGCAGGGTTGGTGCCATGTGCAGAATCCGGGATCAAGATTTTTTCGCGTTTCAAATCTCCACGACTGGTGTGATATGCGCGCATGATCAATACACCTGTCAGCTCGCCTTGCGCTCCTGCAGCTGGCTGCAGGGTAACGCCGGTAAATCCACCGATTTCTTTCAACCACTCCTGCAGCTCGTACATCAGGAGTAAATTCCCCTGGACGGTTTCGATGGGCTGCATGGGATGGGTATACGCGAAGCCTGTCAGTCTGGCGACTTCTTCATTTACTTTTGGATTATATTTCATGGTGCATGATCCCAATGGGTACATGCCCAGGTCGATGGCATAGTTTAGCTGCGAAAGGCGGGTGAAATGCCGGACGATGTCCACTTCATGAATCTCGGGCAGCGGCAGGTCATCCCTGGTAAATTTTCCTGGCAGTACGGCTTTTGGCACATCCGGTTCAGGGTATCGCAAGCCTCTCCTGCCGGTCACCGACATTTCGCATAGCAAAGGTTCAGTCATCAGACTCCTCCAGGGTTTCCTGTTCTGTCAATAAATCGACCAGAAAATCAATATCCGCTTTGGAATTCATCTCGGTTAATGCTAGTAGCATGTGGTTTTCGAGCTCCGGGTAGTCCTGGCCCAGGTCATAACCGCCCAAGATTCCTTCATCGAGCAGGTATTCATTAATCTCACTTACGGGACTTGGGCAGCGTACCACGAACTCGTTGAAGAACGGCTCTTTTGACCATAAAGAAAAGCCTGGAATTCCAGAAATCTTATTTGCGGCGTAATGCGCCTTGTGGTAGCACAGCTCCGCCACTTCCTTCAACCCTTGTTTTCCCAGCAGACTCATATAGACTGTCGCAGCCAGGGCAATCAATGCCTGGTTGGTGCAGATATTCGAAGTGGCTTTTTCGCGGCGAATATGCTGTTCACGTGCGGTCAGGGTCAGGACATAGGCTCTCTGACCGCGGTTATCAACTGTTTCTCCGACCAGCCTGCCGGCCATCTTGCGCGCATAATCCTTGCGTGTCGCAAATATGCCCAGGTATGGGCCACCATACGACAGTGGGATACCCAACGGCTGGCCTTCTGCGGTGACTATGTCGGCTCCAAAATCACCTGGCGGCTTCAGCAGTCCCAGTGATAGGGGATTGACCGCGACGGCCAGCAGCGCTCCGGCTACGTGGACAGCCTCTGCCAGGCTGGAAAAATCCGTGATACGCCCAAAGAAATCTGGATATTGAACGATCACCAGCGCGGTGTCCTGGTCAATCAAAGGTAAAAGTGATCCGGTCCCTGCATCCGGTCCGACCTTACCCAGGTCACCCGTTATCACGATGGAAGTGCCCTGGTTGTAAGTGCGAATGGTCTCTCGATAATGTGGGTGCAAACCGGAAGAAAGGACCACTTTATTCCTTTTTCCCCTGAAATTCGCGTACGCCATGCTGACGGCTTCCGCTACTGCTGTGGCACCATCATAATGAGAAGCATTGGATACTTCCATGCCAGTCAGGGCGGTCACCAGGCTCTGGTAATCGAAGATAGCCTGGAGTGTACCTTGCGAAATCTCCGGTTGGTAAGGTGTATAAGCGGTGTAGAATTCTCCCCGGCGCAGGATGGCATCAACCACAGGTGGGATGTAATGATTGTATGCGCCGGCTCCCAGGAAGCACACCAGGTCCTGAACTGATTCGTTGGCAGCGGCAATATCTTTCATTTCAGACATTACTTCCATTTCAGTCAGAGCGGAAGGGAGTTTTAATTCAGGGAAGCGGTGTGCTGCCGGAACGACTTGAAACAGGTCTTCAATCCGCTTCACACCGACCGTTTGCAGCATAGCCTCCCGATCTTCTTTTGTATGGGGAATATACATGCGTTCTCCTTAGCAGTTATTCTTTCTCGGCCAGCAGTTTTTCATAACCGGTGCTGTCCAGTAATTCATCCAGCTGTGAAGCATCGCTCAATTCAACTTTAACCATCCAGGCTTCACCATATGGGTCGCTGTTGACTTTCTCTGGCGAATCGGGCAGAGCTTCGTTGACCGCGATGATTATTCCGCTGACAGGCATATAGACATCTGCTGCGGCCTTAACGGATTCAAGCGTGGCGCATGCATCGCCTTTCTTAAGCGTCTCACCCACCGATACGACAACTTCGACGTAAACGATATCGGAAAGCTGGTTTTGAGCGTAGTCGGTGATCCCGACTTTGCCGGTGTTGCCCTCAACCAGGATCCATTCATCGTTTGGGGTGTATTTCAGGCTGGAGGGGATATTCATAATTAGGCTCCTTTGTGTAGATCAATTTTTGTAGGATTCGCTGTAAATCAACGATCCATTTCAATCAAATAAAAAGGCGCATGCTTAATTGGCATGCGCCTCTGTTTGTAACCTGAGAGATTCACACCGATTCAGCGGTGTTTGCCCCGTCGGTGCCTGTGGGGAGAGCATAGCTCACACCAACAGACTTTCCAGAGTCTTCCCGGGAGAGAGTCCTTTTACCTGAGAGTTTCGCCTGGCTCGCAGTTTACCAGGCTTGCCCCTTCGGTGTCCGCTGAACCAGCCGGATCTCTCCTCTTCTCCCTTTATATCGAATTGCATTAACTACACCAGCTTACGGTCTTCTTCATTGTATATAATCGCGAGGTAAAAGTCAAGATAGATGAAGAATCTTCCCGCTTTTACGCCTCAAATCAAACCACACCTGGGAAATCAGATGGGTATTTCAGACCCAGCCCTGGTTCTTGATGAAATTTGTGATTACGGGTAATTCGAGGTATTTACCTCGATAAGATTCGATAGCAGGCCAGAAAACCGACAGCCACAGCAGTGGTGCGCAGATTGCTCCAAATCCCAATGTGATGAAACTGATCAGGAAAAGAGCCAGAAATAGAACGACATTAAATGCGATCGATTGAACAGCGTGGTATTTTATGAACGGCCGGTTCTTCTTATTCTCCATGAAAAGCATGATGATGGCGATCAAAGGGATCGGGTAACCTAATGCCGCCCACAGCTTATCGTCACTCGTGATGTCAGGTGTTTCAATATTTTCTTCCATGTGATTGTCTCCTTTATAACCGAGAATGAAAAAATCCTTCTGAGTATCCTATAACACGAAAAGATGGCTTTGGATACGCCTGTCTCTAATAATGGATCATCTGGGGTTGTTTTATATTGAGATAACTTTTTCTGCCTTCCACTGCGCTTCGAGGATATCCGCCATTCCTCCCACGATGCCCACTTCGACATGATCTGCCAGGTTAAAATAATTCAGGCAGGTAATGCACAGGATAATTCGAACACCTTTTTGCTCCAGAGCTTTCAAGTGCGTGAGAACCGGTGAGCCTTCCACCGCCAGCCTGACTCCCTCTGTGTATAAGCAGATGGCGGCAGGCAATTCACTGTGTTCCAGCAGTAAGCTCAGGTAAGTGACGATTAATTTATGTTGCAGGGGAATATCGGCCCTGCCCATGCCGTTGTTTGTGACCAGGATGACAGTGGAAGAGAGATTGTTATTTTGATTCATTGATTTCGTGTGTGGATCGTTGATACCAATATCGCTTTCTGACTTTCGTGGTGAGGATTTCATCACCTGTATCTTTCTTGATTTGAATCTTAGTTCGTGAGCCAGACCTCACGGGTTTTCTTAAACCCGTGAGGTCTACGGGCTGTTAATTGATGTGTTTATTTTTGCCTCCTTCCAATCCCCTGTAAAAATCTACCAGGTCAGGATGAATAGCAAGGTGAAAAGTGAGCTGATACTGAGCTGTCGAATTCCAATTTTTGTCGGCTTCCAACCGATTGCAGGGCGCAGCACCCCCCAACTTGTCTCAAACCATTGCAAAGCGAAAGCTAAGAAAGCGGTCCCAGAAAAAAGACCAATTATTCCCAACACCGCAGAAAATGCCAGGTTAAAAGCGGCGTAGGACCATGCCCTCCAGCCATTTTTCATCCGGTAAGACAGCTCTGGAAGCTGCTTCCAATTGCGCTGATCCAGGCGCAGGTATGTGTATACGATTGAGGCCGCAGACTGCAGCCATGTCAGGAGAAAAAGCCACCAACCTGTTGGATCGGGTGAGCCCACCCCGACCCAAAAAGCGGCTGGAGCGGCCAGGGAGAGCACTCCTGTAGCAACCAGCTCCACCCCCATCTGGCGCCGCTCTGCTCTCTGACTTACCAGGTATAGGTGCCACATGAAAACAGGTATGCCAGGCAGGGCGAGCCAGAGAAGGAAGCTAAATCCAAAACCGATCAAACCCACCAGGCAGAATAAGCCGATGATCCCATAAATCAAAGTCCAGAACCATGCGGCTGGCAGCTCTCGCCGCTGGCGTCTGCCGCTCTGGATCTTTACTAATGTAGAAATTGGCTGCCGAACCAGGAATGCTGCCAGGCAGCCTATAACCAACAGGGGAGTTGCAGATGTCCAGCTGCCTCCTGCAAACAAGCCGATCAGGAGCGGGCTCAACAAAAATACCCAAGAACCATGATCTTGAGGCAGGGCTACATGTTTAATAAAAACTGTTCGACTGGACTTCGTGTCTTCCAATTCCAATTCCCACAATTTATGGCTGAGAAGGCCGATGATTCCTAGCCCAGCTCAGCAAACAGACCTGGCAGCCTCAAACCTGGTTCCGGTTCCGGCCAGGCCAGTGAAAAACATTCAGTACCCATCAGCTGTTTCACCTGTGATTCCGGAAGCCTTCTAAACAGATTTCCGGGACCAAATTGAGTGCGGTGGCAGTGCAGCGCATCCCATTTATATTCCACAGTAGTCGCCACATCCATCCAGACATGGATCCTATCGTCAGGCCAACCCATCTTTGGATCGTCGAACTGATCCAGGTCGCTGGTATCGATACCCAGCTCCGTCATCTGGCGCCGCATCTCCAGGAAAAAGGATGTGGGGATGACGGTGTAGAACAGGCGCTGGGCTTGCCATACTGGACCAAGCAAGGGGTATTGGCTCATGTCAGCCGCGGCGTGAAAGGCCTTGACTGTGTGGTTATGAATCGCAATATGGTCGGGATGTCCGTATCCGCCGAAGGGCTCGAATGTGGCGATGGCCTGCGGCTTTAGCCGGCGGATAATACCCACCAGCTGGGCAACGACTTCGTCTTGCGGTGCGTTGATAAATGCCCGCGGATCCTGGTTTTCCGGGGTGCCCACCATACCGGAGTCGCGATAATCCAGGAATACCAGCTCGGAAACGCCCATTGTTTCTGCTGCGCAGCGCAGCTCACCCTCACGCACCAATCCCAGTGTCTCAGGAGTGGCAAAACTCGGATCTGAGATTTCACCGACCTCTCCGCGTGTTGCACAAACCAGGTACACTTTCTTCCCCTCACTTGCATAACGTGAAAGAGTACCTCCGGTGCCAAAGGCTTCGTCATCTGGATGTGCGAAGATTGCCAGTAGAGAATTTTGCATAGTTTCCTTATCAACCGATCAGTTTCTTACGGATAAATCCTTGAACATGAAGTTTACTCCGAATGGGGTTGCTCAATTCTAAAAGATTTGTTAACTTTATCCAAAAATGTTACCAGGTTTGGTATCCATGTGAGTCACGGTGGTTGATTTGTGGTAGCATATTAATAAAATTGTAATTTGAGATGAGTGATTTCCTTGCTGCCCAGGAATTAAAAACTAGTGCTGCCCGCGAAGCGCTTGGATTCTTGCAAAATGGTATGCTGATTGGCCTGGGAAGTGGGTCAACCGCGAGCCTGTTCATACAGCTGCTGGGCGAAGCGCTTCAGTCTGGCCAGCTGCGGGATGTGCGAGCTGTTCCTACATCCGATAATACTGCCGCCCAGGCAGTAAAACATGGCATTCCACTGCTTACACTCTCCCAGGCCGGAGAGTTAGATCTGGCTGTCGATGGTGCGGATGAAGTCGATCCAAAGCTAAATTTGATCAAAGGATTGGGCAGGGCTTTACTGCGAGAAAAAATTATCGAAATTCACGCCCGCAGGTTTATCGTGATTGTGGATGAATCGAAGCTGGTGAATGCACTCGGCAGCCGGGTGCCATTAACGGTAGAGATCATCCCGTTTGAACCACAGGTGCACATCCGCTGGCTAAATAAGATTGGATGTCGTGCAGAGCAGTGGTTCGAAGAGAGCGGTGAACCGGTGATTACCGATAATGGAAATTACCTGGCACGCTGCTGGTTCTCGCCTGCCATCCCTGACCCGTATAAACTGGCAGAGCAACTGAACAATCGCCCGGGAATTGTCGAGCACGGCTTATTCCTGGATTTAGCTTCGGATATCATTATTGCTGGGAAGAACGGCGTGCGGTCAATCACCCGGCCGAGCTGAATATGACACCACGTGTTCGGATTGCTCCCTCCATTTTGGCTGCTGATTTCTCTCGCTTGGGTGAGCAAGTCAGCCAGGCGATCCAGGCAGGTGCGAAAATTATCCATGTGGATGTGATGGATGGTCATTTTGTCCCAAACCTGACCATCGGCCCGCGCGTGGTGGAGGCGCTGGAGCCAATTACAGGGGCTGCCGGTGTTATGCTGGATGTACATTTGATGATCGAGGAACCCGAGCGGCTAATCCCGGATTTCATACGTGCCGGGGCTGGAAATCTGACCGTGCATGTCGAAACTTGTCCCAATTTACACCGCACCATTCAGCAGATAAAAGAGAATCGGATCCTGGCAGGTGTCACTCTGAATCCAGCGACTCCACTTGAAGCGATTGAAGAAATCCTTCCCTTTGTTGACCTCGTCCTGGTCATGTCCGTAAATCCCGGATTCGGAGGCCAGGTTTACATCCCAACCATTACCAGGAAAATTGCCAGGTTGAGAGCGATTCTTGATCGGGAGGGTTTATCGCAGGTAGAATTAGAAGTCGATGGCGGGATACATCCTGGAAACGCGGGAGAAATCGTCGCAGCTGGTGCAACGATTCTGGTGGCTGGTTCAGCGATCTTCAACCAGCAGGCAAGTATTCTTGAGAATTTCAATCTGCTGCAGCGGTCGTTGATCCGGGATTGAATTTTAAGAATGGGGTGCAGATCGAAGTTTGAACTTATTAATAATCTTTCAGAAACATACCAGAAAAGTCACGAGTACGATATATCACTTCTCAGAGAGAGACCATGGATTTACAACGAACTGAAACCTATCAAGAGATAATCTCTCAAACAATTGCCTGGGAAGAGGCAATAAATGTCGTGAGACAAACCACACCCGCCTTTCATACCCAGTGGCAAAGCGGGCATATCACAAACGCAATTTTTACTGGCTGTGGATCTACATATTACCTGTCGTTATCTGCAGCCAGTTTCTTTCAGGAGATGACAGGTATACCTTCTCGAGCGGTTCCAGCTGGAGAGCTTTACCTGTACCCGCAAGCCAATATACCTGATCGAGAGCGAACAATGTTGGTGGCTATCAGCCGCTCAGGTGGAACTTCAGAGACTGTGGCTGCCGTCCAGCGATTCCAGCGCCAGGGATCGGGCATCGTGGTTGTTATCAGCAATTATCCTGATTCCCCACTCGCCCAGTTAGGTGATCACGCCATCCTGATACCTGCTGGTCGTGAGAAAAGTGTCGCCCAGACTCGCTCCTTTGCATCGATGTACCTGGCTGTTACTGCTTTTACGGCCGGATTAGTCAATCGTAACGACCTGGTCGATGAGATGGCGGGTCTACCTGCTCTCGGAAATAGGTCAATCAATAATTACCACGACACAGCGCGTGAGATCGGTGAAAACCTTGATATTGACCGGTTTTATTTTCTCGGGAGTGGAGACCGCTACGGCCTGGCTTGTGAAGCAAGCCTGAAGATGAAAGAAATGACCCTTACACACAGCGAACCGTTTCATTTTCTCGAATTTCGCCACGGGCCAATGGCGATGGTTACGCCTTCATCTCAAATTGTAGGACTGCTTTCTGAAACTCGGCGAACACATGAAAAAGCCGTCCTGGATGAGATGCATACGCTGGGAGCCAGAATCCTCTCCCTGGGTGAAAGCGAAACAATGGTCAACTTCGACAGCCGCTTACCGGAAGAGATACGCAATGTCCTGTATTTACCGGTCCTGCAGCTTTTAGCCTGTTCCCGCTCGGTAGCCAAGGGGCTGAATCCTGACCAGCCGGCGCATCTGAACGCAGTCGTGAGCCTGGATCTTTAATGAAAAAGCCACCGCTCAGCATAGGCAAAATCCGCGGCCTGTCATCGACCTCCAACTGGGAGGGCGTATTCACAATTTTGGCGCTGGATCACCGCCAGTCTTTCCTGAAAATGATTAACCCCTGGCATGTTGAATCTGTCGATTACAGCAATGTGGTTGAGGTGAAGTCACAGGTGGTCAGGCTGCTGGGCAAGCATTCGAGCGCTGTTTTACTGGATCCGATCTACGGGGCTGCCCAGGCGATTTCCAACGGTGCCTGCCCGGGGAGCCTGGGATTGATTGTTGCAGTGGAAGAATCTGGATATACCGGAACGGAGATCGCCCGAGAGTCAAGCCTGCTCATGGGTTGGAGCGTCAGCAAAGCAAAAAAGATGGGTGCGGATGCCGTGAAATTGCTTATCTATTATCATCCCGACACCGGTGAGCTGGCTGAATCCCAGGAGCGTTTCGTGCGAGAAATCATTGCAGACTGCAGGCGAGCGGACATCTCCCTGTTTCTCGAGGCTGTATCCTACAGTCATGTGCAGGGTGTGAGTAGGGCCTCCCCCGAATTTGCCAGGGGCTTGCCAGACCTGATCTGCAAGATTGCCCGGAGACTCGGAGCGCTGCACCCGGAAGTGCTGAAACTGGAATTCCCGGTCAACCCGGAAGTAAATACCGACGAAGTCTATTGGCGCAGGGCGTGTGAGCGGGTGACTGAATCAGCCTCCTGCCCGTGGGCGGTGCTCAGTGGAGGCGTCGAATACGAGGTCTTTACGCGGCAGGTCGAAGCTGCCTGCAAGTCTGGCGCATCCGGTTACATAGCAGGGCGGGCGGTGTGGCAGGAAGCTATACCTTTAGCGAATGAAAAGCGCGAAACGTGGTTAGCAGACGCCGGTACCCGGCGGTTGGAGCAGCTGAACGAGATTGCTTCTCGCCATGCGGCTCCCTGGCAGTCATACTTTCCAGACCTGCCTGATTCTGTGAAGGAAGACTGGTATCTTACCTATCCAGACTAGCGGTTGTCTTTTTCGAGCTCAAATTTCTTCAATATAGGATTATTCTTCTTTGTCCTCCCTGATCGAAGAGAAATTACGCCAGCATAAGCAGGGACAGCCTGTCGGAATTCCTTCTATCTGTTCCGCCCACCCGCAGGTGCTGGAAGCCGCAGCTCGGCAGTCAGCCAGGAATGGAGCTCTACTGCTGATCGAGTCAACCTGCAACCAAGTCAACCAGTATGGTGGGTACATGGGATTGACCCCGGTGCAGTTTTCGGCTTTTGCGGAGCAGGTCGCGCGCCGCCACCAACTTCCTCCCGACCAACTGGTTTTAGGTGGGGATCACCTGGGTCCTTATCCCTGGAGGCATTTTCCTGCCGATAAGGCGATGGAAAAGGCATGCAAGCTGGTTGAATCCTATGTTATGGCTGGGTATACCAAAATCCATCTTGACACCAGTATGTCCTGTGCAGATGACCTTCCAGGCCAACCACTGCCAGGGGAAATTGCAGCGCAGCGCACCGCCGAGCTTTGCCGGGCTGCGGAAAATGCAGCAAACAGGCTCAAGGGGCAGGCACCAAATCTGGTGTATGTGATTGGGACGGAAGTGCCAACGCCTGGAGGCGTGCAGGCTGCACATGAATCGATGCTGGTGACTCAGCTGGATACAGCCGAATTCACGATTGAGACTACCCGTCAGGCTTTCTTGGGGCGAGGTTTGGGTGGTGCCTGGGAGCGGGTAGCAGCAGTTGTTGTCCAGCCCGGGATTGAATTCGCAGACCGCGAGGTATTCCCGTATGACCGCAAACGTGCTGCCCACCTGTCCAGTTTCATTGAAGGATATGATCGATTGGTCTTCGAAGCTCATTCGACGGATTACCAGACAGGTGAGTCACTAAAGCAGCTGGTGGAAGACCATTTTGCCATCCTGAAAGTCGGCCCGGCGCTGACTTTTGCATATAGGGAGGCGGTCTTTGCCCTATCAATTATAGAAGCGGAGTTTTTGAAGGGTAGAGCAGGAGTCCGGTTATCAAATTTGCCAGAAATCCTGGAAGAAGTGATGCTGGCTAATCCGAAATCATGGGAGCCATACTACCAGAGGGATGGCGTCGAGCTGCGCGTAGCACGCAAGTACAGCTACAGTGATCGTGCACGTTATTATTGGACGGAACCAAGTCTCCAGCAGTCGCTTTCACAGCTGTTCGAGAACCTGGAATACTATCCTATACCGGAAACATTGATAAGCCAGTATTTGCCCGCCCAATATTCACGGCTGCGTTCAGGCTCACTCCAGCTGAGTCCGATGGAGCTGGTAATTGACCATATTTGTGACGCAATTCTGCCGTACATTCAGGCCTGCGCGGGAGATTAATCCGCGTTTTTACCAGCTTCCTGCCACAGCCGGTTGAGATCCTTCTGAATTTTCTGCAGCGCCATGGCTTTCAGCGGGTCTCCCTTGAATTTCATCTCCCCACTTAATGCTGCCGCGGTGCCATCGATATTCCCATCCATGACTCCTGTGAAGGTCTTTTCCGTCATTGTCAGGCTTAATGTCGTGGGTGCTTCAGCCTCACCCATCCCAGTCCGAACTCGACTATCTTTAAAAGCCATGTAGAACTGGATTTCCTTATCCGGAATCCGGTATTGTATGACTATCGGCCTTTTCCTGGCAAACTCCTTCAACGCAGCATCACTTTCACACATTGTCAAGTAGAGTTTTATTTTGGATTCAAGCATCTCCAACCTGCTCCTCGTTATTTGGTATTGTCTCCCTGCACATTGACTACTTCTGCAAGAATTGAATGAGCATCCTTATGGATATCATTATATAGTTTTTCGCTTCAGAAATCCAAGATTCATCCGAACTTCAATCAATTGATAGCGTGTTTCCTTGGTTCGAAAAATTCTATACCTGAGAAGCAGCCTACGGGAATGGCCTGGATGCTGCCTGAAAATTGATTTGAGACAAGGAATGTCGAATCGCCTGTATTCACACCGCCGGCGTTACAAATTGTGATGCGTTACGTGTATAATGTCATTATTAATCGCGCACTAAATGCGCTCGAGAACCAGATCATCCAAAAAGCCGCATCAAAATTCCAATTTTGGATATGTGAATCGGGTGGGAGGCAGACATGGAAATACCTTCTAACGAATTAGTGATCATCGATGTGGGCACCAGGCTCAGGCAGCTGCGCAGTGAAAGGAACAAATCCATGCGGGCTTTGGCTCGAGACAGCGGGTTGTCCACCAATGCTCTCAGTATGATCGAGCGTGGGAGAACTTCTCCTTCAGTGAGCACTCTTCACAAGATTGCAGAGGCACTCGAGGTGCCGATAACAGCCTTTTTTCGCCTGGAGCCCACCCGGCAGGATATAGTCTTCCGACCAGCTGGGATGCGCAGTTGTATTAAATTTCCCAAGGGCACCTGGGAAGGCCTGGGAGGAGAACAGTTTACAGACCGGCTGGAACCCTTTATGCTTACCCTCGAATCCAGCGGGAGCAGCGGTAGTTACGGTATGCTGCATACCGGGAGCGAATTTGTGCTGTGCATGGAGGGAAAGATCGAGTATGAAGTTGAAGATCACAAGTATATATTGAATCCAGGCGACAGCCTGATTTTTGCGGCTCAACTTCGCCACCGGTGGCGCAACGCCGGTGAGGTAATTGCACGGGTGGTGATTGTACTGGCAGGTTTTGAGCATGGTGAGCGCCCCGGTGAATTTCATGTATCATCAGGTAAAAAGGGCGAAGGATAGACCATATATTTCCCTGAATCCAGGTTTTATTCGCCTTTCGTGGCCTCCTTCTCAATTTCAGTACGGACATGCTATAATCTTGACCCAACAATATGAATCTGACCATGAAGGGGAGCCTGCCTGTTAAGTTGGATAAAACACCGCTAACCAATCCTTATCGCATAGGTCTGAATAATATTGCGAATAATAACGCTTTACTCCGGGCGGATAGTTGCTTGAGGCTGGATTTCTAATCCTGCACCTTTCAAACATATCGCCCGACGCCTGCAGCGTGGGGCGGTTTTTTTATCTCAATAAGGAGATACATGATGTACAAGTCGCACACGTGCGGAGAATTGAGACAGGAACATATTGGTATGCAGGTCACACTGGCTGGGTGGGTGAACCGCCGGCGTTCTCATGGCGGCATCACCTTTCTGGACCTGCGGGACCGGTTTGGGATAGTCCAGGTAGTGACCGATCCTTCGATCAACGCAGAAGCCGATCGAACGCTCGATCCAGTAAGGATGGAATGGGTGATACAGGTTGTTGGCGAGGTCCGCAGGCGGCTGGCAGGTGCGGAGAATCCCAATATGCCTACCGGAGAGATCGAAATACTTGCAAATAAGGTTGTCGTTCTCAATCCCGCCAAAACACCGCCTCTGCTGGTATACAAAGATGAAGATGTCGAAGAGAATTTCCGTCTTAAATATCGTTATTTAGATTTACGCCGTGATCGGATGCGGCGTAATTTAGAACTGCGGCACAAAGTCGTAAAATTCATCCGGGATTATCTGGATGAACGCGATTTCCTGGAAATAGAAACCCCCATTCTTTTTAAAACAACACCGGAAGGGGCGCGCGATTACCTGGTACCTTCCAGGGTGCATCCGGGCGAATTTTTTGCCCTGCCCCAATCGCCGCAGCAGCTGAAGCAGCTTTTAATGGTGGCAGGTATGGAACGCTATTTTCAGATTGCCCGCTGCTTCAGGGATGAAGACCAGCGCGGAGACCGGCAGCCGGAATTCACCCAGCTCGACCTGGAGATGTCTTTCGTCGAGCGGGACGATGTGATGGGTCTGATCGAGGGGCTGTTCACCCGCCTGGTTGCAAAGGTGGTCCCGCATAAACAGGTGCTTACCAATCCCTGGCCGCGTCTCACCTATCAAGAAGCGATGGAGCGATTCGGCAAAGATAACCCCGATCTAAGATTTGGCCTGGAGCTTTGTGACATCAGCGACCTGGTTTCTAGCTGCGGCTATAAGGTTTTCGATGAGGTAATCGCTCAAGCGGGTTTTGTACGTGGGATCAACGCCAAAGGCCTGGCTGGTTACAGCAGGAAACAGCTGGATGAGCTGGCAGAATTTGTCAAGAATTTCGGCGCCAACGGCCTGGCCTATCATTCAATCCAGCCGGCGGGTGAAAAACGCTCATCTTTCGCCAGATTTGTTCCGGAGAGTGTTGTTCATGATATAGAATTGCGCATGCAGGCGGAACCGGGTGACCTATTACTAATCGTGGCAGATAAGCCTGCCGTGGTATTCGAGTCTTTAGCCCGGTTGAGGGTTTTACTCGGAGAACGCTTAAACCTTGTAAATCCTGATGTCCTGGCTTTTTGTTGGGTGATTGACTTCCCTTTCGTTACCTGGAATGAGCAGGAGAAAAGATGGGATCCCAGCCATCACCTCTTCACAGCTCCTATGCCTGAAGATATACCTCTATTGGATACTCATCCAGAGCAGGCGCGCGGGCAACAGTACGACTTGGTTTTGAACAACTATGAAGTAGGCGGCGGGTCGATCCGAATTCACGACCGCCGGATCCAGGAAAAAGTATTCCAGTTAATAGGCCTGGAGATAGATGTAGCCCGAGAGCGGTTCGGGCATATGCTGGAAGCTTTTGAATATGGAACACCCCCACACGGCGGCATTGCCCCGGGTATCGACCGTATTTGCATGATACTCTCGGATGAGCCCAATATCCGTGAAGTTATCGCCTTCCCGAAAAACCAGATGGCGCGCGACGTGATGGCGGGAGTTCCTTCAAGGGTTGACCAGGCTCAATTAGAAGAGCTGCACATCCGTATAAACCTTGAGGAGTATCCAAAATGATACCTGTCGTTCGCGTTGATCAAATCGCAGATTTTTCGGGACAAGAAGTTTCCATCCGCGGGTGGGTGTATAACCGGACGGATAAGGGGAAGCTGGTTTTCCTGCTGGTGCGTGATGGTTACGGTTTCATCCAGTGCGTGGTATTTAAGAATGATCTCGATCCGGATTTATTCGAACAGGTAATGCGGGTGCCTCAGGAATCCTCTGTGGTTGTTTCTGGCATGGTGCGACAGGATCAAAGGGCGCCAGGTGTCCCGGGTGGATACGAGATCGGTGTAAATCAGATCCAGATTCTGCAGTATGCGGCCGAAGATTATCCGATGGCACTTAAAGAACACGGCGTTGATTTTGCCCTGGATAACCGGCACCTGTGGATCCGCATGCCCAGCCAGTGGGCAATTCTACGCGTGCGCTCGGCTGTGATCTCGGCAATCCGTGAATGGCTGGACAATAATGGCTTCATCAATATGGATACGCCCATCCTGACTCCGGCTGCCTGTGAAGGCACGACAACTCTTTTCGAAACGCCTTACTTCGATGAAGGAGTGGCGTATCTTGCACAGAGTGGGCAGCTTTATAACGAAGCTGATATCTTCGCTTTCAGCCGCGTCTATTGTTTCGGCCCCACCTTTCGGGCTGAGAAATCTAAAACCCGCAGACACCTGACAGAATTCTGGATGGTTGAACCGGAGATCGCCTTCTGTGATTTAGACCAGCTGATGGAGATCGAAGAGCAGTTCGTCTCCTTCATCATCAAGCGAGTCCTGGAGACTCGTTCGGCTGAATTGAAATCTTTGGGGCGCAATACCGATTTCCTGATGCAGGTTCAGCCTCCATTTCCTCGTATCTCCTACGACCAGGCATTGGAAATGCTCTCTCAAATGCGGGCAGAAACGAAAGACACTGAATTAAAAGAGCTGTTGAACATCGAATGGGGGATGGATTTCGGCTCACCGCATGAGACCGAGCTGACGAGTCGTTTCGAAAAGCCGGTATTTGTCTATGGTTACCCCACCCAGGTAAAAGCGTTTTACATGGAACCGTGGCCAGGCAGGGCCGAGGTCTGTAAGAGTGTCGATCTGCTGGCACCGGAAGGATACGGAGAAATCATTGGAGGAAGCGAACGCATCTCTGATGAATCGCTCTTACTACAGCGGCTGAACGAGCACAATCTGCCGGTCGAATCGTTCAAATGGTACCTGGAATTGCGCAGGTATGGCAGCGTCCCACATAGCGGTTTTGGTCTGGGCATCGAACGCCTGGTAACCTGGATCTGTGGAATCAGCCACATACGCGAGACGATCCCGTTCCCGCGTACCATCAAGCGGGTCTATCCTTGAGGCGATTATTAATATTCAGCCAGCGGGATTATTTTGTGGTATAAAATAATTGCCCTGCTGTGCACGTGTCGCTGCTTATCGGTTTTGAGCCAACACTCTTAAGTAGGGTCCCTATCTTCACAGTGTGACGCGATAGGCTTGAGCCAAGGCGGATCTCTGGAGGCGGAACCCAACCTGCGAAGGCAGGTTCAAAACTTCTCAGCACACGGCATGGTGGGGTTTTTCAAAGCCCTTTACAAGGCTCGAAAACGGAGATGCCTCTCACTCAATCGGAAGAGAGGCATCGACCTTTAATTTATATGAACTGTCATTGCGAGGAGGTTTTGTGAGAAAGCAATCTCAGTTCTTTTTTTTCGGTCGTTAAAGTTTGCTCAACTATTTTTCAATTTAGAACAAAACAGAAGCCAGCTCACTCCGGTACTGGCGGGTAATTGGATTGCTATCTCCCAGTGCTTCAAGTAAAGCTACCATCATCTGCCTTGCCAGGCCTGCCCGGTAGTGCTTGTCTTCCCTGAGTATATCGAGCAGCCCATCCATTGCCGCTTCGATCCGATTATTTTTCACCAGGCGCAGCGCGTTGTGGAATGCCGCGTCCAGCGGATTGTCGGAGTCTGCAACCCTGCCTTTTTCGAAATCGATCAGGGTTTTTGACAGGGGAAGCAGGATTTCTGCTGATTGGTATTCACGGCTGGCAGGGAAATTTACCAGGATGGAGTAGCTTTCCTGTCCCTGACCCTGCAGGACCAGACTTCTTGCCAGTCCGAGCAAGGCTTTGGAATTATCGGATGATTTCTCCAATATTTGCTGAAAGGTTATTTCTGCCTGCCTGATCTGACCTGTATCGAGCAGGCTATAAGCCTTTTCCAGCTGCAGGTCGCTCTCCGAAGGAGCTATTGCGCGCACAAAATCACGCACGCGCGGCTCCGGCTGAAGGCCGATGAACTCGGTGATAACCTTTCCGTGCCGGAAAGCTTTTACGATGGGAATACTCCGAACGGCGTATCGAATTGCCAGGTTAGGATTCTCATCTACATTTACTTTGGCAAGTCGAAAGCTCCCCTGACCTTCCTCCGCTAATCTTTCCAGGATTGGACCCAATGTACGGCAGGGAACGCACCATTCCGCCCAGAAATCGACCACTACTGGAACATTCTGGGAATATGACAACACCTGGTATTCAAAATCACTCTCAGTGACATTTACGATGAAATCTGAGGTCATCAAGTTAGTCTCTCCATTGACGCTGATTACCTGATTTGTTCAACCGATAACCATTTTTTCAAATCCAATTCTACCAAAATTGCATAAGAATCCTGTATACCTTTCATTAGCGAAGAATAACATTCATGCTTTCCAGATGAATTTTCAGGCTTTCCCCTGACAATGGCATACATATTGCAATTTGAAGAGCATACCCCGAGTGAGGTGGCTATGTCCCTGGTTCCCGTTTTCCCGAAGATCAATCGATTGGGTTTCCACTATTTTGAAGACTCCCAGCATTATACGAATTCGGACCTCGAGTTTTGGTCGGCAGAGTTGAAAGAGCTCGGTGCTAACTGGCTGGTACTATCTGCGCCAATTGAGAGAGCCATTCCAGAAGAATTCCTGAAGTCCTTAATCGAAATTGAAATCCAGCCCATCCTGCATTTCAATCCCAGGATTGAAGCGCCGCTCGATAAAACCACGTTGAGATTGCTGCTGAACCAATATTCTCGTTGGGGCGTACGGTACGTGCTTTTTTATGACCGGCCTAATTTACGCACTTCCTGGTCGCCTTCAACCTGGTCACAGGTTGACCTGGTAGATCGCTTTCTGGACAAATTTATCCCCTGCGCTGAGATGGCAGCCGAACTTTCGATGACACCTATTTTTCCCGGATTGGAACCAGGCGGCGACTATTGGGATCTCGCTTTCCTCCGATCAACTTTTTCTAGCATCCTGCGCCGGGGAAATGGTGATCTGCTGGAGAAGCTTGTTTTAGGAGCGTTTGCCAGGCTGGTAAACCGGCCTGTGGATTGGGGAGCCGGTGGACCGCAGCGCTGGCCAGACGCCAGGCCCTACCGCATCCAGCCAGGGGTCCAGGATCACCAGGGATTCCATATTTATGAATGGTACCTGGCTGCAGCCAATCAGCTGCTTGGCAGGTTCCTTCCGATATTATTGCTGGAAGCGGGCTATTTTCTTGGTGATCGTGGGCAAACCAATGAAAACAACGAATCCATCTTCGCGATAAATACACTGGCATTATTAAACCGAATGGCTGGAGAGGGAGAAATTAAATCACAACCGGTTCTACCAGATTCGGCTGTCGCCTGTTGTTTCCCATTGGTTCCTGGACACACGCGTGGATTTTTAGCAAAAATGAGCTGGTACAGAAGTGACGGCAGCCCACGTCCGGTTGTCGATGCCGCCAAACGCTGGGTTGGCGGAATGCAATCACCGCCTGCGGCTGCTTCACAACCGAAATATATGGAGGATACTCAAGATTCCTTTCCATCAATAGAACCAGCGTTGAGTCCGAATTCGAGCGACGCACCGACTCGAATTGAAACTGACCAGCCTCTCATCAGTCACTACATATTATTACCGCTCTATGCCTGGGGAGCCGCAGACTGGGATTTTGAGCTGATCTCACCACTGCTGCGCGATTCTCACCCCACCGTCGGTTTTTCGCTGAACGAAGCCAGTCGGGCGGAAAGGGTGACCGTGGTAGGCGGGCCTGGGGTTTTTACCGATGAGGCATTGGCCCTGTTGCGCAGCTCCGGATGCACGATTGACCGCCTGACAGAGAATGGCACGGTTATTGCATCGTGAGTCATACCATAGCCCTATTGCTGTGATCCTGAATTTCTGGGAGGCGTACCATGATCCTGACTTCTGAGACCCAACCTTCAATGCTCCAGGATATTATTGCCAGCGCTCCGCGACCTGTCCTTAAAGTAATCGGGCTCGGCGGTGGAGGCTGCAACTCTATTGAGCGGATGATCGAATCGGGAATGAGCGGTGTTGAATTCATCGCCGCTAACACCGACCGGCAGGCGTTGCTTCTGAATTGCGCGGAGACCAAGGTCTTACTCGGCCCCAATACTACGCGTGGATTCGGTGCGGGAGGAAACCCGAGTGTTGGAGCAGAAGCTGCCGAAGAGAGCAGAAGCGAGCTGGGTGCTGCCCTGGCTGGCGCGGACATGGTGTTTCTAACTGCTGGGATGGGAGGCGGAACAGGAACAGGTGCCATTTCGGTGGCCGCAGAGGTCGCCCGTTCGTTGGGTGCCGTGACGATCGCTACCGTAACCACGCCATTTTCATTTGAGATGGGGCGGCGGCAGAAGAATGCCAATGAAGGACTATCCAGGTTACGTGAGCACACTCATACGCTCATAGCCATCCCCAACGACCGGCTGCTTTACGCTGCACCAAAAGAGTATTCAATCCAGACTGCTTTTCGGCTGGCAGATGATGTTCTCCGCCAGGCAGTCCAGGGGATCTCCGAGTTAATTACTGAGACAGGGGTGATCAATGTCGATTTTGCCCATGTGCGCCGGCTGATGAACCTGGGCGGTGGGGCGCTGATGTCGATTGGCCACGGTCAGGGCGAAGCAAAGACTTTCCAGGCTCTGGAACAGGCACTTCACCACCCGTTATTAGAGAGTGTCTCGCTGGAGAACGCAGCAGGAATTATCGCCAATTTTACCGGAGGAGATGACCTTTCTCTGCACGAAGTCCAGGAAACCGTCAACAGCCTGCATGCCAGGACTGGCTCACGAGCAGAAATTATTCCAGGTTTGGTTACAGATAACCGAATGCGGGGAAAAGTCCAGCTTATCCTGGTAATCACAGGATTGGGCGCCTCCACCCTGGAGGAAGCCTTGCCTGGATACAGCAAACCTCAGCCTCGAGCCGTTCCCCTGGTCGAGCAGCAGGAAGAACCAGGAGAATTCAAATACATATCGGTGGGACATGGAGACAGCATCCCGGCATTCCTGAGACGTCGAACTGGTCGAGTAGACGGCAGCAGCCAGATCCAATATTAACCTGAATCACCTGTGATCCCGCAGGCCTTACCAGGATCGGATGAATTCATCGGCGAGGTCGAAAAGAAAATCAAGGGCACTTATGGACCAGGACAAGATCAAAGCGATCAATAAAGAAGTGTACCGGCGTTTTCCGGAAGTCAAAGGCAAAAAGCCAAAAGTTCAGGTTCTTAAGCTGTCAAATAAACGAGGACCTGACCAGGCAAAGACTTACTTATTAGTGTATGGAAGCCAGGTGAGCACCAGTAACCAGCAGGTGCTTCCTCGCATAGTACGGGTGGTCGCGACTGAAGAAGGCGTGATTGTTAAGATCACGACTTCAAAATAAACTGTCCGTCAAATGAGTCCAGCTGGTGGAAAAATAAAAATGCCCAATTTACTCACTACGATCAGCACACTCATAACGCCTGTCAGGATAAGAATCCAGTCAGGAATTTCCCAAGTGGAAATATTAATGTGGAAGGCGATCGTCAGTTTCTTGAAGTGGAAACCTATGTCGACGTTGCCATTGGTCGTTCTGGCAACCGGCCTGATCCTGCTTCTGATACCGTTGGGATTTGTGGTTTACCAGTTAGGCCATCAGGTTATTCCAGGCAGCGCTTCTAATACCAGCTCGATGAATCAAGAACTGCAGCAGACCCAAAATGCCAACCTGGGGCAGCACAACTTGCTCCTGGTTCTGGTAGACAGGCTGGACCAACCCAACCTGGAGGGGGTCTGGCTTGTCGTGAATGGCAACCTGAATAATGGCTCAAAATTCCTACCGGTGGAATTCGCAGCTCCTGCCAATACGAATGAGTCTGCGGAGGACAGCAGCAGCTCAAATCTTTTTACGATCGACGGCTCACCAACTGCGATATTTGTCAATGACCTCATTGACCGAGGCTTGTGGTGGGATTACTACCTGGTCATCGACCAGTCCGGTTTAGGCGCGCTCACTGGTTGGTCTGGAAGGTCGAGCTCTCAAGATTTTCCTTCCCCGTCCAGCGGTACCGAAGGAGACCTGAATACCGATAACCTGGCTGATCCACAGGGCTTTTACCAGCAGGCTGCTTCATTAAAAACATTATGCGAGCGGAGTGAATTAATAAACCAGACTCTTGATCCTGGAACAATTCTTTCGCTGCTCGAAGGGCATTTTCGTACCGATTACGATCTTTCCCGCCTGACCGAAGAATGGTATTCGTTCAGGCACCGGGGTTTCGCCTGGTATTGTGAATTTCCAACGATTAAGGAAATCAGTTTTCTCGAATTTGACAACAGCAGTGAATGAAACAGCGACCAGGAGGCTGAGTTGATCCCATTTTCTCCCGATATGATAATTCTAACCATGGCGGCGACTCTGTTTATTGTGGGTCTGATCACTTTTATCGCCGGGGTGTTCGTATTGGTTTTTCGATCCAACAGCGGGGAAGTGAAGAATCTCGCAATTCAGACAACCCGGCTGGCACAGAAGGGGATGTCCGACGGAGTCACCGGTTTGGTCGGTTACGCCACGGATCTGCTGGAAGCACTGAACTTGCTGACACGCACAACCCGCGGAACTGGGATGTTCCTGGCTGTCGCAGGATTGGCGATGATGCTGTTCGCATGCTGGATCGCCATCAAAGTCTATTCCTGACATCATGCTCAAATCCAGGTTCTCGGTCCGGTTAAAACAGCAATTCCCCCAGGAGGTCTGGTCCTGGATCTATCTGGCATTAAGACACGATGCCCTGGTCTGGGACAGCCTGGAAAACACCGGACTTGGGGAACAGGCTCTGGAGGCATTTCCAGTCTCTCCTTCGGCATGGACTCCAGGGAATCTGGCTGTCTTGTCAGTGGTGGGTTCTCTGCCTATCGAAGCTCTGAATGAAGAACCTTTGCTGCCATTGGAGGAGAGTGTCTACGACCGGGCGATCCAGGCGGGGCGTGAATGGGAGCATGGTACTCTCACGAATCTCGACCTGAAAAAAGCGGGTCTGGTTGCGCTGTATTGTCGCGAGTTCTGGCGCAGGCACCGTTCCTGGAATGACTTGGCAGGGCGTTTCCCAAAACAGAACCGGAACCTGGATACCATCCTGGCTGTATTGTACGGACTGCTCCCTGATCCGATCGCCCTTCTGCAGAACCTGCTTGCTATTTCCAAAGTAGAGCCTCCTATCCAAGAAGTTTTGCACGCCGTTTTCAGCAATCCGATGAATGCGGATGTGCAGCTGGATGTACTGCGGCAAATAATCCAGCCAGTGGAGTTAGAGTCCGGCTTGCAGATGCTGCGCATCGTGAACCTGTCCCGTCCGTGGATTTCCCGAACACTGTCTCAAGAGTACTCGCAGAAGGTGAAAATAGATTTCCCTGAAATCCTCATGGATGAGGAACCCGAGAAGCAGTGTGAAAAAATCCGGGATATCCTCTACTTGTCTGAATTGTTCGCTTTGTCAGGGCAGGCAGGTCAGGCGGTAAAGGGGCTGAATGTCACCATAACAGCTGCCCGAGCGCTTCAAGGTAAACTTGCTGCCAGGTATGCCAGAACGGTGAATTCAGCAGGGTCTGGCACTGGTGAGCAGCCTGTCGCGCAGCAGCTTCAATCGGTGGTTGTGAATGCCTGGAAACATGCGGCTCAACTTGCTCCCGAGGTCGCCGAACATAATTCGGGTTTGGTTAAAGCATTGATCGCTGCCGGACAGCCAGAGCAGGCTCAAGAATTTATTTCGCAGCTCAACGAAGACCCGGGCAAAATATCCGCTCCTGGAATCCTGGTTGCTTCAGCCAGCCTGGAAGATCACTTCGGTAATACCTCGCATGCCTTTCAGCTTGCACAGGAAGCCCTGAATTCCTTCCAATCGGGCAGCTCAATGGAACTGGTTGATGTCCTTATCCTTGCCAGGTTATTCAACAAACTTGGATTGCCTGAGCTGGTGATTCAGACGGCGCAGCATGCACTCAGATACTACCCGGCAAACGAGGAGCTTCTAAAGCTTTCTGCACAGTCACAATTGCTGAAGGACAGGCCTGAACAGGCCATCATCAATATTTACTCGATCATCGCCGCTAAAGATGCCTCACACGGAAATGACAATTCTTCGGAGCACAGTGAAATTCTGCAGAGAATGGTTATTGACAGTCTGGAAAGGATGGGAGATTGGGATTCGGCTCTCTCCGAAAGAGCAGATTTGTTGAAGCGCTTCACCAAACCCTGCCCACAGGACTGGCACGGTCTGGCGAATTGCGCACTGCGAGCCGGGCAGCCGGACCTGGCAAGTGAAGCTTGCAGCAAAGCCCTGGAAATTGATAAAAATGATGCCAACGCGTACCAGCTTCTGGGAGAGACATCGCTCGCCCTGGGAGACCTCCCGGAAGCAATCAGCCGGTTCCAAAAATCCGTTCATATTGCTCCAACCCTGCCAGCAGGTTGGCTGACGCTCGCCAAGACATATCGACTGTCAGGTGAGCTGGGACAAATGCTTCTAACCCTGCGCTCCGCCAGCCTGGCGCTGCCTGATTCACCAGAAATCCACCTCGCCCTGGGTGAGGTTTATTTGGAACAGGATGAGCCTACACTGGCACTTCCAAGCTTACGCTGGGCAGCAAGCCTGGCAATCACGCCTCAAATTGCTCTTCGCCTGGGGCAGACTCTCCTGAAGTTGGGCCACCTGGAAGAAGCTCAGAAGGTTCTTGAGAGAGCTTTGAAGATTGGGCCGCCAGATTCACATGAATTGGTAATCAAAATTCCAGATCAAGGACTGAGCGAGCAGGAAGCTGAATTGCACCTGGTCTATGCCAGGACATTGCGAGCCCAGGACGAATCTACAAGAGCGGTCCCGATTTATGAAAAAGTGGTACATTCGTTCCCTGACCGGCTAGAACCCCGTCTGAACCTGGCGAAAGCATTGATTGAAAGTTCCGGTGGCGATGAAAAGAATGACCGGGCGATAGTTTTACTGAGGGAAATCTTAGAAAAAGAACGAGAATCTGGAGATGAACAGCCGAATGATCTAATAATTCAGAACGAAGCGCGGTTGTTGCTGGCTGAAAACCTGGCACAAAAAGGCAGTTATGCTGAGTCATTGATTCTTTACCGGCAGGTAATGGATCATGCTAATTCGTATAGACCAAATGAGCTCACCCGAATCGCCTCGGGATTTGCCAGGGTAGCGCTGGCTTTAAATGAGCCTGAACAGGCGCTTGCTCTCTTGAAGGAAGCTGCGCTTTCCGATCCACGAAATCCTGGTATTCTTAAACTGCATTCTGAAGCATACCGGGCGAACGGGTTGGTTGAAGAGTCGTTCGAAGCTGCCCGGATGGTGCTTGAACTCACTCCTTCTGACCTTGAGAACCTGGTTTGGTTCATAGAGCAAGCCGGTTATCTCCTGGGGATGGCGGGAACGAAAAAAATCCCTATCAGCACAGAGGTGGCACGTGCACTGGATTATGCCACCCAGCTGGCTCCGACACGGGCTGACCTTCTTCTACGGCTGGGTAAAGCACTCCAAGAGAGTGGTGACCGCTTTGCGGCAGCAGAAGCATACCGCCGGCTGGCATCATTGGATTGTCAGGTATACCATATTGCATTAAAGGACCTCGTGACTGCAGCGCAGGCCTTGCGCTGCATCGGAGATGCACAGATGTCTGTAGCACTGCTGCATCGAATCCTGGAACAAATGGAATCCAATGCTCCGTCATTGATCAAAGACGGGCTGGGAACAAAAGATGAGGTTTTGAGTGAGCTATCGCGCTCACAATACCAGGCAGGTGATATTAATGCTGCGCTCGAGTCGATGGATGCGGCTATCGCCGAGTATCCGGAAAATATCCAATTATTCCTGAACAGGGCAGCCCTACTCGAAGAAATGGGAGTTACAGAAGCTGCACTCGAAAATCTCGGATCCGCGCTTCAGCTCGATCCGGCGAACTTCGACGTGCAGCTCCGAATTGCTACCTTGCATAAGCGTCTCGGAAGGTTCTCGGAAGCCTTATTCAATTCCGACCGCGCTGTACAGCTGGCAATCCAGATACATGATAATGGAGCTTTACATTCTGCCAGGCTTCTGTCTGCAGAGCTGGCTGTTATCATGCTGAGAATTCAACAGGCCTGGGAATATCTGCACTCCGATATGACTGGTAATGATAAACCCTGTGACCATCTCGAGCATGCTTTCCTGAGGGCTGAGATGGCGCTCGACGCACGAGAATCTGAGCTGGCGCAGGAAGAATTGGACCGGCTGAACCACAGGATTGACAGCAAGAGTCCGTTTGTAGTCGCCCAATTTCAGGCAGACCAATCACGTCTGGCATTCTTGCGAAAGGACTTCGAACAGGCTTCCAAACAGTTCTCTTTAGCCATACAGGTACTGGATGGTGATGCGCTAAAAATCGATGCAATCAGCCTTGGGAATCAGCAGATAGATCAGGTTGCTTGTCTCAAGACGTTATCGCGCGCTGCGTTGGAGCTGGGTAAATGGGATACTGCGATGAACATCTCCCGCCGTTTGACCTTTCTTGCACCACACGAGTCGGTTTCCCATTTACAGCTTGTCCAGGTGATAGTAAAAAGAGCCGAAGCTCAGCTCTTATATCAGGACCTGGAAGTTAAGAAAAACGCGGTTGGAACGCAAGCACTGAATGATGAGGCCCGGAACGGGTTTTATGCTTCAATCCATTCTGCCATAGGTTGTTCGAAAAGCCAGGTAAAAACTGATTCAAATATAGAGAATCCCCTCGGTGATAAATCGCTTCCACAACTGATTAAGCTTTGGTATGCCAGGGGTCTGGCTGCTTTTGATCCGAGTCCTAGCTCCGCCTTCCAATTAGGAAATGAGCTGCGCGAGACGGGATCACGGCCAGACGAGCTGGCTGCTCTGCTGGCGGCTTTTCGGCGCTTAGGTGAAAATGCCAGTGTGATTAAAGCCGTGGAAAACTTCGAGAAGAAGGACCCTGCCGGCAATAGAATGACATCGGATCCGGTTGTCCAGATCCAGGTTGCCCTGGCTTTCGAAGAGGCTGAACCTCAAAAGGGAATCTCGATCCTGCAGAATGCCCTGGTCAATATGTCCGAAGATGATCCACTCAATTGGCCTGCTCCGCCAATGCTGAACTTCCTGACTTCGCGGCTCGCAGCGCGCGCTGGGTTTTGGTCTGTGGCTCAGGCAGCTGTTCAAGATGCGCTGATGGCCTGGCCGGATGAAGCCAGGTGGCATTCCCAGGCAGCCCGGATCTTCCTCTCTGAAGATCCTGATGGCGACCTCCCTGATATACCACAAGCGATCCAGCACCTGGAAGCTTCGATCCGTTATGAACCCGAAAATGAATGGTCCTATAAGACCCTGGGTCAGATTCTCCTGGAAATGGAGGAATATGTCCGTGCCAGCCAGCTGTTGGAAAAGGCGGTACAGCAGTCTCCAGGTGATGTCCAGGTGTGGCAGTTACTGGCCAGGGTGCAGCTGAGGAGAGGGCTGTTGGAAGCTGCAGCAAAGAGTGCTGAGTCAGCATTGCAGGTTGATCCCAGCTCAATAGAGGCGGCATTATTGCGTGCAGAAATAGCTCTTCAGGCGAACAATCCCAGGGGTGCGATCAACCGGCTGCAGGAGATACTCAAATCAGAACCGGAAAATGTGCATGCCCTGCACCTGCTGGCAATATGTTTGGAAGCGCTTGATCGAAACGAAGAAGCAATGGCCGCCATTGAAAAAGCTATCCAGCTGGATAAGGATCCAGCCAATCTGCTGATCGAAAAAATCAAGTTGGTACGCAAATTGGAGGGTTTTGATGCTGGATTGAATCTTCTCCAGGAAAGTATCCAACAGCACCCGCGCAATATCCATCTGGTAGTTTTGCTCTCCGATTGGCTGTTCGAGGTGGGGAACCAGCAATCCGCTGTGCAGGTCGCGCAGGCAGTGCTTCAATCTAACCATTACAAGCTCACCCCGAAGCAAATCAGCGAGCTCCATTTTCGCACCGGCTTTCAAATGCGGCGCACGGGCCAGCTGGACCAGGCGCTTCACCATCTCAGCAAGTCTATTGAAAACTCCCCGGGTTACCTGGAGGCTTATCTTGAGCTGGGCAGGGCATACCAGGACCAGAGGGCTCACCAACAGGCGTTAAAGATTTATCAAAAAGCGATTTTAGTCGCTCCGAATGATTACAGGCCCTATTACCAAGCCGGTCAGGCGATGAAGGAAGGTAAAGATTACCCCAATGCAGAAGCGATGCTAAAAAAGGCTGCCCAATTAGCTCCGGATGAGGTTGGAGTCCACCGATTATTAGGCGCAGTAGTCGTCCTAAACCTGGTTCATTCGCGGCGAATTGCATCAAATGAGACTAAAAGGCCATGACCCAAATCTATCCTACTTTACCAGCGCGAAATCTCTTCAACCGAGAAGTATTCATGGACCTGTTGAGTGCAGGCCTGACTGTCAGGAATTACCGCTTCGTGCGCGAAGCTGCCCTGGTGTGGCTGTCAAATTTCCCCGGGGATTTAAAGATTGGCTGGTTCTATGCGCAGTCTCTGGCAGGAGAAGGTAGATATAAACAGGCCCTGCCCATTTTAAAAGGCTTATGCTCCGCCGATCCGGAGTTCAAAGAAGCAGCTGAATCCATAATAAATGTCATCAGCCAGGGTGAGAAAGAAGACACTGGCGATTTTTCATCGTATTCCTTGCCCGATCTTAGGGCTCACCTATATGCATTAACCGGGGAGACGCCATATCCGGGCAATGTATCAACCTGGGGAAAAGAATTATGGCTGGCTCGCCTTGCTTTGAGCAGGGGCCGGTTGAACCTGGCTGAAGAATCGATCCGTCGTGTCTTGATGGTTGAGACG
>Ga0154795_1048_pt2 | contig 39561 bp, 35 predicted proteins | sample Rifle2008BG16ft_FD_105803 | JGI IMG/M metagenome (GOLD analysis project Ga0154795, IMG submission 105803) | Chloroflexi bacterium RBG_16_54_18 | reverse complement strand
CAGGTTTTGAAAATGGCACTATCCTGGTCTGGAGCATGCCGTCTGGGGAATTACTTCAATCCATCGAAGCTCATGGATCGGAAATTTCAATGTTAGATTTTTCACCGGATGGTCATTGGCTCGCAGCAGGCTCTTATGATGGTTTGATCAGCCTGTGGTGGAAAGGTGAAATCGATCCTCCATTCCAAATCAAGCTGATCTATGAAGGGCATGAAGGGGCGGTCAACGGGATCGCTTTTTCTCCCGATGGAACCCTCATCGCCAGCGGCGGAGACGACGCAACCGTCCGGTTGTGGCCTGTACCTGGAGAGTGATCTTCACTCACCCAATATCTGTACCACCAATTCTCGCTGGCGCGGTCGATTATCAAAATCAACGAAAATCACCTGCTGCCAGGTCCCCAGTGTCAGTCGGGTTTTGACAAAAGGAATGGTAAGCGAGGCTCCCAACATCGCAGCTCGCACGTGGCTATGTCCATTTCCATCGTCCCACCTTACATTATGCTGGTAAGCCTTTTCCGGTGGAACGATTTCATCAAAAACACGCCGAAGATCACTCAGACAACCGTTTTCAAATTCAATTGTAGTGAGTGCACTGGTTGAGGAGGGGCAGAAAACGCACACAATACCGTTCTGCAATCCTGACCCCTTAACGCATTCAGCAATTTGAGCTGTGATATCCTGGATATCCGCATCGCCGCGCGAAGCAATTCGTATGGAAGATGTGATTGCTGTCATGACTTTACCCGGATAATTCCTGTAATAAGGCTGGAATTAATCAGAAGGTTTTACCACTCTACCACAGTGAGGTCAATTTTTCCTTCCCCCAATTTTATCCCCAGAACTTCATACCCCCACAGCCATTCTTTGAAGACTTGCTCGATTTCCGCTTCTATTACCGCTGAAATAAATTCTGGTAGGGGTTGTCCTTCCAACGACAACTCTTCGACCTGGAAAACGAGCTTCCCATCATTCACAATTGGCAATCCCACTATCTCAACTGTTCCGAACAATCCATTTCCCTCAAGTGAACCGATCAACCTGACTCCCATCTCTGTGATCTCAACCATTCCCACTTGCAAATTCAATTGCGAGTTGGCCTTCTTCACTTCCTGCTGTAATTTTCCTAACAGGCTCTCGTTGGTGAACGGAAGTGTCTCTTCTTGCCTGGTGCGGGGTGTTGCGGTCATCGCTTTTGGCAGACTGCTTGAGGATCCTGTCGTAAATTCCAGATTAGAATTTTCCGACAAAATAGTGGCAACCTTCACGGACCCATCATTACCCCAAATATTCATCCCAAAAAGAAAGAACAAAGCGCAGATTGCAGCGGTAGAAAAAAGGATCAAGATGATCCCAGAAAAGAATTGTTTTAAGGTTAGTGAAATCTGGGCGTTCATCGCATTTATCTTGCTTATGAACCTGCGCGGCAAGCAGCCCTGGGGATAAACTCCCTGTAATCAGGGTCAGTTAAAGTCACATATCTGCTTTCCTGTACCCAACGTTGAGGATTGTCCATCATATCCTCGATCAATAGCCAGGTGATTGTTTCACTATCTTCAACTGTCTCATCCCAACCCAGCACATGGAAGGCTGCTCCAAACTGCAGGCTTCCTTTTTTAAAATTCGAATCCGGGCATGAGTAGGTGTTGACGACGGAGTTTGCAATCCCGCGTACATCCGGGAAAGGAGTAGGAGTAGAGGTCGGTGTTTGAGTGATCGTTGAGGTAGACGTCGCTGTGGATGTGGGAGTCTGGGTAATAGTCGGAGTGGTAGTGATGGTCGCGGTTGCGGTTGAAGTTGGTGTAGAAGTAAATCCCATCGCCTGCACCAGCTTTCCTGCCAGTGTGGGATCTATACGCGCTGTCCTGGTTATAGCCAGGATTGTCCCCGTCTTCTGCAAATCGAGAGGAAGGGGATTCGAAATTGCAGACATAGCCCAGGGAAAAAGCGCCAACAGAGAACAGCTCAGCAGCAGAATTCCATATCTCAGAAAGAGGAAAACAAGCCTGGAAATCAAATTTTCCTGCCTAAAAACTGCACCCCTCGGTCACGTAGAAGATGGACGCCCTCATATGCAGCAGGTTTCCAAGAAACGGGGCATCAAGCAGGGTGAGCTGTACCTGTTGTCCTTGAAGGAGCTGGATATCGATCGCTAATCCTCGGAAAAGAAAGGAATGACGGGTCGGGTTGATCGGATATTGATCAACAACCTGTGCATCCAAAACCACCGATAATTTACCCTGGCGGGCTTGTGCACCGGCGTGTTCGCGGAACAGGTCAACCACCAATACAGCGTGTCCCTCCACATCGCTCTCCCAATCAAGAAATGGGGAGGCGCCATCAGCCTCCAGGTACGCCCTGGGAGCAGCGCAGGCAGGCGGTTTTGCCACCGCACCAGTCTGCGAAGCAGGCAGGTTGGTATCGCCGGCAGGCACCCACCCCACCAGGTTCCTGCCTGTGGCTTGCTCTCTGATCCGGTACCACTCAGCACTGATATCCTTTCCCAGCAATGTAAATTCAGAATCGATCGGGAGGGTTTCAAGCGGCAGCTCTCCATGGCCAGGACTGAATAATATATTGGCTGGTCGGACTGTCTTACCCACGGGCAGCGGCAAGATGCCCGGATCGATTTCATCAAAGTATTTTGTCTCCACCAGGGATGGAGTAGAAATGGGTGTTTCGGTGGCGAGCGACGTTGTTGACGGGAGCAGGGGCGGAGCAGGAGGCAAGACTACCATTCGGATCACAGGTGCAGGAAGCTGAGTGGGAACAGGACATTTTGACTCACCCAGGTAGCCATTTATGGATTGAAAAAGATCCATGTTTTCATAATTTGCTACACGGATATTATCTTCATCCACGCGTAATTTATAAAAATCGCTGGACCGCGCCCTGAAAAAGAATCCCCAGCTGAACGCTACGGTCACCAGGGGGATAACCGACCAGACTTGACCGTTGGTTACGGTCTTCCACAGTTTCTCGCGCCACAGGAACCAGGCATCCTGAAACCGCAGTGCGATGAATGCAATAAGCAAGGCAACCAGGATATAAACTGACAGGTAGAGCCAGATAGAAATCAGGTGGCCCATACTGAAGAAATCTTGAAAGCGCGGATTAGAAGCCCAGCAGTAGAGTTGGATGCCGCTCGAAAGTCCTTCTGCCGCCCAATGGCTGGCAGCAAAAACCGAGAGGCGCTCCAACAAGCCTCTGAAATTCTCATTGAACTCCACTCCACCGGAGAAGAAAAGATAGAAGACGACAACCACGCCTAATAAACCAGTAGCTGTGCGTTCGGTGTGTGCGATTGCAGAAATCGCCAGTCCAAGAGTAACTGAGGCGATACAAGCCAGGTAAAGTGTAGCCAAAGCGTACTGGGGCATGGGTAATTCCTGACCCTGGAAAGTGAGCACCAAAATCAAGAAGCTTGGCGCGATGATGCCCACCAAAAGCGAGAGCACGATCCACTTGGAAAGCAGGTATGCCCAGGGCGAGAGGCCTTTAATGCGTTCGTAGCGGTAAATCAGCCTTTCTCGGGTGACATCCATGAAAGAACCAATCAATCCCAAAAGCGTTACAACCAGCGCGATGATAAACACTGCTTGGCGGGCGTCGGTGGTGTCAAAGACCGCCGAGTAGCTGCTGATCCCGTCATCCTTGATGAAGGCGTTTTCCCTGAGAACGATGCGGGAAAGCAATCCACTGAAGGGTCCTAAGGCCAGGAACAAAACCAGCGAAAAAGGATTGTTTATGATCAGCAGCCAGTTTCGCTTTACAAGGATTATCAATTCGTGAATCCAGCTCTTATTCACACTTCGATTGACATCTAATCCTGGGAGGATTGCAGCTCCATTCTCCCGTTTTATGACAGGTGGATCGACCGGAAGCAGATCTTCGAATTGTCGTGCCTTCCGGTACACGTCAGCCCAGCGAGCAGCACTATCGCGATGTGCGGGTTCAAGTGCCGTCTCAAGCTGGACAAAATTGCATCCCGAAGGAGGTATTCCAGGCGATCCATTTTCAGCGCAGGGATCCTCTTCCAGCAATTCACATTCCAGCTTTTCCAGAACCTGCTGCGGAGAGCCAACAGCACGCAAGCGTCCTTTCGCCATGAATATCAATCGGTCGCACAGGTAAAGGCTTTGTAACGTATGCGTGACTACAATCACCGCCTGGTGTTTTCCCCAGGATCGATTTCTCAGTAGTTCCATCAAGTAGCGTTCTGCATCCGGGTCCAGGTTGGTCGTTGGCTCATCCAGAATCAACAGAGGTGGATTTGTGATCAGCTCAGCACACAGGTCCAGACGTTTGCGCTCTCCGCTGGAAAGATCACGGATGAATGCACCCCGCCGGTTTGGAGGGAATTCCAGTTGGTCCAGGAGTTTCCGGACCCGCTTCAGCAAGACAGTTTCGGAGACCCGGGGCAGGCGCAGACTGGCTACCTGCTGCAAGGCCTGTTCAGCCCTCAAACTGTCGTGCAAAACGTTGTAGCTAGGTACCCACCCGATGTGCTGCAGCCAGTATTCAGGCTGCTGATACAGGTCGTGACCTGAGATATTAATCTTGCCTGCATACGGTCGATCACCAACGATTGCTTCAAGCAGCTTTGTTTTTCCTGCTCCGTTTGGACCAATGATGGCAACAAACTCCCCCTGCCCAACTTCGAAAGAAGCATCATTGACGATCCATTTTCTACCCCTGAAACCCCCTTTACGCACCCATAAATTCTCAACCCGCAAAAGCGGGTTGGTCTTTAGTTTTTCCGCGGGTTTATCCATTCAGCAAAAACTCGCAATTTCGAGATTTCGTTTAATTTGCCAGGACGGTTGCTCCCTGAATGCAAGTATGTTCATTGGCTGGAACAGGTTTCCACACGCTGCTCTACAACTTCACACAGCATGCTCTGCCGGAATTTGTAAATCCCTTCTGGTTTATCATCCTGGATTCCAAGCTCAAATGTGCCTTCTCGCCAGACTTCGATCCACTCAATATCAAAGCTGTAATACTCACCAGCCGGGATCTGAACTGGAATCACACAGGTAGCGTCGCTGGCGCCGTCAGGAATCCGGTAGTAACTCCGAATTTCATCTACCACCGCCCTGCGGTTCACAACAACTGCATCCTCCGGGGTGACTAGAATATCGTGGTTGTACTGGTTCACTGCCTGCAGGTCTTGTTTTAGTTCTTCAGCTCCGCTGCAATTATTCGCCTGCAGTGTTTTGACAACCGATTCCCCTTGAAACTGGCGCACCTCAACCAGGCTGATCTGGTCACGAGGCTGCGGGGCGTAGCAAGCACTCAGCCAACTTGTTGAAATTACTCCCAATATCAAAATACGTGCTTTTCGACTGCCTCTAACCATATGAGCGTCTCCGTAGGATTGGTAGCTTTTGGGCCGGTGAATTTATTTTACAGCTTTTAAACCCTTCAAATCTTGGCGAGACTGTTGGCAACTTTACAAATATGATAGACTTTACCTATGGAGATTGACCTGGAGCTTTACCGGCATGAAGTGCGCGTATCCTTAAACCCTCTCATCCGGCTATCGGTAATCGACATTGCACCAGAAAAATCTCGGCAGACCTTTGTCTTCTTACACGGATTTGGTGGCCACGCCCTTCAATGGAAATACCAGTTAACGAAATTCTCGACTACTGAGCGAGTCATTGCCCTTGACCTGCGTGGTCATGGGCTCTCGGAGAAACCGCGCAGCGGCTATGCCATACTCGACCATTTATCTGATCTGGAAAAAGTCCTTGACAGCCTGGGAGTTGCTTCGCCAATCGTATTAGTCGGCCATTCATTTGGTGGAGCATTAGCCACAGAATTCGCAATCAGGCAGCCAAAAAGAGTCAGCCGACTGATTTTGATTGCTTCCTCCGGAGAATACAAACTCAACCCGCTGTACCGGATGTTATTGAAATTACCATCGTCAATCCTGCAATTGGTCGCTCCCTTCACCCGGCATTGGCTTGGCGCTCCACCGCAGATAATGAAAGCCTGGTATAAGAACGCGCTGTCTGCCTGGAATGGCTGGAGCCTGTACCGTGACTTACGCCTTCCAACTCTGGTCATTCTCGGGCATATGGACGTGGTGTTTGAGAAGCCGATGTATGAGGAGGTAGCTCGACTCATTCCTTCTGCTGAGACGGTTGACGTCGGGTCTTCGGGTCATATGGTGATGCTCGAGCGGCGCGAGGCAGTAAATCGAGCGATTTCCCGGTTCACCAGCCTGGAAAAACGCTCCTGGTCAGATACCGAAGACGCTACGGACGAAAATGAGCGCGCTCAGCTGATCAAGAGCCGTCCATGGCTTCCGTATTACGATGAGGGTGTGCCTCAGACCGTCGCAATTCCACGCGTGCCGCTTCAATCACTTTTACGCTCCGCTGCACGCCGGTTTCCAAACAGAACAGCACTGGACTTTGAAGGTTTCCGGATGTCGTACCGCCGGTTAAATTGGGAGGCTAGCCGGTTTGCTAACGTCCTCCGCTCTCTCGGCATTAAGAAGGGCGACCGGGTGATGCTGCTCCTGCCCAATATTCCGCAACTGGTCATCAGTTTTTTTGGGACATTGAAAGCCGGTGCGGTGGCAGTGTTCACCATGCCGCTAACAGAGCCTGAAGAGCTGAGGCGTCAAATGGATGACTGCGGAGCGACTGTCCTGGTTACCCTGACTCAGAATTATGATCTCATTTGGCAGATAAAAGCTGACCAGGATCCGCAAGGCCTATCTGCACTCCGCCATGTCATTTTTACCAACCTTGGAGATTACCTGCCGCTTACCAAGCGCATAGCCTTATCAACCTCCCATCGTTCCCCAGGCAGTAAGAAGTCGAAAATCCCAGCGGAAAATTGGATACACTTCTTCAACCGGGTTTTATACGGCCAGAGCCGGAAATCTCCCGACCTGGAGATTTCACGCAATGACCTGGCTGTGATCCAATATACCGGAGGTACAACGGCTTCCCCAAAGGGTGTGATGCTATCGCATTTCAACCTGGTAGCGAACACAGTGCAAACTCGCCATTGGATGCCTGAGGCAATGGAAGGAAAGGAGACTTTCCTGTGCGTGGTGCCTTTCGCACACAGTTACGGATTGACTGCGGCCCTTAACGTCCCGATTTCATTAGGGGCACTGCTTATACTTAAAGCCAGATTTCAGGTCGAAGATGTTTTAGCTTCTATCCAGAAGCACCGCCCGACAATTTTCCCCGGGGTTCCGCAAATGTATGTGGCGATAAATGACTTTCCAGGCGTCAGGAAATATGGGATTGATTCCATTAAAGCCTGTCTGAGTGGATCTGCACCGCTTCCTGTTGAAGTGCAGGAAGCTTTTGAGAAACTGACGCGAGGTCATGTGGTCGAAGGTTATGGATTAACTGAAGCAGGACCAGTCACGCATGCTAATCCCCTGACTGGCATGCGTAAGGTAGGCTCGATCGGCATACCGCTGCCATCCACGGAGGCGCGCGTGGTCGATCTGACTCAGGGAGATTTAGAAGTGCCTGCCGGCCAGGTTGGCGAGCTGTCAATCCGCGGCCCCCAGGTAATGATTGGGTATTGGCAGGATCCCAGGGCCACAAAAAAAGTACTCCGCCAGGATGGGTGGCTGCTCACTGGAGATGTGGCCCAGATGGATACGGAAGGGTATTTTCGGATTATCGCCCGAAAAGCCGATATGTGGTATCCTTCCAGACCTGGTAAGCCGGCTTTTCCGCGCGATGTCGAAGAAGTTCTCTTCGAAATCCCCCAGGTCAAGGAAGCAGCTGTGGTCGCGATAGCCAGGCGACCGGTAGCGTTTGTTATCACGCGCAAAGACCGTCCTGCACCGGAGGCTTTGATTTCCTACTGCAAACGCCGGCTGCCTCCTGAACTGGTACCTCGCCTGGTAATTTTCGTGGATGAATTCCCACGCAGCTTCATTGGAAAAGTACTGCGCCGCGAGCTTGCTAAACGCTATCAGGAAAATCAATATGAACCGACCCAGTCAAACGTGAATGCTCGAGGTGGTGAAAATTACGCCAATTGATGCTCTTCCGGGCAATTACGGAATGCCCTCAAGTTCGGACAATGTCCTTCCGGGTCAATACCTGAACTCGATCTCAGCAGGGGATGGACCTCCAACTATCCTGGTTCACGGATTGGCTGCCTCCCTGCACGACTGGGAAGTCCTGGTGCCGGAGCTGGCTTCCTACGCATTCCAGGCTTTCGCCGTGGATCTATTTGGACACGGCGATAGCCCCAAGCCTGAGCTGCCCGAGCTGTATACGATTTCAACTGTAATTGATACATTCGAAGCGTGGATTGAGCACCTCGATCTTGGCTCTTCATTGATGCTGGTAGGTCATTCTCTGGGCGGTCACGTTTGCCTGCAGTATGCATTACGGCATCCTGAAAGGATCAGCTGCATGGTGTTGATCGATCCTTTCTTTCGCCCGGCGCAGCTATCACCAGTACTGCGCTTGTTTAATAAAAGACCTAAGGTGGGAGTAAAAGCCCTGCAAACTGTACCGCTCAACCTGATCGATACCGTACTCGGGTGGGATCCGGTCAACGCGGCACAATACTCACCTCAAGCTCGCTGGCAAATTGCCTACAACTGCAAGCGCGCCTCACCTAATATCCTGAACATACCGTCAACGATCCCGGATTTGACAGCTGATCTTCACCGCATTGAAATACCCTGCCTGATCATCTGGGGCAGTAAGGATCTTACACTGAAGCCTGATACATTCAATGACCTGGTGGCACAGCTGCCGATAGCTGCTGGTCGCGAAATTAACGATTGCGGTCACCATCCGCACATCAGAAAACCGGTTTTGGTAAATCGAATCATCCTTGATTTCTTAAAACTACACCGCCAGCAATCACTGCCTGCAGCTTCATACTAGAGACAATTATTCCAATTCCTTTCCGTATTACATCTTTCACCTAAAATGACAGTAAAACTGGTTCTTAGAGGAAAAGAATTTGATGTCAAGCCAGGCATGTGCTTGAGGGATTCACTCCTGAAAATCGATGTGGTTCCGGAATCGGTCCTGGCGACAAGGGACGGCGTATTGATCACAGATGATGAAATCCTGTACAATGGAGAAGTGGTGAAATTGATTGCCGTAATTTCTGGTGGCGCTGTTTAGCATTATTTACCGGTGAATACAAAATTATGAGATGTCGAAAGTGTAGCGAAAAGGCTGTAATCAATATGCGCCAGCATAAATTGGCGCTCTGCCAGGAGCATTTCCTGGATTGGCTCCCCTCTCAAGTACAGCGTTTTATCGAGAAATACAAAATGTTTGACCACCAGGACCGGATTCTGGTGGCTGTATCGGGAGGAAAGGACTCTCTATCATTATGGGATATTCTTTGGAGACTGGGATACCAGGTCGATGGCCTTTACATTGGACTCGGGATCAACGGAGAGATCTCCTACTCGGACCAGTCCCACGATCTGGCTGAAAGATTTGCATCCGAGCGCGGTCTCCGCCTGCATGTCATCGATGTGCAGGACTCATATGGCGTTTCCATCCCGGAATTGGCTCTACAGACAACGCGCGGGATGAACAAGCCTTGCGCCGTATGCGGCATGACCAAGCGACATATTATGAATCGCATCGCACGCGATGAGGGTTATAGCGTCCTGGCAACAGGCCACAACCTGGATGATGAAGCCGCCGCACTTTTCGGCAATACCCTGAACTGGATTCCAGGTTACCTGGTGCGGCAGTGGCCCGTTCTGGAGGCACATCACCCGGGTCTTGCACGTAAAGTCAAGCCCTTGTGCCGAATCTACGAGCGTGAGATGGCAGCTTACGCCGTCCTGAGTGGCATTGAATATGTGTATGATGAATGCCCGCACGCCGTGGGCTCTAAAACCATCTATTACAAAGAGCTGCTCAACCAGCTCGAAATGGACCAGCCGGGCGCCAAGCTCAGCTTTTATTTATCATTTTTACAGGCTAAAGAAAATGGGTTATTCGCTCCTCAGGCTGATCCTGGTTTCGAACGCCTGCACGAATGTCCATCTTGCGGTCAGCCGACTTCCAATGATGGAGAATGTGCTTTCTGCCGTATGATTGACCGGCTGCCTCTTAAATCTCAATTACCCTGAATTGAATTCGCTCTCAGGCGATTTCCAGGTAGCGCTCAAGTTCCCAATCTGAAACCCTGGTTCGGTATTCTTCGATTTCTGCCCATTTGGCACGGTAGAAGGCTTCGAAGACGGTTGGTCCCAATGCTTGCAGAAGCACTGGATCGGCTTCAAGCTCCCGGATGGCTTCGGTTAATGAGCCTGGAAGTTCGGCAACGCCCATCGCGCGTCGTTCCTCTGCTGTCAGATGGTATACGTTGACATTATTTAATGGGGTCGGACATGGCAGCTGGTTATCGATGCCATCCAGGGCGGCGGCCAGCATGACCGTCAAAGCCAGATAAGGATTGGCTGATGGGTCCGGGCAGCGCAGCTCTGCACGGGTTGATTTTTTCCTTCCCTCGGTAAAACGCGGGATCCGAATTAAAGCCGAGCGGTTAAGCTGAGCCCAACCCACATATACCGGTGCTTCATATCCTGGCACCAGCCGCTTATACGAGTTTACCGTCGGAGCCACAACCGCCGAGAGGGCCCGGGCGTGTTTAAGCTGTCCGGCAATGAATCCATACGCCAGACCTGATAAGTTGAATTCATCCTTTGCATCGAAAAATAAGTTCTCTCCGCCAGGATCAAATAATGACTGGTGGCAATGCATACCGGACCCATTGATGCCGAAGATCGGCTTGGGCATAAAAGAAGCCACCAGTCCATGCTGTGCTGCAATCGCTTTGACGGTGTATTTCAAAGTCAGCACATTATCGGCAGTCTGCAGCGCATCGGCAAATCGAAAATCTATCTCATGCTGTCCCAGGGCTACTTCGTGGTGTCCCATCTCCATCTGCAGTCCCATACTCTCCAGAGCCAGCATCAATTCCGTGCGCACGCGGACTGCTTCATCGTTGGCCGAAAAATCGAAATACCCGCCTACATCATGAGGGACAGGGTGGATGGATTGCGGACCATTTCGCTTAAAGAGGAAGAACTCCGGCTCCGGCCCGACATTGTAAATCCAGCCGCGCTCTTCGATTTTCGACAGGATGCGCTTGAGAGTACCTCTCGGATCGCCTGAAAAACTAGAACCGTCTGGCATATAAATATCACAAAACACGCGTGCCCGGCGCGCTTCTACCGGAGTCCAGGGCAAAACCGCATAGGTATTGGTATCGAGAACCAGCCGCATATCGCTTTCCTGGATGCGGGCAAAACCCTCGACAGATGAACCATCGAACCACACTCCTTCTTCAACCGCTTCACGGATGCGATGGGCTGGAATATCGACACTTTTCACCGTCCCGGTAACATCGGTGAACTGCAGGGAGATGAATTTAACGTCGTCTGCTGCTATATTTTCGAATAATTCCTGATTATCCATCCTGACCTCCATGACTCGTGCATTCTAGCAAAGCGTTCACTTTTCGTCAACCATATGGGCATATCCTGATATGATATATTACTTTTAGGAACGCCAAGTTGGACTCACCTCGTCGCACGTTCGTCCGACTGCTTTACAACTGGGAAATCCAGGAAGCCCGGCGGGTTTTTGGCAGCACTTTGCAGTATGAAAAAATCCGCATCCACGAGTGCGCCAGTTGGACCAACATCATCAACCGGGTTAGCAGCTGGCTGCGGCGTACTCCACATTCAGGTATCGACAATGCAGTCACACTGGGAAATCATTGCTACTTTCCAGTGGACTTACCGGAGCAGCTGATCTCACCCAATCACCCGGAATTTCTCAGGCTGCCATGGCTGATACACGAGCTAACCCATGTCTGGCAATACCAGCACATGGGATGGAGATATTTTTTTCAGGCGATATCAGCGCAAGTCCGGATTGGCTCGAAAGCTTATCGATATGGAGGCGAACAGGCGTTGCAGCAGATTCACCTCCAGGGATTTCTTTTAAACGATTTCAACCTCGAGCAGCAAGGTGAAATCGCCAGAGACTATTATCGAAGCCTGGTAAGTGGACTGAATACCAGCGCTTACCAGCCGTTTATTGACCAGCTGCAGCAGTCTCTCTGAATGCAGGGGTTCGTTATTCCTGTATTTCCCTGGTACCTTCTGCGAGACTCCAACATAAGAGCACCATGATTAGAGATTTAGAAATCCCGGAAAGCAGGCAGCATCATCTTGAAGTTTTATCCGCCTTGCGGTATGCTTGTGCACTGTGAAAAGGGAGTGGTAGGGTCCCGGTGGGCTCCCCGGTCTTCAAAACCGGTGACGGGTCGCGTTGCGGGCCGTGGTGGGTTCGACTCCCATCCGCTCCCGCCAGGATTGACGGCTTGGGATGCCTTCTGCATCGCCTCACTTTGTGGATCTGACTGAAGTCCACAAAATGATGATATAAAACTGCTTGAAAGCTGGGTGGAAACTGCTAATGCCACCGGCTTTATTTATTTTTAGGGAATATTATAGTGAACACTCTATTGGTTGAAAACAAACAATTCGCCGATATCGATACGCTGACACCTATTGTGAACCGGGTGATGCGCATCGATGACGTCACTGCTGGAGATACAAAGAACAAGTATCTGGTACGCTACCGCGGTCAGATCTACGGAGAACCCGACCAGGCCTATGACCAGCTGGCTCAGAATTTGCGTTCTCTGGAAATCACGCCTCTGTTTCGCAAGGACCATGACCAGCATGCCGTCCTCCTGCTGCCAGGAATCGTGAGGCCAAAACCCGGCAATCCAGTCATAAACCTGGTGCTCATCCTGCTGACGATGGGGAGTATGGTTTTTGCCGGTGCCATTTCTGCCTACAGCGGTCCGGCTCCAGAAGATATGTTGAGCTTCTGGAGGTCACTATTACGCAGCCTGCCGAGCGGAATTCCATTCGCCGCCAGCCTGCTGGCAATCTTGGCAACCCATGAGTTCGGGCATTACCTGGCTGGTCGTTTCCATAATACTCACGTGACCCTGCCGTATTTCATCCCATTCCCTTTCAGCCCTTTCGGAACCATGGGCGCCTTCATCCAGCTTAAAGAACCCCCAAAAAACAAGCGCATTTTGCTAGATATTGGTTTAGCTGGGCCTCTGGCTGGTCTGGTGGTGGCAATCCCTATATTGCTATTAGGTTTATCACTGTCTGAAATTCAAGCGATCCAACCTGCACCTGGACAGGGATTCCAGCTGGAAGGGAATTCCATCCTGTATTTACTGGCCAAGTTCGTCGTTTTCGGCAGATTACTGCCCGAGCCTGCCAGCTACGGAAATTTACCCGCGGCCATATACTGGCTGCGCTATTTCTTCACCAGCAGTCCGCTGCCGATCGGTGGGAATGATGTCATCATCCACCCGGTCGCCTGGGCAGGCTGGGCTGGATTACTGGTAACAGCTCTCAACCTGATTCCAGCCGGACAGCTTGACGGCGGGCATATCATGTACACCCTGCTTGGAGACCGGGCACGCAAATTGTGGCCGTTTATCCTGGTCGGGCTGGCATTGCTGGGAATTGTCTGGAGCGGCTGGTGGATTTGGGCGATGTTGATTTTTTTCCTGGGACGCATCTTCGCAGAACCATTGGACCAGATTACTCCGTTGGACCCACAGCGCAAACGCCTGGCGGTCCTGGGGATCATCGTATTTTTCCTGGTGTTTATCCCGGTCCCATTGATCATGTACTAGAGTCAAACTCCCGATTTTCCAGACTGACCCTACAGATCTGAAAACTACTCACCCGTGATCGGCCTGCAGCTTGCCGCCTCATAGGGCATGTGCTAAACTTCGCCGAAGGCATCCATCTGTGGATGTTCCCGAGAAGTCTGATCCCTGCGCTATTGTTTGATGACTGCAGGCAGGTCTGCCATGAGCCAGGATGTAATGCTGAAAGAGGCGATCCAGGCTGTCCACCAGGGACAGCGCTCCAGGGCGCGTGATTTGATCACCCGCCTGCTGCGCGCCGACCAGTCCAACCCGGAATACTGGCTTTGGATGAGCTCACTGGTGGACTCGTTTAAGGAACAGGTATACTGCCTGCAGTCGGCCCTTAAACTGGATCCTGGCAATCCAGCAGCAAAACAGGGCCTGGTCTTGTTAGGTGCTTTCCCTGCCGATCCAGATATCTCTCCAGTCCCGCCGGTTCTCCGCCGCTGGGAAATTCCCCTGCAAGAAATACCACGATCCAGACTGCAGGAGAATCCATTCCTGCGCCTGCTGGTCTATTCAACACTTTCCCTGCTGGTCGTCGGATTTATGGTCCTCGGGGCGTTCGGGATCAATATGAAAAGAACTTCGAATCTGGCATTTATCCCCACCCGCACCCCTGGTCCATCACCCACTTACACTTCTACCCCAACGGTATCCAATTTCACACCCCTATCTCCCACGAACACTCCCCGGATAACAGGCGCACCGCCGCTGTGGACTTTGTTGGATGTCACATATACTCCCACATCAATTTATATATCCACACCGCATCCAATCAACGAGGCATTTCGGGTGGGTCAGCTCGCTCTTTCCAGGAATAACCTGGATGTTGCCCTTGAAAACCTGCAGCAAGCCATCCTGATCGAACCGGAATCAGCCGATATCCTTTACGCGATCGGAGAGATACACCGTTTGCAGGGAGAACCTATTAAAGCACTTTCTGCCTATGAAGGCGCGGTCGAAATTGACAGTGATTTCGCCCCGGCTTATTTGGGAAGAGCGCGCCTCATGCGCCAGCTGGACCCAAAGGCAGAGGTTCGGGAAGATCTTGAACTTGCCATCGAGTTGGATAGAGGGTTTGGTGAAGCGCTGCTCGAATTGACAGATTATCTCTTTGAGAAGGAAGAAGTCGAATTAGCTCTCGAATACCTGGGAGCTGCGGTACACGTCATGCCTGGATCGCCTCTGGTGCATCTGTACCAGGCCCAGGCACACCTGCTGCAGGGAGAACTCCAGCAGGCACTTGAAGAAGCACGCCTGAGCAACCAGCTCGACATGACTTTGCTTTCGTCTTACAAGGTCCTGGGTCAGGCTGCTGTGTTGAACGAGGAATATGAAGAAGCATTCACTGCCCTTGACACATACCTTCAGTACCGGGATTCAGATGCAGAAGCCTGGGCGATTTATGGAGAAGCCCTTTATGCCTCAGACCAATACAGCGAAACCATAAAGGCGCTGGATATCGCCATAAAACTGGACCCGAATCTCCCGGATGCCTTTCATATCAAAGGACTGGCGTATATTGAATTAGGCGAAGGTCAGAAAGGGGTGAATGAAATTTACCGGGCGATACGCCTCAAGCCAAACACGTTCAACTACCAGCTGGATTTCGCCCGGGCATTATTTGTCGCTGAAAGAGTAGAAGAAGCGGTGGGTGCGATGTACCCTGTCGAGCGCCTGGCTGAAGACGACGAAGAGCTTGCACAGGTCTATTTCTGGCGAGCAGTGATGCTGGAAGCACAGGGTGAAAACTACCTGGCGCTGAAAGATTGGCGGAAACTGCTTGAATTGGATGAAGGGACTTTTCCACAGGATTGGCTCGAAACCGCGGAAGCGCGCCTCATAGATACTCCCACTCCTGGGCTCACGAGCACGACCTCCCCTACCCTCACTCCCAGCCTTTCCAGTACCAGAACCTCGCCGCCGCAGGCCACCGGAAGTCCCACTCCAGGATCGTAATAGCTCAAACCCGACTTGATCAACTGCTCTACAAGAATACAATCGGGTCAGCGAAAAATCCCAGTGTTAGAAATTTGTTTGAAACACTTACACAACTCTTGCAATCCCATTTGGGAGGGACTATAATCACTTTTCGCACAAGCCTGTTCGTGCGAAATTGAGGTTTAGCATGCCGGTTTATGTTTATCGTTGCAAGAATTGCGGAGTTCAGTTCGAGCAGCAGCAGAGTTTCAAAGACCAACCACTGACCCGATGCCCCGAGTGCACGAAAAAGACCCTGGTGAAAGTTTTCATGCCGGTCGGGATCGTCTTCAAAGGGTCCGGGTTTTATTCCACCGACCACCGTTCTCCCTCCGGTGGTGGTCGAAATTCAAAAGAAAAGTCCGCCGACAGCGATAAAGCGGCCGAAAAATCGAGTGAGAAGAGCACACCAGACCCAGCTAAAAGCGAAGCAAAACTTGAGGCAAAGTCTGACTGAGTGATCCTATTCTCCAAATGTACGCAACACCCCCGAAACGGAGGTGTTTTTGATTTTTTTCAACCGCTGCAATTCTTTATTTAAGATCTGTTGATTCGCTTGCACCCTTAATAATCCAGGCTTATCCGCCTTTTGCCTGCCCGATAAAGAAATGCAGGCGGTTCACGAAATTTACTTCGCTGATCCCGGCATCCAGATCCAGGAACAGCAAGTTGAGATTCTGGAATCTCTCTTTAAGCCGGCGGGAAACCCCTTTGGCCACCACGTGGTTGGCAATGCAGCCAAAAGGCTGGAGGCAGAGGATGTTTGGCACTCCTGCCTTGATAAACTCACCGATCTCACCAGCTAACAACCATCCTTCACCGTACTGGTGAGTCAGGTGCACGGCTGATTGGGCAGTGCGTGCGAGGCTTTGAATGGAGTGTCGTGGATGGTAGTAGCGGAAATCCTTTAATACTGAATCGGTCTGGTTGACCAGTCCCTGCACCAGGCCCTGTGTCGCAGAAGTTAAATACCACAGCAGTTCCTTCTTCCGGATGCGCGCCTGTATGGCAGCTTTGAATCCCACGAACGAGCCGTGGAAGAAAGAGAGCAGCGGCGGCAGCACGACTTCCATTCCCTGATCCATCAACCACTGCACCAGGTTGTTATTCACAAAAGTGTTGTATTTTACATAAATCTCCCCGACAATCCCCACCACGGGCCGCTGGATCGAGTCGACTGGTATGCGATTGAATTCCTGGACAGCATGGCGCAGCCTGTCGACCACTTCTCCGTGCTTCAGTGGCATGCTCCCATCCTCGAACGGCGCCAGGTATTTTTCGGCGACTTTTGAGGCATCCCCCGGTGTGATCTCCCTGATCGCCGCAGCATGGTACATGGCTGAAAGACCATCGGTATAAAGCATACCCAGCAAGGCATTATACAGGTACTGGATTATATTGAATTTAAATTCCGGCTGCGGGTTGAACGACTTTAGCCGGGTTGAAAGGGTGACTACCGGTGTATTCTCGAGATGTGCAGCCACCAGCGCCTTCTTCAGCAGGCATGAAATGTTCGAGGCCCGACACTGCCCTCCGGTTTCCCAGGAACCCACGATGACTTTATTCGGATCGTATTTCCCTGACTGCAAAGCTTTAATGGCATCACCGATGACAATGATGCCTGGATAACAAATCTCGTTGTTCGTATATTTCAATCCCGCCTGGACAGACTCCTGGTCTGGTGAAGGCAGGATTTCTATTTTGTATCCCATGTCCATCGCCGGGCGTACGATGGGAGGCGTGCAGAAGCGGGAAAATTCCGGCACGATGATCGTCTTGTGCTGGTCAGTGCTTCGATACAGGCGGGTTGTCTTCCTTGCGTCTCTTCTGCCATGAACATCCTGGTTCTCATTCTTTGCCTGCAGCATCGACCGCAGCCGCAGGCGAGCCGATCCCAAGCTGTTGATTTCATCGATGCGGATGACTGTCTGGTTTTTACCAAATTCTTCCAGGATGCCTCGCACTTCATCGATGGCGAATGCATCTGGCCCGCATCCAAAGGAATTCAATTGAGCCATCTCGATATCTTTCTGTTCACCTGACCAGCGTGCAGCGTGAAAAATCCGGTTCAAATACTCCCATTGAGTCAGAACCAGCGGATCCGCCAGGCTTTCACCAGGCGCCAGGGGGACAGCATCCTCCGTGATCACATCCACCCCCATGCCTGCCAGCGCTTCGGGGATCTTGTGGTTGATGAGCGGGTCAACATGGTAGGGGTGCCCTGCCAGGATGATTACCCTGCGGCCTTCCTCCCTGGCATGCTCCAGGATTTCACCCCCTATCCTGCTTATCTCAAGCTTAAATTGAGCCTGTGCAGCCAGCGCACGCTCAAACCCACGCGCGATTTCCTGGCGGCTGATACCTAGGCTCTGCAGGTATTCCACACAGCACTTCTCCAGCAAATTCTGTTCCTTGAAGGTGAAAGCAGGCTGGTCAAATGGAATGCCGAACTTGCCAGCTGGATCGATGGCGCTGTTGACCACATCCGGGTATCCCGACACGATCGGGCAGTTGAAGGTATTGATCGCATCGGAGAATTCGCTCTTTTCGTAGAACACCATCGGGTAGAAAATTCTGTCGACCCCGGCTTCGCATAGATCGAAGATATGACCGTGCAGCAGCTTGGCCGGGAAACAGATATTCTCCGACATCACAGTACCAGCACCCTTCTCGAACAAGGCGCTGCTCGAGGCGGAGGACAGGTGGACTTTAATTCCACATTCCACAAACAGGGTGCACCAGAATGGGAAATTTTCATAAAAATTCAGCGCCCGAGGGATGCCAAGTGTCAGCTTAGGTTCTCCCTGCGGTGCCAGCGGCCGGTTGAACAGCAGCTTCAGCTTGCTGGCATACAGGTTGGCTCCTTTGCGCACCTGTTTGCCGCGGTTGTTGAAGAACCTCTCACAGCGGTTGCCTGTGTAAAATACATTTTGATTCGGAAAAGTCAGTCTGGCGACTTCGCAGCGGTTCTCGCATCCCTGGCAGTGTACGGTTTTTCTCTGGTAATCAGTCACCGATGCCAGCTTGTCCAACCTAACATTCAGCCCCGCGCCTTGCCTGTCCCGTAAATAGGCATCCCGTGCGGTGAGGGCGGCTCCAAAGGCGCCCATCAGCTCGGCTTTATCCGGGCAGACCACCGGCTTATCCAGGATCTTTTCCAGGGAGCGCTGGATGGCTGGATTGCGGAACGAACCGCCCTGCACCACGATATGCTCGCCCAACACCGAAGTATCTGTCAGTTTCAGCACCTTGTGGAGGGCATTCTTAATGACCGAATAAGCCAGCCCGGCTGAAATATCTTCAACTTTTGCACCTTCGCGCAGCGCCTGCTTTACCCGGGAGTTCATAAAGACCGTGCAGCGCGTGCCCAGGTCGCAGGGGGCCTGCGCTTCGCAGGCTTCTCCGGCGAATTCGACCACTGAGCGGTTCAGGCTGCGGGCGAAAGCTTCGATGAATGTCCCGCAGCCAGAGGAGCAAGCTTCATTCACCTCGATTCGCTGGATACTTCCCTGCCTCACAAAAATGGCCTTCATATCCTGCCCGCCTATGTCCAGGATAAAGGAGACCTGCGGGTCAAAGTGCCGGGCGGCTCGGTAGTGGGCGATGGTCTCGACCATGCCCTCATCGCAACCGAAAGCGAGGCGAACCAGGTCTTCGCCGTACCCGGTCACGGTGCTGCGGACCATTCGAGGTGGATGATCCAGTCGAGAAAATTCCTGGCTTAGCCTTTCTAATCCATCGATTACGGCCTGGATTGGGTTGCCGTTGTTCGGCCGATAATCGTCGAAGAACAGGCGTCCCTGTCTGTCTACCAGCACCAGCTTGGTGGTGGTGGAGCCGGAGTCAATGCCCAGGAAGCACTCCCCGCCTTTCAACTGCTCGATATCCACCTTTGCCACCTTGGAACGCCCCCTGGCTTTCTCCCAGGTCTGAAATTCGCGCTTCCCTGTGAACAGCGGCTGGAGGCGGTTCTTAGATAATGACCTGGAAGACCTGCGTTCCAGGATGTGGCTCAGCTGCGATAATGATATCTCCCTTAAGGGGGTACCCACTGGCAGTGCTTTGCTGGCACTCTTAGACGGAACTTGATCCAAACGGCTGCCAACTGCCAGGGCTGCTCCCCAGGCAGGTACCAGCTCGGCGTCCGGGATCTCCAGCCATTCACTCCCAGACAGTCTAAGCATGCGAACGAAGGAAGATCTAAGCTCGGGCATGAAGGTCAGCGGCCCGCCCGCAAATAAGACCACCGGTGAAAAAGTGCGGCCGCGCGCCAGGGTAGCCAGAGTTTGCAGAACCAGGGCATGGAAGATCGAAGCAGCGATGTCTTCGCGGCTGGCCTCCCGGCTGAGCAGGTTCTGAACGTCGGTCTTGGCGAACACCCCGCAGCGTGAGGCGATGGGATATACAGTTTTGCATTTCCTGGCTAGCTCATCCAGTCCAGCAACCGGAATGTTCAGCAGGGTCGCCATCTGGTCCAGGTAGGCGCCCGTCCCACCGGCGCAAGCCCCGTTCATGCGGATATCGGGCTGGCTTTTTCCGCTGCTGTCCGCGTCGAAAAAGATCAGCTTGGCGTCTTCCCCGCCGATATCGAGCAGGGTCTTCACCTGCGGATACAGACTCCGGATAAACTCGGCCGAGGCGATAATTTCCTGGATAAACGGCAGCCTGAAACGCTCGCTCAGGCCCAACCCGGCAGAACCGGTGAGCAGCAGCTGCACCCGCACATCTCCAGCGGATTTGGAAGCCGCTTCGATCAGCTCCTGCAGGGTGAGCAGAGTTTCAGCGTTGTGCCGGCGATATTCTGTGAAGAGGACCTCGCGCGTAGGCGCCAGTAATACAATTTTGGCTGTGGTCGAGCCGATATCCAGTCCCAGCTGGTAAAAAGAATGGTTCATACCAATAATCCTGTATTGCATGTTCAACCTGTAACTATATTAAACCCCTTAATGATCGATTGTCAATCATGATAAAGATCACATAATTTGACATGATCATGCATGTGATCCGGATTCCGGTTGGAAAAAGCCCCGTTTGACTTTGCTTGACACCCCTGCCTCAAACGGAGTATAATGCTCGACGCTTCACTCCTCGATAGCTCAATTGGCAGAGCGGGCGGCTGTTAACCGCTAGGTTCCAGGTTCGAGTCCTGGTCGAGGAGCCTGGGAATCTGAAAATGTGCGGGAGCTTGAAACCGCATATTGTTTTTTAATGGCGATAGAATTTTAGTATGTCAGATATCCACCCCCCAGGGCATACCGCCTGGAGCACTAATGAAATAGAATTGAGCGATCCCTTTCAGCGCCGTTGGTATCTTCGTCAGGTTGTAACCCATGGTCGTGCCGAAGACATTCGCGTGTTGGATCTAACGGAAATCGAGCACGAGCTAGAGAATCTGGATTTGCCTCCAGAAGTCTATTTATGATGGAAGTTATATTTGAAGCCAAAGCATGTTGGAGGGTAAAGGCCTCCTTTCAACTCTCCAACAGGGATTTCTGGACTTATTTTCGAGTATCCTGGAAAAATCCCGATTTTAATTTACCCACCGGGACTGCGTTGGCTGAATTTTATCTCGGTCACCGACTTTCGTTTACCCACGGTTTTTACACGGCTGACCCGGAGATAGTCCTCTCGATATCTTACCAGGTTCAGGATAAGTGCACCGCCAACCAACCGGGAATCATTGTCTCCCGCTGGTTTGACAGCTGCGTTGAAATAATAAAACCGAGCCTGCTTCGTCTCACAACCTCCTCGCAAAGCCAGTCCGTACGAAGAAAGGTATGAAGGAGTCAAACATGGAATCATTTCAAGAGTATATAAATGAATATAGAACCCAGCTGGAAAAGGGAGCTATCCAAAAGGCCTATAAAGGATTGATGGAATACATCATGGATCTGCGAGCTTATTTTAGAAATAAGTATCCTGGTTATTTCGTCTCTGGCTCCATTTATTACGGTTACATGGATATGACATATTTTTCCTTCTTTCCAGAATCATTTAAGCAGCGAAACTTGAAAATTGCGATTGTTTTTAGCCATGAGATATTTAGATTTGAAGCCTGGCTGGCAGGTTATAACAAACAGGTCCAATCAAGATACTGGAATTTATTCAAGGAAAGTGATTGGAATAAATACTACCTTGTACCGACAACGAAAGGCGTCGTTTCTATCCTCGAGCACGTTATTGCTGACAATCCGGATTTCAATGATTTGGATCGCCTTACAAAACAAATCGAGAGCGAGACCCTGGAATTTATCGGGGATGTTGAGAGCTTCTTATCTGCTCAGGACCACTGACCCTGGTACGGACCAGCGTGCAGCGAAAAGATCGCATTTTTCACCACACTCTACATTTATTGGTAGTAAAGGAGACCACATGACAAATTCTCAACCGCTGGGCTTTCTCGCCCTCCCGCTGGCTGGCAAAGGGCCAGGTGTGCTGGTCCTGCACGCCTGGTGGGGATTGAACGACACCATCAAGGCTTTCTGCACGCGGCTGGCCGAATCTGGTTTCGCGGCATTTGCCCCGGACCTCTATCATGGTAAAGTCGCGGATAACATCGCCGATGCGGAGACTCTCAGCCAATCTCTCGACGGGGATTTCCAGCAGGCCAGGGCCGAGATTGCGGAAGCGGCCGTATATCTCTATGAAAGTGCTGAGCAGCCCGGACACGGAATTGCAGTGGTTGGATTCTCCCTGGGTGTCTACTATGCGCTGGACCTGGCTGCCTCCCATCCCGAACTCATCCATTCCGTCGTCATCTTTTACGGGACCGGGGACGGCGACTACAGCAGCTCAAACGCAGCCTACCTGGGTCACTTTGCCGAGAATGACGAGTTTGAGCCGCAGTCCAACGTCGACGAGCTGGAGGCATCCCTCAGGCGTGCCGGCCGGTCGGTGACCTTCTATCGCTACAGCGGCACGGGTCACTGGTTCTTTGAGCCTGACCGCCCGCAGGCATTCAACCAGGCGGCAGCCAGCCTGGCATGGGACCGAACCCTGGCTTTTCTGAAAGCTCACGCCATCACGTGAGTTCAGTCATTCCCTGCTGCCTGACTAAATCGAATCTGAAGTGGTTCCGAGCCGATTTCCTGTACGGACCGTTGTGGGCTGCCAGCTTGGTTACCGCCGTATACGCACTCCGTGAGCATATCGGCGAGCTCGCCCCGCGCCGCATGACCCTGGCACTGCTGGCCGCATTCGTTGCGGCAGCAATGTTTGTGACCGTCGCCAGTATCCGCTATTCCAACCGTCACTACCAGATGAGTCATCCCGAGCTGAATCTGGAAATGTCCACGCCTGTTCTCGTGGTATGGACCACCATTACTGCAGGCGTGAGTGCGGCAGGCTGGCACTTCCTGGGGTGGTTGCAGTTGCTGATCGGATCGGCAGGCTGGACATTCCGCTGTCTTCCGCGTGCATTGAGCGCGCTGTATCTGGTGGGAGGGAGCGCCTCCCTGTTCGTGTATCGAGCGCCGGACATCGAGGCGACGGTTGTGATGCTCGGAGTGGTAGTGAATACCTGGCTGGGAATTTTGTTTTGGAAAGACAGGATGGGAGAAAAGCAAGCCTCTGTGATAGAGGCAAGTCAACATGCTTCTCAAAAATAATCGGGTAACCAGGATATGCGCAAGCGTCACTCGGTTCCGTCCTTTTGTAAGGTGATAGAATCGTAGAATGACGATTGTCCATTTCCCAACACATATCGACTGAAGCACTGACGAAATAGACATGTCGGCCCAACCTTCTTAGAAGGGAGGAAAGCAATACTATGTCCACCCTCTTCACCATCGAACTGACCATCAATATGCCCGACGGCGGCCGGCACGCTCGCCAGCTGCTCAACCTGTATTTCGAGGACATGCCGGCAGACATCCATGAAACTGCATTCAGGCTGTGCGATTCCAGTGGAGAAGTTCAGGCAAGGAAGTTCGACAGTTTGATGATAAAGCGCGCCGACGCATGGGCCGGCCAGGAAGGAAGCTTGAATATTTTCATTCTCCTGTCTGTCTCCGGCGAAGATTCTACTTTCATAAAGCAGGTGATCACCACGTACATGGATGGCTTCCCCGACTACCTGAAGGGAGCAAGTGAAAAGTATTTCTCGCGTACCGCCTTCCCGCCAGGCATCTCCTTGCAGCCAACGGATTGGAACGCCGAAGTTCACCAGGCTTAGTACCCTTGAAGGGGCTGTCTTTACCTATTAGATAGCCCCTTTTTGTGAGTTTTCTACTGAAGGAATCCTGGATGGAGTGACATTTATTGGAATGGAGGTAAGAATGCAGTTTATTAATGGTTTGGGCGGCGCTTTCATTTTTTCAAACGATCCCAGTCGGCTGGCAGAGTGGTATTCCTCCTGCTTGGGTCTGAAATATGAATCTGATGAATCCGGTGAGTCATTCTGGCTGGTCTTCTGGGCGCTTAATCCTGATGACCCAACCCGGAAATACGACACCACCTTCGCCATCATGCAGGCTGCATCCGCGATTTCACATCTAATACCCGACATTGAGCCCAAATCGATGTACGGCGACCAGCACTATATGCTTAACCTGCGTACCCACGACCTGCAGGCTCTTGTCCAGATGCTCGAAAGCAAAGGTGTGCCCATAATACGCCAGGAAGAAATGGTCTACGGGAAATTCGCCTGGATACGCGATCTCGACGGCAACCGCCTCGAGCTGTACCAGCCCAGTCCCATCAGCGAATCTCCTCCATAATTGTCTCTGGAGAAGATGAACTTCTTCCTTCTTACTATTTATTACTTTCTGTTCACTGTACACTGTTCATTGTTTACTTCTTATTTTCCCCCGATGCTAACCAATCTGCAAACCAGGCTTACGAAGCTGTACGCCTTTCAGCGCTTCCCGTGTTTGACGCACCTCCGGCAGGTAGGTATAATTTTTCCACCTTATCCCAGCGGCAGACCCCCTGCCTGCCCCACGTGCAACGAACATGGCTCTCAAAGGCAACCTGCGCGATTTTTCCTTCACCCAACTGCTCAACCTGATCAACCTGGCGCATAAAACAGGCACCCTGGTCGTGGAAAACCCGGCGGAAGTGATCTCGGTCAGCTTCCGCGAAGGGAAACTGGCTTACGCCCAGGATGGAAATGAGAAAGACAACCTGATTGCGATCCTGCACCGCTTCAATCGATTGAGCAGCGCGCAGCAGCACGCATTGAATGAGCGATTGGGACATATGAGTGATAAGGAGCTCGGGCTGGTACTGATCAACGCCAACTACCTTGAGCAGAGAGAAATCTTATCCTGCATGCAAGTCTATTTCACCGATATCTTGAACCAGCTTTTTACCTGGGTAGAAGGACTTTTCCGCTTCGAAACTGACCGGCTGCCCCCTGCTGATAAGATCACCGTGCGCATGGATCTGGAAAATATCATCCTTGCAGGGACGCACCTCCTGCAGGAGGAAGATCAGCTCCTTGACGAGATTCCTAACTTGGATTTGGCGCTGAAATTCATCGACTGTGCCGGTGTGAATATCCGGGATCTGAATTTGAACGCCCAGGAACGGCGGGTGATTTCATCTATCAATCCTGGAATCTCCATCCGGCAAATCGCCAGCTCGAACCAGCTGAGTGAAAACGAAATCCGGCGAGTGGTTAACAGCCTGATGCAAGCCGGGATGGTCGAAATCATGCGACCGGAGGGGTTACGCCATCCCCTCCCGATATTGAACCGACCGTCACGTCCTGTCCCAGCCGGCATAACTGCCCAAAAATCATTAATCAACCGGCTCATCAATCGTATCCGCGCGATCTAGCTTACTGCCGGGGTTGCCCATCCGGCAGTCAGGCCTGGCCGTCATGCAAACAGTAAAGATCGTTGTGGCTGGCCCTTTCAATGCTGGCAAGACTGCATTCATCCAGTCTGTCAGCGAGATTGACGTGGTATCCACTGAACGCAGGATCACTTCCCAATCCGAGCGGGTGAAGGAAACCACTACCGTAGCGATGGACTTCGGACGAATAACCGTCGACAGAAACCTGGTGCTTTATTTGTTCGGAACTCCCGGCCAGCGCCGCTTTGACTTCATGTGGGAGATACTGGCAGAGGGCATGCTGGGATTCGTAGTGCTGGTCGACAGCTCTCGGCCGGAAACCTTTCGCGAGGCCCGCCGTATCCTGGAGACTTTTCGTGCTTATGCCCCTACCCCATATGTGGTTGCAGCCAACAAACAGGACTGCCAGGAAGCCTGGGAGATCGGGGATATGCGCATCGCCTTGCGCCTGGATTCCAGAACCAAGCTTCTGCCGTGTGTGGCGACCGTGAAAAACGATGTAAAAAATGTGCTCCTGGAGCTGCTTTACAGCATTCTTGAAGCGATCGATGCAGGCATGGGATTGAACAGCATTACAAGCCGGGACAAAAATTTGCCGTCCTTTTCTCTGAATAACACCCCGGCTTGACAACGCAACCAGGGTTCGATATACTCCACCAGGCAGCTAATTTCTGTCTGTTAAGAATTTACGGCTGTTCGAATGCACGGGGAGCCCGGTTAACTGGGCTGAGAGGAGGGCTTGAGCTCTCGACCCGCGAACCTGATCCGGATCATACCGGCGGAGGGATCGCAGACACGAGGAATCCCCCAACACCCACACTTTCTGGCTCAAGCCTTCCTCCCGTGATCATTTCGGTCAGCGTGGAGGAAAGGTACATTGAGGGCTGTGATCATAGCCAATGGCTGGTTGAACCAGGCGATTGTATTATCCCCTGAAGATCTGTTGATCGCCGCGGATGGAGGTGCGCGCCACTGCCTCGAGAAAGGCCTGCACCCTGCTTATGTCGTGGGAGATATGGATTCGCTCGATTCCGACCAGGTCGCGTGCCTTGAATCCCAGGGCGCACAATTCGTGCGTTACCCTTCTCGCAAGGACCAGACGGACCTCGAGCTGGCCGTGGACCTCGCCCAATATCTGGGTTACTCAGAAATCCTGATCCTGGGAGCCCTCGGCGCACGCTGGGATCAGACTATCGCCAACATCTTGCTGCCAGCAGCCAGGCCTAACTTGCGAATCACCCTGGTAGATGGTGATCAGGAGATCCACCTGCTGCGTACTGGCGAACAGATCAGGCTGCCAGGTAAGCCAGGAGATATCGTTTCTTTGATCCCGTTGGCGGGTACCGCTGCCGGTATCCGTACCCGGAACCTGGAATATTCCCTGGAAGGCGAAGATTTACTTATCGGCAGCACACGCGGCGTCAGCAATGTCATGACCGCCGCACCGGTGATCGTCGAATTAGTGGAGGGATTGTTGTTATGCATCGTCCATCATCTTTAGTCATTGGGGGGATAGTCCTGGTGATCCTGGCCTTATCTTCCTGTACGACGGCGGCAATGGAGACACTGTTCCCTACATCACAATCCACATCCGTCCCCACCCAGGAGCATGCTCTTACCCTGAAGGTAATGACTCATGATTCCTTCGATATTTCGGAGGAAGTCCTGGCGGAATTTGAGCAGGCCAATAATGTCAAAGTCCAGTTCATTAAAAGCGGGGACACTGGGACGGCATTGAACAAGGCCATACTCTCACGAGAGAACCCCCTGGCGGACGTGTTTTATGGGGTGGATAATACATTCTTGAGCCGGGCGCTGAACGAGGATATTTTCGAGCCCTATGATTCACCTCTGCTGGCAGCTATCCCCGCCGGATTCAAGCTCGATCTGGAATCGCGCGCTCTGCCGGTCGATTACGGCGATGTCTGCCTGAATTACGACAAGGGGTATTTTGTACAGCAGGGAGTGGCTCCCCCAATGACACTCAAAGACCTTTCGCAGCCCGAGTATAAAAGCCTGCTGGTGGTAGAAAACCCGGCAACATCCTCACCCGGGCTGGCATTCCTGCTGGCGACCATCGGGAACTTCGGCAGCGATGGCTACCTGGAATACTGGGAGGGATTGGTGGCGAACGACGTACTGGTGGTCAACGACTGGGAGACTGCCTACTACAGCGAATTCAGCGGCTCCTCCGGGAAAGGTCCGCGGCCGATCGTGGTTTCATACAGCTCCAGCCCGGCTTTCGAGGTGCTGTATTCCGAACCAGCTGTGGACGAGCCGCCCACCGCAGCAGTCACTGCTAACGAGACCTGCTTCCGGCAGATCGAATTTGTCGGCATCCTGAGTGGCACCCAGAACCGCGAGCTGGCGCGTAAGTGGGTCGACTTCATGCTCTCAAGAACTTTCCAGGAAGATATCCCCTTGAAGATGTTCGTCTTCCCAGTCAATTCGGAGGCGGTGCTGGACCAGATATTCCTCAAATACCTGTCCTTTCCCGATCAAACTGCCATCGTCAGCCCGGATGAGATCGCCTTAAACCGGGAAGTGTGGATTAAAGCCTGGACTGAACAGGTACTGCGGTGATTGACCTTCACTGGCAAAAGTGACGAAACCAGCCGACCATCGATCTCTTCTCAGCTGGCTGCAGCCCCTGCTCCTGTGGCTCCCGCCAGTGCTTTTTTTGAGCCTGTTTTACTTCTACCCGCTCGGCAGCATACTGCAGGTCGCGTTTGAGCGCAGCCAGGCCGGCCTGGCGGGTCCCTTTTACGAGGTTTTTTCTTCGCCGGGAATCCGCAATGTAATCGCCTTTACCTTCTGGCAGGCGGCTTTATCGACTCTGTTAACCCTGTTGATTGGATTACCGGGAGCATATTTATTTGCCCGCTACGAATTCCGCGGTAAGTCGCTGGTCCGTGCGCTGACTGCCGTGCCCTTCGTCCTGCCGACATTGGTAGTAGCTGCTGCGTTTAACACGCTTTTAGGCCCGCGCGGCTGGGTCAACCTGGCCCTGATGGATTCCTTCCACCTGCTCCTACCGCCGATCAAGTTCACGAATTCGCTGACTGCAATTTTGATGGCGCATGTTTTCTATAACACCACTATCATCCTGCGCATGGTGGGCGATTACTGGTCGCATCTGGACCCGCGCATGAGCCAGGCTGCACTGACTCTGGGCGCCAGTCCTCTGAAAACCATACAGCATGTGACACTGCCGCTGCTGATGCCAGCGGTCCTGGCAGCTGCCCTGCTGGTTTTCATTTTTGATTTCACCTCGTTCGGTGTGATCCTGGTGTTGGGAGGGCCGCGCTTCGCCACCATGGAAGTCGAGATCTATTATCAGACCATCAGCCTGTTCAACCTGCCCCTGGCTGCGGCACTTTCCATTATCCAGCTCACCTGCACATTAGGGCTGACCATCCTGTACACTCAGCTGTCCAAGCGCCTGCAGCGCCCGCTGTCTCTGCGCCCAGTTAAATACACCCAGCGCAGACTTCGCACCTGGCAAAGCCGAGTTTTCGTGACGCTCTTCATGGGTGTTCTGCTGGGCCTGCTGACAATCCCTCTCCTTTCACTGGCAGCACGCTCCGTGGTCTCGCTCGAACGCGGGCCAGATCCCTCCAATACCAATCCGCAATTTACCCTGGCTTACTACCAGGAGCTGAACCAGAACCGCAGGGACTCGCTTTTTTTCGTCAAACCCATCAACGCCATTGGGATTTCCCTGGCCTATGCCTCGATGACCGTCATGCTGGCGCTGGCGTTAGGCCTGCCAGCCGCATTGACACTGGCACGCGACCAGGATTGGCGCCTGAACCGGTGGCTGGATCCATTGATCATGCTGCCGCTTGGGACATCGGCGGTGACACTGGGATTGGGTTTCATAGTCGCCCTCGATCAGCCGCCTTTTGACCTGCGTGCCTCGCCGCTGTTAATCCCAATTGCCCATACCCTGGTAGCATTTCCGTTTGTTGTGCGCAGCCTTGTGCCATCCTTACGCAGTATCCGCCCCCGTTTAAGGCAGGCAGCAGCCGTATTAGGGGCTGCACCTTCGCAGGTTGTGCGGCAAATAGACCTGCCGCTGGTTGGCAGAGCGCTTCTGGTGGCGGCGGCTTTCGCCTTCTCCATTTCACTGGGTGAGTTCGGCGCCACCGCCCTGGTTTCCCGCCCGGAATACCCAACCGTCCCGGTTATGATCTACCGCTACATCTCACAACCCGGATCCCTGAATTACGGGCAGGCTCTGGCATTGAGCACGCTGCTGATGATCGCAACCGCCGTCGGGATGCTGGTGATTGAACGCCTGCGCCTGGCGGATATCGGGGAGTTCTAGTCCCATGAGCGGCCTTTCGATCCTTGACATCAGAAAAGCATTCGGAGAGAAACACGCCCTGCGTGGTGTGAGCTTCGAGGTCCCTCAAGGCAGCACGTTGGCCGTGCTGGGCCCGAGCGGCTGCGGGAAATCGACCCTGCTGTCCATTATCGCCGGCCTTGAAGCTCCAGATGGGGGAGACGTTTTGTGGGATGGCGATTCTTTAGCGAGAATCCCACCCCACAGGCGCAATTTCGGGCTGATGTTCCAGGATTTCGCCTTATTTCCACACCGCAATGTGTTCGGTAATATTTCTTTCGGCCTGCAAATGCTCGGCTGGGAGGACCAAAAAATTAACAGCCGGGTCAGGGAGGTGCTCGAGTTGGTTGGCCTGCCTGGATATGAAAAAAGGGATGTCAACACCTTATCCGGCGGTGAAGGGCAGCGCGTCGCCCTGGCGCGCTCATTGGCGCCCCAACCCCGCCTGCTGATGCTGGATGAGCCTCTCGGATCTCTGGACCGCAACCTGCGCGAAAGGTTGGTGCTCGATTTGCGAAGCATTTTGCTCGCCAGCCAGCAGACTGCCATCTACGTCACCCACGACCAGGAAGAAGCGTTTACCGTAGCGGGACAGGTGGTGGTCATGAATGCCGGCAGGATTGAGCAAATCGGCTCTCCCCAGGAAATCTACACCTACCCTGCCAGTGTGTTCGTCGCCCGCTTCCTGGGTCAATCCAACCTCTTCGCAGGCCAGGTTCTCCAGGCACAAAGCGGGTTTGAAGTTGCGACGCCCTTCGGCAGTTTCCCGGTCACCAACCACCCTACTGGACCAGTCACCGTCCTGCTGCGTCCCGATGCCCTCACCCTCGACCCAGGCGGGCAAGCCCAAATTCTTGGGGAGCTGGTGCAGTTGGATTTCCGCGGTCAGACCTGCCAGGCTTTGATCTGCGTGAACGGCACTGCTCTACGAATCGATTTTCCATCCAGCACATCCCTGCCTGGAATCGGGGAACAAATCCAGGTCAGTTTCAACCCATCGAAAACCCTATTGATTTTTCATGAAAGCGAGGAGCCAACCCGCGCTTCCGTCTGCCCGTGACAAAACAGTTGGATTCATTGCCAGGCACAATAAAAACGATTTGCAGATTAACCTGCAAATCGTTTTTTCTGGCTTTCGACAATTTTGATCTTCAAGCGATCAGTGAGGTCAGATGCTGAGTGATATTGAACAGCTCATCGCCGTTATTCCAGAGCCACGATCCAGCTCCCAGCGCGAACAGGCAGCAGCAGCAAAGAACCACGAGGACAACGATAATAATGATGAGCAGGGTAGGTTTCTTTTGCGGCGGCTCTTCCATGGGCGCGTCCAACGGCGAAATTGGGGTCGTGCCATAGTCATAAGACATTTTCTCCTCCTTGAGAATTACAGTCTGGTATCAAGAAAAAAGGATGGATCAAGTTGTAAATTCGAATTTCCGTCTTTCCTATTAGATAAAATGGTCAGGCCGCATATTTTAAGGTTGCCGATTTCTCAGCGGGGTTGAACTCAAGCGGTTCGCACGCCTCCAAAGACTCCAGATGACCCAGGAAGTGAAAAGGATCACCACCATCGCGATCAGGATGGGTACGACAATTGAAATTATCGATAACACAGTCGAAATTAAATCTTCCAGCATGCTGACCGGTACATTCCCGGCTCCGGCGGTTGTGACAGTCACTGCCGGTCGGACTGCAATCGATTTCACCGTATGCACTCCACCGGCAACCAGGATACCCGCAGCCATGGCTATGACCGGGTGGATTTCAGAAAAGACCTGGGCGCCAGCTGCAAAGGCGATTGCTCCCGCCACAGGTCGCACGAATGTCTGGACGGTATCATTAATATGGTTGACGGCAGGGACTTTGTCGGCGAAGAATTCGATCGAAGAAAGTACCACCAGCAGTCCGATCACCCATGGATCCGCCAGAGTATCCCAGGGGGAATTCAGGACAATTAAATCAGTGAAGCGTGCCATCAGGGCGATTACGAGCAAAGGGATATAAGCATTCAAACCTGCGCTGGCAGAAAGTCCGAAGGCGGTGAATATCCCCAATAAAGCTGTCATTAACAATTACTCCCGATTGTCAATAATAAACGATACTTTGCATTTGACATGTTCAACTCTATTATTTTACCCTAAATGGAAGCCATCCCATGTGCCCGTAAGTAAGAGCCGGGCCGCGTCCATCAATGCAATTTGCAGAACGGCAGTCCCGAATCCTGCGACGAGAAACATGATCATCTGGGCAAGCGTACTGTGAAGGTTTTCCTTCTTTAATAACAGCATCCATACCATCGAATATACGAGAGCCAGGAGTAGAAGCACTCCTACTGCACTGATCAGGGCCAACGGGTAGAGCAGGAGAGGATTTTCAGTCAGCACCAGGATATTCATCACCCCTGCCAGTGCGAGCAACGGCAGTAAGGAGGCCGCGCGTGGGAAGACAGCCCGAGGCACTGGCTGGCGCCATGCGGTTTGGTTGAATACGGGGATCAGCACTCCTGCCATCGCCAGGCCCATCCCGGTCCCAGTTAATAAACGCAGCCAATTCTGAGGCTGGTACAGGGTAGGTGCGCCGGGAAAAAGACTCAGATAAGAATTAATTCCGTCCAAACCAAATGCGAATACAAACAATCCAAAGACCGCCATCGCACTCCGGCCTGGCATGCCTGAGCGCCGTGAGCCTGCCCTGGCCTGGTAAACAATGCTCAAAATTGCAGCCAGGTACATCCCGGAACAGCGTGCACACAGCGGCAGAGGTCTTTCACCCAGGTGAAAGGAGCGCACATCGATCCTATGGCAGACTGCATAGCCCACAGCATCGGCCTTTCCCAAAAGGCCGGACGGTGTATTGATCAGCCAGCCGATAAAAACCAAACCCACCACCAGGAAAACCGCCCCCTTTGAGACCTGGCTCCGCACGGAGGAACGACCACTATTTTCTATCACATACGAATTATAGGGTATTTCGAAAGTTCTGCAAATATTAATAGGCAATCTATCCCAACTGCGGTATGATACCCCCCTGTATTCACTGCGATGATGAGTGTGGGCCAACTCTTTCGGAAAAGAATGACAGTTGTAAATCGAAATTATGGCTGGAGCATGCTCTTCACATTCATTGGAGAAAGATTTATGAGAGATAGAATAGTTTTAGCCGCGATCTGCATGCTGTTATTGATCGCTTGCAACGGGAATGAAAATAGCGCGGACACTCCCACGGCCTCCCCCATTCCCTCTGCCACAATCACACCGCTTCCATCACCCACGGAAACGATAGCACCGCCGCCATCTGCCACGGTGGAACCGACTGCGGCACCTACCGAGCTGGTGCAGGTTGGACCAGATAATTTCCCCAGCCAGGTGAGCCCGTTCACTGGTTTACAAGCCAGCGATCCGTATTGGCTGGACCGCCGCCCACTGGCAGTAAAAATCCAGATATTCCCGCGCGGCCAGCGCCCGGTGATGGGCGCCTCGTTCGCCGATATCGTTTACGATTATTATCAGAACAACGGGATGACGCGCTTCCATGCAATTTTCTACAGCCAGAATGCAGAAGAAGTCGGCCCAATTCGTTCCGCACGGCTGCTGGATGCCGAGTTGATGAATATGTACAAAACCGCCCTGGCGTTCGGCGGCGCTGACTGGCGCATCCTGAAGCGTTTTACCGAACAAGGCCTCACAGACCGCTTGATCAGGGAAGCCCCGGGTAACTGCCCACCCATGTGCCGCATCGATCCGAACGGCTATAACCTCCTGGTAACCAACACCACCGAGCTCACCAATTATGTGGTGGCCAAAGGGATCGGCAACGATCGCCAACCCATTAACGGCATGTATTTCGACCCCAACCCACCTCCAGGCGGACTGCCTGGAACCCAGATTTACGTGCGCTACTCTATCAGCGCTTACAACCGCTGGGACTACGACCCCACAAGTGGAAGCTACCTGCGGTTCCAGGATGCCCAGGAATCCAGCAGCAATGGTGAAAACGAGGCTTACGCACCGATGGTCGATAAGCTTACCGGCGCCCAATTGACAGCTAAAAATGTGGTCATCCTGGCGGCCGCGCACGGCTACGCCTACCAGTCCAGGACGGGTTCTAGCGAAATTATCGAAATCAATCTGGACGGCACCGGTCAGGCCTATGCCATACGCGACGGGTTGTTTTACGAAGTGACGTGGAACCGTCCGGCCAAAGACTCGGTTCTTTACCTGACATTCTCGGATGGCTCTCTTTATCCGTTTAAACCCGGGAACACCTGGTTCCAGGTCGTCGGCGAAACCACCCAGACTACCAATCCCTTTGAAAATGTGTGGAGGATCGTCTTCGGATTTCCGTAGACGGGCGGCAATCAAGCCAGTCTAGAAACTTCCGTTGTTGGTAGGGAGCTGGTGCAAGCGCAGCTTACTTTACCCTTACAAGTCTTACTGCAAATCGAGGTGGTATGACCTGATCTATTTAATCCGGTGGTTGGAAGGATCCGAATTCCCAATTGCGCAGCTCTTCCACCACCTGGTATGCGGTCAAATCCAGGTGCAGGGGGGTAATGGAAACGTATCCTTCTTCGAGCGCTCCGAAGTCGGTGCCTTCTTCCGGTACTCCGGTCGGCGCCTCACCGCCGATCCAGTAATAAGGTCGCCCACGCGGGTCCTTCCTGGCGTCGAGCAGGTCGCGGTATACACGCAGACCCTGTCGGGTGATGCGCAATCCTTTTATCTTGTCCTCATGAAGAAAGGGAACATTGACATTCAGCAATATCCCTTTCGGAAGATCTCTCTCAATAACGGCTCGAACCACCTCGCGCGCAACCCGCGCCGCCGGGCTGTAATCCTTTACTCCCAGGAATGTGTCGGGTGTATTCAAAGATACAGCCACTCCCGGAATTCCCCAAATGGCAGCTTCCATCGCAGCAGTGACCGTGCCCGAATAAGTAACATCGTGTCCTAAATTAGGATTGGTGTTGATCCCCGAAACAACCAGGTCGATCTTTTCAGGCAGAAGTCCGAGCAGCGCCAGCGCCACACAGTCGGATGGCGCACCGTCGGATGTTAAAGCCGGCGACCCATCTGCCAGCTGGACATCTTTTACCCTCAAGGGTCTGTGCAGAGTTTTAACGTGCCCTGAGGCAGACCAGTTGTGGTCGGGAGCCAGGACAGTAATTTTACCCAGGCTGCGCATCTCGCTTGCCAGGGCAAGCAGTCCGGGTGCCTGTACGCCGTCATCGTTTGTGACCAGAATATGCATATTCAGATTCTCACCATCTCGTCTTCAATTATTCAAGACGAATCTCCCGTATATTGTTCTCACTTTCCCTTTCTTCGAAGACCAGACAGATCGGGCACAGCCTGTCATTATAACCGATGGTAAAATGGACAGGACAGTTTTCCGCGCAAACCAGCGGCAGTTATCAGGAGAAATTGAAATGAAAAACTCTTTCGGGCGTCTCACCGGCTCACTTTTGATTTTTGGAGCCATCCTCGGGCTGATCATAAGTCTGTCTGGTTTGGCTGTAACATGGATTTATAAGCCCGCCATTACTGAGAGCCTGCAAAGCAGCCTGAACCTGATTGGAAATTCCTTGGCTGCCACAGCAGAAGGCATGGATTTGATCCAGCAATCGCTCCAGACCCTGGAGGCCAGTGTAGCCAGCATCGAAGGCACAATGTCTACTGCCTCTAAAACCATCGAAGACACACTGCCGATGATGGATACCATGGCTGCGCTCCTGGATGAAGAACTGCCTACCACGGTCGGTGCGGTCCAGACCTCTTTGAACTCAGCATATGAAACCGCCCAGGTAATTGACAGCGTGCTGACGGCGCTCACTTTCCTCAACCGGGATATGTATAATCCCGAAGTCCCTCTGCACGTTTCCCTGGCGAACATATCCGAAAGCCTGAACGCTTTGCCGGTCTCTTTCTCTTCCATGGCGGAAAATATCGATGATACGAAGCATAATATGCAAGTAATCCAGGTAGATTTTGTGTTGATGCAGGACGCCGTCCGCCAGATCGGAAACAGCATCAACCAGTACGAACAGATCATCACCGATTACCGCACCACACTTGATCGGGTCCAGGCGGAAATTGAACAGCTGAATGCGCACATTTCCACTACGATTACGCTAATCGCACTGGGAATGACGTTCTTTCTGATTTGGATGGTAATCGCCCAGCTAGGACTGCTCTACCAGGGAATGGAACTGCTGCGCGCCCAGAAAAAGGATACAACACTCCAAACCCAGGCGGCTGCACCGATCGAAAAGGATGAAGCCAGCTCCAACAAGGATGAATAGCTCCGCACGTACCCAATATGAGTGTGAGAGTTCTTGCTAGACCTCACAGGTCTTCTGAGACCTGCGAGGTCTATGTAATGCGAAAGAGTGTTTTTCAAATGGTGGGAGACTCAGCTCTGGGAGAGCATATTCCGCAGGACGGTCTGTAGGATGCCTCCATTGAGATAATAATTCATTTCGATCGGGGTATCCAGGCGCAGGATCACCTCAAAAATCGTTTTTGAGCCGTCCTCACGCAGAGCTGTGACCGTAACCAAACCGCGTGGGGTCAATTTCTCCGATAATCCCTCGATTGAGAACTCTTCCATACCAGTCAGGCCAAGCGTATCGATGCTTTCACCCGCCATAAACTGCAGCGGTAAAACTCCCATCCCAACCAGGTTCGAACGGTGAATACGCTCGAAGGACTCGGCAATCACAGCCCTGATTCCCAACAGCCTGGTACCTTTTGCGGCCCAATCGCGACTGGAGCCAGTGCCGTACTCCTTGCCTGCCAGTATCAGCAGCGGTATCCCTTCTTCTTGATACTTAATGGCGGTATCATAGATGCTCATCTGCTTTCGATCGGGCAGGTGCAACGTGATTCCGCCTTCTTTCCCGGGCAGCAGGCGGTTCTTTATCCGGATGTTAGCGAAAGTCCCGCGCGTCATCACGCGATCATTGCCGCGCCGTGATCCGTAAGAATTAAATTCGCGCGCTGGCACACCCTGTTGTGTGAGGTACTTTCCGGCCGGGCTTTCTGGTGAGAAAGAGCCGGCTGGAGATATGTGGTCAGTGGTGATCGAATCTCCGAACACCGCCAGCGCACGGGCAGCCAGAATATCACCAACAGGTGGGGCGTGGATGTCGAAATCTTTGAAAAATGGCGGTTCCTGGATGTACGTAGAAGCTGCGTTCCATGGATACAATTCTGAATCTTCGGACTGGATGGCTTCCCAGGTTTGATTTCCATTGAAGACATCCGCGTATTTACTCCTGAACATCTCCGGTTCCAGGAATTGGGTGACTGCTGCCTGGATTTCTTGATTCGATGGCCAGATATCGCGCAGGAAAACCGGATTCCCCTGTTTATCCTCTCCGACTGCCTCCTTATACAAGTCGATATCCACGGTACCAGCCAGCGCATAGGCCACCACCAGAGGAGGTGAAGCCAGGTAGTTCGCCCTGACATTTGGATGGACGCGTCCTTCGAAATTTCGATTTCCTGATAGAACTGCGGCTGCTACCAGGTCGGAGCTGCTGATAGCCCTGACCACCTCTGCGGGTAAAGGCCCTGAATTACCGATGCAGGTTGTACAACCGTAACCAACCAGGTTGAATCCCAGGCGTGCAAGCGGGTCTAGAAGCCCGGCGCGTTCCAGGTATTCAGTGACCACCCGCGAGCCAGGAGCAAGGCTGGTCTTGACGTATGGTTTTACATGCAAACCCAGCTCCACCGCCTTGCGGGCTAACAGCCCGGCTGCAATCATGACCGAGGGGTTTGAAGTATTGGTGCAGGAAGTGATGGCAGCAATCACTACCGCTCCGTGGCTTAGCTCGGACTTTTCTCCATTTGAGCCGATTACGGAAGTCTGATGGATTTGCTCGGGACTGAGCTCATAGCCGCGTTCTTTCACCGGCGCGGACAGGGAGCCTTGGAAGAGGCGTTTCACATCGCTGAGCGGAACGCGATCCTGCGGCCGCTTCGGTCCAGCCAGGCTGGGTACAACCGTGCCCAGATCCAGCTCTATTCGATCGGTGAAAAAGGGATCGGGGGTATCATCCGACCGGAAGAGACCCTGGAGCTTGCAGTATCGCTCAACCAGGTCGATTTGTTCACTCCCTCTTCCTGTCAAATGAAGGTAGCGCAAAGTCTCGTTATCTACAGGGAAAAATCCAATTGTTGCGCCATATTCGGGTGCCATGTTGGCAATAGTAGCCCGGTCGGGAAGCGTCAACGAGCTCAAGCCGGGTCCGTAGAATTCGACAAACTTTTCCACCACACCCTTTTGCCTGAGCATTTGGGTGATGGTCAGTGTGAGGTCGGTGGCGGTTACCCCCTCGAGCAGCTCACCAAACAACTTAAAACCGATCACTTCAGGCGCCAGCAGATCGATCGGCTGCCCCAACATAACCGCTTCCGCTTCAATCCCTCCCACACCCCACCCCACTACCCCCAATCCGTTGATCATGGTGGTATGCGAATCAGTGCCGACCAGGGAATCTGGAAAAGCAACCAGGTCACCATCCTGGCTGCCGGTCATCACCACGGTCGCCAGGTATTCAAGATTAACCTGGTGGACAATACCCGTCGCCGGAGGTACTACCCGGAAGTTATCAAATGCTTTCTGCCCCCACCTCAAGAACTCATAGCGCTCGCGATTGCGCTGAAATTCAATTTCCGCATTTCTCCGGAGCGCATCTGGAATGGCGAAGAAATCTACTTGTACGGAATGATCGATCACCAGATCAACCGGAACCAGCGGGTTGATTTTCTTCGGGTTCCCACCCTTGCGATGCACCGCGGACCGCATCGCAGCCAGGTCCACCACCGCGGGGACTCCGGTGAAATCCTGCATGATCACGCGCCCGGGAAGAAAGGGTAAGGATGGCTTCGCAGGCATATCAGGCTGCCAGCCAGCCAGGTTAATCACGTCCTGGTGTGTGATCTCGTTCTCGTTGCACTGCCGGAGCAGCGATTCGAGCAGTATTCTGATCGAAAATGGGATTTGATCCACTTGCAGCAATCCTTCTTGCTCGAGTTGGCCCAAGCGGAAATACGTATAATTCCGAGAATTGCTCTCAAAAGTGCCGCGAGCGTTAAAATAATCTTGCTGCATCCATCACTCCATGTTGATTATGTGATCTGGGGGTTTCTTCTCGTAATCGCATCAGCCATCCGGGTCACCCGCATCATGGCTTCCACATCGTGCACGCGTACAATATCCGCGCCTCGCGCGATGCCGATGGCCACCGCTGCAGCTGTACCCTCCAGGCGCTGTTCTGGTGGAAGGTTCAGAGTATATCCAATAAATGACTTACGAGATGGGCCTAAAAGCAGCGGGTAACCCAATGCACGAATTTCTTCCAGCCGGTCAAGCAACTCAAGGTTCTGTTCTACGGTCTTCCCAAAACCAATACCTGGATCAAGGATAATATTTTCATCTTTTATGCCCGCCAGGTGAGCCAGCTCCACACTTTCCATCAGCTCGTTTCGGATGTCTTCCACCAGATTCCCGTAATCCATGCCGACATAATGCCCACCCAGCTGTTCCTTTATCTCGGCATGCACCCATGAGCTGCGATTATGCATCAGGATTATTGGAACTCCGTGCCGGGCGACCACTCTTGCCAGGTCGGGATCGGCGCGTAAACCCCACACGTCATTCACCAGGTGGGTGCCCGCATCCAGTGCT